>Ga0179591_1278460_pt1 | contig 19021 bp, 26 predicted proteins | sample CZOMad2_1_08_16f_FD_182891 | JGI IMG/M metagenome (GOLD analysis project Ga0179591, IMG submission 182891) | Vadose zone soil fungal communities from Angelo Coast Range Reserve, California, USA - CZOMad2_1_08_16fungal (PacBio error correction) | ecosystem: Environmental > Terrestrial > Soil >... | reverse complement strand
GGATTTGATAAGAATAATGCGGATGGTTTATGTATCACGCAAATTTTGTGTCCGTGGGTCTGGGTCCTCGCGCGTCGTCCAAGAAGCCTGATGGTCCAAGTCCATAACCTTTGTAAGTATGTTCTGAATAACAACATTTCGCGAGGCCATGGACTTACTAGGCGCCCCCATTCCCTTGGGTCCCCCTTCTTGAGCATTGTTTTTTTCTCTATTGGGAGGGGGCACGACTGAGGGCATACTAACGTGAACCTAAGTCAACCTATGGTCTTTGTTAAGTCCCGTCGTGGCGCATTTTTCCGAGATTGTACTTGGAGATCATCCAAAGCAGGCGCTGCTGATCCCCTGGTTCGATATTGCTGGCTTGGGCTTAACATTCCTGCATTCCTGCCCTTCTTAGATATACGGTATGGCGTCGGTGAGGGTAACGAGACGCGCAAAAACCGGACACAAGTTCCCACAGTGTCCATTACGAACCCTGAGTAGGCCTTCAGTACAGTCTTTATTCTAATCCCGGCAGGTCCATTAGCGAATTTTCGGCTCCCTGCTCACTGCTTAAGCTCGGCCCCCAAATCAGAAGTCTATAGCCTTTTGGTTAGATGATGTTTGTAGGACTCCCGACCGCTCGTCCCAAGCCGGGGCCTTTCTTTTTACCCCTTTCCCCCCCGCGCCGAAAGTGGACAACGGTCAGACGTCGCTAGGGAGCGTGTTTATTTGCACAGACAACCTTCCGCCTGCGATCTTGCTGGATTAGTTAGCTTGAGGGAGAGACAGTTCGAAGGCGATTGGCGATGATGGTTCGGATCCAGTTTTGCCCACGCCCACAAAATGGAATGTTGAATATTAGAATTTAAATCTTCCCCTATATTTTGGGCTCCCCTTATTAGTAAAGGCCTTAGAAGGCTTAACTTTTTTTTTCAATGACGACAAGCACCGCCCCCTTGCGACTCCCAACACCCATTTCCTCACTCCTCTTGCTCTCTGTGACTTTTTTCTCTCTGCTGTTTTTTGTTAGGTGGTCGGCATGCATTACTCCGGGAAAAGCCCCTGCCAGGTAAGTCCCAAAAATTTCTGGTTATCCTATATATTCACAATTTTACTTACTATTTGACAAAGCGATTGAGCCTTGTACAACTGTACACCCTAACCATTCTACCCTTCGACGCTCCTCCCTTCATCAACCAGAAACCAATAAAGACTACATGTGATGTGTCTTAAATAACTTATCGCAAGCTTGACAGGTTGACTTTGGCGGCAACGTTCCAGGTAACCCAAATCTGCCGATCTCTCCCTTTTATCCTCATTCCGTTACTTCAACTCCCAACTAATACGGCGGAATATAGTCGCGTGCCGCTGAGAGTTTCATTCTGAAAGGCCCCCCTAGCATGGCCCCTGCGCGCCCTGCGAGTTTCCACCTCTAACCAGCAGTTCCCCAGAAGATAGCGCTTAAAGCCCTGACCTCGCTTACCCCTTACTTTTTTCTTGAATTGTAGACCCCAACCACCCCCCGCTCCGGCCTAACATTCTTAATTGCACCTTCCTTAAGTTCCTTTTTCCACCGTAAGAGAACCCAGAGCACCCAGTCGCTTCATTCCAGTTTGCCCGGTTTGAGGATTCATGAAAGGTTACGAGACATGCAATGTTTTAGCCCCCATCACAACACCATTCGGGTTTTGAACTTCATTGCCCCGTGAGGCGACGGTTTTCGACGCCTTCTTGCCCACGCAAATTCTTCGTCCCCATGCTTCCGAACCTTCCAGAATTTCCATTTGGTTCGCTCGCCCAATGTGTTGGGCGGAGGGCGCCCCGCCACTAATCTTTTTTTCCCCACCAAAAAAATAGGGTTTTGGGTTTTTTCGCCGCAGGCTGGCTTGACCCACGGAATGGGAGGAATGTAGAAGGACCTCACTCTTTAACAAAACTTTTCATCTCACCACTTCACCTCTAGGAGAAAATGTAAACCTGTATTTCCAAACTTTTTAATATATAACATACTTTCCCCCCTCATTCTCAATAGGGCAGCTCCCTCCCACATGTTCCTAGTCTGAAAGCTGATCGATGGTCTTTGTCCGAAATCTTTAAGTCTCCATGCGCAGGATTTTTCTTTTCCTTTTCTTTTTTGCCTAGCCTACACGTCTTCTTGTATTCAGCGATATTGAAATCCCCCCAATCTACACCTGTCTCGAAGGATTGCCCTATTTGCTCTCTTCATTGAGCTCACCATAGTCATGGAAGGATGTTCTGAAGATACACAGTGCTGCGCTCTCTCCAGAGCGAGCAACTGCGTCGGACCTTAATCACCGAACTTTTGTCTGTGCTTTTTTGATCTCGGCCTTTTTTTTTTCCCCTCCACCCGAAGATCGAATTATAGGTCATGAAAAAGATATCCACAATCAGTCAATTGTTCACGATTTACTTATTCCAAAGGATTCTTACAATCTGGCTGTCGTCTTCGGTTCGCCGCCCCAACATTAAGTTTTATGAGTTAGACTGATCTTAAAAAGATTTATCTTCACCCAACCAGAGCATTATTTTTTTATCGTATCTAGTAATTTCCAGATGATTTCCACTGCCGCTCCAGCCTTTTTTTTCACATCGATTCGTTTCCCTGGATGTCTAGGGAGGAAGGCCTTGATTGAAAAAATTAGCCCTCCAAACCCTAACTCCTTCAATGCAAGGTCTTTTATCCCAACTTGGATTCGTCAAACTTCTAATAATAGTACCCGCTCTGCTTAATCTGGGAGTTTTCACGAGTTGCTTTTCCTTCGACCAGTGGAGCTGGCTCTACATCCCCCTGAGTGGAATATTTTACCCTCTGGATCTTTTCCTTCTCTTTCTTTGATGCGCCCTGGATTTCCAACTGAGGCCCTGTAAAGAAAAAAGACGAATACCTACTCACGTATACTGTGATTTTGCTTAGGTCAAATCTTTCCATTCATCCTCCTCCTGTTGTTTTTGATATGCTCTTTCTCCAATCCAACCATCGGAGGGAGGTTTTCTTCAGTTATGAAGGTTTAGTTTCTCCCCATCATCATGTTGGAACTGCAGCTGATCACGATCCTTCTCCAAAGTTGAGTAAATTCCCTTCCGGGTATTGTTCGCCAGCTCCACTCTTTTTACACCGCTATAACTTCTTGAGGGTGGCGCAGCACGGTTCTCCCTCCCTTGCGATTATTATTACAGTCCCATCCAAGTTTATACCGTTATTTTATCGTGTCTTCGGATTTGTTAGCTCCCCCTCTCTACTGCCGCCCGGTCAATGGAACGACTCTTTTGAACAGTTCTTGATACAGTCAGGGCAATATCTACTTCCAATACTATCTTTCGATGCCTTCCTTCGATGGTCCCATCACCTCTTTCATTCCTCCCTCCCCCGCCGAACTTTCTCTTTGCTCTGGAATCCGACCTTTGCCTGAAGCATGTTGGAACCCGCCCCATGACTTACTATCGATTTCCTTACGTCTCCCCTTCCGTTCTTCTTGAAACCCCAAAAACGGCACCTTCCTTCCAGACAGAGGAAAAATTCATCTTGGATTTGATCCGCCTAAAGAACCGTTCTGGCGGCGATCGCTCCTTGTCTCCTTCGGTCTTCCCACAAAGAAAGACCCCTCCGATGACGGGTTTCTTCCCACTCCAGTTCCGGATAGTATGCCCTGTATCCTCCCGCTTGACCGGTTTTTTCATGATTTCTCTGCGTCACCCATCGATACCCCTTGTCTGCTTCAAAACCCCGACTTTCCCGTCCCAACCTGCTGAGGAGAGATTGTTAGCACTCTCCGCTTTGTTGCTCTCCTATTGAAATATATCTTTCAGGGGTGATTCATCGTTATCAAAGTTATTGGGAAATATGTACGACCCAGCGATCCAACAGTTCGAGGGGACTTTTTATCCGCATCCATTGGCAAGTGGTCGGTTCGCCACCAGTTTGTGAACTGATTATCGGAATGGTCCTTGTACTGAGCCTGCGGTGACTAAATTTTTTCCAGAACCCATGTTCTCCGTGTCACAGAACCACCACACCCGTTGTGTGCATTATTATTTGAACAACCATTCGGGGTTCACCCTTTCTGAGCATGGGAAGTTTTTTAGCGTTTTTATTCGCACCTCCCCCTGCTTTATCCGTCCAAGTTTTTGGCAATGTCCGTTCCTAAAGACCCTATTCGTTTTGTCGCCGATTCTGCTGCGGCATTTTCCGACACTTTTACCAGACTCCAAAACGCAGGGCTTATTCGCTGGCCCCTGTGTCTGCTCGCGAGGTGGTCGCCCGCATCGTTCCCCTTGCCCCTTATTATTACTTTTGACTAAAGATGGCCCACGCAAACACCTTTAATTTTGAAGCAGGTTTTCCGGACGAAAGGCTTCGACTTCTTCTGCGCCCCCTGTCAGGTCCCTCTTTAAGAAGGGCGCCTTTGAAACTAGAGGAGACTTTCCCATTGGTATCAAGCGCACCCTGCGTCATTTGACACTTCAGATGATCTTTTCGCCGGAGATGCTGGTGCCGATATCCCGGACAGGATCGCTAACTGGTTGGTTACCTTCTGTGCTTCCCTGCCGAAAGCACCGGTCAGCTTTCGATAGGCTCCTGTTTAATTAAGGGACCCCCCACAAAATCGCTGAGACCCTTGCGATTTCAGGTGAGTTGCCTGGAGATCAGCCGTCGCCTTTCGTCCGGCGCTTTTGGATGCTACAGTTGACCCCTTTACAACGCATTTCACTTATTCGAATTTTTTATAGCCTTTTGCTAATGTCCTTTCTTCCCGAGCCTTTAAGGGCCCCCGAGAAAAAACCCATGAAAAGAACAGCCCCCCCAACCGAGCCATCTAGATCTTCTCCTCCTTGGGGTTTTGCTTGGTAGTCCTGGCTTTTTGATGGTGTTCGGTTAACCCTTCACCTGATTTGGCTCGGAAGACAAGCCCCCCTCGTAAGCCCAAAAAATGTTTGTTGTAGGAATCCTAATAGCAGGTCATAATTTCCAACTTCCCGATTTTTTTGATTGTCCACCCCTTTCCCGCGATCCAGGACCCACTCCCTTCTTTTACGCACACTTGACACCACAATTCTTTGGCTTTTGTGTCTAACTTGCCATAGCTTCTATAGCAAGACTACCCTGTTTTTCGGTGCGTTAAAGAAGCCCCGTGAAGCCTGCCCTTTCCCGGTTTTTATATGAGAGAATTCTCTCAGGCGGCGCTAATCTTTTTTTTCCGGTTGCCGCTGACGCAGTTCTCTGTTATACGTAAAAGGCAAGCTCTCGCACTTTGCGGCCCCCCCTTTTGATCCAGTCCAATGAAACCTGCGCGAGTGCTTGTTCGAACGGGGCAAAACAAAAGCTTTCTATAATGCCACTGCACATTGAATATAAATGCGTAGCGCCTGTACAGTCCAACCAACGCCATAGGCCCTATTGCCCGGGACTTCCCACGATTGGCCTGTTAAGAACACCCCCCTTTTGAATAGCAAGGAACAGTCCCCCTAGAATTCCCGTCTGGCGTTTGAGCGTTGTATACTCGGCCCCACGTTGTACGCCCCAGGAGCCGATTAACCACACCCCCCCCGCATCTCTTTCTAAATACGTGCTTCGATATGATGACGTACATTCTTCCACGCACCAGAACGTCCCAGGTCAACCCTTCCGAATGGTAGTCCCTCAAATATAATCCATTTGCCCTCGAACTTGTGGGTTGTACGTATGGAAAAACCAGCCCAAATGGGATGGACTTTAGCCACCTTCCTAGTAGATTCCCGGTCCTTGGAAATTCCGCTATCCCCTAACGCCAACACTTTGTAGATTTCCACCTTTTCCGACTTTTCCAATAACTCCCCCGGTCCCAACTTTTACATCTCTACCCTGGGTAGATATCATAGCTCGTCCTAATAGGGCCAACTAGCCAGACCAAACCCCCCTACTCATATATCCCCATACTTGCCCCGCCTGATCGCTGGTTCCGGTTTTGCAATCGTATCCGTTCGCATTCCCCTGCGCAAGGATGTCTTGGGATGTCTTCGGTTGCACATAAACTGATCGATGTCATTGCTCCTCCTTTTAAAAATGACCACTGGTCGCTCGAGGAGTGTTGCTTCATACCAATAGCTTATTCAGTATGGAGCCTTTATGCATTTAATGTCTTTTTTGTATCTGTCGTAAGACCCCTCACCTGCTCTGACCAGAGAAAGGTCTTGCTTTCCGATTCAACCTGTGCGAAATGCAATTTTTCCTTCTGTTTTGCCACCGAACTTGCCGGTTTATTAATTCCCCGACGATAGGTTTTAATTATAGCTAATGAAAAATTGTGCCAATATCCACCTTCATTTGCAATAGCCCATTACTTTTATTCCAAAGGATTCCCTACATCAAGAGGCTTGATCTCGTTTGCCCCCCCACGATGCACGGATTTGGCTCTACCCTGCTCACCCCAAGAGACAACGTTCTAGACAATAATTAGTACGTTCACGTCATTCTCCCGTGCCTATGAAGTACCCAGCGTTTTAAGAGACGTTCGGCTTTGCGTTCGTCCGTAGTTTGAGGAGAAAACCAAATCTGAACTTGCACCCACCGACCAGGACTTCTTTCAGGCTATTCAAAAAATTGCTTATTCAACGTTAAAGTATCGCTACTTTCGTCCCCAATCTGGTGCGCGCAATCGAGATTTTTTCCCGGTTGTACAAAAAACTCTTGTGGGAGCTGGCTTTTTAACCCCAAGAGGGATAGTTACCCCCTTTCTACTGTATCGTCGTGAATAGCTGTTCCTTTCCCCAAATTGTGAGGCAGGCATTCATCAAACAACGCTCCCCACTCCCGTCAAGATATACGGGGTGAGGGTCTGATTCTTTGGTATGCAAATCTCTCCTTAGAAGAAGAATGGAGAGGACTTACCTCCCTCAGCCCTCAACCTATATCTTCGGTAGGGTATAGTTTTCCCTCCTATTCAAATACCTCCTCTCGAGCCTTACATGAATCCCACTGTTTTAAAGATTACATCCGGGGATGAGACATTTCACCCCCCACTTTGCTACAACCGATCGTTTCCCATTTTCCACTCTCGCTTCGCGTGACCAGCATTCTGGACGTAGCGATACTTAAGTTCGTACCAAGTTGTTGCTACCGTATGTATTAAGGTGTTTTTTGCCTGGTCTACTTTCTCGAGAATTTGTCCCTCTACTAATTTCGCTTGCCCAGCGTTCCAAACGATCGAGGCTTGCCAAAATCTTGTCCTCCGGCAACGCCTCACTATATTATTCCGATGCCCTTTCCGATTGGTCCACTCCCCCTTAATTAATATCCCCCGCCTTTGGGCAATCGGCTAGCCCCAGAGAATCCGCCCCCCCCTCCTCTTTAATGCCGTTTTTTAAAGAAGCTTCATAACCCATCCTATGCCATGCCCCTTGTTCCTTTAAGTGGAACTCTAGATTTTCCCCTCCTTCCGATATCGTTTTTTTAATCCTAAACCGCAATTCTCTATCAAGCCACCGACCTTCTTCACAACTTCTTGTGAGGATCTCAAGTTGTTCCCCCACAGGACATCTTCATGGTTCGCACTCATGTATATTACTCCAGTCCGCCCCCACCCCCCCCTGAACATCACGATACTGTTTATAATGCCGAGATTAACCATTTACCGTCCCCCCACTTTTCTCCATTATGCGCGAAGGACTGCGATCATTATTTTCCTATTAGGAACTCCCAGCCCAGAAACTTCTTTTTCAGTCGACCCCAACGATACTGAGATCCGTCCCCCCCAACCTGAGCAGTGATGATCTCCCCCGACTAAGATTCCCCGCAGACCACGTCAGAGGTTTTTTTGCAACTACTCGAAATATACGCAGTTAGTTGTTTCCTTCCCTATTTATCCCCACCGTTACTGGAAAATCCCCCACTGTAGACCCTAACGTTTATCAGGGGTTTGAGTTCCCATTTCCCTAAGCTAACTAGAGTGGTCTGTATCGCCCAAGTTTTGTGCCCGCTTTCCCCTGCCAGGAATGGCATCTTCAAAAGTAGCGCTCAAGAGACGGAGGTAGAAAGGCCAGCCCTCTGTCTTTTTTCCCGTATATTCGTTATCCTTTTAACCCCCCCGTCCTCTCGGAAACTTTTAGATTCCATTTGTAATTTCCCCATGGGGCCACCTTTCTGAGGCTTGGAGAGATGTTCGGAATAAATACGTTTTCATTTAATCGACTTTTTTGGCAATCTTCAGTTCCGAACCCAGATTTGTTCGCCCGATTGCGCATTGAGGCTTTCACTCACATCTTTTGCGTCCCAGACTAAAATTTTGCAGGCGCTTTTAATCGCCCTGGCCAACCCGCTCTTGCGCGTCGGGTGCTGAATAATCCCTTCGTTTCCCCAGGTCGCCCCCAAATTATAGCTTCTGGCACTCCCCCCTTAACGATGCCCGGGGGGGGGGACCCCCCCCCATCCCAAATGAATCCTGAGCAATCTTTACCGTGCGACCATTATCTCCCGCTTCCGCCCTTCGCCTCGCGCACTGTAAGTCCTTTAGGAACCTAATCCAGGAGCCGCAATTCAAGAGATTCCCCTTTTTTCGCTGAAGAAATTGTCGAAAGTGCGTCAGGGCCCAACGTCCATCAGATTTGATCATTCTCCTGAGAGGCGTGAGTTTACACTTATCCAGGACTGAAGCCAGCCCCCCAGTTTTCGGGGCCCTCTTTACAGGCTTCTTGAAAGCAGTACCTTCTTTCCAGGTCCCTTGCGAATTTTCCGATTAATCGTCCTGGCCTATACACAAATCGTAAGAGTTTCTACCGAGGGTTCTCTTTCCTGTCGTAACCCTGTTGTTTCAATCCACGATTTTAAAGGATTGTCGCTGATCCTTGGATAAATGTTTTTAACCCCCTCGACCCCAACTCTGGCCTTGCATCTATACCCAATTCTATAATCTTCTCAGCTCTATTTTGGGCTCTCTTCCTTCTTCCCGGCCCTCTTCTTGATCTCGAAGCCGACACAGCCCTAACAGAGACAAGTCCTCTACCCACCCGATCACCATTCCCTTCTGTCCCAGAGTCTGGACGTTGTTTATTTGTCGATTGTGGTGTTAGGCCTCCCTTAGATCTTTCTTTGCATCCCAAGACCGAGACGCACTTGTTCTCCAATTAGCACAACACTTTCTGTTTGAGTGTCGTCAAGCCTTAAGATACACCTTTAATATTTTCACCAATTCCGTTCGATGGTCAAATTTATCCGACCACGATCATCGTCTTTATAGCCAGGTTTGGATCCTGATCCCCCCCCTCCCATAAAGTCGACCCTCTTCCAATCCAGGTTACCTTATCTCGTTGTGCCGTCACGCATTCACCCCCACAAATTATCGCCTTCTTTAAATTTTTCCCCGGTTGCCTCGTCGTCTTTTCCGGTAAAAACCCCCATGTCCCCCGGCTTTGACGAGCCTCCGATAGATAACGAACCCTTATATATTTGCAGCTAGAAGACCCTTTTATTTGTCAGATTACCAGTTCCCTTATATACGCCGAAAAGTCCACAGCAAGGAGACGATCCCGACCCTCCCTTTTCATAAATGCCCATCTTCTTCCCTAGCCGGACCGACTGTTCGATAATGTCCCCGTGAAGCCCGTTTCTCTCAATTCATTGTGCTTGCGCCTAGAGTGAATGACCACCCAGCCCCGACGAAACACCCTTTCGATCACTCTGGTAAGTGACCGAATGGACCTTGAATGTCCGTCCCTTTACAGTGCCGCCCCCCCCTTTCTCCTCGATCCAGATTCCCCTGGACTCATATGGCATGTTATTTCCCGCCCACTGAGACACCCTTGTCTCCACCCACGATCTGGTTCGGTTTTAACATGCAAGCTTGATTGCTCGACAGAATTTCCTTCACCCGCAAAGACCTTCCGTGCTTCCTCAATTGGCCCAGATTTTCCCTCAACTAATAAGTCCATAGTTTCTTGAAAGGGGTTTTATCACTCATTCTTACACCCCCCAATGTGGTCTTCTATCCTCCGTACTTCTCTCCCTGGTTCACTTTTCTCCGATATACCTCATTCACCAAAACACTTTGAGATCCCCGCACCACCCTGTACCCCGATCCCATTCCCAAAAACTCTGGTAAATTTTAAATACCATGGGTCGTATATTCCCATATGACTTATAGGACATCTGGCAAATAGTTTCCCAGCAAACAACTAACGCCTCGTATATTTGAATCGGCGGAGCCACCCGTTTTGTATTGTTTTTCCTTGGTCGACTTTTTTTCCCCAGGGCTAAATCTCATCCTCTCAGTAGAGGGCGGAATTCCGTCACGGCTCTCGTGGTCTCTCCCTAGCCTTGAACAAGTTAGTTTATTACTTGGATTGCCCAGCTCTCTTGTGAAATAATGAAAATAAAAACTGAGATTCTATATCCCCCTGCAGCTTCCCCCGGTTCACTTGATTCCGCAACAGTATCGAATTAATGGTGTTGTTTCGTCCAGATAACCCGTTTTCCTGCGATCCGCCCCCGTGACCCTTGTTCCTGTAGACTTCAATGTTCTCCCCCAAGATGACCCATATTTTTGCTTTGCTATAGAATCCCTCGTTCAAGTCCGATAGTAATTATAGCGTCCTGAACCCTCCTAGTAGCCCCCTCTCAGTCCTTCATTGCAATCTTTTCTTTATTCCCCCCTCTGTTTTCGTACAGAGGAGTCGTAGTGAGCCACTCCGGATGCGGGTAGTTCTCCCTTTCCCCATTGATTGGACCACCCCTCCTTTATTACTTCCCCCCCCCCCCATAATAGTAGTGTATCGTGCATTCTTTTTTCCGCCTTACAAGATCAAACTAGAGTCTTTCTTCTTTCTCTTGCCCTTCAGAGTCGAGCTGAAAAATTAGCTACTCCCCCCCCAATACATTCCCCTTTTCCCACCCAGACCCCACCTGACAGAAACCGTTCCTCACCCCACTTGTTCTTTCCTTCCAGTAAGCTGCCTTTTTTCCCAAGGTGCGCGCCCCAAATCTAGAGTGCGGTTCGTTTTACTCGTGGAGCTTTCGCCCCCACTTCCCCGTGAGTGTCCTTTCCCCCTATTGGTATTCTGCCTGCCCTTTCCTTCTTTTCGCTTTAAACATTCTTAGGCTTACGAAACATTCATAACGATACGAATCCTACCGTCTTTTGGTTGTATTGTGGATGTCGAAAATCGATTTTCCCTCATTCCTCTTTTTTTTTTTGTCTTCTCTATCATACTCTCTCATCATCCAGCCCCGTAGAGAGGATTGTTGATTTTTCCCCTTTTCTTTTCCTCCCATCATGTGGTGAAATACTGCCTCCTTTATTCTTCCACAGCATAAAAAGATTTTTAACCCAACTCCATTTTTGGATTTTGTCTCCTCCAGCTCCACTTCTTTCCAAACGTCCAGGCACTTCGATTTTGCGCGCACCCAGATTTGCTTCGAACGTAGCGATACCTGACTCCCCGAATCAAGTGTGATAAAGCTTTTTTTCTCCGGTGTGGCTCAATTTTCCCTGCTTTGTCCCCACCTTACCCTCCCCCCCTCTACTCCCGGCGAAGCCAGCCCAGATGTGTCCCCCAATCTTTATTTACGGAGGCTTTCCCCCCGAAGTACACTTACTATTATTTCCGTTGCCTTCCCGCTGGGTAAACCTCCCCTCTTTTTAATCTTTCCACTCCCTACCTCCTCCTTTTCTCTTTGCTCCTTCCGTAATCATCCCCCCCCAACTTCAGGAAGACGTGGAAATAAAAGAACCCGCCAATGAATTGACCCCCCTCGATGTTCCCTTTCCGCCCTCAATCCGATCTTATTGCCTCTCCTTTTAACGGAACTTCTCTTCCACAACCGATTCCCCCCCCCCCCTAGGTCTCTGTTTCTTATTTTTTCAGTTGAATCCTACGCTACAGTTCTCTGTAGACCCTTTATCTTTGTATACTCCCGATCCAAAAACATACCCCCCTTCACCTTCCTTCTACTGTTCCTTCAATCGATGACATATTTATGCCCTTCCCTTCTCTCCAATATAGAGCTTGTCGGTTCCTTCCTCCCTCACTATTCCCTTCCCTCAATCGCTCAGAATTCGTTCAAACCCTCCTACCATGATATCCGTCCAATCCTTGCGAGGATGAGTTTCTATTTAGTCAAACCCTTAGACCGAGATTCCGTGTTCTCTCCCCCTATAGCACCTTAACCATGATTTTTAGTGTTTCTTCTTATCTCCCTCCTATAACCCAAGTATTATGGGACACTTATCCCAGTAGATATTTAAAGTTGATCCGGGGAGTTTCCTAGAATAATTAGGAACTTTTTCTTAGCCCCATGTTTTTTTCAAATTTCTGTACTATCAATTCCTCTTACACAGTATCGCGCGAGCGCTGATCCTCACTTCCCCAAACTTTTTTTTTTCCCTTTTCTTCTTTTTACCCGGAATACCCCCCAACCCTTCGATTTTTTTCCCTTTTTCCCATTTTTTTGACCTTTTCCTCGGCGGCCCCTGTATGAGGGACGATATTTTCGTTCCCCCGAGTACGCCCGCTCCATAGTCAAGAGCTTGCCCCCCCCTTTTTTTGATTCTAAAAGACACTCTCTTTACTCCGAGCATTGTCCTTGTATAAACCTTCCCCTGATCTCTCCTCCCACGCAGCGCTGATTCGAGTCTCTGATTTCTTCTGCGCGGTGGTGGAGGCACCTTCGGTAGGGTATTCTTCCCGTGCAATTCCGCCGGTCTGTTCCCTTGTCTGTCATCACCGCTTCGCGCTGCAAATGACTCAGCAAGTTGACCACTTGGAAATTCTCCTCCCCTTCAAGTCAGGATCGGAGTCCATTTCAGCCCTTTTTTCCGTGCCCTTTCCTTTTTTGCATTCGAGGAGCTTTCTTTTCTTCTCGTTATCATGGCGAATGGGCGCAGCGGTAAACAAATCAGATTCTTCTTTTTTTAGTCCGGAGATTATGGTTCTCTTTCTTCACGGACCTTCTAGTTTAGCACCGCCTTTTCCCCTAACTTGACTTTGCCTTCCCTTGCCCACCCCGGGCAGTGAATCTCAAGAGGGGCAGTCCTTTTCCCCCCTACACAAACCTGCGAACTTTCTCGATTTTTTATATTTCCGCCTCAATTATCCCTTCGATCCGCCTCCCCTCATTTCGTTGTCGATGATTGTCTAAGTTTTGACCCCTTCTCCCCCCCACACTCTGGACATTTTACAGATGTTTCTCAATTTTACGTCAGAACCTCAGCCCTCCGGTTTTTGCTTCCTTTCCCCCCTTTTTCCCGGACTTACTTCTTACGAAACCCCAAGACCAGCTCCCCCTCCAGCTTCCCCCAACGATCAATCCCTTCCTTTTTCTTTTTCTACCTCCCCTCCCCCCTTTTTTTTTTTGTTTTTGGTGATTAATGCTGGATCTCTTTTTCTTCTGGATGGTCATCTGGTAGTCGGGTATCTCCCTTCTCCGATTAAGGGAACTTAAACCCCTTTTCCCCTTACTGCCCACCAAATTAGGGTCTCCTCTCCCTCTTCCACACTTTCCTATTTCCCCCTTCCATCTTTCGATTGTCAACATATTAGTCCCATCGATCATCGCCCACGCCTTCTCCGCCTAGTCCATTCATCACTTTCGACCTCCCCCTCAATCAATCTCCTTCTTATTGTTTATGTAACTTGTGACAATCGTCTATCTGCAAGTGCCCCTTCCTTTAGGATTTACCCCCCCTTGTTTTTTCCTTCACCCCTCACCCCCTCATTTGTCTCTCGCTGTACGGATGATCCCTCCAAATACTACAGTTGACGAGCATATTATTCCTATCTGAGTTGTTGAACACCCCTCTGGACGAATTTTCGCCTTTCTATACCCTGCCCGGCCAGTCTTTCTCTACCTTCTTGAGACGTAAACCTTAATAAAAGGAATATGTCCGGCCTGCATCTCCTTAGCCTCCCTCTGTCTGCTCCTTTCCCCCCCGTTTCACCGCCCCTTTCTATTCCCCTTTTTTTCGTAATCCTTGCTTGAGTTTCGTCCTTTTAAACGAATCTCCCCTTCAACGGCCCTTAATCTCCCTCCCTTTCCCCCTCCCTCCGGTATCCCCTCCCCCCCCCCCTCCGCGCGCCTCTGCAAAGGCAGCACCAGTTTCTCTCTCAATACCCTTGCCTTTGCTTTGCTGGATGATCCCCTCGGCCATTATCTCCCCCCCTCCGCAATGCGCAATCTGTTCTTCAAAACGAGTCGTTTTCTTTTGCCAAGCTTTTCGATCTTGCTTACCTTTTCCTTTTTATGCCCCCTCCCCAAATCTCTCCCACTTTTCATAAAGTGCCCCGAATGTCGCCTTCAAATTCAATTGCCTCCTCGAAACTTGCTCGTGGATTTTAGCCCCCCTACATTCTTCCCTTCCCAACAACACCCCCCCTTTTCTGTCCTTTAGTCCCCCTCTTTCTTCTATCTAGACTGTTTAAGCTCTAAGATATTCCTCCTTTACCCCCCCCTTTTTGATTCTCCCTCCCCCCCTTTCTGACTTTATTCTTATTCTCCAACAAACTCACCAGCATAAACTCTTCCTTCTACCCTGTTCTCCTTCCACCATCCCCTCCACTATGTTAAAAGAAGGGCCAAATCCCTCCCTCACCACCCCTTATCTCCCTCCCCATCGGATATTTCTAAGTAGGATCACCAACTGATCGTCCCGGTGTTACTATTAAGAAATAGTTCCTTCCCCTCCCTTTCCCCTCCTGCGCTTGCCTTTTTACTTCTAGTACTTATATTTATTTTCCCCCCTATCCTCAGAAGTTATGATCTGATTTGCAGCCTTCTTCCAGATGAACTCTTCACCCCTCTCGAGATTCTCTTCCGTCCTAAATTCTTCCCACCCCCTCGACTTTAGAGACCCCCGTCTTCGAGTAGATGTTTTTGTTGCTTTTCGACAAGGAGATCTCGTCACCTCTCCCTGTTCTTGCTTCTTGGTTTGCCCTTTTTTTTTAACCCCTTTTTACTCCCCTCGCCCCTTTTTTCCTTCTTTTCCTCCCTCTGACTAGTGCCGTTTTGACTATTCAAAGTGGGAATTATATTTTACTGAAACCCTATTCCTGCCAATAGCCCCTTCCTCATTTTCCCCTCGATTTCCCTTCTTCCCCCCCTGATTCCTTCCAGTCGAGGAGTAGTTTGTGAGCCAAAATATGTGCCCCTGTGATTGCGGGTTATCTCCTGTTCTTAAATTTATTGGGAAAATCCCTCCCTCTGCCCCCTCCCTTAACAATCTTAAGTGTAAGGAGTTAGATGAGTGCCTTATCACCGCTGTTTTTTCACACGATCGTTCTTCTTTCCCCCCTCGGAGGCCGTAGTATTCTTTCAACAAGTGCTCATTCCCCATCTCCCTTCACCCCCGTCCCCCAGGATACCTTCCTTTCTCCACCCACTTGGATTTATGTAAGTAATACATCGTTCCGCTACTTTGCCCAAAATTGTTTGCTCCAAAATCTCTTTTCGCTCCTTTCCTAGAGTTCCCCAAATTGGATCCTTGGCCTACCCATCACCTTGAGTGGAGTTTCCCCACTATTGGTATTCTCTACCTCGTGATCGCTTCGGATTATCAAACATGATGAGGATCTTTTTACCTCAAATTTCCTAACGATAGAATCCTCTTTTTCCCCCCTATACTTGAGGATGTCTCTCTTTCTTTCAAATCCCCTCCTTCCTTTAATAACTACTCCCCTTTTCTTGCTCTGAGTATTTTCATAATATATACCCCTTCGCAATAAAAGTAGATTCTTGCTTCTTCTCGTTATGAATGTTCGTAACCCTAATCATGTTGTAAATACTCCGCCTCAGAGAAAGATCTCCTTCAGAATACCCCCCCTGTGTAAATCCACCTTCCCTTTTCTGTAGCGCCATTCCAGTGTCTTTTTTACATCTAGAACCCGGCCAACTATCTTTTGCGAGCCCAGATTTTCCGAAAGTAGCGATACTATATTACTTTTCGCCAAAGTGTGATAAATTCCCCGTCTCCGCGTGTTTGTTTCCCCTGTTTTCCTGGTTGTTCTCTCTTGTTTTTCTCTACTAATTGAAGCAAGTCCTGAAGCCGAAGATCCTGTGAAAACCATTTTGATACGGCGCCTTCAAATCATGAGAAAGGCCTCTTAAAAGTACATCTTTTTCCTCTTCCCCCCCCTTCATTTCCGATTGGTTCCCCTCCCCCCTTTTTAAGATCATATTCCCCCTCCCCCATCGGTAACTTTGGCCGCTCGCGCGACATCCGACTCTTACCTTTGAAGCCTGGTTACAAAGACCCCAGTAACCATCTATTTCCCCCCTCCTTGACTGATCTTTGCCTCTCTTTTAATGAAAAATTCCGATTCGCATATTAAAAACGGCAATTCTCTCTCACTCCAGACTGAAAAATATTTACCGTTTTCATTTTTCTCCTACCTCCCCCTCCATTTCGGGAGAGTAGACTTCACTGTGTATCGGCAGATACAACACCCTCCATTATTCGATCCTTCAAATGCCTCGGATCTATCCGTTCTGCCTGCCCTTCCCTCTCCTCTCTCCCTGCCCGTCTTTCGATGTTTCTATCCCAAGATTGCCTTCCAATCCATCGCTCGAACTTTCTGCAGGTGCCAACCCGTTCGACCATTCTCTCCTCCATCCTGCGCAGGCTTTTATATCGAACGTAATCTTCACAACGGATCCAGATTGATCAGCGGGTTTTCTCCCTCCTATCGGTAAAGAGAAGATTGAGGGGGGGATCGCCTTTGCCCTATTTCCCTCTCAGTCTCTGTTCACCTATACTACCCCGTTCGAGGGAACCCGTTTTGGGAGTTTATTTGATAAGAAAATTCGGCAGTGGTCGGTATGCAAATTCTTTGTTTTCCGTGATGGCATATCGGAATGTCCCTCCAAAGTACGTTGAGCCTCCCTTTACTGAGGGATAAAGTCACCCATATGGTTTTTTCCGATCTTAAAGAAGAAAAACCCCCACCATTCGAGAGGCCACTATTGAATGATTATTGAAGGTCTCATGACAAACGGATTGACCCGATTCATGGGACGATCTTTTTCGTGGGTCAATTATCGATAAACCCGCCAGAGTGTTCCTTTTGCCCCAATAAGGTAGTGCCCCAATTTCTAACCGCCGTTTCTTTAAGCCGATGCGCATCGGCGGGCTCGTTCCCCCCCACGCCGAGTATCCGCTCCCCGCATGAGTGGAATTGTCGGCGAAATGTTGCTTTTTTCGACATGAGAGGATGTTTGGCGTTAAACATGTTCCCTCGGCCCGGCAATTATAAAGGTTATTTAGTCCTTCGCCCTTACCCCATGCTTTAGCCCACCGGAAAATCATTGTCAAGAGAAACTGTTTCCCGTTGTTATCGTGAAAGCTTTTTCGACTTGCTCGCATCAGGAAGTTCTTCTTACGATCGCGCCCCATCCGAGGATCTTGCCTTTTTGGTATATACACTGGACTAAATGAGTAAGCTGGCCACAAAAGAGCTGATCTCTCGCCGGAGATGATTTGAGTTTCTCCCGGGACATGACTCTCAAACGGGCTATCTTTTTACCGGCCGCCGAAGGCACAGGGTCAGCGTTTTCGATAGGCTATAAGAGTGTCCCTCTTAAAACCAAACCCTTGCCGGCGATATTGCTGGATTTCACTGCGGCTGCATGGAGTCGCTCGGGTCGATTGTCGATGTCATTACCTTTGACACTAGACAAACTCTTGTTTTTCATTTTGCATGATTAGAAATTTTATCGTAATATTAGCCCTTTACCATTTTTCTTTACTTTTCATTCTTCCCTGACTCTCCTTGGGCTAAAAGCCGAAACAAAGCGACCCACATCCCCCCCGATCCCTCTTCCTATCTTTTCTCATGTTGTTGTGGTCTAGACCTATTGGCTCGGTAGGCTTTTTTTTCTTTTCGCTGTTCGTCGGGGGTTCCTTTCCGCATCTTAGTCCTTCTCCATAAGCCAACCCCTTTTGCGAGCGCAATCTTTAAAATTTCTACGTGCCAAATTCCGAGTTTTCTTCTTTTCAAAAACAGTTGCTACGAGAGAGATACACCACTCAACGCCACATCGCCATCGAAATTCGCGTTTTCCCAATTTTCAACTTCGACCTTCCTCCAGCACATATTTCTTTATTTTTGTCTCCCTGCTGACATATTATCGCCTTCGCACGGTTCCCCCTTTCCTTCGTGTAAAAAGACGTCTTCTTTTTTGAGTCGTCCCTTCGTTTAGATACTTTCACCATCATCTCCGGCGAGTTCTGATTCCGTTTTTGCCCGCTGACGCAGTTCGCCAGATTCTACAGCGAACCACTACACGATCCTTATCCTGGCGGAAGATCTAACCTCGAATACCTCCCCCCTTACGCCGTCTCGTCGAAGCCTGATAATTTCCACCTTACTCCCCTTTCTCTTTCCACTCATTATTGCGAGATCGTTAGTCACTATCCGCTCCTACCCTTTCCTATTCGCAATTTCCCTCGAATAAAATGTTACCCCCCAGCACGCCCCTACCGCCATCTCGCGAAATGATGAGGGGGATTAACCGGCCCCTGTCGAGCCCTCGCAATCCCTCGGGTTCCCACACCCCTCTAGGGTATATTAACTTCATTGCCCATATCTTACTCTCGAAGTAATGTCTGCCCACGAAAAGATAGTATTCATCCCTTTTCCCCCCTTAATTGTCTGAACCCAAACCCCCCTTAGCCATAGACATGCGTTTTCTTGACGAACTATCCGTTAAACCAACAAACCACCCAACCACCATAGTTTATGACCTCGTCCTCTTTTCTTGAGCGATTACGGGAGAAAGTGGATTCCAGAGTTACCTCACTTTCAAAAACTTTTCTTCAGCCACTTCCCCCTTGACCTTCATATTCTTATAACAAATAACTCCCCGGATCCCCAATTTGCTATCGAATGTTTAGTACCCCTAGTATAGGATAAATCGTGGCCCAATAGAAAGAAAAAACCTGAAATATCCCGATAGTCGTTCTGATCAAAAATTTTCTGATCTTTCCTTCTCAGGTCTGTCGACCCCAGTTCGATCTCCTGCCCAGTCTTTGGATTTTTATGATAGTCCTGATCGAGAGGT
>Ga0179591_1335359_pt1 | contig 19022 bp, 17 predicted proteins | sample CZOMad2_1_08_16f_FD_182891 | JGI IMG/M metagenome (GOLD analysis project Ga0179591, IMG submission 182891) | Vadose zone soil fungal communities from Angelo Coast Range Reserve, California, USA - CZOMad2_1_08_16fungal (PacBio error correction) | ecosystem: Environmental > Terrestrial > Soil >... | reverse complement strand
TTGACCCTTGCTTAAACACTTTTCGATATCGCCGGATTCACCTCCTTGAACGCCAACTTTTTGTTCTTGGAAACCTGGTTTGACTATGTCCCTCGGAAACAGTTTTTATTCCGCACTGAGGACTTTTCCTCGATAGAAAGGATTTAGCTCACGAACCCTATTCTGGTGTGCGATGAAGATGATGATTCCCCCTTTTCTTTCATCAGGGACGTACTTTTAGCTGGATAATCCGCTTGGCAGATGTCCTGGCCTTCCCTCTCGGCAGATTCGATTCCCCCCCGTGGTTTCACTTTTCAACACCCATTGTTAACCCTGGCCACCGTGCCGGGGTTTGGGGATTTCTGTGAATCGATTTTTACCAGCAACTAGTTCCCTTGTCTCCCCCGAGGCTGGGGCCCCCGATTACGTGTCAGACTTCCTTGTCACCCCTATAGCGCTGGAGTGCTAAACTTTTTTCAATGAAAGTAGCCGTGCTGATCAAGTTTCGAAAATTGAGACACCCAAGAATTAAGATTTCTACGCCGCCTTTTCTTTTGTTTGTTTGATTGTTCTTCGATGCCCCTGTTGATTTGCAACCCTCTGGTTCTATCAGATGAGCAGATAACCTTGACCTGTCCAAGGTTAGTTTGGAGTATATGCCGTTTCCCCCCACAAAACCTTCCCGAGCCTTCGGCACCTTTTAGGATTCCGGTGGGTTATCGCCATAGGGTTTCTATCCGGCCCTTCCCTTCGAGCCATATACGCGTAGAACCAGCCCGGTATCACGGTACTTTTATTTTTCTGTGTCCTTTGATTAAGTTCAATAGGTCTTTCTGAATGGCGGTTGCTGTTGCGCGGGTAACATGAACCCTAAAGGAGAGGTCCAGAAAGAGTGAAAACCCCGGAAGGGGCGATACACCCCCCCCAAGCTGTCTCACAATGGCTCAGATTGTTAACTCCGTCCCGCACCCCAGACTTTTACCCATGTAAACAGCCCGTGCCCCCCCCAGTCCCGTCTTTTTTCGTATTCCTTTATAGCTGTTGTCTTACGCTGTTCTTCACGTCGGAATACAAGCTGAAACATCATGCCTTTCTCGGTTCCCAGGTTGTATTTACGTCCACAGGACCCTTTTCAACCATCCCAAGAACCATCTCACTGCTCAATCCTACCTGTAAAATACCAGTTTCCTTTACCAGAAACCGTAACATTACAGGAGGAGGGTAATCGACGAACTGTCCACTGAAATGTCTCCCGTGGAAGAAGTGACATCCTTTATCTCGAACTTCGCCACACCCCTCTGCACTGGGTCTCCCTTATCATGGAATCTATCGCGTGGCAAGGGCCGGAGATTTAATGGTAGACCTGGACATATGAGATCCATGACCTTTTCCAGACTTGAAACGATCCCCCCTTCCTCGATCCCTCAACCTTCTGTGATGTGTAACTCACGGTTTTCTCCCATTTGGCATGGTCGTCCAAACTCCCGTGAGTAATGACGCGTTATTCTTTCCATATCCAGCAGGGTGGTCTTAGCTTATCGATGGACATTGAGCTTGCCCCGAGGACTACCGGTGATTTGGCAGCGTCACCCAGTTTATATTGTGGGCACGAGTCCCCAAACCGCCTGGCGGGAACTGGTTAGCCGAACTTTGGTTGTCCCCCAAGGATGAGTTGGAGCATCAACCCTACGTCATTTTGTGTGCAGTTCACCTTCTGGATTTCAAAAGGATTCCTGATTCGTTCACTCTGAAGGGACGCAACAGCTGGGCATCCTCCAAGTCGGCTGCGATGTCAGTGTTCCACCCCCCCCTTCCTGCATCATCTCCTCCTCCCTCCCTTTTGGGGAATACGATCGAGACGGGATAGCCTAAACTCCCCTGTCACCAAAGCCCCTTTTTGGAAGCGGTCCAGCAACAGTACTGGCAATTTGGCCCATAAAAGCCAGTTAACTCTTTAAAGTTTTCCCTCTGCCACTACCGGTAATTTTTCTATCCCCCAAATATTTACAAGGCAAAATGGCATTATTGCCTCAACAGGGCGCAAACGTCGCTCCTCCAGAAAAGTCTTTTTCGTGAAATCCGGGTTTGTGGTTAAAGAGTATTTCTCTTCGATCAGCCATTCCTGCGCGGTGTCGAAGCGTTACTGTTTAATGAAGTCATCCCCATCGTTCGGAGTCCTGTTCCCTATCGTTTTAGTCTTACAACCCCCGAGCGTCAAATAATGGCGGCTCAATTGAGTGACCACTATGGAATTGACATAACCAAACTTTGCAGGATTCCTTTCTACTTCGGTTCCTACCAAGGTAAATAGTGATTGGTTCGTGCCTCCCTTACTACAACGTTGTTTTTGTGAGTCTCTTTCATTAGCCCCACTGTTAGATAGTCTTTTTTTATCTTCTTACCGAAGATCCTTGGCTTCTTCGGACACCTCAGGTTGGTACTACCTCCCTACCATATTTGGACCTTTGTTTTTTTCGGGACGCAGGGTGTGGAATAGACTCTTTGATGCAAGTGACCCCACATCCCGGACATGATTCACCACCATACTGTCACCCCGGACGCCTAAGGCCCAATTCGACCGACTACACTGGGTTAAGTCCAAACACGGGTTTTCCACACTTATATTTTGGCCCTTCTCCCTTGCGAGATGTGCTTAAAATATGTTGCTCCCCCTTCACAGTTCCTTTTCTCATTGATCGGAGGTATTTTCGCACGTAACCGGTCTCTGAAGAACCGTGGCATCTTTATTAAAGAGTTATGCTTTCTAATGGTCCTTAGTTTGTGCCGATTAACCCCGTTGTTGGGTACCGGGCTTTGATTCACTCAGAGCCTCTCCTCTTTATTTCCCATCAGGGAGGTCCTATGATTCTATGGCCAATCACGGCTTCCCTCCGTCTAGGAGTCTCCATTCGGCTCTTTGCCCAGAGTGACTAGAATGGTAACGCCGTTCTTCACCCAACATACTGTGCGGCTTCAATTCTGTTTTCCCCCCTTCGCTATGCAAGGAAATACTGTTACCCCACCCCCCCCCCCCCCCCAAACCTTGTCTTCCCTCCATTCAAGAAACCTTCCCCTATACTGGAACCCTCGTGTTTACCCCCCCCCCCCTTCCCTTTTAATAACGTGCGCAGTTTTGCTCTATTCGACGTTTCTGATGATCGTTTATCGTACACCCTTTCCACGCGGTGAATCGAGTCTCCATCTTAGGCCAGTTTTTTCCGTCCACATTTCATTCCCTTCTACACCCCCTCACCTAGCCAGTTAGACTGATGGTAGCGCGGGCAATGGTCGCCCCTTTCGTGGTCGTTGATATTTACTCCATCTTAAAATACCATCTTTCACCTTAATTTCCCCCTTTCCCTTCTCAGCTTCCACTGATGGCGGCTTCGGAATTCCGTTGTCGCCGCAGTTCGAAGTCACATTTTTTGCAAATTCCCAGCTTGTCAAATTAACACCACTTAAACAGTATCTCCTGATTTATCCCCGCTCCGGACCGCCACCGAACCCTGCGTGTTTCAATTGAAGTAGGTTTCTTTTTGCTCCATTGGTGGTCTTCTGGTGCCAGTAACTCTTTTTTGTCCCGTAAAGAAACCCAAGCTTTCTTGCGAGTTGTGGCCCGTTCTTTGCTCCCCCCCCGACAGGATATCATCCCTCTTACAGCACTACCTTTCAAAAATAAAGTAGAACGTCCCCCACCACTCCGTGGACTTCATTTTGTGGGGAAGTCATTCCGGAGGGAACCACGTCAACTTTTTCCACTTCCAGCATCCGCCTTTTTTTTGTTATCCGGCCGTTCCGCGTTGGGCACCTTTTGCCTCTCGCTTTGTGTTATTTGTGCCGAACCAAGTTTCGGACACACCTCTACAGATTGCGTTATCAGGATACACCAGCACCGAAACCGGCGCGGTTGGTCGTACAGAAACAGTCGATTTCCTCCAGTCTGAAACCCCTCTCGGATTCCCGTGAAGGCCCATATGTTGTGTACATCCCCTGGTCATTTTAGGCTTTTTTTTTGCCATTCTCTGACCACTTGCCAAATAATGCAGTACGTTTTGGTAGGCGAGAGTTTAACAGTTTCGAGTCCCAAAAGTTTTTTGGAAGCAGCAGAACCTCAACCGCCCCCGACCCCCTGAGTAAGAGACTCGATTTGGTCTTTCATTTTTTCTTTTACATTTTTATGTCTTTCCAAGCTTCTACTATGCGTTGGTCACGACAGCCATCCGGGATCACCGGTTGCCCGGTACTTTTCACTTCATCTGGTTCCCCACATGTTGAGTTAAAGACGGATTCCTTGTTGGTCAACCTTCCCAATCTAGCCCCCCACCATTTTTTGCGGTTGCCAGTTACATTGTTGTTTTAACAAAGAATAGGATACGCCCCCCCCACCCCTTCTGAGAGTATATTTCTCTCTCTCCTAGGCAGGACCCAGAGCATCAGACCTAGCCTCCCTTTCCTGAGGACAAGGAGGGCAAGATCCCCTCGAGAGTTGACGGAGCAGAAGATTCCATGTACTTTACCTATTTCTTCCCACACTCAGCACTTTTACACAACGTAGCAAATTGGAAACCATCTGAATCGACTAGACACTTTGTGCCCGTTCAGTCCTGGTCCCATAGAAGATTGAAGACCCGGCCCTTCTTTTTTTCTTTCTGAATCCTCTCTTTTACTCCCTCTGTGGAGCTCTAATCGCATTAGTTCGGGCCTTACCCCAGAAAACAGTTCTATCCCTCCTTCCCCATCGTTATGGACCGGATACAGGTTTTACTTGCCATCTCCTACTGCCCCCCGATGTTTCTTTGTCTTTCTTTTCGAGGTTTCTGTTTGACCCTTGAGATTACATGCTTATGCCCCGTGCTACTCAGTGGTGTCTCCTTCGCGTCGCCTTGATGTGCCGGAGGCCGGTACGAAAAAAAATCTCGTTGTGGTAGTCTTCCAGATCTTTTTGATCAGAGATGGAGCCTGCTCCTTTTTTATTCTTCTCAGACTTTGTGGAAGTTACACCATGATTCCCTTTCCCCTTTTACTTGACGGATGTGATCCCCGTCCAATCCATTAAATGCCACCTTAGGTTGGTTCACCCCCTTATTGTTCTTCTGATAAGGTCCTCTCTTGGAGGCCGGAATGAAGTACGCCCGCCCCACGCTTTCTACCACAGATTGACCCTCGGACATTAATGAAGAACTCTCTATCCCGTTACGTGTTTCGTACTTGGCTGATGGTTCTTGTATGCTGCCTTTCGACTGGAGGGACCGTTGAATCTTCCTTTAACCGCAGAACATCCCCTTCGAAGTCCGCAGAGCCCCGGACCCCCCAGGCTTACCAATCATAAGGATTCAAAAATGTTTGCGCCTAGGCAAGTTTTTTGCCTCGTTTTTGAATTTCACACTTTTTAATAGAATCTTTTCATTGACGAACCATGATTGGGAAAGGGACCTTTTTTTTTTTTTCTTTTGTTGATGTGTGCCTTTAGCAGGGACGTGGTGCCCCCATTAGTTGGGGGGGTGTTCGTCAGGAATGGTTCGTTTGTTGTTCCCCAATCCCATCACAGTTCTCAGACGGTCCACCCTTCTTACTCTCCTAAGACCACCCGACCCGCGCCCCTTGAGTGCTTCCACCCGCGTATTTTCGTTTATGGTAGCCAAGTTCTTCAAAATCCAGACCGTGCTTATTTCCGGTTCTTGTGGTTTTCTTATATTGCGGGCTCCGGTCATTCAATGACTTTTTCCAACTCCGTTAGCTGGATGTTGGTCGGTTGTTGTGAACTGTCGTTACGACTAGAGTTTCTACCCCCCACAGCCCTCCCCATGTCCCCAAAATGTACGATACCTTTCCTGACTTAAACTTGAAAGTTAGGAGAAGTCCCCCAGTTGTAACGGCGGCGCCCTTGTTCCCTCCTCCCCGTTAAAAGTTGTGGTAGGCCCCCAAAGCTGGAGAATTGCAGTAGCAGTGACCCTCTGACGTCCCCCCTTGCTGCTGCACTTTTCGAAATCCCATCATGGCGTACTCGGCCAGGAACCGAAGGCGGAGGGAATGGACTAACCTGTTTCCAGATCAATGGGACTGTTATCAATTGTAACGGAGTAACCTCTCGCCAACACGCAGTGCGATCGTTTTTTTTCCCACTCATCATTTTCGGATTACAAATGTGTTTTTCTAAACAAATGCCTAAGAGCCAGTAGTGCATCCCTCCTTTTCGAAGGGTGTCACTCGGCATGGATCTCTCCAAAGTTTTCGGTCCCAGAGAACCCCCTTTCCGTAGTAAAAAGATTCCGTTACCCCCTTTCGGAGCCCACAGCCGGGAGGTTCTACCTCTGCAGTCCCTGACGTTCATGAAAGAATTCCTGCTCGCAATTTTTACGAAGGGGTCAAAACCTGTGGTGCCGACCTGGTCTTTACGATAGGATTCGATTGGCACAGCACTTCGCTTTTATCCATAAGCCGGCGATTTGAGAACGTGCAGTCGATAATTCTGCCCCCCCCCCCCCCCCCCACCCAATCCTGTCGATATCCTCGCTGATCGATCTTGAACGAAATCCCTGCTGTCTTTCCCCAGCCCTGGTTGAAGCTGCAGGCTCCACGAAATTACGCTTCAGTCCCGTAAGACCATCTTGACCCAGATGATGTATTAACGTCCCTTTGACCTTTAACGGTTCCCATCTGACCCCTCCTCTCCTGACCCCTGGGAGTAGTTTTCGCGATCGCTCTGGGGCAGGAATCCTTCCCTAGAGCACTTTGAACTGGGTTTGGTCGTCCCTTTCTCGAATTCTAACGACTTACTTTCCTTTCTCCCGATGTCCCTATTGGTTGACTCCTTTGTTACTTTCACTTTCACCTTTTAACTAGTCGTCCAAAGTACCAAACACGCTTCCCTCTGGCGCTCTTATCTTTAAGCGTGACCAACGGGGTACGCCCCAGCCAAGATTCTGTTCATAGCTCTCTCACTACGTCCTTTACGTGAGAATTGGGGGATTCCCCGCTTTCCCTCCCCTCGGACGAGATCAATCACCACAATTTCAAGGCACTTCTTGATAGCCGATACCGAAGCCCTTGTGGTATGAGGATCCCCCTACGTTGTCCTCCTCGAGAGGACCCATCCGTGACCGCTTTTGGCGTTTTTTAATATATGGGTGCAAGTCCCCCCACCACGACTCTGCGGAACTTCACCCGGGGAAACTTGCTACAACCTGGCCTCAGTCGGTATCATTCCCCTAGCTAAATCGCCTGACTTCCCCTCAGTCCCCAAAAGTGTTAGTTTTTTTTTTTGAGAGGCCACGGTGCTCATGTGAGTGCCCTACTGGGTTCCTGTTACCTATTTTTCTTTGTCTCGAAACCTTATGGTGAATACAGCAGCTAGATGTGCGGTTTGCCTTAACTCGGATTTCCATCCCTTTCATTTTTTCCGCCCACCGTTGAGGTTGATTGGTTACCAAAGGGGATTCGCACGTACGGAGCCCAACCTCAGAGGCAAATCCAGGTGATCTTGCTCGATAGACAATGGCCCCCATCAGGATCCCACTTTCTCCCCCTCAGTGGCATTGCTAAATACTCCGGATCGCCCGTGACAACCCCACACTGTTCGATAAACCTTCAAATGATAGTTCGCCTTCTCCATCACGTCTATCCCCAGTCCCTTCCCCCTATGTGGCAATCTTTTCACAGAAGACTTGGTGCCTTCCGGACCAAAAGAACATCAGGTTGATCTCCCCTGGAACTTTATTACGTTTTCCCTGCCAAACCAGGAACCCTGCTTTCTTTTTCCTGTAATGCTTTCCCCTTCGGTCCTTTCCGGGTAACCGCATGACCGCTGATGATTTGACACATCCAGCACTTTTTTGATTTGATGTGTTCATTTGCACTTTTCCAGCGCAAAGGTGGTTACGATAACAGGTTTTTACCCCAGTCCATCCTCTTTTTACACCGGTCTTTTACACCTATCAAGGAGTCATTTTTCTGTCCCTTCTGAGGTCGCATCAAGGAGCATATTGGCCACTTCCCTTTCCCTGAACAGCCAACCCCCCCCGGGACCCCCAGGTCTAAACGGACCCTCACTTACCTCGCGATTCCAGGGTCCTTGCCGTATTATTTCAATTTGCAGTTGCGGTGTTTGAGCTCAAGTTCGTCGTTGGATTCCCTTGAGCGATTTCTCGTTCTTTTTACGTATTGTATTCTCCGCCAGCAGCCTAATCTTGCCCCACGCTCCTCCGTAGACCAAAAACAAACCCACCAACACAACCACACAAACCACAACACCCCAACAACCCCCCCCCCCAAGTCACGTAACACTCCCGTATTTGCATGTTACATTTTTTTCTTTCCGTGGCTACATCCTTCTGGAAATTCGCTAAGGCCCTAAGAAGCAATTGTCGGCGTGGTTTCGTCCGCGGGTCCTTTGGGAAATATTTGATCTTTTATGTTGAGAAGTGTTTATTGTATTCTACCCCAGCCCCCTGAGGACAACTTCCCCCAGTCGGATACCATGTTTCAACAGACCCCTTGCCACTTTTTTCCCGGGCTACGCTTTTTTATGTAACTCTTAATGTTGCACGGGACTGCCCGATTGACCCCCTTGCCTAACTTTACGCAAAATGTTGTTAATACCACCCAAAGGATGTAGAGTCGTGTACTCGTAAGGAAACCAAACTCCTGTAGTCAGTTGTTATGCAGTGTGTAGTTCAACCTTTTGAACAGATTTCTTTAGAAAGTTAGCATCACAAGTCACAAATCCGGCAACTCCTAGGATCTAGAGATTGATGAAGGCTTGGTTATAACATCTTTACTGAGAATGGGCCCCCCCCCCCCCGTTTTTATTTTCCCTAAGGGTATGTGAGTCCCGAGTTTAGAGATTCCAGTAGTCAGTCGATTTCATTCCCCCCCTTCGGGCCCTTCAAAATATCGTGTATACTGATGGAGCCTCGCCTTAAATTTCCCCGGCCTGTTAGCCATCCTTGTGGTCCCGTTCCCACCCTCTTTAAGTTTTGCCGAGAGGATCAGCTTTCTGTACAGCCTGCTTGCTTAGAATAGGCTAATACCACCTTTACACTCTCGCCCCCCTTCCGCAAGGCCTCGCAGGGCGGAGAAACCCCAGAGATTAGAAGAGTTGCTAGCCTCAGAGTTCCTTTCCGCTCTCACTACTTCTGTCCCTTCACAAAACTTTAAGCATCGGTCTGTCGCGCGACATGGAAGGTAATGATCCGAGTCCAATCTTAGATCCCCCCCTGGATACTTCGGGTTCGGCCTTCATTGTAAGGCGGTCTCTATTACTCCTTTTTGAGCGAGAGTTCGCTACCCCGTTTACAAGAAACAACTTATTACGTATTCTCGTCTATGGAGACAGGAAACTCCGTTTTTCGGCTGTGCGTCTATAGCACGGAATTTCCTTTTTACCTTAGAAACCTTTGTGCTTTCCATTCGAGACTTGTTATTTCGACTCGTCCATGATCTGCCCTTTTGCAATCTCCTAATAGGATTTGGTATCCTTCCTGCGGATGGCCTTTTTTCCGCCGGATTTCCCGCCGGTCTTCATTTTTTTTATCCATTTTCCCCGACTAGCTAACCTTTCTTTTTTCCGCTTGCCCCAGTTTATCCCGACTTCCCTGTTAACGTCCCAAACAATGAGGAATGAGAAAGTGCTTTTTTGATTAAGGCGAATTGCCAGCCCCTTCGATCCCTGCTGTTTCCCTCCTTCCGTGCAAAGATGCTTGAAGTTGTCGTGACTTCACGGTGTTTTCGCTGCGGGCTCCATCCTGCCTTCATACTGAGCCCCCCTCCCGTATTTCCCTGTAGTCCCACACCGAAAATAGACAAAGTCATTCGTCCAATCTACTTCCGTTTGTAGGACTGGTTCTCCTGTCTTTGTATGTGCTGCCCCTTGCCAATATGGCATCCGGATTTTCTCCATACATCCTCAACGTAAGACGGAGGTTCGTGGAGTACGATATACGTCTCTTTAGGTGCACCACTCCTAGCTCAATATTTGTACAAAAAATTTTTGCGTAGGAGGGAGATCAATCCTTGTTTTTTGCAGGATCATGGGTGAATCGCAAATCCGTTTTTTACGCTAAAGAAAGGGTCCCCGGTCCTTGATGCATTTCCGAAATTAGGAGAATCTCTGCGTTTCTCGAAGGAATGAACTGGAGCTTCTTTGGTGAGCCAAATAAATAAGGCTCGAGGTAGACCAGGGAAAACGGCAAAGTCGAAGAACAAAAGACGATGCCAAGGATCGGCCAAGTTCCCGCTTTGATTTTTCCAAGACGGTATAAAAAATGTCCCAAACTTCTTTACCGGGACGTTTTTATTTATACGTTTCTTTTTCATTTCTCTCATCCTTCTCCTTCTTATTCAGAAGTTTACCACTCATCGTGAAGTTGTTTTGGTAAGGTTTCTCAACACGCCTTCCCAGGTTCCTTAGTTTATCAAACCATAAGACCAAATGAATTAGAATTCCCCTACTTTCCGTACCCGTTCCTTACAGTGTAAAGGCCTGTGTCGCAGCGCTAATGGGTCTTTAGTTCTAGAAGTTGCCCAGACAGGACTTCTCCTGTCTACAAGTTCTCCGAAGCCTAACTTTTTGCCCTTGAGTATCGCCGTAAAGTCGGAGGATGTGCCTGTTACACTTGACGCCGGAAACGATTTCCCTCCTCCTCCCGAGAGTCTCAACCCTGTGAGACGTTTTTCACCAGGCGGGCCCCCCCAATTCGCCCGTGGTGGTGCCGGGTAAAGAACACTGCCTTTAGTCCCGCATACCCCCACCCCTCTTTTTCCCTTACTTGGTTTTTATAGTGGAAACTCCGGATCCCTCAAGTCCGGGCACATCTCACGATGCGGTGTTTATCATTTCCTCGGGGTACACCCGCAACCGCATCGGGCCTTCCCTGTGTATTTGCTAAGACAGGATTATTTATAGATGCGGACTCTTTCCAGGGTAGTTTTGAAAAGTTTAGTTTTTGCGGTGTCCGATCTGCGACTTATGAGGATTGTTCACTTTTATCCCCCCCCTCTTCGTGTTCCCCCCCCTTAAGACCCCCTGCGAGTTGAAAGTGTTACTGTCATTAGATAAGGAATACCTCTATCCGCTCGAGATTTTTTTCTCAGCTTGTTTTATCCCATTTGATTCAAAACACTTTGACGGCTCACTTCATTTTCCCTTGACTACAGCCCTTCCCCTCACTCTTGATACCCCTTTTTCCTAACCTTACCTTTGTATTTCTCCAGGCCCTCCTCCCAAATCGTAAGTAACAACGGACCCTCTTGCCCCCCGAACCCCCCTGGGATTAGGGTAGCTCCTCACTTTCGTGCACTAAAGGTTTGGTAAGGCACCCTTCGGCTTCTATCGATGTCCGTCACTTCTGCGTCCCGTGTTGTCCGTATGACCCTTTCCGCAATAGTTTTGTGTTCTGCCCCTTGCACCCCTATTCACATCGTTGCTACAACCACGCGCCAAATGGCGCGAGATATTTTTCACTCGTGGAGGGGCATCCTCATCCGAAAAGCCCCGGTCCATCAGAAAAGAACGGCCACATGGCATGGGTCTTCCCGTCTTCTCTTTCTCTACCGTGGTTGTTGAGTCTTATCGAATCCTTTCAGAGAGTAAGTTTTGATAGAGATTATAAGTAACGACTGTTTTTTTCTTTCTTTTGGTACACGTGGTCTTAACTCTATGCTAGACTTGTTTCGGGACGAGATGGGTAGAGAGGGAACCAGTGACCCTCCGTACTTGGGTTGCCTCCCACCCGGCCCCGAACCCGGGCTGGTATACCATGGAAGCAAGCTCGTTCCCCCAAACGAATTCCCCACCCGATTTTCGGCTCTCTTTACTGCCACCCGCGATGTGAATTTTTAAATATGTGCGGCACTACTTCACTGGATCCACCCTTTGATCGAGGTACTGGATTCCAGTACAGTTCAAGGTCTTCCGATCCAAGCCTAGTGTTATAAATTATTTAGTACGTTCTTTTGATCCCCATTACTGCCAGCTAACAAGTTCTGTTGGGTTCACACAGTTGAGTTCTTCAGCCCCCCGGAGACGCTACCCCGATTAGATCCCTTTAAACTCTCTTTATGAATTGATTACAATTCCCCATCCAGGTATCCCCCGGCGCTTTCGGATGATTCCATCGAAGATTTGCCTTAAGAGGAAACTTCTCGGTCGCCCTTATGTCCCTTTTTCACATAAGGTCCAGATCCACCTAACTCTCGTTTTTCGCACTATAAATTTATTATGAAGACACGTCGGGTCAGTCTACCGTTAACACCCCCCCGCAGTTGGGCAATCGGGTGAACACCACCCTTACTAACGTTCCCCGCAAATCGGTTTGACCCAGTGAACGTTCGCGATCCGGTAATCGCTGGCAACACTTCATTAAAAGTTAATCTATGATTGACTTCTCTGCAGTTTTCCCTTTTTTTTCCCCACATGGCGTACTCGCCTTTGAGCCTCCGCCCGCCCACTGATGAGGAGTATCTCGTTTTTCCATGTCGCTTTTAATTTCCGTTCTTGCTTTCTGTCCAGTGTCCCAGTAAATCCTCCTCCTACTCAGTTTTTTATATCAAAGTCAGGCTCGGCCCCTTTGTAGGGTCCGCTCCCCGTTCAGCCAGTCAATCTTCTTTATCTCCCGCCAGCCAACCACTTTGCGATTGCGCACCAAAGCGCGGGTACCCGGATTCGACTCTTTACAAGGTCCTTGACGTCTAATTCTCTCATTATATGTTTGAGCAACTTCACCTGCTTCTGCCCTGCTTGCCGTAACCTCCATCCCCGCACTGGGAGAGAGAGGGTTAAAAGGTAGGAACTGGTACCAGGATGAGCAGTGAATTATTGACATGACCCCCCCCTGAGAAAGGCAATTCCCCCTCCGCAGGTTTTACTTCCCAGGAATTTTAACATTGGATACCGTGGAGATGGCCAACCGCTCCCTATATTAGCGGACAGCTTAAGTTAGAGCGAGGGCGTCCCACTATTGATCTATCTTGATTTTCTTTTTGTGCGCCAGCCCTGCTCAACCACCCCCCCCTCCGATTGACTAGCTTAAAGGACCCTCCACTCACTTCCCAAGCGGCCTCTAATCAAACTCGGATGATGTCCAGACGGAAATGGATAAGGACAAACTAGGGCCCTTATTGAAACTCGCCACAAATGTTGGATACCAACTTGAGGTAGCGCGTTGTTCCCCGAGCGAGACTACCTGGAAGCCACAACTCGTAACTTTGTAGTGGTACTTGGCCAATTTTCTTCCCAGAGTGTTTGACGCGCACCAGAAAGAAAAACCTAACCCCCTTCGAAAAAGACTCGGCGGTTTCGGACTGTTTCTGAGTGAACATAGTTTTTTCGCGGAAGTGGTAAAACCTCTCTCAGAAGGATCCCCCAGAGACAGACTCACCCTTTTGAAGTGTCAAACTCCCCTGGTGACACAACCCACGTAACCCGAAGGTTTCGGTGGACCTTGTTCAGTCCAATAGCATTAACACTCACAGCCGTCTTCCAGTCAACTCAGGTTGGGCCCCTTATGATCCGACTGAACTATTCTTCTTGGGTACCGCAATTTCGCTAGCGCCTTACAAAAAAACCGAGCCTCTTTCCAGTCCTTTCCTTTCATCCTCGGCCCTAAGTTGACCCCTCGATCTACCTCGGACGTCAGGATAGAGCGTTCCTCATCACTCGCCTTGACGGACCCAAAACTCAGGTGGAACCACTATTCCATTCTGAAGCAGTTTTCGAACCCGTGTCGGGTACGAGTCCCCGCCTAGACGATTGCCTGGCCCCCTATATCGAAGGGGTTTTTAACGTTTTCTCCTTTTTCTTCTTTTCATCATCCCCTAGTTGATGAGATTCTACCGCTGCGGCACAGACCCCCGTAGATCGTGATCTTACAATCCTATTTATTCCCTCCGGTGTTAGGGAAAACTGTATCATCCCATGACGATATTAAGCTGTGTCTCCCGTCTCTCCGGGCGGGTGAGGGATTACTCTGACTCTTCACCATGGTCTCCCTCATGCCTTGAGGATTCCGGAGGCCGAGATAAAGGATAGTGTTTTTGTAGATATTCCCTTTTTTTCTTAGCGGATAGCGAGTCTTGACAAATCTCTTTAGGAGTATTCCTTTTTCGTTAAAACCCCATGAGGAACCTCCACCTGTGGAAGGCATGTGGTTGAAGGTGTTTAATTCCCATGCCCCTTAAAAGAAATTTTACCCCCGAGATTTTACAGTAAAAGGCAAAACAGTCCTGTTGTAGTAAGTGACCCTTGTCCTATCTCTTTTCTTGTAAATTCGAGCGATACCAAGTCCCCCGACTATGCTCACAAAAATCCCTTCGTTCATCCCTATCCCTCGAGAGTCGTAAACCTTCTGCTGTTGTTTTTTTCTTCAATTTTCCGAATATGGGCATCTCCGTATTGATATCTCACACATGGCGAAAACACCCCCGCCATAGTTTTGCCGTTCTTCCTCCCCGATCTTTTGCATTGACGGAAAAACTAAGCGAGATATGTTGATTTGTATTACAAACCCATTTGCTTGTCCTACATTGGACGCCTCTGGTTGAATCCTTTTCCCCCCGTAATCGAACCGGTTTCTTTAATCTCACGGGCCGCCGGATCCACTTGAATGGGTAGTGTAACTTTTGCTCCGATTTCCCCCCCCGTTTTGTGACCATCGGAGAGGAGTTTGCTTCCCTAATGTCTTGTTTAGAAAAAATCCCCCCCGGCTATCGTAGAGGTGAACAAAAGATACTTTCTTTAACAAGCTAGTATACGGAGCTCGGGAGTTAGAGTTTTCCCTTTCCTCAAGCCCAACTGCCCCCCCCGTTAATGAACTCCCGACCTTGTTGCTTTTCTATACCCATGTGTTTTTTTTTCTTGCACAGTTCTTTTGCTTTGGTCGGGCGCTCTTTTCACACCCTGCTTCCCTCGCTTGTACGTTGTCTACGGCCTGCGACGAACTCCTTACTAAAAACCTCCTAGCAACGGCCCCATGACGGAGACACCTACTTGGACCCCCCCTTCCCGGAGAAATGAATGTGGGTATTGTAACGGAGGGAGCTTTTTCCTTGTTAAAATCCGATATCCAACGGTGGTTTTCGGAACACTGGAGAATCAAGAAGTACGTCCCCTTCCCTCCATGATAAAAAATCTTTTTGACCCCCTCAATAAGAACCCTATGGAATCTTGCTTCTTGAAGTTGCAGGATAGTCTATTTTGTACCCCACTCATAGAGCACATTCCTTACTGAGAGACATTTCCCCGACCAATCATTTTCTCCCCCTTGCGATAGTGATGGGTCACAACCGAGGTCCACTCCCGGATTTTTGTGCGGCCTCAAAAACTTCCTCCTTAGTCCCTTAAAGACTTTTTCTATTCTTGCTTGACCCACCCCCGCTTTATCGATGTCACCAAGGATCCTCTTTCATCTGAGACCCCTCCTTTGCGTTTGCTTGCGTCCAAGTTCATCGTTGGTACCAAGAGGGATTCCCCCCACACTATATTTGTCTAGGGTCCCAGGCAACTTGCTCCCCCTGCCCGTCCGACGGATTATCCTAGCCCAGAGGAGTTGATTTCTCTAACAGTATGTTGAGTGTCCCCCTCCCTTGGTAGATTTCGTTCTTTACTCTGAGGCAACTTTCTTTGACCCCCACACTCTGGAAAGCTCCCCGGATTGGGTTCGACCAGTGCAGTTTTTTCCGATAATCTCCTGAATCCCCGGGGACTCCCGATCTTATCGAGATCCTAATGCTTTCTCCCTACCATGTTCTTTTCCCCCCAACCGCCCTTTTTGGACGTCCGTAAATGGTTTTTCAAATTCCCTTGACTTCCACATAGCACGAATTCGAATCGGTCGCTTCCCTAATTTTTTCTTTCCCGTTCTCCAGGACCCCCCCCCCGAATCACCACAGTAGTACCTTCACCCCTTTAGTAGTTTCCGCCCCTCTTTTCTCATGCTAGGTAACTCCCGCCCCTATCTGTCTCTTTCCCTTTTTCCACGGAACCCAATTATTCTTTTCGCAATTAAGAATTGTTCTTACAGAGACTCCTTTTTCAGATGTTTCTTTGTTGATTCTTTCCGCCCTATTTTGTTCTTTCACCTCTATACCTCGTCTTACAACCCCCCCCCTAGTTCCCCCATCATTGCAGATCTTTACATCGCGTGAACCAAATTTTCTTTTTCTCCCTTCCGTAAAAGCAAAGGCCCCTTTGACCTACCTTCCATACAGTTTTGCTCCCTTTGAGGTTTATATTTTTCCATCCTAATACCCGTGTTGGTTTCGCTCTCTCACCCCAATTTGCAAACAGTATTAGTCGTCGTGTTCCTTTCTTTCCCTTCCTTCCGCCTTGGTTTATGATTCTTTTCCCGTTTTGTACGATTTCAAGATCTCAAAATGTGAAAGCCTGTGTTGTCTTACTCCCTCTGACGAGTTTGTTCATTTTCACGACCCCAGCCTCTCTTTTTTTCCTTCCACAATAAGACCTTTTTTACTGGGACTCAGAAGTCGGCCAGTCCCCCCCCCCTGAAGCGTCAGTTCCCGATTTGCTTTTCCCCCCCCCGCCCTTTTTTCCCCCAAAGTTCTCCAGACTTTCTCCGGATCCGCCCCGCGATGTTCTCCCCCCCTGTCCCAAACCCTTTACCTTTTTTTTCCCTTTACCCATTTCATCTCTTTCTAAGTTGACGTTCGGTAAAGTTCTGAATCCTAGTGTATCAATATTGGGTATTTTAATTAGCGTCTCAGTTACGTCGTCTTCCCACCCGGGAGGTTTGTTTCAGAAAACATGGAGTATTACGAGGCTTAGTCTTTCAGTACTACTCTCTAGTTTCCAACCAAGGGATGCGTGAGCGTTATAGCCCCCCTTCCAACGGTCTCCCCCACTCCTGATTGCCTAAAATCCCTATTTGCTCCCTTAAGAGTTCCCCTAAGAATAGGATTCCTCTGTTTCACGGCCTACCCCTCTCTTAACTCACGCTTGTCCTTCCCTAAATCTTCTGAAGCACTGACTTGCGTATTTTCCGAACACCTTGATATCGGTTGGTCCACTCGAGGGTGTTACCCAAGTCCCTTTCTTCTTTCCCACCTACGGGTTCTCGATTGCTTTTCCCTAGACCACGGATTTTCTATTGATGTTTTACCCCCCCCCTTTCACGACAGAGTCAAACCCCTTTCGCCATTCTCTTCGGTTTTCCCTTTCCCCCCCCCACGGCTAATTTTATTGACCCATCTATCTGTGAGAGAGTAGTTTGAGCTTTTCATGCAGAAGTTCCTTTTTTTCTGCTTATGTCAAGTCGCCCCGTCATCATCATCATTAAACTTCGACTACAATACTTTTTTCTAGGTTCTTATGGAACTTGCCTCCCCGCTTCTTGGGTCTCCTCCCCCATTCTAGACGCCCCATGCTCTTGCCAAATTCTTTTCCACAGAAAACCGTTTCAACCGCCAGCTTTTGAACTCCAATCGCGTACCGTCCATTTCCCTCAACTATTGACGGGTAATTTCCTTTCAGGTGGTTGCGTTTTGTTTAGCCCCCTTCCGGATTGTGTCTTGTCGTAAAGCCCCCCTTTTTCCCAAACGCATCCCCTTTCCGCTTAGTTGGTTTACACGTTGAGAGCCCCCCTTTTACCTTTGATCAATTTTCAATATATGGCACCCCAAACCCCCGGCCATTTAAAAAGTCCCTCCAGGTCTGGTAAAGTCCCCTGGACCTTTTTTAAAATTGGCACCTATATTGTAAACATGGTCCTCCAGACGTCCCCCCTCCCCCCTTGGCAAGATTGGTTTCATCGGGGCTGCGTGTTGCCAATTTTCTTAAGAGTTTGATTACTTTGTTGCACCCCCCCCCCACAGCCCCTTGCATGAATAACAACGCGCAAGTGGAAGACCATTCCCGGATTCACACAGTCCACCAAGCCCCTTCACAGGGATACAGAGTGGTATCGTCAAGCCCCGCGTTCTCTATAGAGTCCAACGGCTACTGCCACTCTAGACCCCTTTTCGGAACACGCCAAAACATTTTTTGAATCCCCACCCCCCATGAGGTCTCTGCTGTGTCACGACAATTTCCGAACGGCTTCTTTTCTAATGTAGTTAGCAACGCCTAGGAAATATGTCTGGCACAGTTCACACTCCATTCCCAACGATCCCCCACTTCCGCAAACGATCTTTTTATCTGATGATGGAGGAATGAGCCTTTTTCTTCCCTTTTCGAAAGGAAGAATGTTCTCAATCGGCTTGCTACTTTCCTGATGGTCATCCAGCCGAGATCGGTGAGACACGGATTTTCCGGACCACATTAATCTGGGTGAACCCCCCGGGAGGAAAAAGAAGGGCTTCTTTTTTTAGAATTCTTTGTAAGACATTTTCTCATTTTTTTTCCCAACCTTTAACCGACTCCCCTTTTTTGACAATTGGTTTAATTGTGGGAAACGTCCCCCCCCCCCCCGAATAGATTAATGCTGCCGTATGGCTCAGAGTTGCCAAGTACTCGATTCATAGCGCATAGACACCCACACCCACCTTTAAGACCTCGCTAATTCGTCAGCAAAGACTGCTCGGAATTTTGGGCAAACCAGCCCGAGTCGCGTGTGGCGTTTCCCAACCTCTCCCCGTCTCACAATACGCAGCCTCGACGGATCCAAAAGTTAATGGAACCTTTCTTCTGAGACTGCCGAAAGTTTGGCCGTCCCCCTGTCATGGTACGAAGTAGAGACCCTAGTCCTGCTATATCATCCTGGTTATGAGCCGCCTTCTTTAAGTCGAATACCCTCCCCCCTAAGTTGTTGGGTTTATGAAGTCCCTCAAGGTGATTACAAGCCCGTCTTTGATATCTTGATTCTTCAATCCCCTCCTTGCCTATAATCCCTTCCCACGTGTCCTCACCCAAACTGGAGAATAAGACATTCCCTCCTTTTCCTTCTGAAAATTTTTTTTATTTCGTCCAATTTTGTTCTTACTTCGAGTATTTAAATCTCTGCTCCCGATCTCGAAACCGTTTCCTCCTACGGCCTCTTTCTGCGGGCTGTCCTCCAAGGTTCGTGTTGTAGCTTGGTCGCTCTCCGTCAGAGGTC
>Ga0179591_1176174_pt1 | contig 19024 bp, 21 predicted proteins | sample CZOMad2_1_08_16f_FD_182891 | JGI IMG/M metagenome (GOLD analysis project Ga0179591, IMG submission 182891) | Vadose zone soil fungal communities from Angelo Coast Range Reserve, California, USA - CZOMad2_1_08_16fungal (PacBio error correction) | ecosystem: Environmental > Terrestrial > Soil >... | reverse complement strand
GGTTCCGATTCTTCTACGTCTCTCTTCTTCGCCAGTATCGCCCTCGCCACCTGGCGTTCTTCCTGGCCCTCTTTTACCTCATATGACCCAGAATTAAACCGACAACTCGCAGGATCCCCCAGTTAGTCCCTTTCCCCCTCCTTTCCGTCATCTCATCGTTTTTAAAGGTTCCTTCCTCCTTCCGATTAGGCATGACACCCCCTCTGCATCTTTTTTCGGGTATGGCCGCACCCATCGCTCTGACACTCCCTATGGAAGATTCTCCATTCGCTGTAGTTTCTTCTTTCTCAGTCTTCCCTATTTTGCGTCAGGGGAGGCCCGGCGCATGCTCTTGTCTAAGGCTTCGTCCATCGTCGGTCAACTAACATTTTTTTCCACTTAGCCTCAAGTGACCCAGTCGTGTGTCTCCCTTTCACACACTTTTTCAACAGAAAGTGGCCCCTTTTCCTTTTCTTCCCCCCCTTTTTTTTAGCGGTCTTCCGTTTGGAATCCCCGACGAGGCAAGGAGCCCTTCCTTAGCGTATTTCAGATAATTATTGTTGCCTTCATTGGTTTTCAGTTTAAAACTCATACGTACCTACCACTTCCGAAAGGTTGTTATCCTACACGTAGAAATGTCCGCAGCGTATCTCCTTCTCACCGGCAACCTCAAAGGTTTTTTTTTCCAGAAGAAGACCAGCACCCATTTCTAACGGGAATTTTCCTGACTTATCAGCATCAGGGCTTTCCTCCGCTCCCCAGTTTAAACATTGGTACCCGTAGCCCTTGAAGTAGCAGGAGTCACAGTCCTTTCGGTTGGAGTGCATTTTCTAGCGACATGCTTAGATAGACCAGCACCTGGCATTGCCAGCTTTGTTTTCGCTTTGGCGGATCTTCCCGTCTGTCTGCAGTACCTTTCCTGCAGTCTGAGTACCTGAATACCCCCCCAGTGTCCCCTAGATCCTGTGTAGGAGTAACGTACGCGTCTTGGATTCCCCCCCCACCTCTCCTACGACCTCCTCACGTTTCACGCCACCCGCGATCCCAGTGTTTCCCCTAGAGCCGACTCTCTTCGGTTATTTTCCGAAGTCTCCCTTCCCGTTCCACAGAAAGCCGCGGTCCATGCCTTTTTAACCGACGGGAACTTGTAGATTCTCTTTTTCAGGCTGTTTCGCCCTCTATAACATAAGGAGCTCTTCTTTAGTTTTCGCCCCTGTAGGATACGACCCCCCCCCCCAGTGCACCCGAGTAGTGCCCCTCCCATGCTTCCCCCTTCGTAGGCCCTGGCCTGATGGCCCCCCCTCCGATTGGTTTTTGTATGATGACGCCAGGATGCCTCCCGTAAACCAGTGTTGCGTTTCTACTCACGCCCCTAACTCTAGTCCGCGTCAGGTTCTTTGCGCCCCCCCCTTAAACCTTTAGGGAGGTCTTTGTTCATCAAACTCACTCCCATGTCCAGGTACGCTTGACCGGCAAGAGTCCCCCCTTGCCCTCCAGTGCTAGGTATTTCCTTGAAAACCACAAAGTTTTGACTCCCCGTTCCCAAGATTTTTATAGTGACACCCAGCCCCTTCATCTGGCATTGGGCTGAGACTTACCCGCCTAATCCATTTTTTATGAAGGTCACGCAGACCAACTTCCGTTCTTTTCTTTCGTGGGTCCATGAAAGTGGATAGGTAAATCAATTGCTTTCTCTGATCATAGATTTTCCACTGCCGGTTTACAGGCCTTCAGTCCCCGTTCCCCCCCCGTATCGCACCTTGAAAATAGCATCTTCTCACTTTCACGCCTTTTTCAGTATCTTCGCCGTACCAGCACGTTCCCCAAACCATCGTTTTTGACGAAGCCTACGTTTCTAGAGTGCTGGCCCGTCTGTTGTCTTGCCCCTGAATTGAAGTACACCCTTCTGTTTTCTCTATTTTTCTTACTCCATAAATCTGACCTAAGCGCTCGCGATCCCCTTCCTGACGTCTTTTTCAATGTGTGAGTGAATCGTTGCTGGTCCCGTGATCATGTTCCATTGTTCTCTTGCCAGAGCGTTTTGTCCCCTGACCAAACCCCTTCTTTGTTCCCCTATACGACAAGCTGGCCGTCCCTTCTTCTAAACCACATGGGGCCCTCCCCCAAACATTAGACCGCCTGGTCCTGTCGAGTCACAGCCGCAGTTTCTGACCCTTTCTTGCTTTCTTTTTATGGAGGACGAGGTAATACGGATTCCGATCCGGACCTCTTTTCAGTCACGATTCATTTTTTCTTGCCCCCCGCCACACCACCCCATTCGCTGAAAGTAGACGGTCCCTCTCCAAGAACGGAGGCCTGGTGTCCACCATTCGACTTCGAGTCTTTGTGCAAAAGGTCTTCCACTGAGCTTTCCTACTTAGTTATTAGCTATTTAGCAGAAGCGGTCCTTTTACCCCCCTCGAGCGCTCATATGTTTCCATTCGAACAAGACCCACCCTGTTTCGAAGAACTGACTCCGTCTCCCGACGAGATCATTTCCCCTTAACTCTTTCTTCTTTCTCTTCGCCTCCGACTGGCGAACCCCCTGCAAAGCCGTTAGCCCGTGATTCGACGCATACAAGAGTCTCCGATGCTCTTCTTTTGGCCAAGAGAAAGGCAGGTGGCGGCCTGGTAAGACCGTTAGCCTTTAGGGTTGTGCGACCCGTCCTATTTGCTTAAGTGATGAACGAGCCCACGACCCCGTTTGTTTTTTTTTTTTTTCTTTCTTCCCCTGGTTTTTTTTTTTTCCTTTTTTTTTTTTTTTTTGTTTTTTTTTGCTTTGGTGGTTTTTTGGTGGGGACTCCCTGCTCTGGTTTAGTCTTTGGCCGCCGAGGCTTTTTCCCTTTATGGCTGAACTCGCCCGACTCTTTTTTTCCCCGATACTTCCGACAAGGTCTACGCCTGATTTATTTTCTACCTGGCGCGCCCTCCGCCCGACGATTTCCTTCGGTTAGAAACCTTGTATTGGTAACGCGCCTATCCGTGCGTGTCTCCTCTTAAACGAAGAATCGACGCGTTAATTTTTTCTTTCACACATTTTTTCTTTTTCCGGGTTTACTCCAGGTACCTACGATCAACACTTTTCCTAAGTCACGTTATATCCGCCGTTTTTCTCCTTTTACTTTGTGTTGTGTGTTCTTTTTCGTATACAAAGTGATCCCGACAGTTAGGGACCCGATTTAAGGCATAGTATAAGTTTTACTGAGCGCTTTTCGGTATGGACTCCCCCATGTCTTGTCCATGTCTCGTACGTTCCTTTGCCGAGGGAGCCCCGCGCCCCCCTCTTTGTTTTTCAGTGCCCCCATAAGGGTTCTAAATAGGCTGGTAATTTCATCGATCGGGTCTTTCATCAGACTTCATTCAATAAGCCGCCAACATTCTTTTTTCTTCCTTTGTGCCTTATCCTTTTCGAATACTGGCAAGTTAGAGTTCTGCTTCCCCCCAGTCGGTTACACGTAACTTAGTAGTCAACAGCCTGCACGCTAGCCAGAGGAGGCCTCGTTTCGATCGGCCTTCCCCCCCCCTTCCAGACTCTCGGTCCAATACGCCCCTTCAGGGATTCCCCCACTGCAGTCCCAAAGGACTCCCCTGAAGTTTTTTCTTTTGCCCGTATATATTTTTTTTTTTCAGACCTTTTCACGCTGCGGTCTGCATCTATAGTCCCTTGCCGGATTTTTTTCCTGTGCAGGCCCCCGTCGAATATGAAGAAACCTTTTCCTACTTCTCCCTTCGAGTCGCCGTTCTTTCCTTGATTCATTTTTTTTTCTATGTCACATCTCCGCGTTCTCTGTTCACAATCTTCGTGTCGGTTTCCGACGTAACTCATATGTCCTGACTCTACCTTCCCGCGGGTTAGTGACCTGCTACCCGCCCGTCGGCAGGGTTCAGCCTTCCGCCTCCTCTTCCTTTCCCCGTCTACCTATGAGCGCCTTTGGTGGTTTTTCCTCAAATGAATCGTTTCCCTGCCATGTATGTTTTGGGTAACGGGCCATAGAATACTGTATTTTACGTCCGCATCGCCGAAAGACACTTTCCATTCCTGAACTTTTAAACGAGAGGTCTTTTCTAGCTTTCCACCCGGCGCTGGTTTGTGTGGAACGGCCGGCCCATGAAGACTGCTCTTAATTCATCTTTTACTTTCTTAGAACCTTGACCCTTTTTTTAGGGACTTTTTACCGGATGGCCCCCCCGGCGCAGTGCCACAGTTAATAAGGGTCCCCTCACCCCTGGTTCAAACCTTCACAAGTTCCCTTAAGGATTGCCGAGAAGATCCTAGTTAGGTCAAGCTGATGCGCAGCCGAAATAAGGACAAAACATTTTCCCCTTCTGAGATTCAAGTATACTCCTTAGAGAAATTAGTTAAATTACCCCCGGCAAAATCCAGAGTACGTTTCCCCCGTGTCGGTCCCTTGATTATTTTGACCTTTCTGGGAAGTCCTCACTAATCAAGTCCCGTCAACTCTGGTATGTCCCTTTTATCTATTTGTTGCTGACTGAGCCTTTCGCACCTGATATGCTCTCCGCCCTATTCTACCCCGCTGAGACCTCATGTTTTCGCCCCCAGTTCAGTTTGCCCGGAAGTCGCCGTCCTTCCTGAATTATTCCGACCTGACCCACCTTAGTAGGCCCGGTGACAGATCTCATTTTCCCCCAAAGTCCAAAGGCTCGTCAAAAGATAAAACCCTCACGGTTTCCCGGCGCACTCTTTCCCCCTAACGCGACCGGCGAAATTTCCGGTCCCCCTGATTCAATCGTATTTACCCCCCGAGTTTACCTTGTCGTTAATTTGATGAAATCCCCCCCTCCGTTCATTTTCACAACGATCTCTCCATCCCTCTCGGAAGGTTTTTATTTTTCCTTATCAGAAATACCTCCAAGGCGGCCTCTTAGGACCTTCACCATGTCTGCTTATTTCTCTCGGCCAGTCAGAATAGGTCTCCTTTTTGTCTTCCCCCATTGGTGCATTTTTTTTTGTCCTAATAAGAACGCTCTCGCTACACGGACATCGATCCGGCGCCTCCCATCTTTACCAGCATCGATCCTCTTCCAAAAGATTTTTTTTAACCGTCTTTTCCACCGGAAGTTCCCCTTCTTTAAATTTCGTCTATTTCCCTCTCGACAAATGACTTCCGAGCTCTCCAATCTTCCTCTTTTTTAGACCGTGATAGAGGGTTCGTGTTAATGGCTGATTTTCCCACGTTCGTCTTGTTGATCCCGAAGACTGGTCGCGTATTCCAGCTCGCCTCTTCGTCATTTTCAAATGGTTCTGTCTTTCTCTCCTAAGGAACCCTGAGACTCCACTCCACGCCGACCCAAGCGAAACACTCTGTATGCCGGGGCTTTCTATATCTTCGTCCGAGTTTTTCTCCTATGAAGTGCAAGAGAGGAGCTGCCGCCTTCCCGCCTTAACGGGCGCTGTTCCCCTGTCTTTTCAATTGGCGGCTTAACGCCCGGTCCCTTGCTTTGATTCATGCACCTCGCCCTCCTCTTCTAAGTTTTTATTCCTGTTAGTGTTTCTTGGGTCCCCCGTCACTGGGCGACGGGGTCAGAGCGGACCGGGCCCTTCCTTTTCTTTGAAACTCGTATTGAGGGGGAACTGCCCTGAAGGAAAGACCCTCTGATTACCTCCTTACGGTGAGCTCTCTCCTTCCCGGAGTGTATTCCAACCTTTTTTCATTCCTGCGAACCACAAGTAGATTTCATTCATTAGGGTGAACTGGTTGGTGCGCATGCTTGTGTTTCGCTTCTCCCCACCTCCTTGTCACGGACTGCGATTCCCCCCTTTTTCTTTTCCCCCTGACAAGGACTTATCTAGTCCCGCGCCGCTTCCCCATTGAAAGGATCTCTGCTTATGCCTGCCCTGCTCTCTCTCCTTTTTCAGACAGCGTAATTAGCGTCCGTGACGATCCAACTTAAATAGCCAGCCGTATCAAGCTGGTCTTCATCATATCTTCCTTGTCTCCCGTTCAAATTTCCCGAGACTTCTTTTGCCTATTTCCAGTTCGGGAGTCTCCTGCGGTCGTTCTGGGTCCCTGAAGCTGTGCCATATTATTTCAGACATCTTGTTTTCTTATAGCCTTCCAGGTAGACGGCTCTATCTGTGCGAAGTTTTTTTTATAATCTTTTCGAAAACATATAGTTGACTATTCCCCGTGTGTTTGACGATCGTCGTTCCTCCCTGCTGATCTTCTCTCTTTCTTCGAACAGATCTCCGCGCAACCGGCCTTCCCGTCACGATTTTGTTACACCCCTTTCCCCAGATTAGTTCCGCCAAGTAGAAGGAGCCCCCTGAGGCGGACCATCCTCTGCCGATTCCTAGCTGATGTTCATTGCCCTTCCAGACCGGATACGTCCTCGGAATCCCACGCTTGATGTTTTTTATTTGACCATAGGGGTTGTATCCTGCTCTGAACCCGCCCCGTATTTGAGATTGATGCATTTCGTTTTCTCTGCCTTTCCTTCATCTGCTCCTCGCGTCCGGGTCTCCTTTTTATGGTTTTTTTTAACATGATCCTGGAAGTCACAGCGCAGGCCTGACCTTTTTCCTTCTGTATCATAGCTTCAACAAATTTGGCGCCTCCACCCGCCAGTACCCTTGTCCGTTTACTCCCGTGTGTTTGTGTCTCGTCTTTTCCGCCTTATTTCCTCCAAGGACTTTTTATAGCTCCTTCCTCGTTTTTCTAAGCCCGGGGCTGTTCCTTGGCCGTTTCGTCCACTAATCACCTTTTCCAAGGCGGAAAGTTTGTCCCTTAAACGTCTCCTGCACGCGTCCCCCTCCGTGCGCCAACGGAAATACCGTCTCCTTCTCGTCTTCCGGCAGATGTTCTTTGTCAAAGTTACGGGCCATCCTGGTAGCCCATGTCTCGGTTTTTTTCCCCGGCGCACGGTCCTATGGAGTAAATTTTTGCATATGAGTCTTTTCTTGTCCCCTGGCCTTCTCGTCCCTCCGCCCTCTCCTCCTGCCCCGGATGGGCCAGCGGGTTCCCTTTTCGGTGCTCGTGTTTCGTGTCATTGAAGGTAGCGACGTTTTAGCCGCCCCAAGGGCCCGTGCTCCTCGGTTTCGTAGGCGTTACTCCCTCCTGACCCCCGGTCGGTCCCACGCTGACGTACACCTTTCCAAGTAAAAACACGTTCCTGCGCCCTTTTCCTATTGCTTCTTTTTTTTTTTGTTGGGGTTCCTGTTGCCCGTTTTTCTCTCATTGAAGCATCCGATTTCCATCACTCCTGGACATCCTTTTTAACGTCATGAAAATGGTAGAGGTTTCGTATTTTTTTATAATTTCCCCTGGTGGTAGAACCCCAGTAGCTCCGTACTATATTCCTTTCTCCTAAATCTTCTTCCCGAAACTGTTTCCCAGATCTTTGTCCAGCAAATGGCTGACAATAGTTTATGCCCTTCCTCAAGCATGTCATTTTTGATGTATTCGCCATGATATTTTCTTCCACGGTGGCTGTGACTTTTCTCCAAGCAAGAGAGTCTGTTTTGATCGATAACGTTGTACTGCTAGGTTAGATTTGTTGCATTAACCTTCCTGAAACTTCCCATTTCGTTTTTGATTGTAACATCACGTCTTCACCTTCCCCTGTATTTCTACTGGCTAGATTATCCTAGAGGACGCTTCCCCCATTGTTTGCTGTTTCTAGTTGAACCTGGGGCCCCTTCGGTCCGCCTGTCCGTGCTATCCTTTGGTCCTTTAAGGTCACGAAGAAGCCGGGCGCTTCTTTTTTCCTTTAAAGTCTTCTTTTCGGGAACGTCCCATTTTCGCGTGCGTTCCCAAGCGCCCTTATATCCTTTCTGCCTTATTTTTTTACCCGTCCTCAGTCACCGCCAATTAATGAAAGGAACATCTCCATCTCCCCGGTCTTTAATAAATTTAAGAAGGAACCCCGAATTTGACCCCCGAAGTAGAAGGCGTAGCTTTGCCCCGTGTGCTTACTTTTGCTCATGATCCTTTGCCTACTTCCGAAGGAACCCATGGCTATCCTTATGTATTGCTTACTCCATTAGCGTGGTCCTCCCGAGGGATTCTGATTTTTTTACCGTAATTTTTTTTTTTCAATGGTGTGTTTTTTAACCATGGTGGCCCTTGTACATTTGACATGGTCCACTGGTTACTTTTCCATATGCGTGAGAATTCCTAACAAACCCTTTCAGTCTGGAGAACACCGCAATCTTCCCTTCACCTAGAATTATTACATAATTTAAGGCTCCCAAAAACAATCTCACCGGTGATTTGACCCCTTCTTTTGCTGTAGATCCCCATCCTTATTCCTTTTGAGGGCCCTGGCTTTCCGTTAGTTCCCCCCCACATGCGGGCCGGAAACTCCCCTGTTCTTCTATACTACGCTTCAGGGCCCCTATACAGGTATTTACATCCCACCCCCCCCTTTTTTTTCCAGGCTGAAGCTTAATCCCTACCTGGGCGGCAGGTTCACCCTGCCGAAGGACTTTATCGGGGAAAAGTGGAAATTGACTGTATGAGGAATCTGAAGTTACTTCCACTTTCCTCTATCTGGTCAGTTTCAAAATCGACTCTTATAAGCGTTCAATCTGACCATCCCACCCTTTGAGCGATTCGGAGTCCCGCTTTCAGACGTCCCGCTTTTGCGCTTGTATCCGTTTGCCGGCCGAAACTTTTACCCCATCCGTAGCCGTCTGCTTTGTCTAGGTGCATCCCGTTCCCCCTGGCGTAATTGATAGTCGGATAACGAGTCTTCAACGGCGAACAGGACATTTTTAGCCTTCTGATTCTCAGCCCTACTATTTTTTTCTCTTTCCCTTCAGACCTATGACTTCTAGCCCTCGTCCCCCACAGAGGAAGCATGCTCTGCTGTCGCTGGTGGCCAATCTGAATTTCCCCCCTGTATGTTGCCTGCTCCCTCAGACGCGATGTTTTTATTCACTTATCCTTCAGCACCGGGTCCTAGACTTGCCCTGGGTTCTGGATGATTAAACGCTCTTCCTGTTTATATGTCAACCAAAAGATCGATTCCCATGATCCTCTTTGAGTCTTCTTCTAACAGATTATTGCCTGGCATAATACGTCATCGCTCAGAGGAAACTCTAGCCCTCCTCTCGGAAGATGGACCTCCTAAAAGTTTTCTCTGCCGGGCGTCACTCGGGCACCTCCGTGCCAGGTCACGCGCGGTCCTGCAGAAGCGATCCGCGATTGGATCCTATCTCTTTATCGACTTACTTGTTTGTATCTCTTCCCACAAGGCGAGATCCGAAACCGAGTCTCCTACCTGGTGACAGGCATCGTATCCCCCGTTGCTCGTTTCTTCAGCGTTTTTCTTTTAAAGGAGGGTTAAGCTCGTCGTATGCCCCTTTTCAGCGGCTCTGTGCAATGCGGGCGCAGGGAACCCATAGTTTTCTCCTTCTGCTTTTCTTTTGCCTTAGCCCTTTGAGTTGGATGCGAAACGAGTTTCGATGTTTCCTAGCAATTCCCCCATGCCTGTTTAGTCGGCCCTGTGCGCCGGCACCTTTTTTCTCCCTCCTTTTCTTCTTCTTTTTTGAGATCTTTCCCTACAGACTCTTTCCACTCCACGCGGCTTCCCCCCCCGCCCGCCTCGCGAGTCCCTGTCCTTTTGATCTTTGGCACATTTCAGACGACGGCCAGTGTACCCTACCACAAGACTTCTTAGTTCATCGTCCCATTCTCAACTTTTTTTGTATTCTTTTTAATTGATACTTGATCGACCCGTACCGCGGGGGGCTGGATGCACTTCTAGGCGCCACGTTTTGTTCACCCTGTTCAGTTTCGTGATCCCCCGTCGACTCTGAATCTCCAAAATTTTGTTCCTACGATATCCTTAGCTTTCGCTTCCTTACCTTGTTCTGGGCTGTCTGCCCCTCTTCTCCTCTTCCTCGGTTGTTTTGAGTTTTGTGTGCTGAAACTTGCGTCTTGCTCTTTCCTACTCAAGTCCGTCAATGATAGTCTCCTGCTCCCCTTTCCATCTTTGGCCCCTGCTACCGCCGAGTAAGGTGACCGCCCACTCTTTGTTTCCTTGCTTCATGTCGCGGAAATATCCAGAGCCTTTGTTATTGGGCTCCCCATGAATCGTATGACGCTGCTCCCCTTTCTCGGCTTCCCCCCCTCTACCCCTCCTTTCATCTCTTTCCCCTTCCCCCCCTCCCGCCTCTCTTTCTACCCCTCTTCTCTTTTTTTTCTTCCTATCTGGTTCCCGTTCTCGCCTCCCCTTTTCTTCCTAGTTCCCTCGCACCCAAGACACGAAAGGAAAATGCAAACCGCTCTGTTTATTGTCGTCAGGACCCCCATGCCGGGATCCTCGGGTTGGGACGTCAATTGCCAATGCTCCCCTGATTTTTTTTACGGCCGTGTCCGTTAGCCCCTTCCCGTTTTGGTTTAGTTGTGAGGGCTTCACGCTCTGGGCCCATGAACAGTTCACCCTCCCTGGCCAACCCCCTTGCTTCTCCCCTGCCCCCCCTTCCTTACCTTGGGCCGAGAGAGCGCGTCGGACAGCTTTTCTTGTCTCCTCCAAACTGAGACTAAAAAATTTTTTTTTCATTCTCTCTTCAATCGAAGCCCATTCTAGCACCAGCATTACACGGTGACACTCCAGCTCTCGTGCGGTTGCCGGAGATTTTCGTTCTGGCTTTTTCACGTGCACGCCCTCCCCGCAATAGTTGCTAGTCTTCATTTCCTTTTCCCCTATTTCCCGGCAGTTTACTTATGATCTTAACCCGTCGATCCGCCACAGATCTCGCCTACCGTTCTACCGTTTAGTCCTGGAGGACCTTTCATGCCCCGGTCCCTGATCCCCATTTTCTTCCCTTATTGTTTCCCTTCCTTGAACATAAAGGAGTAGTAAAGTTTACATCGCTCAGCCCTCCCCCCCCCGACTCCAAGGAGCTTTCCCTATTTGGAAAAACAATAAAGGTGTGACAGAGTACCCCGATGATCTCAAGTCCTTCCTTCTGGGTTTCCCTTTTTTACATTTTGACGTTTTACCCGCATCAATGGTAACGGGGCAGGTCCGCTTGATGCAGCCCCGCGAGCATTCCCCACCCGTTGACTTCAGAACCCCTTTTTGCTCGTGAGTTTAACGCCCTCCCCCGTAACCCGGTACTGATCCCCTGCGACTCCTGGCGAAAGACCATAAAAGTTTGCTTTTTGCTTCCCATGTCATATGGGCCCATCCTGGTCTGGCACTCAATAGGGGTTTCCAGGTCTTATGCCTTTGACGTCTTCCCTCCCCTTTCCATCTATTAATTACCTCCTTGACTGTTTACGATGTAGTTTCCCACGACGACCTTCTTGTCTCCTACAAGTTCCGTCGGTTTTTTTTTGTTTGGTAACCCCGGCATTTCTTATTGGAATCCTTGATACCTCCCATCAGCCCACTTTATCCCTCTCGCCCTTTAGTGAGAGGGGGATCTTAACCTTGATCTCCGGGTTTCCTTCATGGATTTGAAGGTTTGTACCCTTTTTCGTTGTTATAGTCCCTCGGTTTAGAGGAGACTCTCTCCCCCTTTTTCGAGCCTTGGCACCTGGGGGGTCGTAAGACTAATAAGTTCCACCCTTTTTAGGAAAACTCGAAGAGGCAACCTCTCCACCGAGCAAAAAGATGGACATCCCCCGAGGGGCGTTTCGGCTTCTGTCGATTTGAGTCTATCGTTCACCATTCCATTCCCTCCAGAATTTATCCCCTCACCAGTCAGTACGTCACTGTTCAGTGTTAAAATCGACTTTTGTCCTTTTGTTTTTAGGGCTTGAAGGAAAGACCCTGTGTCTTCCACTCCCCTGCTCCGTTAACGTAGCTTACGGGTGCTGTCCTTTGGCTTCGGCGACTCGGCGATGAAAGTCTTTTAAAGTCCTGCGAGAGCTGTCCCCAGTTTTTACCTTTATGAGGTGTCCAAGACAACCTGGCCCTCGGCTCTTTGCTAGCGTCGGGATTTTTTTTCTGAGAGCGGTTTGTGTTTCTCGTTCTTCTTGGCTTCCACGACGATCCTTTGCAGTCCCACAAAGGTATTACTCTCATTGGGCACCTTTTGGAGGATCTTTATTTTTTCCTCTTTATTAACCACGCAGTGGTACCTTCCTTTTCTATTTGGAACATTTTTTCCTCTGAGTTTCCCGTCCTATCCTTATTTTTTATTCCGCTGCCTTCCCCTTGAACTCGAGGGAGCTTTTATTTCAGTACCATCCTATAACTTAGATCCCCCCTCTTTTTTTTTACTCGCTTTTAAGGAAGGGCTTTTCCTCCCTTCTTTTTTCCCCTTCGTCCTGCCGATACTCAGTGCCTCCAAGATATCCGTCTGCCTTTCCCCTTGCCACTTTGCTATTCTCCTTCGGATAACGCCCCTTCTTATCCTGTCGCAGTCTGGGTCAGCTTTTGACAGATTGATTTAATTCCGCAGCGTTCCTATACTGGCCCCTTGTTTTTGTTTTTTTGCGTTTTTTCCCGATCGCGCAGCTCACGAACTCGTGCCCCCATCTCTTCTTCTTTCCTTCTCCTCCTTTTTTTTTTCTCTGAGTCGTGGCGCCGATTTGAGGGTTCCCAAACTCTCCTCTCCTGTACGGCATTTACTGCTTGTATTTTTCCAGATTTAGACCACTCCCCAAGTCCCCCCTGTCCCTTCCCGTTTCTTTTTCCCTTGCGCTGTGAACTATCCAGCCTGGGCCCGGTGATCCGGCCGGATCGTCCAGCACCGTTATCGGCGTTTCTAGGCCTTTGACAATAAGCTTCCTTCCCCCCGCTCTCCTCTTTGCCATTTCCCTTTTTATGGAGTTCTTCCGTCATCCGGCGCCCTCTCGTTCGGGCGGAGATCTTTCTCTCATGTCAAGAGTCTTGACCGCATTCCCCACAGCTCTCCCGTGCCCCTTCTTGTTTCAGAGCGGCACACAATAGTCGCAGTCAAGCCAGTGGCCCCCTTGTCCTTTTATGGACCTCAGGTTGTGTTATGTTATCGTTGAATCACACGCGTTGTTTTTTTTTGGTGGGCTTTTGACCCCCCTTCGACTCGCGCGCCACTTGCCTTTAGCATTCTTTGCCCCGGACTTTTCCCGTTCAAAAGAAACCTTTCACTCCCCCGGCCGGCTTTTCCCTCACCTTCGCCCTTCGTCTCTTTCGACTGCTGAACGGACATAAGTCTGAATAGCGAGAAAGGCTTTCTTTGACTTCCCCTCCTTTCGTTTTACTTCCCCTCGTGTTGCCCCTTACCTCAGGTGACAAGTTTCCAAGTTCCTTCCTCGTCTCCAGCTACGTTGGTATTTTTCTTTTTTCCTTTTGATTCGAGCTAATTAGAACTCTCTCCGCACCTTCTTTCGATGGGTTTCGCCTTTTGTTGTATTCGGTTCACCCAGGATGGGTCGTTCCATTTTCATGATTCTTCCCTTGCTCCCCCCTGTTCCCATTAAGACAGATTTTGCTCGGCCCCCGTACCGCCCCGTTTCGGCTCGCCAGCATTGAACTAAGCCTCCACACGACCCACTCTCCCCACTTTCCTATCCCTCATATTGCAGATTTTGCGTTTTTCTCTCATTATACTCTATTTCAGAATAGGTCGCCGGGGTCACCGACGGGAAACTCTTTAGAATTTTCTGCTCGCTCAAACCTTCTCTTTTCTCTTCCGTTTAGTTAACCGACTGTATTGCATACGACATGGCCTTATGTAGTCAAAGCCCCAGGCTTGCCCATCTCTTAAGTTTTCAAGAGCTCCATACTCATTGTTTTCTTGTTCTTAAGCCATTTTCAGAATTGTCTCATCCCGGCTTTGGAGTAAACTCCCTGAGAAAGTTAATTTTCTGGCTCCCTATTTCCTGGTACTTCATCTTGAGGGTCATTGCATCAATCAGCAAATTTAACAAGGCCCATAAAGTATTCCTCTGGCCCACTTCTCCTTTCGCACCTTAGTTCTGCGAGAACACCACCCATTGCTCCTTATTCACCGTGTTCTTTCTCTCGCTCTTAACCAGAGTGGTAATTCGTTGAGTTTCTCTACATGATTTACTCTAATTCCTTTCACCCGAACCGTTTTTTTATTTTCCGGGTTCCTTGAAGGGAGAGGGTCCCAACATTATTCGCGTACCTTTTTTTGTTTTCATCCGGTCGCGTTTAGACGTAGTCAAGGACAGTTCACAGTTCCTAGCAGAGTTAACTTTTCCTGCCTACTTACCCGTTCTCGGACCAGACTGGTCCCATCTACGAATTCAGCGGTCTTATTGTTCTTTTGTACTCTGGGAGTCCTCCGGCTATCTTGCCTTTCTTCCACTTACATTCCTTTGCTGTTTCTTCTTTGTTACTCCCCCCAATTATTTTTTTCCTCCTCGGCTTGCAGCTCGCATCCCTTTATTGCAACTGTTGCATTTCCCCCCTGTTTGTTGCCCTGTTGTACCGTATAATATTCTTGCCCCTCTGGAGAATTTTACTGATGGGAGTGAGTGCCTCCCTACTCCCGGGACGGGATACCCCCCGCTACACACCATGGCTTCGCGCATATTCCATTGGCATTTTTGAACCCCCCCCACTTGAATTTTCCTTCTTCCAACTTTCTCCGGCTCTTGCCCTGCCCTGTGTTGTCGCCTTTTCTACTTCATAACAGTGTCCCCCTTTCACCGGTCATTGCATCTCCCTTTATTCCCTCCCCCCCCCCCATTTGATTAATATGTTTGTCTAAGGAATCATGACAGCAAGGACATTCCCGATTTTTGCCCCCCCTGCACTTCTGTTTCGCCTTCCCTCTTTCATATCTTCTTGCATATTGCCTTACTTTTAGCCCCACTCACGGATCTTTCAGTTTAACCGCGTTTGCCGATTTGAGTTACTCGCCCCTCCAACCCTGCCCCTCCCTTTTTTCCCTTCCTCTGACTCTCTGCGTCTTCCACGCTGTTGTGCACTAGATTCCGGGATTCACCCATGCCTCCCCCCCAGGACGGGCCTCAGGTTTCTAGATTATCTTTCGTCCTGTCGCCCGTTAGCAAACTTTTCCCTGGACCTTCATGTGGCTCTTCCGGTCCGCCCTGCCTGACTTAATGCCGCCCGGACCTCTCCAACCGAGGCGCCAGCTGAGTAGCTTTCGTCGTTTCGCCCGCGTACGGCCTGTTATGTTGACCGCTACCCTCGAGCCTAGTTCTAACTGATACCCTTGAAAAAGGGCTTCCTACCTGCTTTTGGCTTCTTATTTCCTAATCCCCTCCCCGATGCTATGCCCTATAATTTCTTCTACTGTCACTAAGACTCCCAGGTCGATTCTCAAATTCTCGAGCCAACTGCAGCACCCACCCAATGCACCTTCGTTCCATCTTCCCCCCCCCCTCTTTCTCCCCCCCCCTCCCCCCTCCTCTTCACCCTCCCTTTCTTCTCCCCTTATCCCCCTCCTCCTCCCTCCTCTCTTTCTCTCCACCACCCTTCCCTCGTTTTTCTTCCCCCGTCTCCTCCACTTTCCTCTCTCTCTTCTTCATCTGCCATCCTTTCACTCCCTTTCCCTCCTTTTCCTTCTCGAGGCGCTAGAATTCCATGAGTTTGAAGAATGGAAGTCCTCCCTTTGTCCTCGACCTTTGGTCTTTGTCACACCCCTGTGTTTTTTGGGGGTCCCCTCCCTATGCCTTTAAAGAGTTGTCTTAGTTTTAATTTCGATCAGCATTACGTATCAACTCCTTCACATAAGTTTGTTGTTCGATGGACAAAGTCTGCCCCTTTCTGAGGAACCGATGTTGAAGTTCCTGTACGTTTTTCCCTTTGCTTTCCTCCCGTGCGGGCCCGTTTATACTTACATGAGTTGCTCTCGCGCTTTATTCCTTTTGACGCCCTTGTGCGGCTATTTTTCAGGGACCCCTTAAATGGTTTTTCGACTCTCGATGTTCATTGTTACTAGCTTTGGATTTTTCGCGCCCCTTTCCTTTTAACCGCCCCCCCCCATGCAAGGCGTCTTGAACGGTGATTCTCTTCAGTTTCTTTCACACGGCTTTTTTATTTCTCAATCCAGCGTCGGCCAGTCCTCTTCTTGCCCACCCTTCCGTTCCGCCCCAGCCTCAGAGGCCGGTCTCCCCCGGGGCTTTTGATATGTGAATAACCCCCCTGCCCAAGTGGATTGCTTGACGCACCCCCTTAAGGCACCGGCTGCAAATTGCCACCGACACCTTCGGGTCCCGGGTTTGTAACCCGTGTTGGATCTTTACTGCTCGTACCCTTGACCCAGTCTTTCCCCCCCTGTCTGCAATAGCAAGACTCTGGATAAGTGCCCATTGTTTTTTCTTTTCAGCTTCCCTTCGACCGCTTATGACACCCCATGTTGAAGAAGATATCGATCCCCCAGGTAGTTTTTTTTATTTTTTCTAGCTATTAATTTTTGTTGATGCATATGTACACCTTCAGGACTCCCTCAGGCTCGGTTTTTTTTTTCCCTGAATTTCTCTTCGGATTCGATTATTTTAGCTACCGCATAGTTTTTCTCACTTGCACAGCGTTTGTCCATGATTCAGCCCGTGCAGGTTTCCTTCCTCCTGCTTCCCCGTTCATGTCCTGCTACTATGCCAGCGCCTGGTGGCGTTTCTTCTCCACCCACTTTTCATTTTCCTACTTGCTTTCCCTTTTCCTAATAAATTGTACTAGCGTAAGACGAAATCCCCCGAGACCCTGCCTTCCCCTCCCCCTGCTCGGTTGGAGTGTTGCTAGGGTTGATTTGTGCAATGGCTTCGTAGGACGGAGCTTGTTTCTCTTCTTTCTCCCCGTGGTTTTGATGCCTCACTCCCTAGGGCACCTTACTTTTTTACCCCCTTCTTCTAAATTTCCCGTCAACCCCGTTTTTGGAACTTTCCCCAACTTCCGGCCTGCTAAGTTTGCTTCTTATTCCCACAGCTTTTTTCTTCATTAACTGCCAATAACCAACAGTTTCATTATTCTTTCGGGCCCACCGAGTCCTCCATTGAGCAAGTCCACGGCCTAAAAGACCTCCTAGACAGATTTCCTTGGCAGGTCATTTGTTCCCCTTTTTTCCTGTAAAGACCGCGCTTTGACAGTTAAATTAGTGTATGACAGTGCTTATATGTCAGTGACGTTTCTTCTAATATTCGATTCTGGATATAAACGCTTACGTAGCCGCGCATCTTCTTGGCCAGACCTGGAAATGTAACGTAATTCAATTTTCTCCTTGGGCATGGTAGCCACGTTCCCATCTCATTCCCTAATTAAATGTCGTAGGTCCGTTTATAGTTTCGCCACACTGCCCTCCTGAGTTTTCCCCAGAGAAAACAGGCAAATTCGTTGCACTGTCCTTCATCTCACCCTCCCTAGAACCTGCGTTCCTGCAGGATTTCCGTTCCCGCGCTCCCCCACGTTTACCCTCCCCTTCCCTTGACATTTGCTTAACTTGATTGCCTCGCGCCTTACAACAAGTTTGTTGATCTTTTTTCATCTCTTTCCCCTCCTGTTCCCACTGGGGTTTATCGGGACTCCGCCCGCACAACCCGGTTACCAATGCCCCTGAGCCCTGCATTTTGAATTAATTCCCAAAGATTGATGATTATTCCCTTCCATTCCGACGCCCCGTTCTCCAAGATCGGCCAGGCATTGTCTCCCCTTTCTTCCCTTATCTATAACGAGGATTCCTCCACTGACTCATCCGCTCCCACTTCTCCCTCTCTTTCTTTTCCCACTCCCCGTTTTCTCTTCCCCTTCCACTTCCTCTCTCTTTTCTTTATGCACTTCGCATGCCCTCTCAACAACTTTGCTCCAGATTCAGTGATGGAATTCCATAGTCCCGTCTGTGAACCAGGCAACGTTTCACTTGTCCATTTCCTTCCACATTGAAGACAACTTCTGCCATTCTTAACTCTAGAGGTGCTCTAGGAATTTTCCCATGATGTCCGTGCTTTTTACTTGATAGTTCGTCCAAGTTGCAGATTTTTTGATTCAGCCCCCGTTTTTTTTTTTGTTTATCTTCCGTAAGCGCGCAAAATTAGTACGGACTTGGTTTGCCTGCGTTTTGTTTCTGTCCCCCCCCCTTAATGTACCCCATTGACTCCTAGGCAAACAGACACCCCGCCTTCCCCACCTCCTGGCATGCCTTGGGATTTTCGAATCTTGGTCGTTCTTTCGATACGGCACGGACCCCCCTACAGATTCCCTCTCAGAGCGCAAGTAACTGGCTCTTCTGTTCACTGGGGAGAGGAGGACCATCCCAATGATGTTCCTGATCCATGCTTACTCTTTGCTTCGTCCTATGGGGATGGACCTTCGCTTCGTCTCCGCGGCGATTGGTGATCTGGAAGTTCTTTCCGGTTTTTGAGGTCTCCCGGTCCTCGTTTGTTTTCGGGAACTTCGTTTGTGGAAACTTCCCCGCATGTAAAAGTTTAGGTTTATATGCTACAGAGGAAGTGCCTTTAGATCCTTCGTTCGTTTTCTCCCCCCTCCGATTTTAGTCGAAAAACCCTTAGTTTTCATACGTCACCGGGAACAACTGGCGGGTGTTGCCTTTTTTTTGAATTAGATTCCTTCCCCTCCCTTGTTAACGGAATGAGTTGGTACCACTCGGACTTGGAAGGTCAAGGTCTCAAGGATGGCAAACGGCGAAGATGCACTTGCATCGAGGGATGCCCCGATCAGTGATGACGGCCGCCTCTCCTGAACTGGTAAGCACGTCGCTTTATTTCCTCTTTTTATTCAAGACTGAACTTTTAAAAGTTCGAGATGTAGCAAGAGGGGTGCCCCCTAGCTACTGGTGTACGTCCACTCCAATTTATCACGCGAAGCTTTTACCGATTTTTTCAACCTTCTTCATTGGGGTGTGTTTTATCCCTGCATTTTTCCACCTCTTTCGTAGCAGAGTGCCGTCCTCCGCAGTTCTCTCCTACTGAGTCCACGATCGTCAGATCCCCCTCCGTGACCATATACCCTCATAATCCAAGTACTGGTTTGATGGGTTCTTCTCTTCTGCCGAATCTCGTCCCCCTTCTAGCCGCTCCTTGCCTTCTTCCGTCCCCCCCTTTCTGAATACATTGTCAAAATTTCGGCACCCAAACCCGTTATATACCCTGATTTTCCGAGCTTAGATAATATGTTTCACTTTGACTTCGACCCGGGA
>Ga0179591_1275491_pt1 | contig 19027 bp, 11 predicted proteins | sample CZOMad2_1_08_16f_FD_182891 | JGI IMG/M metagenome (GOLD analysis project Ga0179591, IMG submission 182891) | Vadose zone soil fungal communities from Angelo Coast Range Reserve, California, USA - CZOMad2_1_08_16fungal (PacBio error correction) | ecosystem: Environmental > Terrestrial > Soil >... | reverse complement strand
CCCTTTGATTTACTTTTCGGAATCTCATGTGTCTGTCTGTGATCGTATCCAACAACTCCTAAGTCCCCCCCCCCCCCCCTCCCAGACTCGACCCCCTTTCTTTCCCCCCCGACTTCCTAATCTGGGACCTAAGTTTCCGACCCATCTCCCCCGAGTCTGATTTAAGAAGAGTGAGTCTGTGCCTAAGGTTTTTAGGTTCTGTCCTTTCCCCCCGACCCAGACTACGGCTAGCGGTCCCCTACACCCAGCGCTCATACTCCTTGGCCCCCCTTAGGAGTATGGTTCATTTATCTCCGCTTTTTGGATTTCCCACGGAATTCTATTTCCTTTATCGAGAAGTACCCCAGTTTTCTGTTTGATCTGTCGATTAGTAAGAGATGATCAGAACTCCCTTACCCCCGCTAGCCACATGAGAAGAGTTGTCTAGCTGGTCCCCTCCGTATTTAACTATCGTGACCCTGCGTCCTTGCCGTAACGGGGCTTTTGGAGGTGGTTTGCACCTAGTGTAAGAGAACCCCCTTTTTTTCCTTTCTTGCTAATACACACCAATCCACCTTTTCCCAGCGTCGTCGTTTGCGCCTAGTTTTTTATCATGATGACAATAGTCTCCTCCTTTTTCCTGTGCTGTCCGCCGCCTCTCTCTATTTTAAGATTGGCATTAAGCTGGTGAGATGACTATTCTTCTATGGTGTCGGATCCCTTTTTTCAGTTTGGACCCCTAGAGCCCTAATCAAATTTTTCTTCCATTAGATTATTCTCCCGATCCCCCGTGTCCCCAGCAACGAACGCTTCGAAAAAGTGACGGGCCTTCTCACCTTTCCATTATGACGGACATCGGTTTGCTAGCCTTGACCCTGGAGAATACTGATATCTCCTTTTCCATAGTCTATTATCCAGTGATCCGATTCCCCGAATCAAATATCGGTGTGATGATCGTTTGTTCCTCTCTATCGAAGAATTACTGTGAGGCGCCATTGGCCCCCGCAACGTCCCCCGAAAGTTTTGTTTTTTTAAGAGCAGAATGTCCCATCCTTTTTCTTTGCTCTAGTCGGCTCGACTTTCTCTCTTCCCTCGCGAGAACGTGAAGAAATGTCCCATGCTTTTCTTTCACACCCACCGAAGTCCAGGTCCTCAGGGAAGTGGCCCCGCTTTTTAGAAGAGTGCTCCTCCTATTTATACTTGCCCGGAGAATGACTTGTAGGCACGCAGTTCGGGCTCTAGTGAGGAAGTAATAATATGACAGACGTTTTTTCGTCGGCCCCAGTTGTGAAGTTCTGTTCTTATTCTACTGGGTTGAATTAGTTGGATCAACCCTTCGATGCTGGTCAGGATTTTGCCGTTGTTTTTTAGTTGAGATCCCTCCCCCCTCGCTAAACCCTATCGGGCCGAGCCAGGCCGGTGGTTCTTCTCTCTCGCCTGTGCTCTAGCTTCGTACCGCATATCTCTTTCCCCCCCCTGCACGCGCCAAAGGCATAAAGGTTACCGTGTGGTTCGGTGATTTTCCGAGCGGTGGCGTTAAGCATTTCCCAAGTTCATTTCTTTCGTGACGGGTACTTTTTGCTGATCAGCGCCGCTTTCTTGTTTTTGTTTGAGAGGCCGCTTTGGTGCTGGCTTCTCTTAAAGTATCCCACTCTCCTATGATTTAAGATCCCAATTTAAAACCCCATATTGCGTCCACCCACCAAAAACTTACCAGTTTTTTCATCATGGATGAACGGTCCCTTAAGGTCTTCCCCCCCGACCCCCCATATGACAATTTCCCTCCCAAGATACGAAATGCCTTTTCAATCGAGTGGATTGAGATAAGGCAGTATCCCCACCCCCCAACTTATTGTTCGTAAAGTTCTTCCCCAGAGATGGTACCTCCTCTACAAGGAGAAGACCTTTTTCTGCTTTGTAAATTCCCTCTTTCCCTGGGCTTCTTTTTTTTATCGAAGTGTCCATCTCCCGATACGCCTTGAACTTATAACGGTCTGGTTGCCCCTTTGACGCTTTTGTGCTGGCTCACCAGCACGGAAAAGTTCGACCCCTCCAGGCACCTAATTAAAAGACTACCTTTTTTCTCCCCGATCGTAAGGGGCGGACATCTCAATCTTCACCACTTCCGGCAAAAGATGATTCTTCAATCTCTTCAGCCTTTCGGTTCTAGAGGAAATGAACCCCACAAGTTTTTTTTTTCCAAGTCTCCCCTTTCTTGCAACTTTTGCCCCTTCGTTCTTCGCCCCGCTCCCTACAATTTGAATGATCCGTTTATCGCGTATGAGATTTGCGACCCTACCTTGCCTCCTCTCGTTGCTCCTTGTCGGTCGTTTTTATTAGTACGTAATCAAGCCTAGGGTTTACGCGTTCTCTCTTGAACCTCTGATCTTTCTTCTTTGATTTCTCCGGGGAGATTTTTCTGAGGTATATACTTCCATCTCTCTTACCGACTAAGCTATATATCTTTTTCTCCTTGTTTTTGTTGGTGAGCTATCTCCTTGCGGTTATGACAAGAGCAAGTGAAGGTATATTGCGTTGTCCTCGCCTGAATATCAACCCCGTTCGCCCCGAGCGGCTTCCTCTTATTGTGTCCTTAACTTGCTACTGGTTCCCATCAGGTCGTACGAGAACCTTTTTCACACGAACGACTCTGTGGAATGACCTCCCCCCCCCGTTTCAGCTCACGGCTCTCAGCTAGTTTACTCAGGGTCGGGACGCTCTCGTACGGGTGACAAGACAAACTCCTCCTCCATGTCATTTGCCAAAAACCACTTTGTAGCCCCTTTTTCAGACGATAACCAGACCTTCCCCTTCTAGCGAGGCCTTCAATCCCTCGGGAACTTCTATCTTTTGATTCTTCAGCACCTTATCTAGGCTCATTCCGTGGAGAGAGACCTTCCTTTCCCCAGAGCTATGTGGAAACTTGCTCCCCCAGCCGTGCTTTTCTTTCGCCAGAAGCCACCCGACGCATTTAAACCCTTAAAGGACGAGTTTTACCATTTTTTACCAATTGGAAATCTTTTTCCTTGGCATACCCCTTATTGTCTTGGTGCCATTCCATAGAGCACAAACTCTTTCTTTACTTGCGGCACCTGATCTATCGCTATGGAAGGCGTACGGGTAGAAAGGGGATGCATCTACCCCTTAAGAAGTACGGTTAGAAGCTCTTTATAATTCATGTTATCCTCCCCAAGCCTATTGAACGACAAGTTTTTTCTCTGTCGTGTCGCTTAGCCTCCAGTCTTTTCCGAAGAACGTTTAGCCAACGCACGACTTTTTTCTGTTTTTTCTCCTGTTTTCAAGAAGTGGCCGGCAGGAGGAAGATACTTGATAGCCTTTATGTGTGTATTACTCCTATCCTGTCAGAAACCACAACGCTCTCTTTCCAAACCCTCAGAAGCCTCTCCCCTTCCATAGTTCCCCTGCAAGCCCCTTGCCCGTAGCTTTCTTTTCTTCTTTCAAAGAGGCTTATCCATCCGATTTAAACAAACCATCGGGTAAGGTTTCCCCTCCTACTGGAGCTGGAGTCCCCTTCTCGGTCTCAAAACCAGCCTTTCCGTGCTCGTTTCTACCCTCCTGTCTGCCCTCCCTTGAAGGAGGTTTCTCTATTCGCTCGAGACAAAGATGTTGCAGCCCCTTTTCCTGGTGCCAACTGACCACCCCTTTTGCTGAAGACCCGGACTAAACTTTCTACTCTTCCGCTTAGGCAAGGCATCTACTGCCCCCTTCACCCCCCCTTGCACTTCTGCAATCTCATCATGCGCTGCGGATTCACTGAAATAGGGGAACGCCGTCGCCTATGATATTAATCTTGATTTTCCAATTAAGATGCTGTGTTAGCTACCCAGCTGTCCATGAAAGAATCGACATTCCTAGCGACTCCTTCCACTCACCCGACTTTTCTCTCCCCCGATCCCGTCCCCCCCGGTCACTTTTGAGGGTTGCGGCCTCACTCATTACGTGGTAGCGCCAGTTCGCTTTCCTTTGTTTCCCAATTCAGCAAACCGTAGCTCTTCTCTCATTCTCAATCTCTCTGATCTCCCTTCGAGCCCTATAGCATTCTCGGCGAAAACTGTAAGTTCCGAGATGGATCAACTGACTTACCCCACTTCCCCTAGGCTGGCCCTTTTCTCCCCTTGGCTCCGTTAAGCCCGGGGGTTTGTCTTGCCCCCGTATTGGATTTCCCCCCCTCTAGATTTCCTCCCCCCCCCCTTTTTTGACCAAGATATTAACTGAAGCTAGGAGGTGCAGACACCTCCCGGCGGTCGGGGTAGAAGTGCACCATTATTGATACTTCTCGTAAGCTCACCTAGCACAACTTCACTCGAGGTTTCTACGCGAGCTTCCGCCCCCTCTGTTAAGAAGGATAGTGACAAAACACAAAAATTGAGAATTCGTTCTTTCGTTTTTTCCCTTCTTACATTTTCCAAAGCTTGACGGTCTTCAAACCCGTGTGATGTCTTGCCTCTGCATCGAGCCAACTTATCTCTACCCGGTGGCCCTTTTCCTTCTTTTTTGCCTTTTCGCAAAAACCTAAACCCCCGCGTACCCATTCCCTGTCAGCCGAGTTACCGAGATATATTGTGTAGCACCCAGCCTCTACCCCTCTTATATCATTTTGAGTTCTATCAGGGGTAGGGATGATTCAATCTACACTAGACCGTCCATAACTCGGCCTTGACCCCCCCTGATGACACCCTCCCCCTTTCCCTGGTCTTTCCTCTAACTCGCGTATGGATACATTTTGAGCCCACCCCCCAGAAGGTTTGAATTCGATTAGGCTTGTTTCTCGGTGTTTTTCGAGCTCCGCGACAGACGATACCCCCTCTCGTGATGGACAACACTCGAACTAGAACACCCCCCTTGCTGCAGAACCTTCCTCTCCCCCAACTCTTTCCTTGAATCGCTAACTCTCTTGAGGGATGAGGACCATTCCATTCTCGTTCGGACCTGGCTTCGTTTCCACTTGGCTTTCCTATGTTCTTGGGATGTTTTGGTCCTGCTAGCCAACTACCAAACCTGATGCCCACATTAATCAAGGGACAGCTCTTTTCCTCCTCTTTTTTTCTATTTCTCTTTATTTGAGTCCCTTTTTTTTTTTAGTTTTAGCCGAGAAGGTCCCCCTGTCCAGAAGGCCGAGCGACCGTCCCCCAAGTGAAAAGGCGTGGCCTGGAAAGTTGATTCTTTTTTCCCCCCATCTAAGTATGGGCCTTCGCTAAGAAAACCTACGGTCGTTCTGTTCATGGTCGATCAAGCAAGAGTTTGAGGCGTCGCCTGACTCCATCATTTTTTTCTTTTTTTTCTTCGATAGTTTTTTTCAACAGTTTCCGGCTTTTCCCCCCCCCCTATGTTCCTATCGACTCTCCAGCCGCTGAAGACTCCCCACTATTTGAGTTAACTTCCTTTGGTTTTTTCCCGATTTATTCAGTTCTTCGGGGATCCCAGGACCAGTTTATCTGAAGTCCACCTTTTTCTTTCTCTGTTCTTCCTTTTCCATGAGACTCCACCCCGGCGTCTCAGCCTAGCCACGCAAACTTCCCTCTCACTGTGTTTAGCTACCCAATGACTAGTTCACGTCTAGCGTCAACCTTCATTTTTTTCCTTTCCTTTCCTCGTGGGAGGCTTTTGCTCCAAGTCCTCCTCCCCACCTTTTCCATCTTTTCCTTGCGCGCCGCAACCCGTTGTTCCGAGAAAGTACTCTCTTTTTTTTCTTCCCCCCCCCTTAACTTCAATATTCTGTGCACCTCCGGCTCCCATCCATGCCTCAGCCTCTTTTGACGAATCGTGATTCCCTTCAGGTTGCTAATAGCATCTCCCAACGACCTTTTTTCGTAGGCTAACCTACCGCCACCATGATGCACGGTCCCTGACTTTCATTAAGCTGTTATCAAATTCTTCCTCTTTGAGGCGGTTTCCCCGGAGATCCTTTGCCCCCCTAAAACCAACCCCCGGCTCCCGCGTTGGGGCCCCCGAGCACAAGCTATTCCTTTTCCTAACGGTCCATATAGCATTCCCTTTGTACTCTCCTCGCTCAGAGCCTCCCCCAGCATGTCTATCTCTTCTCAGTATAAGTTGTGACAGAGAATGATTTTCTCGACTTTGCTATTTTTTTTCTTTCTCTCAATCTCCGGACAATTCTTCCTCCGCTATCAGCACACCAGTTGAGGCCGCCAGCAGCACAGGATTTCAGAGAGGCAGCCCTTTCTTTGTTGTCTCTAGTAGCGTCCTGCGCTATTAGAGGCTTTCTTCCGCAGAAATTTTCCTGGTTTTTTTTTCTATTTTAACCACTTCTCCCTTCCTATCTTCACCCGTTCGTTGGCGCGACTATGGTTTGGACGCCATTTCGGTTCCAGGCCTTTGCAATCTGAGAGCCGGTTTTCCCTAGTGCTCCGTTTACTCCTCTGCAGACGGTCTTATTCCCCGTTCCTGTCGTCGGTCTAGTCAACCGTTTTTGGTCTCTGTTGTTCTACTCTAGGTGCGTGGTGGTTGAGAGCAGTCTTTACCTCAGGAACCGCATGAAAAGTGCTGCCTGTAATTTTCATCTCGACGTTCTGCGAAAGTGAGGGCAGTTCTCTCCCCCTCCCGATCAGGCCTCCGCTCAACTTTCTTTTATTAGGCCCCTCCCCTTCTTTCTGTATGGGGCTATCTTCCTGGCGATATTTGAGCGGCAGTTTTGAACGACCCGATTGACGTACCTTTTCTGGTGCTTGTCATCGAGTGCTATTGAGCTTGGTACCTTGGGTTTTACAGTGCGAAGGCCCTGGTGATGACAGTATGTTCTCCCCCTTCCAAGTAGCATCACAAATGAGCGAGAGTGTTAGACTTGAGAAAACTAAGAAAAGTATGATAAATTCCTCCCCCCCACCAAATTCGTTAATTTTCCCGTTCTTCTAACTCGATGCCGTTAGAGAGTGCCTGACCGATTTAAAATTCCACCCCTCCTCCCGATCCGTTTCAACGGCCGTGGCGATCCGTCCGTCTCCATCTGGCCACACCTTCTGTCCCGACTAGAACGTTACGCTTTCCCTCCTCTTTCTTCCGAAGGGGCCTATTCGACTACCATTTTCCGGCTTTTTGTCACGGCTCCCTCGCAATGTCGGTGTGAGCTCGTACGATGTATTGTGATCAGCCCACTCTTTGAACTGCTTTCCGGTACTTTTTTTTATGTTTCGATTTTTTTTCTTTAGGACTCCATCAAGCCAAGAGTCGCACTCCCGTGGTCCAGCAGCTGACGAATTACTATCTAACGCTCCCCTCGCCTTCTGGTAGGCATCATAATAGCCCTGGATCCAGCCCAGCTGCCTCAGGTGTAACCACGTCCTCCCGCGCACGGACGGGTGCATAGATTACACTGTCCACCCCCTTTTCTCGAAAGGGGTTTTCAGAGTTAAAGGAGGGCCCTTTCTCTCCACCTTGCCGTCGTATTCTCCCACATGAATTCCCTCTTCTCGTAGAGGTTTTCCAGCCAGTCGAATCAACAGATCGGACGCTGTTGTTAGTCCTTCAAACACTTCTTCCGCCCGAGATCCTCTATCGAAGCTGCGGCAAGATGTTCTGTGCTTGCCGCCTGGGCTACCCTCCATTCTTTCTATACCCTATGCTCTGTCGATAGATCTCTTTTTCCTCCCCCCTTGTTGAGATCGTCCTTCTCGCCCGCACGTGCTTCTTGACCAGTCATTGTACCTACCCCAAACTCCGCCCAGAAACAGCTGGCATTCTCTCCCTCGCCTCTCGCAGGAATCCTTCTCCCAGTAGTTCCTAACGCGAAACGACACGAAGCGCCGATCCGTCCCCCACAATACCGTCCTTCTAAATATGTCGAGACGCTCACTTTCATGATGTTGTCTTTACCTCAGAGCCGGAAAAGGTGCTCAGGGTAAATAATGGCTCATGCAATCTTTCCACCCCCCCACTTTTCGAGCAACTTGTTCATCGTTACTCCAAGAGTTCCCCCCTTATCCGTTCTCCCGATCTGGTTCCCCCATCATGGGAAGCTTCGCCATTGATACCGCTATTTCGCTTTACGCGCGTTTTCGACGCAACGTTCGTGACCTTGGAGGCTTTCATCGTTTCTTGATTTTGTGACTAACCGACGCGGCACTTTTTTCCATGGACCGTGATCATCCCTTTGGAGCGATCCAATTTATACGATAGCATTTGTATGCACTTGCAAAGCCCCCTTTCCTTCCAGTGTGAAAACTGGCCAACTGTATTATCCCTCTCACTGCGGTCCTTACGATATGGTCTGCTTTCGGTTGTTACGGAGGGGTTGGAGAACAGACTCTCTCAAGAATTACTGCTGTATCTCCACTACACGGCCAGATTATGGATCATTTCTATTTCTCTATTTCAAGCGGGAGTCATATTTAACTGGATCCTTCATCGTTTGAAGCTACCTGAGTACCGATTTCTGGCGGCCTTTTTAACCTTAATTTTTAGAATTTTCAGTACCAGTAGAATACTCAATCGCAAGTTCGTTGATGTGGTGAAGCGATCCCAGGCTCCCCTTTCCCGCCCAAACAAACTTCCCCGCACTGGGAAAAAACAAGGCCTGGACCAAAAGTAAGAGCGCTAACCTCGTCAACGAAAGCACAGTAAGATTGATTCTTCTTCCCCCCCCCAACATCGGCTTCCTACGATAGTTTCCATCCCCCTGACGCTTTTTTTCAGTGGTTCAGCCACTACTTTGAGCCGTAAGGACCGAGATATGAGGTACTGACCTGGACAATACCTATAATCGTCGCACTATCACCACAGTTAAGTAGGCCCATAATCCATAGTTCCTCTTTTAGGAGTACTGGAACCACCGCTTGCTCCTGCGCCTCGAGGTGAGGTGCAGAACACCCCTGTTGAGCTCTCAGACTCTTCCTCCACGGTTTCCCTTTTAAGAGCCGTATGCTTTTCCACAGGTATTGCGAGGCCCCAGGCTCGCCCCGGTTTGGATTTTCCCCCATCGAGTGGCCCCCGATCAAGCTTATCCCCCACCCCGCGTAGAACAATAATCAGAGTGAGGAAGGAGCTCGCGGTTAAAGCTCCCTCCCCCCCCCCAGCCACGAAATGTCTGCTATGGAAAGAAACCCCTCTTCCTTTCGAGCTCCATTTCGAGGCCAGAATACCCAAAAACACTTCCATTTTAAGTCTTTATCTCTGAATCCACGTTCTGGCGGACGTTCCGTCTTGACTTCCTCCCCCCCTGTAATTCGTTTCCGCGCCTGCGGCGATGGTGCTTTAACCGAGAGGCTACCTCCTTTTATAAATGAGAGACGTTCATCGTTTATGCTCTGTCCCTCTTCGTTTCTTATCAAATTTAAAGCTAATGCATTGTTTAATGAAAGAATCGAGGCTAGGTTTGAGGAGTCTTTAAGAAGGGTTGGTTGTGGGTTTACCCCCACATCGAAAGGTTAAAACCCGTTAGATAATGCATCAGGATTACGACTAGGGAGAAGCTTCACCTAATTTTCCCCTTTATTTTCTTTCTTGGGACCGACACCAAGTCAAAATTCCACTAGTGCAGCTCCAATCAATTCTCGATTGGGCTCCAACCCTCCGATATAGTTTTTTCGGCCCTGACATGAGGGCGGGGATGGAAGTCATGAGTGATAGCCTATAATTCTCCCCAGTCTGCATCCCACGTGATTGCTTTCTTTCCTGCCCCTTCTTGCTCTTCCTAAAGTGGTGGACTTAGACCAAAACCCCGCCCTCGTCCAACCTTCCTTCTGCGCGGGACGGTTACCGATCCAGTCTTGGAGCGCCCCTTGACCTCCTTAATCTTTCCGAGCGTGGAGTTGTTATCAATTCTACCTCACAGAATCGCTTGCGGCTTTCCCTCAACCGACCTAACCCAGTTTTCTTTTTCTCCTGCCAGACAAACTCGTTATCACTCGGTGACACCAGACACAGAGACGTATCTCTTTTGAAAGGCTGTTATCTCTTTCCTGGAAACGATTCCCCTGACTGGCACCCTAACCTCTCCCACGAAAACCCTGGGGCCTCTCCTCCAATTCTCCATTAATTGCAATGAAAACCCCCCCTTTTTTCTGGGAAATTTATTCGTAGATGGCCCTCCTTCCACCCTTCTTGTGAAAATTTGGTTTAGTCTTGTTTTGGATACTGCTCGCCTAATACACCTGCCAGCTGGAGGCGGACCCATCAAATTCCCAAGTCTCTCCATTTTTTTTTTGTGAGCTTTCCTTCTCCCCGTCAAGACGTGTTATTGTAGTTTCTGAATTATCCCCAAAACGTTCCAAGAGATCGACAAGTGCCAAAGTGTCCCTCCGGTTTCCGGACCAGGTTTAGGCCAGCGACTCTCTGGTCCCTGCTCCTTGGAACCAGTCGAAAGGGCGGTCTTTCATCACAAGATCGACGGGCGGACCTCATGTCCTTTTTCTTGCTGATGGTCCAGCCGAGATCGGCGGTCGAAAGAGCGACTTCCTCCCTCCCAGCTTCCCCCTCCTGTCTTCCCTTAGTCTGGTCCTAACGTTATCCCTCCTGAGCTGCGGTCCCCACCTTTGCCTGGTACGGTTTCCCTTGCAGAGGGCCGTAGTTATGATCTGTCACGGACCCTCTTGCTAAACCCCCATCGTCCACCGATACCCATTTCTTAGCGCGAGCTCACAATACTCTTAATCCTCCTTTCCCCCCCCTTTTTTTTTCCCTCCTGAATCAGGCGGTGACTGGGTGTAGGTTTGCGACAGGTCCCCATTGCTGGATCTATCTTTCTATCAAAGGAATGCAGGAACCGTTTTTTCAGTTTTCCCCCCCTCTCATGAGACCCTGCCCGAAAATATCCTCCTCCCAAGATGATGCCGCAGATCGCTATAGTAATTTCTAGATTGAAGTGTATGAAGTTATTTCTCTAATTTCCTAAAATTGAAGAATGGTTCTTACCCCGACGACCATCGCTATTTTTGCCTTCCCTTCTGTACACCTGTAGAAGCTCTTCCACCACCGCACCTCGCGGCGTTTCCAGTTTCCCCTTTCCCTCCCCCCCCCCCCCCCCAAAACCCAAAAGTCGGACCAACGTCCCCTGGAGCCCGACAAGCCGCGAGTTGAAGGCAGAGAAGAGTGGAATAGTCCTTGTTTTTTTCCCCTTACTTTTTCAGACTGAGTTCGCTTCTCAAGTTTATCAACTGAGATCTAGATAATCGTGGGATCGTTTTTTTTTCCTTCTCCGCCCCTTTGTTCTTTTTTTTTACCTCCTCCTAAAGGGGGATCTAAGCCCACACGTCCGCCGAACCGGGGGCTCTTTAGGACTCAAAATTACGGTTCTTTTTGTCTCCTACTGCTCTCGGCTTTCATAAGAATGGGGCAGCTCTGGCGCCTTCTTTCCACCCACCCTAGCCCCAGGCATCGTCGGTTGTGGCTCGATTATATGTTGACTGACGTGATCGATTTGGTTGCTCGAGGCACGATGCAGGTTTTAAGCCTTTCCCTCTCCAGGCTTTTTCCCCTATCCGTCCTCAGTCCTAATACTGCAGGACTTGATTACCAGTTGCTCCTGGTGCATCGAAAGGGTTGTTTTTTTCGCCTTCTGAGATTTATCGAGAGAGAAAGCTTGCTGAGTCGCGACTCGACCCGCCGAAACGTCTTTTTAAGCTCCTTTAACTTTGTGATCGCGAGTACTAAGAATCTGGACTTCGGCCATCTCTCGTCCCTTACGTCGCTCTGATTGTGGACGGAATGACTCCGACATTTCAGCCGCCGGGAACTTGTCCTGCGTGTCAGTCAGCGCGGAACAATTTGAAGGACACGCCAAAATGGCTCCCCCCCCTGAGTCTTGCAGAGTAGACGCGAGGCTATTTTCGCTGGTGTGTTGGTCCCCCCCTCCTTTATGACCAGGCCGCGTTTTTGCTTACCTTCAGAGCCTCCGGCACGTTCACCTTGCGCTTCCCAAGTAGTTTTTATACTGCCGATACAAAACGACGATGAACCATCCAATAAGAGCAACACCCCCTTGAACCTTGATCCTTCCCCCAATCGACCGGGCCGTTCGAGCGCGGCGAAACGCGATCACAACAGCCGCCAAAGATAGAAAATGATCGTGTCCAAGGGGATTTGATTTCTTTTCAGTTTCACGTGCTCCACCCCATTTGTCTTCCGCCCAAGCGTGAATTCACCATAGTAATTCCTTCAAATTAGACATTTTGGAGGAGACTTTTCCCTTTTTCTTTGCCTTTTACGCGCATCTGTTCTGAGGACTTTCGAGGAAATTTTGCTGATCACCCCCCTCTTGACCGCATCAAGCCTTTTTCCCCCTTTTCCCCCAGATTAGGCGGAGGTCTCATCCGAACTGGCCAGCTTAGCCCTCCTGTGGCCCCCTAGCGCATGTCAACGATTTTCTCTACCGCCTTGCCGCGGATGTTTTTAATCAAGCGTCACTGGAGCAGAGGACGAGGAGGGTTGTCGACCCCCCAGCTAATCCCTGCCGTCCGGGCTTTCTTTAGTGTTCCCCTGACCAAGTGTATGAAAGTGGGGTTTTTCAAGTTCATGGGGAAATTATGTGTTTGTTTAGCACCCTCCTCCCTCTTCCTAGACCGCCCCAATGATCGTCGAGCGTCTCGCCCGTTTTAGGGATTGTTTGTCGGCTCTTTTTTCGGTCGTTCTTTTTTAGGAAGCTACTAAGTTGCCGGGGCGAGAGAAGCTCTCTTAAGCTTTCTTCCCTCTGGGTTTTCCGGAGTTGATATCGCCGGAGAGGTATGAGTTTTCACCTTTAAGCATTCGTGCTCTCTTCCCTCAGGTTGTTTTTTTCCTATCGGCTCGCAAAGAGCACTTGTTCTACAAGTTATGACCTGCCGCCACCTCGACCAGTATTTCCTTTTTCCTCCCCCCCCTAAGAATGAAAGGTTCCTAGCGCCTCCCTAGCATCTCCTGGAAGCCTGCTACGGCGTTCTCCTTTTAACGAACGTCCCTCCCTTTTTTTCTCTTTCCCCCTCCAGTCCTTTCGCAACTCTCTGATCCGCGCTATCAGCGATTCTCCCGGGTCGGTCTCCTGCTCCAAAAGGGTGTTTTTTTTTGTCTTCCCCTTCCCTCATGGCCCCTCATGACTCTGCACCCCCACTTCGTAAGCACTTTTTGGCGTTCCTTTCAAGAACGAGTTCCCCGAGGAGTTTTCCCCACCTAATTGCAGAGTTGCGCCAGTGGATCTATTCCACAGTCCTACTTCTACCCGCGGCCTGAGAGATCGTACGTGGACATCTTATTTGACGCGTAGTCAAATGAATGCTTCGGAGCACCCGACTTTCCCAACCTGCCCTACCGCTCAGTTTCAATTAGTCGGTAAGAATCACAAGGGAATCTACGAGCAAGGAGGCTCGGTCCCCCATTAAAATAGAGCCAAAACTAGCATAAAAGTACTTATCGAATCCGAGATAGCTTCCTGGTCCGGGGGTAATGTCAGCTGGCATACTCTCCCTTTTTTTCCGACTCTCCTCATGACCTTTCCACGGAAGCTCCTCATCGAGGACCATTTAGCCCTAGGGAGTGTAGCGCGCAGCTGGCCATGAGTTGGCCCGCAAACGTTTTTTTTTTCCCCCCTGGTTTTCTTAGTCGACTTTCCTCTCTGTTTGCACGTAATCCGCTCTTTTTTTGAGACCTGTTTGTTCCTCATCACCTGCTCTCCGTCAGCACCCCCACCAGAGGACCCTCGCCCCGCCCTTGCCTTTTAATATCCCCTCTCGGGATCTCTTTCCCGCACCAGTGGCGTCAGCTTGCTTTCGCGCGTTGCTCGCCACGTTTCCAAGTCAACTGCCAGCAGCAGGCCTTCAGCACCAGCACTGGTCGCACCCGACGGGCCCCCGCACCAGTCGCCGTGTTAAGAATGAAAGAAGGCCAGAAGATGATCCGTCCTCCCCAGCAAACCCCAAACTGGCATCATTGCAGGCGGGGAGTTCAGGAGTCTCTCCAGAACCTTGTCTTCCCTCCCCCAATAGCTCTCTTCAGCCCATATTAAAAACAGGTTGCCCCTATTCTTAACAGAAAAGGGGATTTTAGCAGGCATATGAACTCTACGACGAGCGTCCCGGCGCGTCTTGCTTTACTAGGCAGGTCCTATGCGCTTGCGTTCACACGATCGCCGTTAGCCGCTTTCACAACTAATCCTATAGCAGTCGCTTTCCTGGCGATTCCGTGGGTTGGTTGACAGAGCCATCTGGGTTTTTTTATTCCCCAGGTCCCTTAGAGATCCGTGACCGCTAAACTTCCTTACGTTGGCGTCGCTCGCACTATAACGAAACAGGTCGGAGAGTTTGGCGGCCTCCCCTCCTATCTCGCAGCGTCATCGTGCGTCGTGCTAGCAGTCCCCCACCCCTGAGCTACTTTATAGATAATTCTAGGCCGACTGATAGTCCGCATTCCTTGCCCTTATTCCCGGTCAAGATCTAGCCCTGCTCCTGTCTTCTGCAAGGCCTAGTCTGTGCTAGAGGATCAAGTCTGCCAGAGATCTTAACTGGGGTTGGTCTTGCTTGGGCCCCCGGATCTGGGCGGCAACTCCCCCTTTAGTTTCCCTTCCCCCTTTGAGCACCCAAGCTAAAGGTTTCTAAGGGGCAGATCACGACTTCAGGTGTTCGGTCTTTTTTTCTCCGCTCACCCCCCTTTAACTTCGAGTTACTCATACCTCTCGCGCCCTAGAAAAATTTCCCATTTTATTACCCTAGGAGATAGCTCGCTGGCGTCAGCATGATTTTGATGCCGGATTTGAAGAGTATAGGGATCTCTTCTCAGCAAACGCCGGTACAGGTTTATCATTTCCCCCCTTTTTTTGCCATTTTGCCTCTAATTTCTTATCATAAAGTTTTTATTGGTGGGTTGGTTTTTTTGACGCTGTCGAAAACCTTCCCCCGCGTCCCCTTTCCTTAGCCCCGCGGCGCTAGTTATTTTGGAGATATAATTGCTACTTTCCGCTTTCTAGCATTTGAGTTTCTCGTTTTTACTTTGTGTTCAAGCGCTGCCCCGACCATAAACTCATTCTTCATCTGGTATATACTCCTTGCCTAAATGGCCTTGGGTCCCGTCCCCTCCCTTATACCCTCGGAAAACCTAATAGCCCTTTCCTTCTTATTCTCGCTTCGGGACGCTAACCCCCCGACCCCCTCGTGGGACAACACTAACAGCCCCCCCGACGGGACGAAGTCATTTCGACCTCTGCTGGCTTGCCCCCCGCCATGAATAGTTTCTTTTGGCGGGCCTGAGGAACATACTAGTCCGTCCTCCTGTCGAGGTTACCCGTCGGGGCCAACTTTCATTTTCTCTTTGGATGTTTGGTGGTATCCTTCTAGTCCCCAACTACAAAACAATGGGAGCCTCAATAAAAGGATCTCTCTCTTTTCATACTCCGTCTTTGTTGATCTCTCTGTCTTCAATTTCTTTCGCCCCATGTGTTTAGTTGATTCTTCCGTTATCCCACCCGCGCCCCCCTGTTTGATTGACAAGTGCACCCCAAAGTTCAGATTTTTGCTTGCCTTCCCAGCGCTGCTTGTTCCTACTCACCCCAGCAGTCTTTTTTCCCTTTTTAATGGAGATTGCGTGCTTGGGTCCCCTGACGGGAACCTGTTAGGGTTTTTTTTAGTGTGTTCCCGCACTCCTTCGTTTTCGCGGCTTCGAGACCTAGCCCTCGAGACCCCTCCTCGGAGTCAACCTTCTTTTAGGGTATGGTGAACGTTCTCCTTGAGTTCGTTCTCCACCAGGCCTTAGTTCGCGGGTCATCTAGCACGTCAGAGCCTCCTTTCTGATCTCTCAAGCGGTTCTCATGCAACATCCACAAAGATAGAAACTCCCCCCCCCTGAGTCTCTTCTGCTCCTTCAAGAATATCTACTCTTTTTTTGGTAAACAGCGGATTTTTTCTGCGCTTTTTTTTGCTACATTTGCACAGTCAGAGCCCCTGCTTGCACAATCCCTTGCCCGTTTTCATCCCACTTGGTTGCCCGCTCTTTTGTGTTTAAGGATTCCACGAGCCCCCTCATTCACTCCCGGCGACAGCCCGCCCTTTTTTCCCCCCCCCTCTCTATGCCTTCCTGAAGAATCTATTGTAAGGCCGGTTGAGACTACTCTCCTTTTAAAACTCCATTGTGTGAGCGTTAGGACGGAAACATTGGAAATACCCCTCTCCAGCGCTTAGGCTTATCACTCCCCCCAACCCCTCCGCGGTTAATGGGTTCTTGGATAACAACCCCTTGTTCTATCGCCGTTCTAAATGTCCCGCATTCTCCCCAACAAACCACCCCCCGGATTACCGCGACACACGGTGCCTGTCCCTTCCCGCCAAGGTAATTTGACTTGAAGGACCGAAGATTCTCATCGCGTGTCCCTTGGATAAGTTACGCTCCTCGTCCTTGCCGATATCCTAGACTTTTCAACCGATTCCGAGATCATCTAGAACGAGGGTTCCTTTTTAACTCACGATTCGCTCGCGCGCGTGAGGGGGATTAGAATGCCCTCGCACTCTCCCCGCCAGTTGCGGGCATTCCCTTTTCCCTCCCTTCCCTTTTTGAGTTTTTTCAGAGCTCGTCGGCTTCCTTCTCTGATAAGGCGACATTGGCTTTTGGCGCTCCCCCTTGCATGCACAGGTAATCTCCCCCTTTAGAAGTTCTTCGCGACGATTGGGCGCACGGTTGCATTTCTCCCTTTCTTATACTCGAAAGCGCATCCGTCTGATATCCCTCCCCATGTTAATTTAGTGTCGAAGGAATCATTCTCTATTAATCCCCTTTGCAGGTGTATCTGATCCCGGTTTTGTGCTATTGGTCCCCCCCCTCATCGGGATGAACATCTGTGCAGTCTTCTCTTTACCCGAACTCCCCCTCCTTTTCCCAGTGTCCAGCCTGTTTTTGACTATCTGCTCAATGTCTTCTAGCTTTTTGTGTCGCTGATCGATTCCTCCCCCTGTTTTCTTCACTACGGCCCTGGGAATGCTGGGGAATCGAGGTTTTTTTTCTCTGCCGTTACGACAGACACGAAATACTTTGACCCTCACTCTTCCTCTATAGCGCTGCATTGACGCCGCTGCGGTTCCACACGTTTTTTCTCAGCACCTCCTTTTTTTCTCCCTTCTATACCGGGATCGGCAAGTCTACCATAACCCTTGAGATAATTCTTCTATGTGCCGTATCCCACACATAAGCTGCCCCCTTTTCTTCCCCCTTAACACACACCCCCCGTTCTCGTTCGTATGCAAACCTCGGCCACCCCTGGATGTTCGATGGAGCCACTCCCTTGAAAAGATTCGCACGCTAATCTTTTTTTACCCCCCCCATCGCTTTAGGCGTATTGTCCATCTTTCCCCTTCTTTTCCAAGATTCCCAATGCCCACTCCATGATTTTTAGTTATTCGATCCCTTTTTTATGGAGTTCACGGCTCTGGGTCAGCCCATTTAATCCCCTGTTGATGACTTCGGAATCCTGGATCTCTCGAAATCTCTTCCTGTATGGTGTCCCCTTCGTTGATTCGGTTGAGCGATAAATCACTTATTAACTCTTTTAGACCACACGCCGTCGGCCCCCTACGCTCATTTACCGACCCTTCTAGGAGTCCCTCTCGGACGGGGAGGCAGTATCAAGCGATCTACTTTCCTCAAGACGCTCCCGAGAGGTGATGACGATCATCCGCTTCTTAAGTTTTTTCTTCGCCTTTACAAAACGGTGTTCTTTCATTTTGGGTGTTAAGCTCCTTTTTTTAAATAGGGGATTTAGCACCTTTGCCCCCTAGCTGCCACATTGACGAATAGATTCTCTAGACCTTTTTGAAAAGGTTTTTTTCACCGATCTGTCTTAGCGTGTACGTTTCTCCTGATTCCCCTCCCCGTATGACGGGATATTCGAATTAGGCATCGATCGGCCCATTTCTTTTGTTGAATTCCGCCGTCGAGTTACCCCAGCATTGTCTATAACTTTTCCTCCGTTTTCTATCGATTCTTTTCCGGCTCTTTTGTTGCTCTCTCCCCCGTTTCTATGCCCTTTACTTTGATATTCAGGGGCCCGCCTGTACCTGCCCCCTTTTACCTACGTCAGAACACGCTGGCCTGTTCGTTTCCATTTGGCACGGCCTTCCTCCAGTTTTTCGTACGCGTAACAAGCATCCAGCGCCGATCTGTTCCCCCCTTTACTGGCGCCCCCCCGGTTTTTTTTTGATACCCTGCGAGTTCCCCAAGTGGTCTTTCTCGATAGCACTTCCCCAGGTTTCATCCCCTCCTTGACCTCCTGTTTTGAAAACCCCCCTTCGCTCCCCCCCCGTTTTTTGTTTCGCGGCCCCCGTCCCTTTTTCGATTTACTTCTCACTCCTGGTCAGCGTCTTTGCCGCCAGTGTCTTTCCCCCCCTTTTTTCTGATGGCTATAGGCTGGGCGTAGAGAGATTTTCTTTTCCCTCGGAAATGGATAGGTCATGTGCCACTTCGGTTTTCTCCCATTTCTTTCTGTTGAGGAAGAAGACCTCCCCCCTCCCTCCGTGCACATGTTTTCAACCATGACTTGGCAAGCTGTGTTTCTTCGATTTCAAGATAAGTCCCTACCATGGCTTCGGCTTTTCTCCTTGAACCAAGCGCCGCCAATTGTTCTCCTTGATGACCTGAAGCAGCTGGAATAGGACGGTACGATCGTCCCCCTTCCCCGGCAGTAACATACTTTGGACGCAGTGATATCCTGATATTTCCAAAGGCGTCTACGTCGACTTCGTTTGGAGAGATTTTCAGAGGTACGTTCGCCGCTCTAGGGAGACGTTCGAGTTTGTACGAACTTGGACCTCCCCCTTTTGGTGTTGCGCTGAGCAGTTTTTTTACTTATGTGTGGCGGAACGGATTTTCTCACCTTTTGATGTGCAGATACCCGGCCCTTCCTTTCCCCCCCACGCTTGTGAAAGGGTAACCCGAAATGAGGCGCTACGCAATAGAATCTCTCTTTCCACCTTCCCAGAACAGGTTTTCAGTCTTTTTTTCGTGACTGGCTTCAAAGCGTTTTTCTCTCCCCCTCGCCCAAAAGCAACTTCCAATGCACGTAACGGTCCTCCACTCTTTGTTTCTGCCTCCCAGGCAGGGACGACGATAGGTCTTTCGGTAAGAAGGA
>Ga0179591_1243123_pt1 | contig 19029 bp, 11 predicted proteins | sample CZOMad2_1_08_16f_FD_182891 | JGI IMG/M metagenome (GOLD analysis project Ga0179591, IMG submission 182891) | Vadose zone soil fungal communities from Angelo Coast Range Reserve, California, USA - CZOMad2_1_08_16fungal (PacBio error correction) | ecosystem: Environmental > Terrestrial > Soil >... | reverse complement strand
TCTGAGTTTTCCTTTGACGAAATGGGCCGTCCTCTCGGCCTTTGGCCTTCTTTCCTGTGGTTACGGCCGCGAGGAACGCGAGAGGGCTTTCCCCTTTCCTCGACAAAAGCCGAAATGCTCGCCCTCGCTCCCTCTAGTCGTTTCCGGGAATTTGACCTTCTTCCATCAGGTATAAGACTTTTCGTTTCGCCCCCTCTTCGTCATAGCGTTTCCTTCTAGGACGCACGTCACGTACTCCTGGAGGCTTTCTTCCCCCCCCCCCCAGCGGAGAGCGGCGTTGTAGTTGTCCGGCCGATTAGTCCGCGGTGCCTTTCTTTAGCCCATCCTTTCCCGCCCCCTCTTTTGGATCGGTACCCTCCAGCGAACGGCCGGTCGTTTTGTACCGGCCAGGGACATAAAGAGGAGGTCCCAGGGTCCCTTGATTTCCTTTAGTTTCTGCTGGTGCAGACGGTTATCCCACCGTTGCTTTCCATGGTAACCCTCCGAGTTGAATGAAAATCCGATCAGTCTATTCCTCCTTTTTGTTCCTAACCAGTGCAAAGACAGCCTCTACGACAGTTTGCAGCGATCCTATCCTCTATCCTCATTGGCCGAACCGGCCCACCTAGCCAGAAACGCTCCGAGTCCCCTCCCTCCCCCTGCACCGAAAGAACGTCCCGGACCCGTGCTCAGCCTACGTAATAAAGCAAGCCTCCACCCGGTGCCCAGCAGCGCCCCTGGACCTTACGGGTCATCTTTTGTCAGCCGTTCCTTGGAAGTATGCCATGCCTTCCTCCCCAGCTTCGGGCATTGTACTTTTTACGTTCCTTCCCTTCCCACCCTTGTGTGGTGATCGAACCGGGGCACTCCTTCCTATTTGCCGTGCGAAGTCCCTCCGTATTGCATGCACAGGCTTCCCTTTCCCCTTCAAGATCGTAATAAGTGACCGCAGTGTTCCGAAATTATCCCAGTCTTATTTGGTAATTTGAAGTAGCGCCGACAGAAGATCTATTTCCGGCGGCAAGTGGCACTTCAAGTACCCGACGTCCTGATCTTTGCTCCATCCCCAGGCCCTTTCTCCCAATTTTCTTCCCCCCGGCCGTTCCAAATCATCGATTTACAGCGACGCTCCCCCCCTCTACTCGTGGTTGCCCTCCTTCCTCTTGGTACACCGGGCTGTTGAATCACTTCGCCGACCACTGCATAAATTCAGAAACAATCCTCCGTCCTTTTTTTCGTGAAAAACGGATGGTTCATCGCCCACCAACAAGGATGGCCCCGCTTGCCCCACGATGTTCCATTATGTTATTTATTGCTGTGAGAGACATCCCCATTAAAGGCCTGCCGGCTTTCTTACTTCTCGTCTTAAGTGTCTAGAGACCTTAGATTTTCAGAGTTCTTCTCCCTTCACCGGGCCTTTTACGGACCCTAAGTGCGCGCAGGTGCTTAAGTTTCCTTGACACAGCTGGACAACTCAACCCCAAACCTCCCGTATTTGGGTTTCCGGTTCGACCCGGCTCCTACGAGAGAACATCTCCCTTCCCAGAATTCAACGCCCCGAAGCCCTGAGTGGCTTTTCGCTGTTTCTTAGAGCTGCTCGGCAACTCCATGTTTTCTTTCGGAAGCTGTTCGGGTTTAAGGCGGGCCACGTTACTTCCCCGGCGTATCAGAACCCTTGCCAGCAGGGTCGTGGCACCCTCGCAGTCATTTCCCCATTAATCTTGTGACCTGGTTCCAAGCCCCGGAGAGATTCCCCCCTTTCATATTCGCATTCTGCTTGGCGTGGAATTCCCCTTGTGTCCTGTTTCCTCGCCCAATCGTTCAGATGTACGGAGCCTTACTAGGTCGATGGTATTCCTATAATAAAAGTTTTCCATTCTTTTTTCCCATCAACTATACCTCCCAAGTCTCCCCCCTGTCCTCGTGTATGTCTTCCTCTTTTCTGACCAAGTTGCCCTTTTATTGTGATCATCGGCCCTTGCGATATTTTCCCCATTTCACGTCGGCATCATTCGGCGCCTCGGGCGCTTCTCATGCCGGCCTGGGGGTGAAGCACATCAGGCTCTTCGATTCCCCCTTCCCAATTTAACCTTCTGGGCCCGACACTGGCATCCACGACCTTAAAGGTTCTTGGTGCTATATTTTTCCCCCCCAATAGAATGGAGCCGCGATCGCCGTTGGCTCGAATTAGTTCCTTGAAGGAGTTCCCCCGTCTCAACCCGGCCTCACCGGTTTTTGGATGAGCCGTCGGACCTTTCCCAGCCGGCTACGAGCCCGGTAGTATTACTTGATATTTTTCGCCAGCAGTCTTTTTTTACCTGTAGTATTCCGATCCCCGCGGCATTTACTTTCTCCCCCTTTTTCATAGAGATCTCTTTTTCTTCATTGTGAGATGCACCCGTCTCTTTCTTTGGTTTCTCATGAGCCAACGACGACTGATGGTGACCCTCCTCCGGCATATGACTGCGTCTGGTTCGCTCACGCTCTCGCCCATTGCGATGGGATTCCCCCGAAATGAGAGGTTTTTCCTGCCTCATCCGCTGTGTAGGGCCAGTTGATTTACCGGCCAAGGGCGCCGTCTGCATCTTGGCAATGGTAGGGAAATTACTAGCTGTTTTCCTCATCCTGGTGTGGCACTTACTTACTTTCCATCTGGAGGTTTTTCTCGTTGCTTTTTGTCAGCATAGTCTGAGATGTGTTTTCAGCTGTCTTTGATATGCCGACCAGCCTCCCAATTCGCCTCCTTCTTCTTACAGCTAGGTTGCCTTATTTATCTTGTTTTTCAGTAGAGAACTTTCTTTCCCTGCATGGATCCTTTAAATCTGTCAAGCGTGTTTCTTTCCCCCCTTTGGTCATATGGTCTGCTTTCCATTCTACACTTTATCAGGACGTGAAATGTCCTTCTTTTTTGTTTCTTCTGACCCGAACCCTGGCCCTGGATTGCTTAAACGGGGCAAGGGTCCCTACCCCTTTTGACGAGTAGCTGAAGTTTCTTCTCTTCGTCAGTTGGCGAGCTGGTGTACGGGCCTCTTTTTTTATCTCCTTTCCCCTTCTTACTCGGTCATGATTGTTCTTCTCCCGGCGGTTTTGACGGGTCCTTACGTCATTTTTCTTCTTTTTTTCCTGTTTGACCTCATCACGGATCCGGTGCACCCCTGACTGGCTAGTGCCTTCGACCCAACCCTTTACCGAAACCTTGCCTTTTCGTAATTACGCCATCCGCAAGGCCAGTAAACGTTCCCTTGCCCCGAAGCCAACGACACGCCCTTTCCACTACAAAGATTAAAAGCAGTGTCCCCCACCCCGGCAACATCCTATCTTTTTTTCCTACTCCGCCCGTTGTTTTTTTTATCTCTTTAGTTGTGCCTGTTACTTGTACTGGTTTTCTTTTGGACGATAGTGGACGGTGGTCGTTCTTTCGTCCTTTTGCCGGCCAGGTTGTTGCCGGACGTTCCTATTTTTCTCCCGTAGCCAAGGCGGCTGGTCGTAAAGGGTTTTTTTGATGAGGCTTTCCTTAGACAGGGTTTCCCCCCGTCTAACCCATGGTTTCTTCGTGTTTTCCCCTTGAACAGAATTCCCTTCTTCCTTTTCCAAAGGAAAACCCGCCCGGAGATCTTCCTTATATGACGATCCGCCTTCATGCCGCCTAATTTCGATACTCAGGACAAATTAATTCCAGCTTTCTCCCCCCTGCCGCTCTAACAGTCCAATTTCTACTCCTTTTCTTCCAGGTGAAAAGTTGGTCCCCTGGGTTTTTTCGGGGTAAGATTTTTCCCCATATACTTTTTCCCTTCATTAGTTACGTGGTTCTTTTTCGAACGCTCTGATCTCCACCCGGCACTCAGCAGAGTTTAAAAGAAAGTTCGTATCTTCTGCACGTGGCGAGACCCCCAGCTCTATAATTTTCATGTCCACACCACTCATGGTCCTCTTTTCCGGAGACGACCCCCGGAGTAGCGAGCTTTCAGTTCCACGATACAGAGTTCGGGCACCCGATCCTTTGTCCCCTAGTGAAATTCAAATGAGCCCCCCCCCCATCAATCGAGGACTTTTAGGCTTTCGGACCAACCATGATAGACCGATCCTTTTTTTCGCAGGCATGACCAGGGACAAGGGATAGCCCTTGACGGCACTGTCCCCATGGAAATCACCCCTTTCAAGCTTGCCCACCCCGCATCTTAGACCGGCCTGAATTGCCTTCCTATGCGACCCATCGCCTGGGCTTTAGCGCGTACTCGCGGCCCCTGCGCATCTACTTCCTGGCGTTTCTGGTCCCTCAGTCAGGCCTTGTTCATAGGAACCCCAATTTTCCTCTAGTCCTTAATTAAAGACAACAGAATCCGCTGCTGTCGGAGGCCCGGTACTTTCTCTCGTCGGAGCTTTCCCCCCCCCAAAAACCCCTTCCCCCAGCCCGAGAACCCCAATCCCCTCCGATTTCATTGTACTTGCTGTTCGCATTCGGTGTAATGCCCATTGCGTTATGACCCAGATGTTCTTTCCTTTTTAGAAGCAACGGCCCCATTCCCACGAGTCCCTTGAAAATTTCCGTATCTTTGGCTCCTTCGTTTTTTCTTCCCGATATAGTACCCATTCCCCCCCGCTTCGTGCTGGCCCAGGTTGGTGCCGAAGGTGCTTTCTGGTAATCAGTATCTGACGGCTCTGTGGTTTCCCCCTGCTCCCTTTCCTATATCTTCGCCCCGCCGAGGAATCCGCCGCTATGCAGAAGTTATTCTGCCCCCTATGAAGGTTTTTGTATCCACGACAGGCCCCGTGGTCAGATCCCCCCCGTCTCCCCTAACGTGACAGGTTGGAGGTAGGCGTTTTGATAGTTTTTTCTCGTAAATGGACCCTCGCTTTGCCTGATTGACGTCCCCCTCGTCAGAGAGGATTTTCCTGCCCCAGCTTGAAACCTGTATGTGTTGGTATCATTGGTTTACGAAACCCGTTTTAAGCTTTCTAAGGGCAGCACGGGACGTCTTACCTCCAGTGTTACAGGTTTCTAAGTGTATCTTGCAACCTTGTAAACCCAAGATGTTGTGCCATGATGCTCGGGAACCGAACGCGGTTTAATTTTTTATGATCACTGCGGGTCAAGGCGTGCCAATCTTTTCCCCCCTCCCGCGTCCGCCAGCCCCGCAGAAGGTTCCTCTCAGCAGCGATCCATTGAGGAAGAAACCTTTCTCTTTTCTGTTTAACGTTCTCTTTGTGTGATGACGCTCAGTCCTTTCCCTGTGCGCCCCCCCTCAGGACCATAGATAAAGGATTTTTGGGTTGTGTCAAGAGGTCACCTGCCCTTCCCCGCCCATAGACCGTTCTTTTAGAGCCCGGCCCTTTGCCTCTTCCCCGGAACGTGCGTCACTCCGGACCTGTTTTTCTAGAACCCCCCCGTTCCCCAGACGTGATCCTAGTGTTCTCGCTGCCTTCCCCTACCCATACCATGATCATACCTGAGCGTCCTAATGGTTGTTGCCTATTTAAAATCAGTGGAATGGTACTTAAGCGTTTTTTTTGCTCTTGGGCTGAATGATTTCCCCCTTTGAGAGTAAAGATTTTCCCTCATTGGTGACAACCTTGTTCAATGTCCACAGAGCTAGCTGGGTATTCCCTCCTTTTCCGATAGGCTGGGGCGTCGGCAAGAATTTGTCCGACGTTTTTCTTTGTGGATCCAAAAGATCGACCCCGTTTCCCCGTCCTTATTGCCTACTGCCCGTTCGACTGAGAGGATTGGCTTCTCTAAGGCACAGGCACCTACGGGTCGTTCCATTTTAGGCTACTGCATCATTATTCCCCTTGAGGCGGTAGCGGATTTTATGCCTTTGCTCCTGCCCCCAGGATAGACTTCTTCCTCCTCCTTCGGATATCTGCTTAGTGCTTCCTGGGGATCTCAGCCGCCTTTTGGTTCTGCTTTACCTGATTAAATTCCTCCCCCTTTGATTGGGGCTGCCTTTGATTTCCCTGCTCCAATGGTACGGCGGCAGATTGTCACAATGCAAAAGAAAGTCTGCTGATCCCCTTTTGGCTTTTCTTTATGGAGTATTGGTTTTTCCTCTCCTTGAAATTTTCCGGAGATAGTAGTGATTGCGATCTTCGGCCGGTATCGGTCCCCCTCTTTTCGATGGCCGGGTTTCCTCTCGATAGATGATAGTTTTTCTCGTCCACGTTCGTCTCCTTAAATGTCGGGCACCGGTTCTCCCCTCCCTTCCCTATTCCTGAGACTGATCGGATTTTTCCTTCGCGTGGGCGGCTTTTCTAAATGATGTTTCGTCCCCCCCCCACGTGGTCCCCGGATCCCATTTATCACCCTTCGTCCCCTTGCCGGATCATCTGGACAGCGGTGTCTTTGCAGACCGCCCCCTTTATTCCCCCTGGCCGCCGGTTAACGACATCCTTGTCTCTGATACCCCCCCTGTGTTCTAAAGACGCTTTCTTTTCCACCCTCTTCTTTCTCTTTCTTTTTCCCTTGCACACGCGTCCTCCCCCCCCCTTCCATTCCCCCTCAAAAGCGCGCTCCTGATGTGGTTTTCCCGTTTACCCAAGCCAGCCTGATACGTAATGGTATTTATTCGTTCCTTATTTTCCTACGAGATATCTCATTCCTCCCCTTATCCTGTCTTTTTATTCAGGTAATCGCGCACCCCTCCTCTCGGACGCTTGAGAAGAAGGTTTGGCTGGGAGTCTTCGACTCCCCGTTAGGCGCCATCACGCTAGCTTCTTCTGCAGTAAAAACCGGACATATGCTATGCCGATCGTTTCCCTGAGGGAGGCCAGAATTTTTCCCCAGAACTTTTTCCTCTATTTCCCTACCCCCCAATAATTTTGTTGCTTTTTTCTCTTTACCTGCGGCCGCGCCAGGATCGCTATCGGTCATCGGACTTTCCTTTGGATATTCCTCTGAGGAACTCGAGGCGGTCCCCTCCCTAGTCCCTCCGACCAGACGCCCATTTCGCGAGACTTCGATCGGTGTAGACCCGACCTTTTTCTCCCCATCATTGTCTAGCGGTTGCGCTGAGACCTCTTTCCCTCGGCGCTCATCGAAGCACTTTTTCATCCGGCGGCTTCTTTCGTTTCCCACCACCAGTATTAGCTCCCCCTTCAGTTGAGGTTCCAGGATAAGATACCGCTTTTTCCGTCCTCTCCATCCCAACTGAAAAGGACTTTTGTTTCGAAACAGGTTTATCCTCTCCCCTCCTTTTCATTCTTTTACCTGCGGCCATGTGAACCATCACCCGATTGCCCGTCTCCCTTTTAAACTAGTTCCCGTTGCACTTTTTGAGTGAGCGGGTTTCTACGTTTTCCTGGACCAAGGTGGAATGGGCCCATTGGTTTACAGCAACCCCTGCCTAATGCCCCTTACTCTTTTCAAGTTCTCATTTTAAGAGGGAGCTTTTTTTGTTACCCTCAAATTCCTACAGTTCCCAATTCAAGCCTTTCCCTTCCCCGACTCGCTCATCTCCTCGTCCGACCCTTCAGCTACCCCTCCAGTAGCAGTCAGACTCCCCGGATTTCACCGAAAGACTTCCAGTGCAAAGTTACAGCTCTTTTCCCCCTAACCAGAAAGACGTGCACTTTTTTGAATTGCAGTCCGGGTATCGGCCCCTCCTCCCCGTGGATCTTCTCTGACTCAAAAGCTCCTCCTTTTCAGTTCCAGTTCTGTGCCCTTCCGACCAAATTCAAATACGTGTCTTCTCCTCAACTGTGCCACTAGTCCTCCCAAGTAGAGGCGAATTTCCTTCCTGAATAGCCAACGGATGTACGGTCCCTATTACTCAAGCGCCCTCCTTAAGAACTTCGTCTAACATTGAGCCTTTGATGTGACTTTGCGATATCTGCAGAAAGCCTGAATATCCTTCGTTCAATGCTTCCCGTGCCTTACACGACCTTCTTATCTTTTTTTTGCGTCTCCTGCTCCTTTTCCAACAGTCCCCTTCCAGGAGGCACAAAGAATATCTCGATTCCCTGATAAACAAGCTCGTTACAGAGGGGTTTTTACCTTTCCCTAGCTTTTTTCCTTTTGCTGGTTGTGTTTCCCCTTTTCTCGAACACTTCCATACGATAAAACATACCTTCGGCTTCGAACCCTTTCTTTCCCCTACCCAACCAAGGCGGCGATCTTGTTTGTCTACATAGAGTCTGTGCTGAGGTTGCTAGTCCTATAATCACCATTCTAACTTTAGTTTCCTTTTGTTTTAGTCTCACGTCCTGAGGGACCGTCGTGAAAGGCCGCCGTTCCGGTTTCTGACCCGGTTCAACGACGGTCGAGTCTTTGTGACGGGGCTTGACCCGCGGGACCCCGCCCACAAACGAATGCGCCTCGGTTTTAAGGTTATTTTAACTTCCTGATAGGATGAGTCCTCTACCGCCCACTCATTAAACTCCCCGCCTTAGTGGCGTGTCGCCTGTTATACTCCTCCTTATTTCGGCACCTTCTTCCTGTGGTTCGGCAGAGTTGGTCATTCTGGGGAAACTCCCCTTATTCAATCCACGGAGACATCCCCTTTTTTTTTTTCCCACGCGATGACCTTTCCTTCCATAATATTGCAGGGTACGATCTACGGCTGAGCCCCGGAAAAGGCGGTCAGTCTCGCCTTCGCTTCCTTTTCTTAACCTTTTTTTTAGGGCGGGTACCTTATACCTATCGTTTCGTGCAGGAGAATTCTCTCTTCTCTTTCCTGAACTAGCTCACTTCCTATTCCGGGTCATGGATCCCAACCTCCGCCCCCCCTCCTCCAAATTTACCTGCTTTGTCACTGATTTTCCTACCAACTGGGAATGTTTTATTTTGTCTTTCCTAGGTCACGGCCTCAGGGGCCCCAAGGACTTCCTTGAATCATAGGAGTCCTTCGCGGGTCTGCTGTAATATATAGACACGTTTCCCCTTGTTGGTGGCTTCCCCCCCCCCCCAATATAACTGCGTCACTCCGCTGACCTTGAAAGCCCCCATAGGTCCCACCTACGCCTCCTAACATTCCCCTTTTACTGGTTAATAGCCCGGGACCCCTAGCATTTCCTCCCTCTCGGACGGCTGCCATTCTTTTGAGCGTCATTTTTTACCCCCGTCGAAACGTCCGAATGGTTTTCTGCTGTGCAATGCGACCTGTTTTCCCTGCCCCGGCTCCCCCCGAGAACGTGAAATCATGGTGCATACGGGATCTATTGGGCTTCCGCTATTTGATGTTAGACCGACTCTCCTCTACGGTACAGGGTCCTACGAGATCCTCTCTGTGTCTTCCTTCGGATGAATTCTGATTGTTTCGTTATCATGAGGCCAAGGATTCGTACTGTTTTTGAAATTTGCCCCTCATCACGTGCCTATTGTGTGCTGTTGACGATCTCGCCTTGATCATTTTTCTACCCCCCTTAGAGTAGGTTGTCAGACCTTCCCCCCCTCTGGGGTTGATGTTGCCGGTTTTGATTTTCAATGGCTTTTTGGAGGATAATTACCATTGGTCTGGTTCGTACCGCCCTATTCCTTGTCTCTCTTTGGACGGAGAAGCCGGACTTTTAATCGCTATGTCCGGTTGTCACTTAGTGATTTTAGATCTGGCCCTTAATACGTTGTGCGCTGGTCGGTCCTCTCGCAGCCTGAGTCTGTTCGTACCAATTTCGGTGGAACTGAAGGTGAGATGCTTTTTTGCGCGTTTAAAACGTTTCCACGTCTGTCCCGTCTCACATTGTAATCTAGATGCCTTGCGACTTTTAGGCGTACTGCCCGCCCCACTCTGTCAGGACGGACACTTCTTCCTATTGTGAGATGACCCCCTCTCCTGCTGAAGGTCCCTCACAGTTTTTCAAGGCCTGAAATGTGCCGCGAGCGACTTTACTGTCCCGGAGGCGGGTCCCCCTAGTGATGTCTCGCACAGGCCGTTTTGTATCTGTACGTATCTGGCATGGAGGAGTAATCCCCCTTTTCCTCCGGGGTAATCTACTATTCGTTGTTTTTCGTTTTCCCCATTACCCTTATGGTTTCGAGTTTGTCAGGTGACCCAATTTTATTTGCTCTTTGAACGCCTTCGTCTTACGATCCACTAACAACTGTTACGCCTGCTTTTCCTGAAATCGACTACATACTGTGCGCCCCGGCCATTACTGACGGCCACCCTCCGCATACTCCCTCAACTATAGTCCCAACCCTATGAAACAACCCGAACACGTATCATCATTTTTTTATTGTTTATGTGCCCTACTCCGTTGTTGTTTTTTCTCTTATATGCGGTGCCCGGTTTAATTATTTTTCATCCCCCGTTAGTGAGGTTTCCGTTTTTGCCGACTTTTCGTGTGTTTTCTTTTAGGGCCGCCCTTTTGTAACTGGCCGTTGACTCAGGATTTCGTTCAGGTTATCCAACCCTGGATGGGGTTTTTAAATGGTTTTATTTGTCCCTAGAAACTTTCGGTCAAATGATCCCTTTTGATTGATTTTGCTGTGTTTCCCCTTTCAAACGCTCGTAAAATTGGCCCTTTCATGGAAAACGGAACCTGCTATGAGGACCCCCCCCCTTCATGAAACGCCCTCCTCATGAAGACCGAAGTCCCCGATACCCCGAGGCACGTATCCCCTCTCGTGACACCCCTTCGTCCCCTCCCCAGTAAAATTCCCTTCCCTACTGGCATTAGGACTTTGCCCCGGTCCCGGCCCCTTCGCCCTTGGTCTCGTCTATCACAATCTCCGACCGTTTTTTTTCCCTTGGATATTTTTTATGAGGTTGGGATAGTTTTGGTACCTTTTTTCTTGTGACAATCTGCAAACGATGAGAACAGGCATACCCGCAGCTTTTGAAGAGGTACCAAAGTCTGTCACTTTCGTTGCTTTCTGCATTTTTTTGGATTGTTTTTGTTTTTAGGTGAGCGTCCACCCATTCGTCATACATTCCAGTTTTTCCACTTGAGTTAGAGACGGTAGAAGGAATTGACCTTTTAGCGACCGCCAGGGCAGGAAAAGAAAGCACCGGTGCAACAAAAGTTTACGGCCAATAAATCTTTTGACTTCTTAAACGATCCACAGTTCACAAGCTAGTACAAGTGCTTCCTGATTGCCTGCCCCACACCCTATATGACCTCCTACCTAGAATTTGCCATGACAAGTTCCCCCCCCTTTAGCAGTAACGGCACTTCCCCGGACCCACCCGCCGTCCGAACCCCGCAGCTGATCGCCCCCCCCGAGAGATCTAGCACTCTCCTTTGGAGTAGCTTTCCTCGCGTTGTTTCCTAGAAGCTAGGGCTGGGGGCGGTCCCATCCCCGTTTTTTTAATGAGGAACCCTTTTCCCCGTGCCTCAGCATGCCCCACCAACATCTTCTCTTCGTCGTACTGACCTGTACTTTTCGTCCGCGGTAGGATAACCGTACCCCTCCTTCGTCCATGAAAAATATTCCGGATCCGTCTTAAGGGATCGTCTGCCATTTCTTGACCGGTCTCCTGCGTTCGTGGATGGTCCTTCTTTTTGTCTCTCCATGTTTCTCAGAAGAATCGATGTCCCACTGCGATCTGGCTACGGCTCATTTTTCCTGCTATCTTAGAACCAGTAAACTGGATCCTGCTTCTTGGAATTTAGGGCCCGAAGGTGCGTGCGTTGTCTATCGTTTTTTGCTTTCGCCAAACAGCCCTGTCCCGTTTTCTATAGGAGCCGAGTATGGAAGGCGCCTCTTCTTCCCCCTGAAGTTAGGCCACTTGCTCTTGCCGAGGCCACCATGTCCGGCCCGTTGTTGCAATTACATCACTGTCAACGAGGACCCATTTTTATCCTTGTGCTATTGGATCCTTAATTTGTCCGTACTAGTTTCTTTTGATCCACTCTTTTTCATAAAAGCGCCTCTGCGGGAATTTCCCTTCCGCTCCCCCTTCGGCTTTTGGTCCTTTCCCGCCCCCACTTGTGGAATTTTTTCTCCGAAGGCTTTTATTGAACGGCTTGTCTTCCCTCCGGTGTTTCGGGTGTCCGCATTTTCTCCCCCATGACCCAAGTGTTATGCCCCCCTACGGTCAGCGCGTGTGGTTTAAGGACAGCGGATCTGGGCTGGATCACTCCTTCATCGTTTGAAAATTCATGCCCCCCCCCCCGCGCCGTCAGCAACCATGCAAATTTTTAAGAGACGCTCGTTCTACATGCGCTCCTTCGAGGTTTCGTTATTCGTTATGCGGTAGATGCCGATTCCTCCCTCTTTACTTTTTGGAGAAGGGCATCAGCTGCTTTTTTCTTTTGATTTCTTCCCGAGTAAAGGAAAGTAAAGCAACATCGCAAGTCTTTGGATCCTGCACGTGACCGGCTTGCACGTCTCTGTTCCAGCGACCGTTCTTAACCTTTCCCCGTTACCATGCCCGGTGTTATCCTGATGCCTTCCCCGCCCAACAAAGGGACCTATAACCTCGACCGTCGCTACGTCGGTGTTCTATGAACCCGTGCGCGATCTCAGCGTACGTTTTCTTCTTTTTTAATGAATTTCGGCCCTTTGCGCACCGACGCTCGACCCATTCTTCCCAAAGCTGATTCGGGTTGAAAAAAAGGCGTCGCGCTTGTTTTATCGACTCAGCGACTGTGGCTTTTCCGGGCCCTCTTGTTTCGCCGTTCTCCCTTTTTCCGTGAAGCAAAGATAGAAGTTTTCTGTCCGCATTTTTTTGGGTTCCTTTTTTTTTTTTTTTGGCCCTTATCCCGGGCGTCTGATCCTTCTGCGGCGATAGGCCACAAGGAACTCCTTAGGGGATTAAATTCTCGACTCTAACGCTTTTAGCTTGACCGGGAATCAGTCTATGCCAGTTAGATGGACTTTTTTTCGATTATGATATAGCCCGTAGCGAAATGGATTTCGAGCCACCCTTTTCGCTGGGTCTGATGGTTTCCCTTTAACCGGGCCCTTTTTCCAAGGCTTGTAGTTTGGGCGGTTTTTTTAATTCCAACTGTTGAAGGCCGGCTCTCCCTTTTTTCAACGGGAGCTGCTTGCCCTGTTATTTTCTTTGTCTGTGCGTACCGTTTCAGCTTAGCTTGTGGCGTTTGGATAGTTATTGCTTGTCTTCTTCGCGTTCTTAGCCCTCCGGTCGGTTCTTTTCTGGTTTCGGCCGTTTTTTTTCCTGAGATCGGCGCCGATGCGTCACGATAGTCATGTTAAACTTGTCTGGTAACGGTTTAGGAACTCCCTCCCTTCCTTCTCCACACTTCATCGGCTTCCTTTCTTCTTCTGCTGTCTACATGCTGGCAGTCCACTTGTCTTTTCACCATTCATAAACGCTGAACTCCGGCCCCCCTTCTTCACTGACCGCGGTACCCAGACGACGGTGTCTTTTCCACCTCGTGAAGTGGTTTAACACTCAGGACCTTTTTTTTCGGGATAAACAGGTGCTCCCCTTCTTTTCGGGTCAGGGTCACGATGATTACTGCTTTTTTCAACGTGTTACTCCCGGCCACTTGACCCTCACGAGCGCTCTGGCTGTTGGTTCTCCCTCCTGATTAAGTCCTGGTCTTATGCCCCGTCTCCTTTCCCCTCTGAGTCTTCTCAGTCTCCCTTTTATGAAATGTCCCCTATGAGGTAGCGATCTTTCTCTGCTCGGTCGAGTCAGGGTCGGCGGTCGTAGTAGCAGCGTGGTTCCTTTCTCCGCTCCGAGTTCCTCCGGTGCCCTCACCCAGTGAACTCATGGCTATTCCGATTCGCGCCTTTTCCCTTTGTCCCAGAAGAGTTTCCCCCCTCCTTTTTTTTTAATACATACCTCTCAGGTTTTGTTGTGATCTTCTTGACCCTTCTTTCCTTGCGAAAGTCCGGTCCGGCCTACAGGCTCGCCTTGGTCCTCTTACGGTGCCGCGAGGACTAGAGAGGGCTGTGTCGGCATACCTCTGTTATCGAAACGCAGACCCTGCTGCGCTCTCTACTAGTGTTGCGACCGACTCCCTTCTGACCCTCAGGTTACATCCCCGGTGGCCTGTTTACCTCGTACACGAGGAGGTTTCCTCCCCCCAAGGAAAGTATCCTGCGGAGGGTTCGTCCCAAAAGCCCGGCGGCTTCAGTTGATTTTTTACTTTCCTAGGAGCCAGTTTTTGCCCCCATGGATCTCATTCATCATACGGACACCCCGGCCCTTTTTATACACGGGGGATACCAAGTCGACCGGCCTCTCTTTTTACCGGCGTTCCAGTTTCCCATACGAGGAGGTAACCGTCCCTCCAGATGTCTTCTTGACGTTGAGTTCCTCGGTTGATATTGTTGAAGGAACAAGTTTACCCTGTAAGGCCCAGCGGTATTCCCCCCCTTTTCCAGCAATCGAATGCCAAATATATCCATTTTCTGCGGCAGCCCGGCGTTTTTTCCCTTCCTCACCCTTGTTAACGAATTTCACCGATAACCGAATTTAAGAGATATCCCACGATCAGCGAACGATTCCGTTACACCAGGACCTTACCTACCGAGAACGAGAACCATCCCGCCAGCGCATCTTTTAAGGACCATTTCCCTTTCCGCTCCAAGGACTCCAAGCAGAAGCCCCGGTCCAAGAGCATTGCGTTACGTGGTCACCCTTGCCGCCCCTAACCCGGGGACGTCTAAGTCACTCATTACGGCGTGAAATTTCCCTTTGTACCCGTCATGCAACCCATCCCGGTTGGAGATACAAGTGGCGCAATACGTTTCTAGATTACGTCGATTCCCGCAGTCATATCTTTTATATAACCTGGTATGAAAGTGATCATACACTCGCATAATGTCCCCCCTCCTTTCCCATTGAGACCACGATGTGTTTCCTGCAGTAGCACTGCCCCTGCCTCTCCCTTTTTCCTTCCTGCCAGGTCTTTTGTCCGGTCAAAGCCTCTTGTCACGTTGAAGTGAGACTTTCTACACGTTATTGCCAGTTCTCCCGAAGCCGCCTCTATTCGATCACCAAGATCCTACGCCCTGGTGCCGGTTACTGCTTTTGGTACCGGTTGGGTTTTTGACTCTCTTTCTTTTTTTGCAACTTTGCCGACATTCCTCCCAACCGTCGGACGACTGAGTTCATCGCAACCCTTCCCGCGCTCGTTCGTGATCAGAGTTTTTTATGGCTGGTGAGCGCCCGCCGACCCACCGGTATAAATTTTTTTTTGTGGGACGAGGTTCGAGAATCCCTGTCCCCCGATGGAAAGCGGTGCAAATGCATCTGTAACAGTGCCGTGGTCCGAATAAATCGTGACCGAGTTTCTCTTCTTTCAGGGACCCCGAGGGACAATACCGACGGGATCCTGGAATTTTTCGCCGCTACTCGCGGAGAATTCATGCCGCACACGACTTAACGTACCCCCCAGAAAGGTTTTGTAGTCGCCTGTTATCAGATTCTCGTCCCTTTCATTTTTTTGGTCTGGTGTGGCATCTTTCCCAAGACTTTCATTAGTATTCACCTTTCCCCTTGTATTTTAAACGCTGCTAACAGTCTTCCCCTATCTTTTATGGGAAAGATCAAGGAGCTCCTTCCCCCAAGGCGCTGGCACCTAAGCATCGCCCTTTAGACGAATTCCCCTGTTGGGTTTATGGCTAAATCATTTGTGTAGCTTGCCCTTGCTGACTTCACCTCTGGAGATGGTTACCGGAACACGCATCCCAAGTATAGGAAGTCGGATTCCACATTAAAGCATGACGCAATTCAGTTTCTTTTCTGAATTAACTGACCCAGTGTCTTCTTTTCTCCCTTTGATCCCTCCCCTCCCCCCCCCCCCCCACTCTAAAGGAAATAAGTTTTAACAACCTCTTCATAATCGTGCGACTGCTCCGGCTGACTTATATGCCTTGTCGGCTTTTTCCGCACATCCGGAGCCTCGATGAAAGTTTCCTTTATTCGTGAAACGACTTAACATCCCCTTCTTACCCTTCCCCCCCCCCGGTTAGGTGTCTTATAGCCTGCCCCAATTAGCACGTTTAAAGATTGTCCCAGCTGGTTATAGCCCCTTCTTTTTGCAGCGGCTGCCAAGGCCGCAACTAGGGTTTTCATCTTGAGATCTTTAACTCTTTAATCTCCCCCCGGACCCCATTCCTTTTTTTCCAGTTATATTGGGATCCTCTGTCTTTCGTGGAATGAGCCGACTCTTACGCGAAGGTACGACAGACTAAGCTTCATAGCCTTTTTTTTTCTTTGTGCTTCTTTTTTTGATCGATGGGCTTTAAGCATGAGACCACTTCCTTCTGATGGTGAAAGACTCTCTTGCATTATGAGATGGTCTCCCAGCTTACGCCCCTTCGCTTCTCTTTTTGCGATTTGATTTTCCTATAAGATGCCGGGTTTTTTTTTTCGTCGATCACCTTTAGGTGAAGTACCTGCCTATCCCTTGTCACATTCAGCCTTTCTCTTAACTTTCTACTTTGGTGGCGTATCATCTTACGTCTTCGCTTAGGTGGCATCTTTTGATGCGTCATGACTGCCTGATGCATTTTTTCGTTAGCGATGTGCTATGAAGACCGCAAGCCTCCATTGTCATCTTTCTGGAACTATCGGTGGTACATGAAGTTCGATTGTGGAGAGTCCAAAGTGAGCGCCTCATGACTGAAATCTGTCTCTTGTGAGTACGGTGTGCGAAGATTCATTAGCCTTTTCTCCTTTCCGTTTTCCAAGTTGAGGAAGTTTGGAGGAGGTTCTTTTTCGACCCGAGACACCGGAGGCACGGTACATTTTTGCACGGTCCACGGAACCTGTGCAGCGTTATCTGAAGGTGTGAATGTTCCCTTCTTGGTACGAGTGGTAGCTCATGCTCGTTTATTCACGGCTTGATCATTTTTGATATGTCATGCGTTTTTCATACTACCTCTTCCTGGGGCTTTTTTTCATTATTCTGTTTTATTATCGTTTGGCAGTTGGACCCCTCCCCTCCGTATTCCGGGCCGTTCAGTTGCAGCCGATCAACTAAACCCTTTTTCGTTTCCTCTGGGCTTTACCTCGATTCCCCTAGACACGGACATCAACAATTCCCTGCAACAGAAGCTCCAGACACCAGACACATCTCCCCCTTTCTCAACTTACCAAGTAACCGGAAAATCACTTCCTATCATAAGTTTGTGTTGAGTTTCTTGCTGTGCCGGTTATTTATTGGAACGATTTTCCCCCCCCCCAATTAACACCAAGCGACGATCTTCTTGTTGCATTTTTGTTCGTCTGTGGACCCAGGCTGTCGGACCAGCTGGTACGTCCTTCTTCCTTTGATTTCGGAGATTTATTCCCTTCTTGTGGGTGGGTGTAACCCTTTTTTTCTAGCTGAACCCTAGTTCTTTCCCTTTACACGTTCCCCTTTCTGAGGTTAACCAGACCCAACTTCGAACATTGCCATTGACCCCTCTTGAACCAGCCGGAGGAGAGTCCCAGTATGATTCCAGTACCTTCCATAGCCTTCACTCTCTACCCGGCAGAATCCCTCAAAGCTTCACCGTCCTCGATTCCACTTCGCTTACTGTGAAAACTAGGACTTTCCTTTTTCGTTCAACTTCCGTTATCTTTTTCACGATCCAAAAATCACATCCCTTCCACATTCCAGCAAGTTCTTCTTTTTGCCGATCCCTGAAAGATTAGAAAAGTCCACCTCCTCCATCTTTAACCAGAGGTCACAGTCGGCATATTCCGTCCACTTCGCTCAAAATCCCTTACAGGGCCACGCTCCACCGGCTTGCTTTGGCCGATAAGGCGCAAGAATTTCTTATGTTGGTTTAGATAACCGAAAGCTCCCCACCTCGAAGGACCTCGCTGTACCCTAACGAGGACCCTCCCCGACAGCGATGACTTCGTGACTCAGTCCTCACATCCATTTAGTAGAAAGATCCGCGTTATTACTAGACGAAGGGACCAGGCGACCTTTTCGACCCCGCTTTTTCCCTTGAAATCCACAGAAGCGAAAACATTCCGTTCTAGCGGAGTCCCAACAGCTCGTTTTGTCGCGACCATTCCTTTCGGTATATCGCGCTTGCCCAGCGCCGCCTCTCATCTGCTCTTGTGGGTTTGCCTTTCAAACCATCAGTATTGCGTGGTTTCGTTTACAAACATAAGATTCTACATTCCTCACTGCCCCAGACCATGTCTCCTCATGCCGCCGTCAGGCCTTCGCTTTTCTCTGTTCGCGGCTTTTATTTCGACTTCATAGCGACACATCTTTTCCGGACTTGCCGGTGGAGGATAGGCTTGTCCCAGGAGTTTTGCTACCCGAGTTTTTCTTCGTCCTACCTTGCTGCCTAATAACGGTCTTCTGACCACTTCGATAGCGGACTCTTTATTCGCTTTTATGAAACGCCAACCCTGTGACTATGTCTGAGTCCATTGTTTGACCGAAGGGATTCCTTTCGTTATAGCTTCGAAGGATCTTTTCCTTGCCCCGGCCGGCCAGGGCCCCTACTCCATGGAGAATTACCGACTCAACGCGATTGATTCCCGAGTTTCCCTTATCCAGTGACGATTCCCCACCCCTGCCATTAGTGCGCCCCTCCACCCGAACCTTTTCCATTGGGAGTTCTGGGCGGGATGTTGTGTCATGACGTAAGTTTCGCTTTTCCTCTTATGGCCCCCTCCGGCAGACGAGACGGATACGGCCAGCTTCCCCTTTCTGCTTTTAAAGTTAACCGCCTTTTATAAGGCGCCGGTTGCGAATTCTTTTTTTGAACGCCTTTGTTACTGTGTTTTAGCCATAGTCTCCTGACACACTAAAAAGATTAGGCGGAAACTTCTCCTCCCGAGATTTTTTCGTCCGCGGAGCCCTTGGATGCCGCCGGGGGTCATTCTGACAATAATGTCCCCCCCTCCCTCCCTTCCTCCAGACCATTCCTTCCCCTGTTTCTTTTTTCGGACAAGTTCCCTCCCCACTAATGGATCTTTTTTTTTCTTTGATGGGTATAGATTACTCCTCCTCGTGACACCGTGCCCATAGAGACCGTCTTTTGCTTTTCTGTCCTCTGGTTTCCAAGGGACCATTACGCAATCTAAAGTATTCCTTCTCCTTCCAGTTGACGGCGTAAGGGAAGTGTCCAAGCATTTTCGCCCCGTCCAAACAACGTTCCTCCCTCTTTTTCTCCCCGCTGTTTCCACCCTACATAACAAGATTCTTATACAACTTCATCCCCGTAATCGAGTAATCCTTCTA
>Ga0179591_1339335_pt1 | contig 19031 bp, 18 predicted proteins | sample CZOMad2_1_08_16f_FD_182891 | JGI IMG/M metagenome (GOLD analysis project Ga0179591, IMG submission 182891) | Vadose zone soil fungal communities from Angelo Coast Range Reserve, California, USA - CZOMad2_1_08_16fungal (PacBio error correction) | ecosystem: Environmental > Terrestrial > Soil >... | reverse complement strand
CAAAATTTCTCCAAGAATTACCCCCCCTTATCCGATGGACTGGAATTGGAGTAATATACGCTCTGATCAACCATCCTCTTTTTGTACTTCTTGCCCCTTCTCACCCCCCCCAACCTGATACGCTTCCTGTATGTTTTGCTTACCCCGCAACCTCACGATCCTTGCAAGGCACACATCCTACTTTTACTCCAGTTTCCTAATTTGTCTGTCACCTCACCCATTTTGAAGCTCTTTTCTTATTGCACACTCGTTACGCAGAAGCTATCTTTTACGTTTGTTTTCGGCTTATCCTCTCCCTTTTCTTTCTTGATGTTATTAACTACAAGAATCCATTACAAAAATTGGGAACCGTTGCAGTTTCATCCTAATTTCATTCTGACTTGGTGAAGGTAGTTCTTTGTGAGATAATTAAGTATATGATGTTGATCAATCTTTATTTTCCAGGAATAACATTTCAACCCCACTTTTATTAGTGATTTCACCCACCCCCAAGCTTGGGAACCGACACAGGTAACAAAATTTACCCCCCTGGTCCACTTGGGACCTACCACAGGCGCAATCCGCACCTCCATTTTTATCCAGACCTCGCTGGTACGACCCTTCTATTGCCATCGCACCTTCCTTATTTCCCTACCAACATTCGCCATTGCCGCCAGCCTTCACTACTCCAGGTTTTTTCAGAAGTTGCGGACAAATAGCCTTCATTTATAGTTGTTCCCAAATAACCACTCCCCTGCCAGACAGATTGGGTTACCCAACACCAGAAACCCATCCACCCTTCACGAACCCCTTGAATTCCTTAAATGACTGGATCAGCTCCTGGTTATGGGGCGTGGTTCAAGGCAGACCTTATTTCGGTCCCGATAGTTCTTTACTTCCTTTCCCTCAGGTTCCCCCCCCCCCCCCATACCAAACTCAAATAGCTTTCCCTGTCAAGCTTCGCGAATCAGTTATGCCATGGTATTACTCCCAGTTTTTAGATCCTAGGACTTTCCATGCACTTACCGCGCCCCTGTGCCGGCCGAAGTTTTCCTCCTAAAAGGTTCCTGTACCGGCTATCTCTTGGGTCCCTTGCTGACCTTTTGCTTCTGAATTCGTTAATGGGCCGTGTATCCCCCTGAGCCATGGCCCAGACTATTGTCCGGGCAAGTCCCCTCCCGTTTTGATCTGCAGGGCCCCTCCTATACATCCTGAATAGAGCACACTATCATCCCCCCACACGATTCACTATCCAATGGCTTGATAACCCCACGCGTAGCCCCAACCAGACCTCCCACCACATCAAAAACTCCCCCCCGCAAACCAGCCAGAAACCTCTCCGCAAACGACCCCCCCCCACCCCCTGGTCGTCAATCTCGAACTTGGTTTGCGCTGTCCTGGTGGTTTTCTCGTTTTTTCCCCCCACCTTCCAGAACCTCTTCAAACATCATGTCTCCATAGGGTAGCTTGGCGGTTTGCAAGTACACACACTCATTTAATACCCCTCCCCATTTGCCCCCCACCCTTTTTTTTGTTGCTCCGATATGCATGTTTACAACTTTGAATTGTGTTTTTTGTGGGTGCGAGTCTCCCCTGTGTCGATTGATGTGTTAGTATCCCGGACCCTTCCTACCTTTTTCTCTGTCTTTGGTCTACTTTCCTTCCCTACTTTAAGGCTACTATTGGCCACCCCCGGGAGGAGCTTTTAGGTTGAGTTCGGCGTTGGCGTTTTCCGGGTGGTTGGGAATAAATATGCCCCCTGAAACCACACATTGAGATACAACCTTTTTGAGAACACCACAAGGGAAGCAACTACCCCCTCCCAAACCCTCGATATTACCGATTCACTTATGTATGCCTGAAGCATTGACCCCCTTGGTACACAAGTGCTTTGGTATTTTTCCCCCGATCGAGCTCTTCCATAGAAAAACCAGTGCGTTAAAACGCACGACCAGGTTTTAGTCCTTAAGGACCTTTTTCACCACCCAAGACTGACATACCCCAGCAAGTTCGATCTATCCCCCGCCACAGGACCACCTTTTTATCTCTTCTGCCGATAAGACGAGGCGCCATGTAAAAATAACTAGTTCGGAATTCCAGGTCATCAATTCCCGCCCCTATAGCCTTTAATTCTGTAGATTATTATCATTCCCGTTTTAGTATGTCTAGTTCCTCCTATAGCGGGACTTGAGATGGAGGAAGAGACAGACCGAGTCCTTTTTCTAGGCTCAAGGACTATTCTTATAGACTTCTTCTTGGAAGTTCCACATTGTCTGGGTCCAGCTGCTTCTCTTTCGTGATGGTGTGAGACTCCTGAGGAGTAATTCGATCCGATCCATTGGTCTCGGCGGGCCTCAATCTCCTTTTCTTCCCTACGGGCCCTGGAATCGCCCCCCTCAGTGTCGGTCAAGAATGCCGACTCGTGAATATTTTGGGTTTATGATCCAAAAAAACATTAGGTAACTGAAGCTTTACTCGTTCCCAATGTTCTTTTTTTTCTTTTTCCCGAACCCAACCTTTCAACTATGTTATTTTCCTATTCTCAGTAATGACAACACGTCCAAGAATCTTTCCACTCATCCCTTCCCTCGCCACCCCCTAAAGCCCCCCTCTTTTCTGGTTTCTCCTCCCTTCCTAGTCAAGAAGTTCACCTTTTTGTTCCTCATTAGTGTTTGCCCTCCTCTTGAATTTTTTCCAGGGCCTACGCCTCTTTTTCTTTCTCTAAACCCCCCCTGATTTTTTTTTTCTCCTCCTTGCCCGCAATCATCTAGGAGTGGGTGCGTGTTACTCGGCCAAATTCTCTGTTTTTCTTTCCCCTCTTGGCCCTTTTTTTTTCCACATGCTGGCTTGAATTTCCTCCAATACCGAGATTTAGTATAAGGTGTTGTTTTTGAAGACCACTAAGCAAGTCAAAGTGTAAGCCTTTCGCTTACTTTATGATGGTGATCACGACGATTATATTGGGCCTCCAGAATCCAGTCAATCTTTTCTCCCAATTTTTTTGCATTCAGCGCGCGTTGATTTATTGGATTCTTTATCTCATTTACTGATTTTCTTTCTCGTGTGCCCTGTTTTTTTCGCTTGGAGAAAAGGAGTTGTCTTTATATCTGAACCCCTGATTTGGGATACGATCTTTTTTCATGAGAACTCTGTTCACTCGCGGTGTTTCCCCCCTTCTTGTTTGGTGCTTCTGTCAAAATCTTCAGGACACTGAAAACCGGATTCTTCAAGTTTAATCTTCAAAAGCGCTGGGTAGTTCCGAGCTTCCCCATACTTCGTCCTCTCTCCCGGTAATCCCCCTACCCCCCTAACCAAATACAGTTTGGTAAAGAAAAGATTCGACAACGACTCCAGGTCCAGTGAAAGAAAGATGCTTATTTGTGTCGAATAGGATAATTGCTCCCTTTTTGCCCCCTCCCCTTGTTTTCCCTTAGTTTTCCCTCTTTCCGTACACCCCGAACTTTTTTGTGGGAACGATTGTGTTGTTTTTTTTTTTTTTTTTTTTTTGTTTTTTGTTTTTTTTGTTGGTGGCGATTGGCGTTTTTTTTTGCTGTGTGTTTTTTTGTTTCTGTCTCTTCGGTTTTTCTCTTTCACCTTTGAGCTTATGGTATTTAAACAGAGTGGAATTCTTGAACGAGTGGTTTTCAGTGTTGTCTTATGCATGACTACAGGTTTTTCGATGAACGATGCTTTTTGACTCTCGGCTGTATCCCTTTTTCTAAGACATTATACTGCAGTGGCCGGCGCGGTGTGTTCTTGCTGAGATGCTGGTCTTTATACTCTCCGTTTTTCTCTTTTTTTCAAGTCCCCTCCCTCCTTTGCAGTCCCTTAGAAAGATTGCCGGGCACAGTTTTGGAGTTTTTTCCTCTAGCCCCCCCGGGAGAATAATGATCGTCGCCACGCAGGTCGCGATATTCCTTTTCATCGTGCGCGCCCCCTCCCTCCCTTTGCAGTCTCCTTCCTTCTGCTTTCTCCCCCCTCATCGGACGAAAAGCTCACCAGCACCCCTTTTTTCACTTGGCATGTACTTTTTAACCGCTCGAAAGGACCTCTCTCCTCTTCTTTGGCGGACACCTTCCATCTATCTGGCGACCTTTCTTTTTAGCTTAGCGTTTTCAAGAAATAGATGAGTGAGCTTTTCGCCGCAATTCGAAGCGCTCCCTCTTTTCCTTAGCAGGGGACCACCCTTCTCTAGCTTTTCACATTTCCTCAGCACCTCGCGCCGCTGAATGAAGCCAGCTATGGCGAAGCTAGCATGGAGCTTTCTTTGACTATGATTGTTCCTGGCATGGGAATTAGTGGTGTAGGAGCAGTCTTCCTCCTTAGGGCTCGGTTTGTTGGATAGCCTTCTTTTCCTGAAAAAGTTTGCCTCTGTAAGTCATGGTTTTTAAACATGTAATGAAGGTCATCCTTTCCCCTCAGACCTACCTTTAAGATTTAAGATAGCTTTTGTTGACTTCCTCAATACTTGGAACGCGATAACTCGTCTTCTCTCTGGATGTCCTCGGAATTTCCCCTTTTCGGGTGTATTTGGCAAGATCGTTTCTGCCACTTCTCGGTGGCCGGCTTTTTTTTCGATGTGTTGCCCCCCCCTCCTGTTTTGATCCTGATCTTTCTGCATCAAACTAGAGATATCTTTACTATTGCAACCTTTTTTTGCATTGCACCACTTTCGCTTGGCAGAGAGGCCTTCGTCTCCCCTGTTGTTTTTTGGGTCTGGATCTTGTTCACCTCGCCCTCAGGGCCGAAATCAATTGCGTGTTGCGATTTTTCGCTCTCGATTCGGGATTGCCCCGGGTTTGTATCAATCTGTTTTTCCCAGCCCCCTCTGACTCAAAGCTGGTAACCTGGATAACGGCTAGGGCTGAAGATTCACATTGTTTCTCGGTGTTCACTTGCAGCCCTCCTGTAACCCCCCATTCAGGCTAGCCATGTAGAGAAGTTGTCTGGGACAATTTTTTATGATCTCATCTCCCACGGTCATTGAAGCCCACCAGTGACGATTTTTCTGGTTTTTACCAGTAACTTTTCTTTTCAGAATTACTTTTTCCCTTTTTCAACCCCCCAAATGCCAAGATCCCCGATCTTATCTATGAGTGAGTTTTTTTTTTTCTTCGCGTGTGAAAAGTCCCCCCCAAGTGAGAATCCCCCTTTCTTTTTCTGATTGTCCCCCCCTGCCTTTCCCAGTGGGTGGTAGGGTGATCGTGTCGTTGTGTTGTAATTGTGTTCGTTTTGCCCCTGCAGCCCGGGCAAATGATCCCTCCCCTATCTCTCCCTTTGTTGTTGTCTTGAGAGTCCCCCCCCTTTCCCCTTTTTGACTCAGTACACAATATTTGACCACCCCCCCCGTCGGCTAAGCGCAGCCCCCCCCCTTTCACGGGGCCTGTTTTTTTTTCGTCCCGCTTTTTAAGGACTGCAAAGGGGGGATTCTCGGTGTTATTTCACAGTTCTCTTTGGGGTCACTCATGTTTCTCCTACTTTCTTTTGTGGCGTTCTTCCTTGACGTTTTTTCCCGTAACGAAGTTTAGGGCCCCCTGTGACTGGTTTAACAAACCCCCACCATCATTCCTTTTTGCTTCGCGTTTTCCCGTGATACTTCAGTCCCCCCCCACTTTCCTTCAAAAATTATCGAAATTGCTGCTCATGTTCAAATTGTGTTTTTTTTCCCCTCTTCGCCGCGCTTTTTCACCCCCCAGTACCTCACTCCGGGCATTTTTTCTCTTTTTTCGTGTCTACGTTCCAGCATTTCCCTCCAACTTGTCAAGCCCGGCCATTCCACTCGGTACTTTTTGTGCCTCAAGCCTCTTCGTTGCATTTTTTCCCGGCCCTGTATTGATTTAGTCGTTTTGAACCCAGCATCATCTTCTTCCCGATTTGTTTAGATCCCCATCTGCACTAGTGGTTGAATGCAAGAAGGCTTCATCGATTCCGGAGCCTGAATATTCTCTTAGTTGGGTTTTGGTTGATTTTCATTGTTTCGTTCCAGGAGAGCCCCCTGCTGATTGCGTCCCAACGCCCTCTATCCGCTCGGAAACATCGCGCTACAGAGCCGGCAGCTTTTCATCCCTGTCCAACATCCTGGAACGTGCCTTTCCCCCCCTTCGCCTCCCCTGTTAATGCTCTTTTCCCCTGGATTGGTCCGTCCTTCCCCAAAGCTGGCGGACCTTGCCGACTCTTCGCGGATTCTCCCCGCGGCTCCGCAGCCCTTCTCGTCTTTCCCCTTGACAAGTTCCCCCTGAATTAGTGCTTCCGGCCAGAAGAGCAGGGATAGCGGAACTTGCGTCGGCTAACCCATACTCCATGAATCTAAACCCCCCACTTATCACCCCCTCGAGTGCATTACCGACCCAACCATTTTCCTAATCGGATAAGTCGGCGACCCCCCCGGATTCTCTTAAGAGTCCCCTGCTTAGATGGCCCGCTATCAATCGCGCCTCGTCCAACCGCCTTCATGATACCTCAATTTCTTGTCTTCCGCTCCTTTGTTTCCTCCGCTCGAAGGTCTCGGGAACTGAAGTTCATACTACCCTTTTCCGTGATGAGAGGGACTTTTTACGGGTCAAAAATTTACACATTCTTGCAAACTGGGCTACATTTTTCATGAATCAAGCATTACGGGTGAATTTACCCTCTATGGTTTACCCCCCATATTCATCCCCCCAGTAGAGAAACTGAGATTTTTGCCTCTTTCTTCCACTGGCACCCTCTCCTTCAGAATCCTCCCCCCCCCCAATGGCCCCCCCCGGGCCATATGAGCGAGAAACCAATTTTCTCCCTTTCTTTCTGAGGCATCGAGTCACTCGCCCGTAAACCAATACGTCGGGCTCCCTCCTGCTAACAACCCTCCACCTTTCTTGGTAGCTTCTTCTTTCGAAGACCTTCAGAATGTTGAGACTCCCCTCTCGTCCCATGCACACCCCCAATCTTCACCACTCCTAACCCCCCAATCTTTCTTTCACCCCCCCTAGTTCATTCCCCCCCCCTAGTGCTTCTACACTCGTTCATACAACTTCCCACACATCGTTTCCATCACTCGTTACCCCACCTCCCCCATTTGGGCCCGCCCCTTGATTTTTCTGACATGTCCTCGGGGAATGATATTTTCCTCAAGGGATACCCCCCCAATACCCCACGAGTTCAACACGGAACACCCCATTTCACTTTTCCACGAATATCCCTCTCCTTTCTTTAACATCGTTTTGTCTTTTTACAAACTGTTTTTTGAGGGTATGCCCGAGGTCTCGATCTTTTAAATATTACGGAGACTTGTTCCCGTACCAATCAGAAGACTAGCTATTTCCACCCCCCAACCAATTTCTCCACCTCGTCCTTTCCCCACCTCTTTCCACCCCCTGTTTCCTTCACTTCACCTCTTTTCCCTTTTTCCCCCCCCCAACCCCACCAACGTTTGGGACTTAAGATTCGAAACGTTACCGAAGTCCAGCGGATCTCAAATACCCCCGTCACACACCCCCTCTCTTCCCCATCCTTCTAAACATTTCCCCCCATTCATTTGTAAGAAAGCAGGCAACCTATCCCCTATTCCCCCCAACGATTGACTTCGGTGCAATCTCTCTTTTCTGATCCCCCATTCTGATGAATCCCTTAACCCCCCCCTTATACCTTTGTATTGTAGGAATTCCCTCCCTCCCTGTGCAAGAGCACCCGCCCACTCTTTTCCCAATTTACACTATCATTTTTGGCCGACCCTTTGAATTGCATTCCTTCTTTTCTCCTCCCTTAGGATTCGGTGGTTTAAATTCTTACCACAAATTCTTTCTTCCCTCCCGGCTGACTTGAAATTACCACGTGAACGACCCCCTTTGGACCCACGTTCTGGCCCAGTGAATCCTTTTTCATCCCATCATACGTCCAATTCTCCCTCTTCTTGTTTTCTTGACATACCTCTCTTTTTCCGTGGTTGTGTTTATCCGAGTGCGTCGCTTCTGCCGTCGACGCCCAGTCTGTTTTGCTTCGTCCCCCCCACACCTTTGTACACCCCGCCAGGAACAAGGCATTTTCCGAACCTGGGCATGCGATTCACACAAAAAACCGAGCAACCCCACCCGCCCCCATTCAACCCTTGCACTCTAACATTGGGCCTTCCAAACTCTTTGCGGTGTACCATGACCCCACATGAATGATTGATTGTTGCGGGGTTTATGGGGCCGGAAACCAGTAACTCCGCTTATGAAGGGTCGGTTCCAACAAAAAGTTTGAGGCCTAGAAAGAAAATTTAACCTTTATTCCCCCAATCCTCCCTACCGCGAACGGAATCAACTGTGACCGGCAGCCAAACCACACCATAACAAACTCCCCCCAATACAAATGAGCAATAAAATACAGCTTGAACTGGATTCCCCCACTCTTGTTAACAAACCCTTTCCAAATTAGCCAACGTTTGTGGCCACTTTCCCCCCGCATCCTTCTTTCACATCTCATATAGTCCCCCCCACCCCCGGACCCCCACCACCCTCGTATTTAAAAGAAGAATCGCATAAAATTTTCCCATCAGGGCCGCTTCCCCGTTCTGCCCTGGACTTTTCTTACGACTTTCCGGGATACGCTTCCGAGTTTCTTTTCATTCCCCTCTCCGTGTCCACCGAACACGAGAATTTATTCCCACCAACAACAGGGACGCTCACTGATCTCTTTCGTCACCCATGCTTAAACACTGGAATCACCTGCCCAAAAACTTCTCATTATCCTCTTCCCCTTTACTGACAGAAAATAGCTTACAGCGTGGTACATTGATTTAAAAGGCCGGCCCTTTGTCTGCGCCATTTTTGCATTGAATACTCCCGAACCGATTCCCTTCTACATCTCCCCTTCGGTCTACAATGTGAAGCGCTTGGTGGCTTTGGGAAACACCCGACCCGTCAGACAATTCTGTAGACTTACGGCTGCCCCTGTCCGAGTTTGGTCCATTTTCCTAAGGGCCCGACGCGTGTCCCCCGTCCTTTTGTGTATGTTTACTGAGTTATTCCATTAGGGCTCGTGTTGCCCCCTCTTACTGGTTGACCCAAACTACCATACTCCCTTACTCCAATTGTTGGTGTTGCTGTTGGTATTCGATTTGTGGGCTAACCTACTTGCACTAGGGTAATAGGAGAGGGTTTTTCAGCCCTTCGGAACCGGTGGGACAAGTACACGTCTACCGAATAATTTGTTCGCCGTCTTACGGAGAACCAGGACGTCTTTTTCGTCTCTCTTTTTTTGGTTGGTCCCCTCCCCGTGACGTTTCCCCCTTTTGAGACCACTTAGGAAAGAAAGAAAAGACGTGGATATGAGGCATCCATTCATCCTGTTTTTCTTTGACGCTATGCCTTCGTTTTCTTTGTTCCTTGCGTGGCCCTTTCTTTAAGATAGTTTTGAAATGTAGCACCCTTTTTGCCAAATGCTGCCCCACACCCTTACAGGACACCACCCAGAATTTTCCCCCCAAGAGATTTCCCCCTGCCCTTTCTCATCTATTAGCAGGAAACCGGTCTTGTCTCAGAAGAGATCAGCTTGGCGCCGTGTTTCAGGGTGCTTTTCTGGGGGCAGGGCCGTTCCCTTCCTTTCTCTTTTCCTTCCTTTCGTTCCGGCTTCGGATCTTGAAGACGGTAACTCTTGAAGGCGGACGTACTCTCTTTGGGCCGCTTTATTGTGCCGCGATGTTGCCGGAAATTGTTGGTTTTATGTTTCCAAGGAGTCTCAGTTTTTTGTCTTAAGATGGTGCTAGTGTCACCAAGCGCCTGCCCCCTGAATGGTGACTCCGATCCTTTATCCCGATCCGTTACTCAGTCTTCCTTTACGGTCGCCCACTCAAGATACATACGGCGGAATTGTACAGCCGAGTCAATTTTCCTCCCCAAATTTTTCACGACTTTTCCTGGATGAGATCTTTCTGATTCTAATTCAGTCAGGGAACGAACATGTTTTTTCCCCCCCCCCCCCCAACTGCATGAAAGAAAAGCTGTCCAGCCCCATCTGTTCTCCACTACGATCCGCGTAATTACGCCAGCCTTTTCCTAGAGGCGTAGTAACATTTCCAACCTGAACCCTCTGCTCGGCCCTTCATTATACAGTTTCCCCAGCGGTCCCCCATTGTGTCGATTCGCCCCCTAGGTCCCCCAGGTTCCCTCCCCCCTTAGGGGTATTTGTCCATAATAGCCAACTTATATGAGTATATGCTTTCGGACTTGGACCCTTCATACACGAGCCTCCCCTCAAGCACAAAATCCAGAGATGCGATTGCCCCTGACGGGCCAGGTGCCCTACTTGCACACACCATTTTCCACTCGAAATTTTCTGCACTTTCCTTGAGAATGAGAGATCCGTTTGCTTTTTCAAGGAAGCCCACCCAAGAAAATACACCCTCGCATCCTTGCTTTCCCCCCCAGTATCTCTTGAATCACTCCCCCCTTTCGCCGTCTCCTTTGGATGATAAGTTCCCCTTTTTTCATAGACTCTTGAGTTTCTTTTGAGCCGGGACGATTCTCGGTATTTGTGACTATGGCGGTGCCTTCTCCCCACTAACCTAGATCAGACTGTTCTTCTTTTGTCCCAACTTGCGTTTTTCCGCGTTTGTTCAGGAAAGAGGGGGTTCCAAGCTGGAGCTTGTGGCACTCGGTGGGTGGCTTCGTTTGAACCCCTTTTTTTAGGACCGAGTTTTTAGGAACGATATTTCACGTTGCATTCTCGGTTTACTGCCTGAAGAACGCCCGATGCCCTTCTCCGCCTCCCTTTTTTTCAACCTAAGATTTATCCACTCCTTTTTGTAGAGGTCAAAGGTTTCTTCCTTTAACGATTTCTGGTCCGGTCTTGAACGTTTTGTTGGTCCTTTTATTAAGGTTTACTTGTCGCTGAAAAGGCAAAAAATTTATTTCTATTTCAACCCCTTTTTTTGTTGTTCCGCTTTTTCGGAACCCGTTTTGGTATGGAAAGAAGGGGTTTTTTCGAAAGAGTGGAGTGTTCTCAGGTCTTTTGTTCGGAAGAGTGTGTATTCCCCGAGTTTGTGTGTGGGAACCTGCGTGAGTAGGGATGCTATGCTGTTGCTCTTTTCCTTAGTCTCTTCGTAAGCTGAGAAGAAGCGGCTCCCCCGTTTCTTTTCGGAGGGGTTTCGCGATGAGTCTCTATTTGTTCCATTTCCTTTTCCAGTTTCCCCCTTTTCAGAGTGGCTGCCCCTTTAGAAGCCCGTCCCAGGGGCCCGTTTTTTTCGTAGTCGTGATCTAGTGCCCCGTTCCCCTACTTCTCTTTTGAAGTGTCTGTAGGTGTTTGCGATGACTTGAGACGTCCATCTCAGTCCCTGGCCAACGGTAGGAGTTCCACACAATGCCTTCACCCCACCGAGTCCTCCCACCCCCCTTTATTTACCCCCTCCCACTGGCTCGTCCCCTCTCTTTTTAAGGTGAGGTGCTTCGCGACTCCCCCACGCCGACCTTCAACGAATCCTGATCCGATCATGATAACAACGTGCTGGCATTTCTCCAGACATAGATGTTTCCCCCCTTTAGCAGGCTGTTTAAATTTGCGCATGGACTGACGACTGCATTCATTGAGGTCTTTACAATCATCCTGCATTTTTTCCCCCTCTGCCTAAACATGTCAGCCACTTTTTCCAAAGCGTCGGCTCCGAACCCTCAGAACGACTTTCCATCCGAATTGACACACGAGCTAACACAGCCCCTCCATCTCCCCTATCTGATTCCTTTTATTAATGGAAACATTAGCTAGCGGTCCCGCGAAACTCGGTCGCACGATGACATTAGTCCTCCCCCTCTGGTCTTCCCGGAAAGGAAGCCTTTTAAAATAGTTCTTGCCCTTATCTCTGGCATTCTCTGAGCTCGTAGGTGGCAGCACTCCTTTCTCTTCTAGTTTTTCTTTGTATGACTTACCTCCATACTTGTCAGGGAAATCGCCGGCGCTTCGAGACGTTCCATGACGTCTTATTCCACACCACCAACCCCTTCACAATTCCATCCGGCATCAACTTCTTTCCTTAGGGTCATCTTTCGGCTGTTCCCGTGGGGTTTATTGAAAGTAGGTTTGGGCTGCGTGGTGTGTGTGGTGGCTGCGGGGGGTGGGGTCGTGGCGGGTGGTCTTTTAGGGTTTGTTTTTTGTTGTTGTCTCCCCTTCCTTTTTCCGGTTTTTTGTTACAATTAAGCACAATATTATACAGTTCCCCGCCCAAATCACCCCATGAGATGAGGGTCGTCTTGCGCGCCTGTCGCGATGAGGGGGTCCTTTTGGGCGGGTTTCGTTTACAGTCCCACTTAATTCCGGTGCATATGTTCGCCTTTGAAGGCATCGTTTTCCTCCTACCGTCTGATTGTTTGTGTGCTTTGGTTCTTTAGATTTCGATCGGTTTCCTGTTCACGACTTCCCCCCTCCTTAGTGCTGGCGACTTTGGGATTAGGCTTGGGCTTTTCACCGTGTTAGTGTTTTTTAAATTTTGTGCTTTCTTAGCTATCGACGCCCCCCGTCAAAAACAAAACTTAAAAACAGGGTCCAAATACCAAAAAAAAAAAAAAAACCCCCTTTCAAACCCTCTTGAAGATTTCACATTGCTTTTTTGCAAATGTGTACTTCTGCCGTCATTTCCGGAGTTCCATCGCGTGTCCGTTTCTTTTTTCCTTATGGCTTCTCTGGACTTTCCGATCGGCCTGCTGACCGTCGCCCACCCCAAGGACCCCCCCCCCAACCGCGCTTTTTTTGGGTCGGGATGGGTTTTTTACGCCCGGGTCCAATAGTGTGTCGTCGGGCTGTTATTACGGTGTCAAGTGCCCCAATCCTCCAGCTTCACTCACCTCCTTGAGCTCCTTTTTGGTCCCCTTGATACTGAAACGCACAAACTTTCTCCATAAAACTTTCGTCCTCCTATACTTTCTATAGACCGATCTGATAGTGAACTCGTTTGTTTTCTTTGATGTTTTTTTTTTTTTTCGTTTCTGGGACTTTTTCCCCCCCCAGGCGACAGTGTGCAGCAAGTGTTGTATTCCAGGGTGGTTCTCTTTTTCTGCTCACGTTGTGGGGGTGTGTTCCACCTTCACTTTTACCATTCCCTGGTCTATTTTGAGACAGTCACAATACACACCCCGCGCCCTCCATCACCGACAAAGTTCCCACTTTTCCTCTTCCCATCCTCGTGTTCCCCCCTCCATGACAAAGTATTTTTTTTTCTCATTTTATCCTTTTTTTTCACAGTTGTCATACTCACTCCTGTCCATCTCTTGCTCATGGTTTGTATTGAACTTCTATCCACCCATCCCCCCCCCTTTCACGTTCCGTCACTGCCTTTTTTCTGGTCAGCTGGCCTTCCTATAATCACACTTCTCCCCCCCCCCTCTCTTATTCTCTTTGGAGTTTCTTTTTTTTTTCTTTTTTGTCTGTGTTTTTCTGTGAGTCTAGTATGTTGGGTTTCGATGATACCTTCCCGCCTGGGACTTCTTCTTCGGTGTCTCGTTTCTTCCTTTTAACGTGAATTTCCTGCTGTGCAGTCATTTCGCCCCCCGTACCCCAACGGGTCCGTGGGGGCCCATCTCATTCTTGGGTGGCCAGTTTTTTCTAATCGCTCGGAATTTGTTTGGTGCTTTTTTCATGGCAGCAGCTTGCCTTGTTCCCTTACGTGTTCTTTCGAGGGTTTGTCTGCCAGCAAGAGCATCGGAGTCCCGTGGTAGCACTTTCCAGCAATCACGCTTCCCTCTTGAATCCGGCCCGTCGGACAATATAGACCACTGGGAAGATGTAACGAATATGTATTGGGAGATGGGGGGTTAACAATAGACCCCGCTCGCTGTTCCGAGTAGACGTGCCGAGTACGTCCTGCTTACTTGTCACAAAGACTATCGCACCGTTCCCTTCAATTTAAAGACAGTGAACATACCAGACTCCCGCATCCCCCCCCCAGCAAAAACAACACAAAAAAGGCTTTTGGGCTCCAAATTGGATAGAAATAAGAACCCGTTTGAGCTCGATATTCAACACCCACCCCCCTTCCATGTCACTTACAGCGCTTCTATTTTTAATTTCGAGAGATTCCGTAAGTGCCGTAGTCCAAGGGGGGGTCCTACCTGTTTTTACTTTAGCATTCATGCTCTCCCGGAGTCCACCCTTCTTCGTGACACAATTGAGGCAGGCCCCTTTAGTATCCCCATAATTCACATTGTTGTTGGTCAGCACTGCCTATGTGCTCTTGCACTCTTTTTTGCCCTCCCTTCCCTCGGCCTTGAGTTAGTGCTACCTAATTGACCTGGTGTCAAAGCTCGCATGGCAAAAAATCTCTTCCCACTGCACTCCTCTTTTCCTCTAATTCTGAGCAGCCCCCCTGCTCACGCACGCCGCCTTTTCCCGCTTTATTTCCCTTCCTACGACCCCTTTTCCCCGTCCGCGTCAAAACGTTTTCCAACTCATCTCGAAGGCTGTCCAATTCCCGGATCGGACGCCGTGTCAAGTCGGTTTGAGCTTGGTTCTTCGATTGTCTTTATGTTCTTGATCACGCTTTTTTTTGATTGCGTCCTAGTAGTTGTTTTACTTGCATCGAACTCTTAGGGTGTCTTTACGGGTCTGAGTGTCTTAGACTGTGCACTCGCCGTCCTCAGTGCCCAATATCAGGATTCTCACGTTGTTGTGAAAATTCTACGACGCCAATTTATTTGCCGCCCCGGCGCTTTGACGGCTGATGGTTTTCTGTGGGGGTGCATCCTGTACCTTCTTCTTCCCCTCGTACTGGCTGCAGCTCTTCAGTGTTCATCTCTCGCGACACAATCGCCTGTCCCACAGGGTTCATGTTTTTTTGTGTCTTTGTCGCCCTCGCAAACCCCCTTTAACCCTTAAAGTATCCCCTTGGATACAATGCACCCCCACCGTACATTCCACCCACCTTCCTAATTCAGTGATCAATTTACCCACCAACATTACCCCCTCTTTCCTTTTCCCCCCCCGTTACCCCCTCACCTCGTTCAACCAAAAATCGTTCCTACCCCATCGTTCTTACCATTTCAACTCAGTTCCCCCTGTTTGGGAAACGCACCTTCTAACAATACTTTTCCTATAGGTTCCTCTCCTATCACAAGGGTCTCCAACCGATTCGTTTTTGGTCCTTCAAAGGACCTCCCGTTTTTGTGGCCGGCTCCTCTTACTCGAATAGGAACAGGTTTTTAGAAACGGGCGGTTCCCCCCCAAGGGTTTTTTTTCTGGGGGGGGGCGTTTGTGCATTGTGGCGTAATCTTGGTTGGTTTCAACCACAGCCAACCCCCCCCCCACAAAAACGCGCAAGGGCTCGTGCGTTCTTCTGCATTCCCAACGTACAGCCCCCCCACCGCTCGTTCATCACCCCCCCCCCTCGTTCTACCCTTCGTTCCTGGACAAAAAAACCAACCCCAGTCCTTGCACCCACACTATGGTGGCCCACACTCGTTCCGTTCACCACTTTCGCTGCAACAAATTTGTTTTCAGTCCCTCCCCAGCTAGACAATAACCTTCTCAGAACAGGAAAAGAACTTTTCTCTCAAAGCAACAAAAAACTACACCACAAAGAAGCCGAAACACCCACGATAAACCTGGGATCCCCCCACCATATAACGCATGGGGAGAAAAACATAACCTTTCCAACAAATTCCCCCCCTCGCCCCTGACTGTTGATTTTGGTTGCTTATACTCGAGTTTGATATTACTTCCGGCTGTTCCATTTCGATTGGGTTTTGCTCTTGGCTTTACCACACCCCTCGACTTACGCCTTCATGTCTTCATACGTCCCTCAGCAACTTGCCCCACTCTTTACAGAAGATCGAGAAAAAACCCACGTTTACTTACTATCTTGATGGCGTTGCCATATTTCCCCCCGGCAACAGACGCTATTCCAGTTTTTTTTTCGTCCACGCCCCCAAGTCTCTTCCTTCCCGGATTTCCCTTGAAATTGCACACGAATCGAACACCCCGGCCTTACTTCGCGGTTGAATACAGGTCAGACCCCGACCCCCACCTATTTTCTCTTTAGCGACATGCATACTCGTCTATGCTTATTGTCTCGAGGGCGAGTCATTTTCGCACTGTTAGACTAGAACAGAGTTTTTCTTTCGTTCCACACAACTGCACGAGGAAACCACAGGCAACCGAATGGTAAACCCTGGCGTGCGTTCCCTTACGTGAATTGATTCATAAAAACCCCACCCCTTTGACAATACCCGTGCCCGATGGTCTCTCCCTTGGACTGTCGCAAGAGACAGGCGTTACTCCTCGATTATTCTCATTCCCTCACTCCGGCATCCTTTATCGAAGGCTTCTTCTCGGTTGGGTCACCCAATTCCGTTTTTCGCTTGGTCTCCCCACCGTCCCCCGTACTCACATCCTCAACTGCGCTCAAATTAAGTTCTGCTTTAAATTGCAAAAAAACCGTGCGTCGTTTCGGTCTGGCTCTAGCCAGCAGGCTTTCTTTTAGCCCCCCCCATTTCTCCCTCGCTCTGTGAATCAAAGCGAAACACCAATTTCGAAATGGATCTCGCCGCCCGTCATGGAATCTCGACGAACGAACGTCTCGTCCTTTCTCCTCCCTCTCGGAAGATTTTCGAAAAAGGGCATGGAGGCGCTTTTTCCCCAATGCGCTAACCGGGCATCGAGACCCGTTTTGGCATGGGCCCTCGGTTGCATTGTGGCCATCTCCTCCTCCCCTGAAACTCTTTGCACGATGTTTTTATGAGGAACCCCTTTCACAATACCTCCTATTCGCACTCTCTCTACTTCTATTCGTCTTCTCCTTGGTTCGCACATGTGTTCCGGGAGTTCATTGTGCCGCCCGTCCTCTCCGAGAATTTCCCCCCCACGTAGAGTTCCGGTAGTACAGTAGAAGTCCTCTTAACGATTGACTCTGAATTAAAAATCACGTTAAGGCGACCGCACCACCTGGCATACCAATGCGATTCTCCTACCTACTTGTTGAGAGCTCTTAGCGCATGGAGAACCACCCCTCCATTAGTCCGACCTTTGGATGACGTGATGTTAAGTTCAGCCTTTTCTGTGTGACAAGCCGCTAACCGAACCCGTCAAACGTACTCCTGCAGTTATTCCCTCCCCTTTTTTTGGGTTCTGCCCATAACTCAACAGGAGTAATCCGTTCCCCACTGGAGGCAAGCCATTTTTTTCCTTAGAACCGTTGGGGGATTTTTCTCTGTTCTGCTTCCTTTCAGAAAAAAACTAGTCTGCCTGTTAGTTTTCGGGGACTTTGGCTCGTAATCTAGTTCGCTTTGTCCCCATGCTCTGGTTCGATGATGAAATGTTCAGAATTTCTAAGATATAAAGGGAATTTTTACGCCTCATACTTGGCAAACGTACGACGGCTGGTCTAATCAGTTCCAGCCCTTTTCCTCGAATCCCCCAAGGACAGAACGTCCGAGATATCCTTCAGCACATTTGAATTTTGCTTGGCGTGGAGGATCGAACCCGTCGTCTTGAAATACTCACAGATGACCCCCGCCATTTCGAATAGAAAAGAAAACGCTTCACTTTTTCCCTAGGTCCCGCCAAACCCGGAATTATTTTTCTCCGCATTGATGATTTTGAAGTCTTTTATCCCCCTGCGCCCTTCCCTCGGGTGCTGGTCTAAAGACTCACTGGTCCTTCTTCACTTCTGCGTCCTTCTTTTGTGTGTGTTCTGGTTGATGTGGAGCAATCTCTATGTTCTTAAGCGGCACTGCTATACATGGGCCCCCCTACCACGAAGTCCTTTCCTCGTTCGGATGAGACTCTGGTGGTTGAATTTTCCAACCCCCGTCCTCATTCTTTTCCACCCTCCTGTGTGGGACGCACGGAAGTCATCCAGCGACGGACGGTTCATGAATCACACCGCTACCGCATCTCCGGAAGGAGTTCGCCCCTTTAACGTTTTCAATTTCTGAATCCCGATTTATTCCACATTTGCCGGCTCCGACGTCCAATTGTTTTCGATGGTGCTCTGTAGCGGGTGGGCAACAGCTAGTGCCCTCTCATGGTTATGATCCAACTCCACAAACCCACCTCTTCCCCACTCCCTGCTCCTTCTCGCTCCGGGACTTTCAAAGTACCCCAATGTACCTCCCCCAACTTATTCCCCTAAGTCGGGAACTGCTATTGACACAAATGCCTTTTCGTTTTCCTTTCCCCACCCCCACCACAAAAACCCCAAAACACACAACCCCCCCACTGAACTAATTCCGCACAAAGACAGTCGATTATTTGCGTTCACCGCCCCCCCAAAGGGCCAACTTTTTACCCTCTTAGCTTCCCTCAGAACTCTGTATGCACCAGAAGCTCAGTGAGTTCGGGCTTGTGGTCTGGGTTGGTATTCGTGCTGTCTTTGCATCATTAAGTAACAATATACAAACGGGACCACTACCCGACGGCTGCCATTTGGCCTTCGAGCGCCGAACCATTCCCGTCCCTTCTTTTTCGACATTCCCCAAAATTGGAGTTTGGTTAAGACTTGGGGACACAAACCCCCTCGGTCCGAACGAGTGGTTGGAAGGAAAATCGTTGGGTCCAGGAACGGAGTCCTTCTAGGAACGAGTGGGGGCCGAACGCACAAAGGGTGTGGCTCGGTTTGGTAGGTTGCTCGAGTCTTGTCCTAGCCTGTCTCCTGTACTTCCCTAAGACTTTAAGATCCCCTTTGCTACTTTCCGCCAGGTCCGGAGTTTGGGAACCCCAAGCCCTTTACTCCTTTCCTCCGCTCTCAGGGTGATGCAGTGTACCCCAAACCGTTATTTCCGGTGTTCGGAAAATCACGGTGATCCTGTGGCTATAAAGTGCATTCGCGGTTTCGTCTCCCAAACTGGAGTGGGAAATTGCTTCTGCCGAGTTGGTGGTAGAATAGTCTCAGGGTTTGGTAGGATATCGGAGTGGGCGGAAACGGCCGTACTGGCTCCCTGATTCTGTTTCCCGAGCGTGAGTAGATGCCCCAGGTTTTGAATGAGTACCTTAGTTTGTCCTTTGCACTGGACTGAGCGTGAATTCGCCTCTGACTGTGGTCAGTAGGATGGATCCGCCCGGCTACCAGGCCCCTTTGCCAGTCTTTGTTTGGATGTTTGTGCTGGACGTGTCAC
>Ga0179591_1232386_pt1 | contig 19031 bp, 52 predicted proteins | sample CZOMad2_1_08_16f_FD_182891 | JGI IMG/M metagenome (GOLD analysis project Ga0179591, IMG submission 182891) | Vadose zone soil fungal communities from Angelo Coast Range Reserve, California, USA - CZOMad2_1_08_16fungal (PacBio error correction) | ecosystem: Environmental > Terrestrial > Soil >... | reverse complement strand
CCCCCGTTCGCACCCCTCCTTTCACTTCGGCACCCCTTTCCTGACTTCCCAAAAGCTAGTCATACCTGGTTTGCATTCCCCAACTCCGTGTTTTTTGTGCAATTTTTTTTCTATCGCCCCCGATGTATTGGTTTCCCCTTACTGCATCTTCTCGATTGCCCTCTTTTTCCCACATTTTCCTTTTTTCTCGCCCCCTACCTTTTCGGAGTCGCTCCCCAAACTCTTTTTCCACCATAGTGTTTTGAAAGGGCCCAGGAGAGCATCCCCTTTCTGCTCTCCAGCGTTTTTCCTTTTCCCACGCTTTTCCCCCTTCTTGTTTTCCCTTCTTCTTTTCCCACCCTCAGCGACCCTTTCCCAAGATTCGACGGCCCCACTCTTGAGTAGAATGTCTGGATTTGAATCCCCTTACTCTACGCCTTTTTTTTCCCTACTCCTGCCCTTTTTTCTTTTTTCTCTCCCCTGAATCGTTGGTTTGCATTTATTTCTTTTGATCATGACGCATAAATTCTTATGAGATTCTTACCCTTCTCTTTCTCGCTGGCTGCCTTTCTTTCCGTCTTTTCCTTTTTTTTTCCCCCCCATATTGTTTCGTTTTTTTTATACTCTTTTTTTTTTCTGTCTGTTCTGTTTGGGCACCAAAGCCCGCCACTCCACACCCGAGAGTCCATTCTTTCAATGACAGTTTCCATTTTTTCTCCTTCTTCTTCGTTTCGACCCCCCCACCACTTTTCTCCTTCTCCCTCTTTTTCCTTACCCCCCTTCTCAAAATCTCTTTAACGCCTCGTCATCTCCTACGGAAGCGGCGCTACGCCCTAATTGTGACCCGCTTTGTTCTTTTTTTTCTTACACATTCCCCCTCCAAATTTCGTTTTCTCGTTAGTTTTTTTTTTTCCCTCTTTTTTTTATAGATCTGAACGTCCTTTTGGGTCGTTAATTCCCGTCAACGTTTTTTTTTCACCACATCGTTTGTGTCTGGTCACTCCCTTCTTGATCTATGGCCCCCTCGTTTTTTCCCCAAAGACTTTTGTCGTCCCTTTCCAGGGAAATGAGTTTGTTTCCCTATAACCTTTTTTTTTTCTCCCATTAAGTTCCCTTATGAACGTTGGTCTTGGCAGTTTTATTTCTTTTTTTCATTTAGGAGCGTCCTTTCTTTTTGACACCCTTTCCCGCCTTTTTTTTCCTTTCGCCCTAATTTAGCTCTCTTGTGGTTAGTACCTGGCTCCTTCCTTTCCTGCGTGAACGCCCGGTCGGAAGCACTGTCTTCAAACTCCTCCCCTTTTCTCCCCCCTTTTTGGACTCATGATACCCCCCTTTTTTTATCAATGCTCTTACACTCCCAGAGTTTCCTCCCCCCCCTGCAGGCCAATTCTTCCTCTCTTCGTAAAAGTAGGGCTCTTTCCTCCTCCCCCTCAGACCATTATACTTTTTTTCCCCTTCTGAATCGCCCTCCCTTTTTTCTGATTTTTCCACTGACCATCTAGAAATGAACGGCCCATAGACTTTTTAGATCTTTTTGAACCCTGTTCCCATTCCTCGGAAGGTCCTACCCCCCAAATTAGCTCATTTCGATTGTCATTCTCTCCTCTAAACAACCAGAGTAAGTTGAGATTTTCTTCTCACTCCCTTGATTTTCGTCCACCTTACTTTTTCCCTTTGTGTTTCGACTTCCCCCCCTTCCTTTCTGTCAGCGTTCACTCTGATATGTTCTGTCAGTAATTTACCGCGATATTTGTTATCCTAATTCTTCCTTTATTTCCCCCCCAACCCTTCGTTTTTCTCTCTCCAACCCCTGTCATGATTTTTTTCCAGTTCAGTTCTCGTTTGGCCCTCGTCCTTTTTTTTTTTGATTTTATGCTGCCCACTTTCCCCTTGTCATCTCGCTTCCCCCAAGTCTCCAACTTCCTTCTTTTGCTATTCACAACCGTCTTCCCCCTGCCCCCCCCCCTTCTTCCCTTTTTTTACTCCTCCCTCCCTAACAAACAATACCACTCTCCCTTTGAGTTTTCTTTCTCTTTTCTCTCTCTTTCTCCTCTTCCGTCTGCTTTTTTTTTTTTCTGATTTGCCCATCCCCTCCTTTTGAGTGGCCGGCCGGAGTCTCTTCTTCCTCTTTTCCTTTTGCGCCCTTTTCCCTTACGCGGCTACTCACTTCGACGGGCTGTCTTTCTTTGCAGCCCTTATCTCGCCTCACCCCCTCTTTTTTCTAGTCTTTGTTTTTTTTTTCCTTCTTTTGTTCTATTTTTACCCACCAGCCCCCCTTTATGTCCCTCTTTTTGCTTTACTCCATCGTTCTTTCTTAAGCCTATACATTTGCTCGGTGTCCCCTTCTGGTCCCCCTTTTTTCTTGCTCTTGTCGTTTTCGGAGGTCCTTCTTCCTTTTTTTTCCGGCCCGGTTCTGATTTTCCAGTAGATCGTATTTTTTTCCCCATTAGATCTTTTTCTTGTCGCCCTCTCTCTCTTATTACCACGTTTTCCTCCTTTCCCCCCTTTTTTTGATTGATTTTCTGTGTCCCCTCTTGCCCTTCACACCCCAGATTTCGTCTTTACGATGGGAGTGCTTGCCGTGTATTTCTCAATTTTTTACATTACATTTTTATTACCGGTTCCCTTCTGCGAGCCTCCCCCCTTTTTCTTCCCCCCCTCTTTCTTCTTTTCTTTTCTCTTCCCCACTGGCGCCATAGATTCCGTCGCCTTTTTTTCCCTTGTCACACGGGAAGCTTGACTTTCCCTTCGGATAGGCGTCCGGCCAATCCCTCCCTTCTAGTCTCTTTTCCTACTACTTGTGTTTTTCTCTTCCTCTTCCTTTGATGCGCTCCTAATCCTTCCCCTTCTTTCTTTGAGGGGTCCATGTACCTTTCTCCTCCCTTTTTCGTCAACGGATTTTTTTTTTGTGGAAATCCTTCAAGAGTCCTCCAGCGCAAAGTTTTCGCTGCACTTTTTCCTTTCACCTGAGCATTTCTTCCCCTTGTTCACCTCACTTTCTTTTCTTTTCTTATCTTACCCTATGTTTTTTTTTCTTTTTGCGATTCCTTTCCCTCCCCCCCTCACACCTGTGAGATCGTTGCAAAGTGTTTTGTCCGAGCTTCCGTTCTCAAAGATTCCTTTCTTCATCTCGCCTTTTTCGAAGGCGTCGCCCCTTCCTGAACATGTTCACTCTCCCCCTCTTCCCGCATTTTCCCCTGCTTCTTTTTTTTTTTTTTCCGTCTACCCCCTTCCCTTCCTCAAACAAACGATTCTCTGTCCCCACTCTTTTCTTTTCTGTTTTTCCTTCCCCCCCTTCTTCGAGTCACTCTTAAGTCCCTTCATCTATCCCGGGATCCTCTCTTTCCCCCTTTCCTTTTTCCCCCTCCAAGAGCCATTCCTTGGTTCGTGCCCCTTCGTCGCAGGTCACTCCCCCTCTTCAATTTCAATACTGTTCATAGGCGAAGCCCCGTCCCCCCCACCCCCTTTTTTTTTTTTGGCGTCGTTTTTTCCCCCTGCAAGCTCCCTTTTTCATCCGCGGTCCTTTTTCCTCTGCTTCTCTTGGTATGGTGAGTTGAGTACCGTTCGAATTCGTGTAATCCCTTTTTCCCTCGTGGTTTCCCCTTCTTCGCTTGTTGATCCTCCCCCCCCTTTCATCTTTTGTTTTTTTTATCTCTTGCCCGTGGACGAGTGTTTTTTCTGCCCTTCCAAGCACCCTCCTCCTAAACTTTTCCCTTTCTCCGGCACAACTTAATGCCTTGACAACCCTTTACCTCCCTGGTTTAATTTTTCTTTCCAGAATTTGTTTTTTTTTTTGTTTCCCTCTCTCACTTCTCGTCCCTCTTGCTTTCCCCTTTCCTCACGCCCCTCTTCTTTTTCCAAAACCGTTACGTGTTCCGTCCGCCTTTTTTTTTCTTGAGTCCCGCCTCTCCTACCCCGTTCTGTCTTTCCCCTTTTTCGACCTGCAGTTCGAATTCTTTTTTTGTGATCCCTCCCATTTTTTCATTCTCCCCCTTCCGCCCCCTCGCCTTTAAGGTCCTTCATCCCTTCTGGTCTAATTTGTTCCCACACATCGCTAAACCTTTTCTTCTCTTCTTTTTTTCTTCTGATGGTTCGTTCTTCCTCATTTTTTTTTCTCCTGTTCAGAAATCGCCTTAATGCCATTTTTCCTTTTTTTCCCGCCTCTGTAATCGTTGCTGACTCTTTCTGAGATAATGACGCATCAAATTGGGGCCTCTTATTTATCTTCCCCTTTTCCGGTTCCTTTTTCTGCGCGGACCCTGGTGTGCTTTCTTTTTTCGACCCCTTTTTGTCTATTCTTCTCCTTCATTCGAGCGCCTTATTTATTTTTTTCACCTTCATGCCCTTTAAATCGTTGTTTTCATTTCCCGAAGACCTTTCATCTGTGTCCCTTTCTTGAGGAGTTTCGTTTCCCCCCCTTTTTATAGCTCCCCCCCTTTCTGTCCGTTTCCCCTCTTCGACCCAAGTCCTTTTTTCCTTCTCCAAAGTTTCTCGGCTTCCTCTGACCCCTTCAATGTTCCAGTTTCATTAAAGCGCGCTGTCTAACCTTCTCCGCCCTTTTAAGTCCTTTTTTCCCCCTTCTCTTTCCTTTTTTTTTCTTTTCTGATCCTTTCAGTTGTTCTGTTCTTTTCCCTCTTTTCTTTCCCTCTTTTAACAAGAGTTTTTTTTGGACCCGGATCCGGCTGATTCCTGATCTGCTTTTTTTCCAGTCCACGTTGTTTCCCCCCTGTCTGATTTTTTTTGTTTTTTTCCCCCGATCACAATTGTTGCGCCCGATTCCTCTCCCCCAGGCTCTTGCCCGTTCTTCGGGCTGGGTCGGTTTCTTTTTAGGTGCCTTTTACTTTCTTATTTTCCCAAACTCCCCTCTCTCTAAAGGCTTCTCACCTCCATATCTCCAGATTTTTTTGGTTTCATCGTCCATACCCTTTTCCGCTCCCTAGGTCTGAAGAAGGATGACCTCCTTCCCTTTACCCCTTGTTTTCTTCTTCCCCTTTCCCAATTGCTCGCCCCGTATTCCTCTTTTCGTCCCCCCCTCCGCTGCCCCCCAATTTCTTCTTCCTTCCTGTACCCTGCGGTATTTTCTTCAGCCAACAGACCGAGCATTCTCCTTACCTTGGTTTGTCCGCCTTCAGCTTTTTCACGCTTTCCCCCGCGTTTCATTAGACCCTCACTTCTCGTCCTTCTCGTGTGTGATCTTGTTTTCTTTTGCCCTTGTCCCGTCCTTTCCTACAAACTTAGCCCCTTTCTCTTCTGCTTTCCCTTTGCCCCTTCTGGAACCACTTGTTGATCCGGGGTAGAGTTTTGGCTTCGGATCCTTGCACATTTTTTTCTCCCCCGTTTTAAAAACGGCTTGTTTTCCCAATTTTCCATTCCCTCTACCTATTCTCACGTAACTTTTGAAAGCTCCCCGTTGGACGATACTAATTTCCGGCGTTTTGCCAAACCCCACTCTTTTGTCAGTCAGTCTCATTCTTCCCCCCCCACTGGACTACTTGGTTCTTTTTCATTTATTTTCATCTGTTTTTTTTTTCGCTTCCCTTCGGTTTATGCTTTTTTTTTCCCTGCCGATTCACTTTTTTCCTTTCCTTATTTCCCTCCTTCACAGAAGTTCACAGCTTCATTTTTTGTCTTTATAATTTCCCCCCCGTTTCAAGGCCCCCAGGCACTGTCGGTCTAACTTCCCCTTCCCCGTTAAACTTCCTTCCCCCCTTTAACCCCCCCCTCTTGTTTTCTTTGTTCTGCTGTTGTATATATCTTTTCTTCTTCTTGGCTGCTAGTTGCCCCCCCACAGAACTAGTTCTTGGGTATTCCGTGGCAGTTCCCTTTCCCTATGTGTCCCCTTCTTGTGATTTGCGGTGAACTTTTCCCTCTAATCTCTTTACATGGCGTTTCCCTTTGTTCCTCCTTCTCCCTTCCTCCCTATTTATTAAGTGAATGTGTCTTTGCTCTTTGTTTTTTTTTTTTTTTCCACGCAGACTGACACTCCTGTTTTTCCTCCCTTATTAATTTCCCCCCGTTCCCCCTTTGGTCCTTTCTTTTTTCAGAGCTCTTGCGCAGCTGTTTCTGTTTCGTACGGATGGTAGACGGAACATTTTTTCTTCCTTTTACGGGCGTCTTCTTCTCTTTCTCTGTCTTTTCTTCCTCGGCATTTTTCTGCGCCAGTTTTCCTTACCGGTCTTCCGAACGCACCAGTTTTTTGTGTGTTTCTTCTTTTCACTTCCTCCCCTATGTTTTTTAGTGGGCCTTCAGTCTGGGTTTTCCTTTTTTTTTTCAGAATCTCTTTGAAATCAGGTTATTTTTCATTCCTTTCCTTTTGTTCCCAATGCTTTTTTTTCCTTTTCCTGTCCCATAAAAACTTTTCCTCATTCCGATGTCCCCTTTTTGTCCCCCCCGGGTCCCTTCACCAGCCTTTGTCCACTGGCATTCAGATTCGGAGCTTGATACTTACACTATTTCTTTTCTTTTCTCAATCCGTTGTTTTTTTTGTTTTTCTTTCTTTCTCCGTCCGTCTTCTTTTGACTTTTTCCTTTTTTTTTTTGTCAGGTAATCTCCCCCTTCTTTTCTCTTTCTTGTTCAAGTTTTTATGCGGGTCGAGCTGACCCCGATACAGCGTATTTTCCCTGCTCCAAACCTTCTCTGACATTTCTCTTCCCTCGGTCCTGCTCTCTTCCTTTCTTCCCTTTCACCGCTCTTCTTCTTTCTGGCTTAAACGCTGGTTTTCCCCTTTCCCTCTTCCCCTTTCAACACATCAACAACTTTTTTGCGCTTCGGTCCCAGGTACTTCATCAATCTTCGCGTAATCCCCTTCTTTCTTTGCTCAAGAGGCGATAGCTTTTTCTTACCCTACGGCCTGACCCCTGTCCGCATGTCTTCCAATTCATTGAAAGCTCCATCACTTGCTTTGTCAGGCTCTTTTCTCTCCCTACCCTTTTCCCCCAGTAATCTAAAAGTCCCCTTCCCGCCCTTCCCCACCCTCTTCCCCATTATCTTTTTTCCCCCCCAGACTTTTCTTGTTTTGCTGGTTTTTTTTTCCCCCCCTTTTTTTCGGCCCCCTCCTAACTCCCCATTAAAGTCCTTCGATACGGGATTAAAGCGCTTCTACTTCTTTCCATTCCCTGCCCTTCTTCTGGATCTTGCCTTCCTTTTCCCGTCTCCGCCTTTCCCCCCTCCTCCCTTCTTGTCCAGCTTCCCACTCCCCGCTCTTTCTTGGTTTTTTTGTATCCCTCCCCCCTTGCCCCCTCAAGCTCGGCATCGCATTCATGCTCCCCCTTCTTTCGCCATGACCCTTTCCTTTTTTCCTGTTTTTTTCGGCTGATTTTTTCCTTACATTTACTAGGGGTCCCTGCTTTCCGCGTGGTGATATCCCCACTCCTTCCTTTTTTTTCCTTTCCTGATCCGCTTTTTTTTGACGCTTGTAATGGTCTTTCGTTTCACATCACCATCCCTTTCCAAACCGCCCGTTTGGCACCTTCGGCCCCCTTTCTCTTTTCCAAAGCTCCCGTCTTCATTTTTTTTCTCCTGGAGGCACGCCTTTGGCATTTCCCCAATCTACTTCTTTTTTCCCTCCCCCAGTTTCCTACGCGATCGCGAGTGCCCTTTTATGGTACCCCCGTGTTTCCTTCGACTTTTTTTTCTTTTGTCCGTCCCAATCGCCGCGGATCGGTACTCTTGTTCCAGGCGACCTGCAGTCAGCCTTTTTTTTGAGTTACCGGCCCAGAGTTCCGGTTCAAAATCTCTCACCTTCTTTTTTCCTTTTCTCCCTGTTTAGGTGGTCCTTTCCCCCCCCCTTGAGACCACCTTTTTCATCTTCTATTCCAACGGAAGTCTCCGGTTCTTTTTTTCCGACGCTCCGTGATGTCCCTAATCTACCCCTCCAATTGGCGGCGTGTTTATTTCTCTTTTCTTTCCCCTTCTTTGACCCTCCTCCCCCAATTTTCGCAGATGGATCTTTATCCCAGCTTTCTTTGTCTCTTCACCTTTTCTTTCATTCTACTCTTTTTCCCCTTTTTTTTGTGAGATCTTGTTCCTCATCCATTCCCTCTTTTCTGGTTTTTTTTCACCCCCTTTTCGTCCTCTCCCGCCCCCGACCGAAGACAATGTTTCCTTTTTTTTTTTCGATTGTCCCTCTCTTTCGTCCCAACCCCCTTTCTTCGATAACCCCTCGATTTTCTTTTTCCCTCCTCCCATCTTCTTCCAGCCTATATTTCCATCCCCTCTGCTTTCTTGCCATCCCGAAACTTGTTACCCCTTTTTCCTCCTCTGTTTTTACCCTCTCCCTCCCCCCTTTGACTTTTTTTTTTTCCCCCTTTTTTTTCCTTGTTTTCGTCTTGATCCTCTACATTCCTTTGTCGGGCTTCACTGTCCAAGCAAGGCGTCTTTCCAGCCGCTTTACCACTTAGCTGTTTTTAGACGCTTTCCCTTTCTTCATTCTTTTCGTTCCCTCCTTTTTTCCTCACTTTCTTGTTCTTCTGGGGGCGCCTGGACTCCAACTTTTTTTTCCGTCCTCGTCCCTAAGACCAGGCGGTTCCTGGTTTTTCTTAGGGGCATCTCTGTTTGTGTTCATTTCTCTTTTTCCCCCCCCCTTTTGCTCGCTCGAATTGTCTCGTCAGAATGAGCGAACATTTTGTTCGCACCTTGCCCTCTTTACATCCCTGTTCGCGTCTCTTCTCCCTTCTTTACCAGTTCCCTTTTCTCCTTCTTTCAGGCCTCCAATTACCACCTGCGCGCACCCCCTTCTTGCGGTCCTTCCCCCTCAGTCTTCTTAGGAGTTCGATTAGTAACTTCTTGTTTCCCATTTGATGCCCTTCTCCCCCCTTTTTTCCTCATACCTTTTTCTTTTGTCATTTTCTGTTTTTTTTTCTGGTTTTTGCCAAATTCGCCTTTCGACCTCCTTCCTCGTCTTTTAGTCCCTTGGTTGCCCTGTCGTTTGACGCTGGAAGGGACCATAACCCTTTTTTCCATTTTCCTCTTTTTTTTTTCTCAAAACTTTCGATTTTTTTCCGACTTTTTTTTGGCCTTAACTCTTCTTTCGTCCGTAAAAACTGATTTCAAGATCGTTCACCTAGATATCCCGTCTCGTCCTACTTTTTTGACCCTTGTTCCCTTTTGATACTCATTGCTTTGCGTTCCCCACACCAATTTTTGGGATTCTTCTCACCCCCCTGGTTGACGTTTCTCTTTTTTTTTTTCCTTGCAGGCATTTCGGGTTGTGAAGCCTTCCACTTTCCGTTTTCTTTTTTGCTTTTTTGACTGCATTTCCCTTCCTTCTTCCTTCCATCTCCGTCTTTCTTCCCCCATGCTCCCCCTTTCCCCTTTTGCTATATCACCCCCGCTCGTCTCCCCTTCTGGACGGTTATCTTTTTTTAGTACGCCAATCCGTTCCCCCCAACCCCCCATTCCCCCCTAACTATTTCCTCTTCCTCCCCCTTTCCTCCCTTTTTCTATGACATGTTCTTGCTTGTCTTTCTTTCCCAACCCACATGACTTCTTTTTTTCTTGGTGTCTGCGCCTCTTCGGTCCTATTCGAAGTCTCGAGTTTTCACTCTTCTCTTTTCTCTGCTTTTTCTTTCGCGTTTAATTCCAGAGCCTTTCTCATTTCTCCTTTTCATCGTCTTTTCGATCCTTTTCTTCTTTTTTCCCTGATTGCCGCGCGGTTATTTTTTTGGCCACTCAATACCATGCTTTTGTTTAGTCCCGCCCTCCTTCGTGGATCTTTTTCTCCTCCTTCTTTTTTTTTTCCCCCCTCGGATTCCTCCTCTTTTCTTTTTTTTCCTTTTCCCGAAGGAAATTTTGGGGTTTTGTAGGGATTTCTTTCGATCTCTTTCGTTTCCCTCCTTCCTCTTTTTTTCTTTTGTTCTTTCTTCCTTTTCCTTTCACAGTTGCCCTCCTTTTAATTTTTCTGTTTGGCTGACTCTTTGCTCTTCGCTAACCCCCTCTCTTTCTACCCTTCCGAATGGGCGGTTATTCTTTTTCATTTTTCCCGACCTTGACGCTTTACTTCAGGTCTTCCTTCCCCCTTGAAAGTTGCGCTGTTCACTTTTTTCCTTTCGCGTCCTTACCCCCTTCTTCTTCCGTTTTGCCTTTTTCTTTTGTCTGAATCTTTGACCCCCCCTTGCAAATTTCCGGATTCCTTCCCTTCCTTTTGCGGCCCCCCCTCTTCCTATCTTCCTCCACCGTTTTTTTCTTTCTCTCTTTTCCTTTCTAGCGCCCCCTTCCTTTTCCTTTCTTTCTTTTTTGTCTCGACAGTCGCACTTTTTTTCCCTTCTCGCTTTTTCGTTCTTCGGAAAGACTCCGAGCATTTAACAGCGCCCCTTTGACCATTCCTGTAACATAAACCTGGTCCTTTCAGTGGTCCTTTTCACTTCCAATGTCTGATCTTCACTTTTCTTTTTCCTCTCTTTTTTCTCTTCGCTTGCCCCTTTCATTACTCCCCAAACCTTTTCTTGATTTCTCAACTTTTTCACTTTCACGATCCTCCCTCGGTACCCTGAACTCTTTATGGGAGCCCCGATCTTCCCTTCTTTCTCCCCATCCCGTTTCCTTCAAATGTATTATTACCCCCTTCCGCCTTTGGCAGCGGCTTGTCATGCCCTTTTTCGAGCCAGCAGTTCGCGTCCGCCTTCCTTCCTACACGATTCAACTTTAGGGAGAAACCACCTGCAGTTTAAGTCTTTTTCCCCCAATTGCTCCTGCGCAATCCCTTCCCCTCATCTTCCTTTCGAATCTTCTCTTTTTCCCCTTCTCTTTCCCATTTTTCAAAATTCCGTCCCATGCCGTCTTTTTTACCGGCGTCAATATCCTTGAATTCTGCCCCCTTCCTCTATTGTCTTCCCCATCCCCTCCTAGGTATGTGTTTTTGATCTCTTTCAATGCAAGCTTGTATCCCTCTCTACAGCAGGAGAGATTTTCCCTCTCAGTTTTTCTTGGTCTTTTTTTTAAGTTTGGCGCTTTCTTTTTTTTTCCTACCTTCTGCCTTCAGGGGGCCCCTTTCCCTTCCTTTTTTTATATCTCCCAAATGTCAGTTTTTTGTTCAGTGTCTTCTGACCTTTTCTTGCCTTTTCTTCATTCCCTCCCCCCCTCCGACCCCCGTTTTCAAACTCTTTCCTCTTTATTTTCCCTTTTCTCAGCCTTGTTTTTATGAATCCCCCATCATGGGTTGTGTGACCAAGTCCGGTATGCCAGAGCTGTCCCCCCTGGTACTGTCTCCGTTTATCTTTTCCTCTTGACCCAACCACCGTCCGTTTCCTCCCTCTTTTCTTCTTCGTCACACTCCTGCCCCCTTTTTATTCTTCCCGTTTTTTCGCTTTTCAGCGAAGCATTGACTCGCTTTCTTCCAGCGTCCCCTGGTTTTCCCCCCCCCTCTATCACCCATTTTCTTTCTCTAATTTAGTCCTTTGCACCCCCTATCCACGGTCACACTTCCGACTTCCCCCCCCCCTCTTTCTGATCTGGCTTTGCCTTTCATACGCAGCCGGTTACGAAATTCACTCATTCTTCCTTGGTGTTATTGACTCAACTGAATTTTGCGACTCTTTTCTCTTCTTTTTAAGACGTACCCCCTTTGTCCTCTGCTTTTCTTTATACATGTTCTCTTTTTCCCCTTGCTTCCTTCCCTTTAGACACTTTGGTTTCCCTGTTTCGACGCATGAGTTTTTCTTTTTTGTTCAACCGCCCCTTTTTTTCCACTTCACTGCGAGTTTTCCTCCTTTCCTCACACTTCCCTTCCCTCATTTTCGATCTTTCTGTCTCGTTCCCCCCCCTTTCCCCCGCATCCCTTTTTTGACCGTGGTCCTGCTTTAGTCCCCCTTCCCCTTTTCAACAGATATGAATAGATAACTCTTTCTCCCCTTCTTTATCACGTCCTCTTTTCCCAGTTTGTTCCTTCGGTTTTCCACCTTCCCTCCCGCCCCTTTTCTTTTTCTGCTCTTTCCCCCTTTTTTTGTCTCGAGATATAGACCCCTTACGTTTGGTCGGGATTCCCTTTTTCTCCTCTCTCATCCGATCTTTCCCCCATTCTTGTCCGTTGCAATCCCCCTTTGTTCTTCCTGATGCGAGCGTTTACAACATGACTTTTTGTCCTCACTTCCCGGGCTCTCAGTTTGGTTCTTCCCCAATTTGTTTTTTTTTTTTTCCTCTTCCATTTCTGCACTTTTTTTCTTCGGCCGGACTTTTGCCCTCTTTTATGCCTTTTCTTTTGCCCACCCCTTTCCCATCCCTCTCGATTCGAAGCCCGATCGCACCCCGAGTTTTTCCCTGTATCAGTCTCCTCGCCTCTCCTTTCTTTCCTGCCCTTTAAAAGAATCCCCCCTTTTGCCCCCCCAATTTTTTTCTTCTTTCCTTCCCTACTCCCTGCGCGCCTTTCTTAGTGCGTTCAATACCCGTCGCGGCCTTCTCTTCGTTTGATTTTTTCGCCTTTTTCTTCCCTTAAGGCAACTTTTTGTCTCCTCCTTTCCCGATGGGGGCCTCTTTCTTTTCTCCCTTTTTTCCCCTCTTTTTGCAACTTTTCCTCAATTTTCTCCCCTGGCGAGATGGGTTGCCTCCTGGTTTGCATTACTGAGTTCCTTCACCTACAACAATCCCCCTTTTCGCTTTTGCCTTTTCTTCTAACCACGAGTTTACATGTCCTATTGTTTTGCTTCCCTCTGCAACCTCTTTTCGCGTTTTTTTCCGGGTCCGGTTTTCTCTTCATCGATTTCGCTATCCCATTACCTTGTTCCCTTTTTTTTTGGATTCAATCCCCTGCGTGCACAACCCAACCCCCCTTTTTCTGCAGTTTCCACTTTCACGGGTCTTGCTTTTTCCAGGCGTTTTAGCTTTTTTTTCATCGTCTTTCCTTTTTTTTTTTTCTTTTTTTGTCTTTCCTTCAATCCTTTCCTTTTCTCCTCTCCCCTTTTAGTCCCCCCTCTATTTCCATTTGTTCTTTCCTCCCCCGCTCGTCAGGCCCCCACCGGCCCTTTTTCTGTCGGTTCTCCCCTGTCCATCCTTTTCCCTTTTCACCCCCTTTTCCCCCACTCTTTTTGCGCTTTCTCTGCTCTCTCTTTCTCCTTCCTTTTTTCTTTTTCCAAACCCGCCTTTTAGTGGCCGGTTTTCCATTGGACAGTTACTTTCGATTTTTCCCTCTTTTTCATTCTTCCGCGTCGCTTTCTTTCTTTTTTTATGGTCTCCCTATTATCATCTCTTAATCCTCTCTTCTCCCGTTGAATTCTTCAGGCGTGGCCGATGCCATCTCTCTTTTTTCCAAAAGCCACCCCGACCCTTGTTTTTTCTTTTCCGATAATTTCACTCTTTTTTTCTTCTTTACTTTCTCGTTTGATGTCCATCGCATGATTCTTCCTTGGTCCTCTTGCTTTCCTTCTTTACGCTTCCCCTTTTCGTACAAGTTTCTTTACGTCTTCCTCCTTCCTTTTACTCTCTTTCCAACTCTCTTCTTGTTTTCTCCTTTTTCGTGACTTCATTCCTCACCATTTTTTTGATGTGTTATTTGCTTGGCCCGCGAGTCACACGCTTTAAGCGCTTCCTGCTGGTCCCTTTCTTCCCGTTTTCTTTAATTTCTTTTTTTCCCCTACAGTTATTCCCAGGCCCTTCCCCTGACCCCATTTTTTTTTCCTTTTCCCCTTTCTATTTTCCTACTCTTCCCCCTTTTAGCTTCTTCCTTTCCTGCCTTTGCTGGTCGATTAACTGGTCCCCCAATGCAGCTTCTTTTCGATTACGTTCGGCTTCCCCCCCTCCTTCTTTTTTCCTCCTTCCCTCGTTTTGTGTTTCTCTTAGTAAGGGATGCCCTTTATCAGTTCCTTTTTTTTTCCTCTTTTCTGTGCAGTGGGTTAAGTTCTTTGACCCTCGCCCGTGGCGCCCCTGACCGTTCTCGTCCAGTTTCTTTCGTTTTTTTTTTTTAAAAGTCCTAACGCGCTTTCCTCTCCCCACACAAAACGTGTTCTCTTCTTTCCTGGTAATCCCCATGTCTTTCCTTTTCCCTTCCCTTCCCTCAACGGAAGATAGCCGCCGCTTCCCTGGATTACAAGATCGGGGTTTCGCCCTTTTTCCCCATCGTCACAACCCCTCAACACTTTCTTTTTTCCCCGTACTTCACATCTTCTGCGCTGACCCCTCCCCCTCTTTTTTTTTTCTCCTCATTTTTTTTGATTTCCCATACGGCCCGGAACATTTCCTCCCTTTCGTTTTTACCCTGAACCTCCAGCCCAAGTCCCTCCTTCCTTTTTCTCTCCCTCGTATTCCATCTTTCCCGCAATACCCGAGACCCCCCTTTTCCCCGCATTTTCCCAGTGTGCTGTTCAAAAAATGAGCGCTGAGGCCTCTTCCCCCCTTTTCCCCTACGCATAGGGATTTTCAAAGTTTTCTTTTCCCTTCTGCTTGCCTTTTCTGTCCCTCCGGTATCCGCTGTCCCCGTTCCCTCACATTTTCCCTACATGCCGACATAGCGCAGGGCCACTCCACCAGCGATGCCTTTTGTACTGATTCTTTCCCCCCCATGCAGCTCGGCATCCCTTCTCCATCCGGAGCCGCCGCATCTCCTTTTTTCTCTTTTCTTTGTGAGGAAGTTTTCTGATTCGGTAACACCAGCTTTCTCCGCCAGTTTTCCCTTTGGCTTTTCCTGACCGCTTTTCTCCCCCAATAACTTTTTTTCCTTTTAGGATCGACTACTTTCCCCCCTTTCCTGAAGCAGTACCCTCAAACTCCCCCGAAAGTTTTGGGACAGTTTCCTGTCCACCCCCGCTTTCTGCCTGTACCGCTCCCCCTTCAATTTGGTTCCTGCCTGCCCTTCTTTCTTTTTGCCTCTCCCTCCTTCATGCTCCCGTTTCTCCTTTCTCCCCCAATACTCCTGCGATATCGAGTGCCTATGCTGGAAAAACCTCCCGTTTTCTTCCTCTCGGTTTTTTGCCTTCTTTTCGCCGCCCACCAAATTCTTCTCCCTTCAGGGTTCCTACTTACCCCCCAGGGCCTTTTTCATGCTTGTCTCTTCTTCTTTCCATCGGTCTGCATTTTTCAAACCCCCGATCCCTCTTTTCCGTTTCCTTTAGTTCCTGTTGTTTTCCCTCTCCCACACCGCCCTCTGCCCCCCCCCATCTGAATTCTCCTGGCCTTTCTTTTTCCTCTCGACTGTTACGAAAGAAACGTTAATGCCGCCCGCGGTTGCTGTATATTTTCCTCGTGGCTCGTCTTTTCTTTTTTTCTTTTCCTTCCGCTCCCATATGTCTCTATTGATTCTTTCTACCATTTTCCCTTTCCTGCTTCTCTTACAAAGGGAGGACTTTATTTTTCACACAACTTTTTTCCTTCTTCTCCATTTCTTTCCTCGCGTCTATGTTTTTCCCCCCCTCTCTCCCCTTCACATCTTTTAGTTTTATTCAAATGCCCTTTCCTCAACCCGCCATCTTTTGTCGACTCTTTGGTTTGCAAAAACCTTTTTCTTATTACACCTGATGGTCCGTCTTAGCTTTCCCCCTTTCTCTTTTCTCCTTTTTTTTTCCCGCCCATCCGCCTGCTTACACCGTGTTCCCCCTTCACTCTTTTTTTTACAGCGTATGAATGAGGATTCTTCCCCCTTCAAGAACTCCCCCCCCTTTTCTTTTCCCTCTTATTTTTTTTTTTCCCCTCGATTTCTTTTCCTTTGTTTTGTGATACTCCTCCCTTTTTCCGGTTCTTTCCTTTGAAGTCACTTCTTCTAGCCCCACTCTTTCTGTTCCGCTCTTTCTTTCTTTATTATTTTATTCCCTATTTCCCCTATCCGAATTTTTTTTCCCTCCCTCTCTTGGGCCATTCGGCGGGGATCCCTCTGATTCCCCCATTTTTTTTTTTCCGACTCTTTCTCGCCCAGGGTCCCGTTAGGATGTCTTCTTAAAGGGTTTTCCGTTCGGTGATTTATCTTTCTTTCCTCTCGCTTTGTCCCCCCCCACCTTCCCTTCTTCCCTCCTTTTCCTCCGACGTTTCCCCCTGAAGTTGTTTTCCTCCAGGTACGAAGTAATCACTTCCCATCCCGCTCGGAACGGAGTTTCCGACCTCTTCTCCCCTTCTGCTTTTGAGACCATCGAAATGCGCGCCACGCCTCTTACGTCAATCCTCCCCCTGCAGGCCAACTTTCTTTTTCCTCTTTTCTTCAATTCTTGTCTTCCCTAAGGTCCCTCCTCTCCCTTTCATTCCCTAGGTTTTTTTATCTTTGACCTCAGTTCTCTTTTGTTTGCCAAATGCCTTTTTTCCCTCATCGACTCTTCTCTTTTTTTAGGTATCGGTTTTCCCTTCCTTTTTTTTGCTTTCAATCATTCCCACCTTTCCCCCTTCTCGCTGCCGGCTTTCCGTCCCCCCCTTTTCTAAGCTTGGTTCTTTGTGGCGGCGGACCTTTCCGCAAACCGAGGACTGTCTCAAGTCAACCTTTTTTTTTTTTACCGCCCTTTCCCCTCTGTCCTCAGTACTTTTTTCCTTCTCTTCTTGCGATACTACTTCTTATTCCCACCCCCCTCTTGGGCACTTAAGGATGCAGACCCCCTCTGCTTTCTTTTTTCAATTACGTTTCTTGTTGTCCCCGATTCATCTTTTTTTTTTTTGATTTTTTTTTTAAATTCCCCTTCCTCTTCCCCTTGTAAGTCTTTTGAATTCCCAGAGTCACTGCTCATTTTTCCCTTCCCTTTTCCGGACCCTCCTTCGGTATATTTTCTTCCCTATCCATTCCTCCTTTTCCAACCCCTTCCATCCCGTTTGTCTCTCTCGCTGTACTTCTGATTTCTTTCTTCCGTGCGCTTGGCAAAACTGACCTTTTTTTTTTCGTTTCCCCCGTTCCTCTTCTGTCTTTTAGAAGTCGGCGCTTTTATCTTTTTCTTTCTGTTCTTTGTCGCGGAATTGTAAGTCATCCTTAATGTTAATCCCCTTGTCTGATCTCAGTTTTCCTCTCTTCCGGTCTTTCCCCCTTCGCCGTTCTTTTTTTCCCTCCCTCGTTTCAGGATGTCCCCCTTAATTTCCCGTTGTCTTCTTTGCCTTTTTCTACGGATTTTCGAAAACGATCCCTGAAGGCAGCCGCTGTCGCCTTTTTCCGTTAGGTTCGTACTTTCCTTTTTCCCCCGGTTTTTGCTCTTTTTCCCTTCCTTTGACGTGTCGTCTCCCTCCTCATCTTTTATTGTATTTTCGTCTCTTTTTCATTAAATTCTGAATAGCCCAGTTTTTTGTGTTTCTCCTCTTTCTTTCCCTCCTCCCCCCACGTTTTTTAATTTCCCTCTCTTCTTCTCCTTTTTCTACTTCCCTTCCCCTTTCCCATTGGGTTCTTCCAGGAAAGTTCATGCCGTACACGTTTGCTGCTGGTCCATGCGCTTATCTCCCCGTCGACCGTACTACCAAAAACTTTTTTCTTCAGCTTTCTTCCTGTCGCTTTTTTTCTTCCTTGCCCCCCTTTCCCTGGGCTGTCTTCCTGATAGGCCTTCCTTCTTCTCTTCCTCTCTTTTTCCGTTTTTGAGTTTGATAGATATTCTGATGCCTTGCTGCCTACTTCTTTTCCCCCAGTACTTTGCGTCCCCGTGGTTTTTTTCTTCTTTGCTCCGACTTTTCTTCTCCCCTTTTTTTTTGTCCTGGCGGGTCCCAAGCTGCGCCCTGACCAAGCTCACCCCTTTGTCCCGCGAAATTTCCTTGTCCTTACTCCCCTTTCATGTTCCTCGGAACCCCTCCACACCTTCCTTTTCTTCCATTTGGCTTCGCTCCGATCGGGTTTGGCGATGACCCTTTCCTTTCCCCCCCCACATCAAACACCCTGTGCCGTCTTCTGATTTTTCCTTCAGTCGCGCGTCTACCTTCCTCTTTTCTTTTGAGCCCCTCTTTCCTGTTTTTGAATCCTCTTGTCCGTATGTCCGACCGTCGTTGGAAACACACACAACACCACCTACACCCAACCAGCGCACCAAAACACAAAACCAAACAAAAAAACCAAAAACTACCCCGCGCTAACCACCCCGCAAAACCACCCCACCCAAACACCACACCAAAAACCCCAACACACACAAACCACCAAAACAACAAAAACCACAAACCCCCCCCCCCCCCCCCCCCCCCCCTCCCCTTCTTTTCACTCCCTCAGCTGCGCTGCTCGGTTTGTTCTTTTTCAGCCCAGGCCAGTCCGCAACTTCAACTCCTCCAATTATCGGTCTTTCCACCCATCTTTTCTTTCTTTTTTTCTTTTTTTCACCCCTTTCCTTCGCCCGGCCCCTGAAGACGCCATTCCCCGTTTGCCTTCCTTCCGTTCCCACTTATTAGAAATGATCTTCCCCCTCGCCCCCTTCCCGTTAGAAGGAGTCGCGCTTTTCCCACACTTCCGCACTTTCGCCTAACGGTCCGCATTAGGTTCCGCCTTCCCTCAAAACGCGTTGTTTGTTTTCCCCTTTTTCGCATGGCCCCTTCCTCCTCGTCGAGAATTCCAGCTGCGCGCTTTCAGACACCCCCCCCCCCCCCCCCCCCCCCCCCCCACCCCCCCCCCCCCCCCCCCCCCCCCCCCCCCACCCCCCCCCCCCCCCCCCCCCCCCCCCCCCCCCCCCCCCCCCCCCCCCCCCCCCCCCCCCCCCCCCCCCCCCCAGACGCCTTCGTGAGATTTTTCTTTTTTTCTGACCTTTGCGTTTTTCTTTTCCTTCCTCCAAAGCCGCTTCTTGTTACCTTTCTCTAGCGGTTCTTTATCTCCCCCCCTAACTCCTTTGTGCTTTCCGTTCTCCTATATGCCCGTTTTAGGTTCCTTCTTCTTCCCCCGCCCCACACTTTTTTTTTTTCCACTCCTTTCCAGCTCTGAACAACCCTATGATTGTCCCCTCTCCTGTTTTTTATTGTATGCCCCCCCGCTGTTGTTTTCCTCGCTCCTCCTCTCCGATGTTTCCCCTTCAAACCGTTCTTTCCTCTTTCCAGATTTTTTTCACCTCGTTTTACGTCGACCTTCCTCGGTCCCTTTTTCTTCCTCCCCCCCCCTTTCCCGCTTGGATCTTCCCCATCGGTTTTTTTGAAGGCGACCCAGTTCACTCGTCCTCCTATTCTGAAGTCTTTTTTCCCCCCTCCCAGCGTCCTGTTTTTCCCCCCAG
>Ga0179591_1340182_pt1 | contig 19032 bp, 28 predicted proteins | sample CZOMad2_1_08_16f_FD_182891 | JGI IMG/M metagenome (GOLD analysis project Ga0179591, IMG submission 182891) | Vadose zone soil fungal communities from Angelo Coast Range Reserve, California, USA - CZOMad2_1_08_16fungal (PacBio error correction) | ecosystem: Environmental > Terrestrial > Soil >... | reverse complement strand
GGGAAATTAGTCCCACCTTAGTTGTTGTCGCTGAGTCTTATCTCTTCCCCCACCCCCCCCCCCCCCCCCCCCCTCCCCCCCCCCCCCCCCCCCCCCCCCTTTTTGGGGGTTTTAGATGTGAGGGACGGCCTCCCTTTCACCTCCTTTTTCCCAGTGGATTCTCTTGCGCGGTGCTTACGAGAAATTTTTGTTTTTTTGGGTTCCTGAAATCTCATCATCGCGAATCATCGCCCCTTCCATATCTCTTTTGCTGAAACCTTTTTACTCACGTGGTTCGTTGTGTTTGGGCGGCAACCCCCGATACTTTTTTTTTTCTTTGTTTGAAGCGTCCTTCTCACGTCGGACCCAGGCGAACATGTAGTGGAATTTTTTTTCATGAGATCTTTTGCCGGAGCTACCGCACCTCCCTCGCCGGACATGAGCTGATCTGCGGCCCACTCAGATGGAAGCGTTTTTAGTCCCTTCTACGGTCCTATTCCACTCCGCCGCGAATCGTTTAGACCGATGTCCGCTCTTTGTGAGTTCTTTTCAGATCTTCTTGCCTGTTTTTCCTCGCATCCAAACCCCAGGTTGAAATCCTGTTGAATATCCTTGCCGGTCCAAGCGGCCACAACCTATCTCCTTCGCTTTGTTTCCTTCATAACCCAATTTCCCCCTGTGCATCCCCCCCCCCCCCGGTGTTTTTTTTTCACCTTGTAGTTTCCTAGACCTTCATCCTTCGAGCAGAAGGTTGATTCGCGCGTTCCTGGTTTCTTTTCCTCCCCTTTGCTCTGCCCCCCTGTTCGTCTCATGATGCAATGCGTGTAATCTCCTTTTCTTGTTTGGTGGGTCGCCGCGCTGGTTGTTTTACCAGGGCTGGTTCCTTCCAGGTCAGCTTTTCAGCCCGAAATGCTACCTTGAGCGTTTTCCTGACCCTGTTCTCCCCCCGGATAAAACACCTCCGCGCGACTTTTCTTTGTTGACTCTTAGAAGTCCCCTCTCTGAGGCTTTTTTCCCATTTTGGCTCTCTCTTCTAATGGTAGGAGGACCTTCTTCTGCCATTATGAGGCAGGTTCGCGTCGGGCTCTAGTCCTCTCCCCTCCCCAAAGAAATAGATAAGCAAGCCTTTTGCCCTTTCTTTTGTCTTTTTTTAAAGGGTCCTCCTTAAACTCAGGATCCCGGATTGTCTGGATGCTGCGGGTTCGCGTGATCCTGCCGACAAATGCCTCGGTGTCTTTTCCAGGGTGACTTGTAAATGGCTCCCCAGATCGTCAGCTTTATCTTTTACTCCCCCCTTTTGGATGGGGGGTGCGCTCCTTTTTCTTCTGTATTTTTTTTTTCTTATCATAAAGATGTTTTTAAGGTGCCATCAGCCTCTTTAAGCCCGCCTTTTTTGTGCTGCCCACCTCCATCTTTCCTTTTTTGACTCTTTCGAGAAGTGACTCGGAATGAGATGCACTTTTTGTACTTCCTTGAAGACGTAGGTTTCTCAGAGCCCGTCAAAACGCTTTGGATTTTGGAGCGTTTCGTGGTTATTGATTCCTTTCTCGAGGTTCCCAAAGAACACCGCGCCCCGGCGGTCTTCCTTCCTCCTCCCCTCGTTGTTCATACTGACCTTAGCGCTTCAACCCTCTTTTTTTTTTGGAACTCTTGCGATCCTGGCTTTCCCGGTAACCGAACCTGGGCCCAACGCGTCTACCAAGCAAATTTCATTTTTCTCGCTACCGCCCTGTCCGAAGAGGCATCCCTCATCTCTTTCACGTTTCTACCTTATCCATCTACCGATGGGGACTTCGATGGCAGCACAACACCCTCCTTCTCCCTTTCTTTTTTCGTTTATGATGGAACCCCAAAGCTTTATGAATCCTCCCCTTCCACCCTTCCTCTGACCCTTGCTCTCAAAAAATTAGGTTTTTATGACGCCATCGAAAGCTGACCGGTCCTAAACTTTTGATCTGATCGCCTTCACTCGACTTTTTCCCTGGATCACTCGTAGGAATGACACACGAGTCCACCCCCCCCCCCCCCCCCCCCCCCCCCCCCCCACTCCCTTTCCGCGTTGCCGCATATCCATGGAGATCTCACTTGTCCCCCCTGGAATCCAATGCGTTTCTACGCTATGCTTGCTTCCGGCGCCCGCCGGCGAACCTGCTCATTCCTCTCCATATGGTCAATAATGCATCGTAATGGACCCTCTTCCCCTGAGGCCTTTCTCATCGGTCTAGTTTCTGGACGATCTCCCGCCCATGCCGCGCGTCGCCGCGGTGTTCCCCTTTCTTCTTCCCTGATGGGGAACTTGGAGTGCCCCTCCTTCTTCTTTTCTTTTTTTGTTTCAGATGACCTATTCCCCCCAATTCCCGACTGTTGCATCGCGCCCCCGCCCGCACACAGCCACCATTTCACCTATTCTGGACCTCCTTCTCCCCTCCCTAAGCCGAAGACAAGAAGGGTTTCTTGTCCTACTCCTCTTCTGAAAATAATCCTCCCTGACCCCAGCGCGCATCCACCTTCTCAATTCTTTGCAATGTCCGCCACCGCTAAAATTCTTTTCCCTTATGCCTTGTGGAACCTCCACTTTCCCCCCCCTCCCGCTCGTCACGTTTGGCAGAGAACGGCTGCTTTTTGTCAAGTCTTTTCACGTTTTTCGTCCCTTTTCGATTCCTCCCCATCCAGATATGCACAATCTCGACCAAGTTCTAAGGTCTCTTCTCGGTCAACACTTGTCCTGCATCCCCCTCCATTGGACCTGTGACCCAAGATGCCTAACTCAGATCCCCGCTCGTCGCAGCCTCCCGCCTGTGCGCCTTCTTTTCTTTTTCCCTTTCCGCCATTCATCCCATGTCCCTCAAACCTCCCCCTCCTCCCTTTTCCTTTTTTCCCGGTCCGGAAACTCCAAGTAACACCCCGTCACTTTTGCATGACACCGCACCAGCGGCCTGACCCCCCTTTCTTCTATACGCAGTCTGATTCTCGAATCTGAGATTCGTACTTCGTCACCTCCCTCAAGCCCCCTTCCCTTTTTAAGATTCTTAGAGAGCCTCCAGCAGTCGACCTCAAAGTCCCGACGCAAAATACTCCCATCAAGGACGCTCTTTCCCTCCTCTCCCTCCCCTTTTCTCTCCCTCCCAAGTAACTCAAAAAATATTGTAGTTTTTTCGCCATTTTCCCCTCCCTGTGCCCCTAGCCCCCATAATCCGAGTCTCCCGACTCCCTCCCTCTGATTCGTCCCTCTGCGACGCTTAACATCTTGTTTTTTTTTACAGAAGACTTTCCTGGATCCTTCCTTTGGAACGAAGAATTTAGGAGGGATATATCTTCTTTTCCCTCCCCCCCTAAGTTTTTCCCCTCCAGACCTTCTTCTTTTTCATGAAGCATCACTTAAACGTCTTAGAATATCCCCCCGGGATGCGCCGATCCCCTTAACACTGGTCGTTTCTGACCCCTCTATGCTTTCTCCCTTGATTGTCTCATGCCAAAACAGGCTTGTCCCCAAAATCTAGAACCCCCCAGTCCCTCTTTAGCGTCTTTCCCCTGAGGGGGAGTCTCTTCCTGATGTCTCGTTCCTATGTAGTAAGTTTTTGTCAGAAGGCGTGTGAGGTCTTTCTCTGCGGCGTTCTTCGGCGCGGGAGTCTTGTCTTCTTCGCCCGGGTTTCTCCTGAAAGCTCCTTCTCCCTCTATAGCGCACTCTGGCGTCTCAGGTACTCCGATTTTTTGTTGTGGGTTCCCTGCTCCCACCTCTGCTTTTTTGGGTGAGGTACGTGACTCGTGATGGGAAGGGATCCCTTTAGATTTCTCAGATGAATCGTTACTGACGTCGTCAATACCGCGTGGTCCCCCTTTTGATCTGTGGTCCACGCCGCTGCGCGTGTCAGTCACCATGTAATGCTTATGCTTCCCGCCCCTCTCCCACCCCCTGCATGGAGCGCGCCGAACTCGTACTGACCGAGAAAGCTCTCCTTTTGCGAGACTCCCCGCTTTTTCGATCTCCTTCGCGGTGGCCCCTTCCGGAGTCTCCCAACACCCTTGGTCCTAATTTCCAAAACAATCCCTCCCGGCCTTTTTTTCCCCCGCGCCAAACCCTTGTGAACGTCAATCTGCTTTGGTGAGTTAATGAACATAAATTTCCTTCGACCTCCAAGTCGAGCCTCTAAATTGCCATGCCTGAGAAGAATTCTAGCGAGCTTGCCTGCTTTATGTTCCCGAGTCTCTTGAGGTCCCTTTCCCCTCTTTCTTCTTGTCATGAAGGCTCCTCCCTACCCCATTTTTTGATGTTTGTGGCCCGCCGCTTTCTATTTTCTCCAGGCCTGGTTCCTTTAGAATCCTTTCCTTTTCAAAGGCTAAAGGCCCGAGATATTAGGCAGGTGTGTCCACCCCAGTCACCTCGTCCAACCTACAGTTTTCTGCTGTGAACTGGCCGGTACGATCGACGCTCACCCTGTTGGAACCGCGTAAAAATGTCATCTCTGAGGCCTCCCCTGTCCAGGATGACCGGAATATGGAGCTAAATCCTCATGCTCCTCCCCTGGCTGGCGCCGAGTGCGTCTCGCCTCCCCCCCTAGCGCAAACTGCCTTTTTGTCTTCACATTCGTCCCCTTTTACTGCCCTTTCCCGCCAACAGCTTAAGGATGTCTGTCGATTTCGTGACTCGCCGAAAAAGTCTCTCCCTTTTTCCATGCTTTCCGGAATTTTTCCCAATGGGATACCCCTTCAGTAAGCTTTCTGGTCTTTCTCCCCCCCAGGAATTCTGTCCTCTCCCCCCTTAGTAGGCGTAGGTTTCATCAAAAGAGTGTTTCCTCCTCCTTTTTTTCATCCAGTTCCCCTGATCCCTCTGTTTTTGCTTCCCCTAAGGTTCCACTTGAAGGTCGCGCCTGAGAAGGGGCTTCCCCCCCGATCGCGTTTCCCCCTCCCTCAATGTCCCCCAAAAATCGTACCCTTCCCCAGTGCGGTCTCTCTTTGCCAATTTCGGCCCGCGGATTAGCAGGGCCACACCCGTCATTTTCAAACTTGCTGGTCCATTCTTTCGCTCTAGTTTTGACCTCTCCGTGAGATCTAACTCCTAGAGATTCCCCCCCCCTTTTATGAATTTTTTTTTCACGCCCCCCGTACCTGGTGAGGTCACCTGGGGCCCATCGTCTCCTTTCTCCCAAAGCCCTGTACGATTTAAAGTAGCCGCTACCTCTGTTCCCCCCCCGAGACTACTCTGGACAGTCCCTTTGCTCTACTCGCGCGGAATCCATTCTCCCGACTTCTTTGATTGAAGCCCCCCCTTCGTCCTCGGACTCATCCAACGTGGGTAACCTTCACTCTCTGATTCACCTCGCCTCCGTACCCAAGGTCCCGCGGAAAAAATTTCCCGTTGAAATGGTCTGCTTCTTAACGGGGGGTAGATGGACATCCGGGAATGCTGACACCTTTATGCTGATTCACGGCGTCTTCCTCTCCCTGCACTCCCCGGACCGTAAATAAGAGAGGGAAGGCGCTTACAATTCATCTTCCCCCCTTTTTCCCCCCTGAAATGGACCCCAAATGACGGTATTTTCGCTATTATTTTTTTGCGGCGATCGCTCAAATACCCTGAAAAAGCTCCAGCCACCTTCTTTTTTCTCACCCCCCTTCCCAATTTAGAAATAGTCCTTAAGCTCCTCTTCATGGTACTCTTCGAAGCCTCTGTTAGCAGCCTTTCGGTTCTGGTGCTAAAGTTCCTCCTCATGTCGCGAGGCTTTCTCCTGTTGCTTGTCCCGCCTGGCCCCACTAATCCCTTTTTTCTTCCTTTTCGTGAATGAAGCTCCAATTCCGCCCTGTTGTACTGCCCACCTCCATCGCCTCGCCCAACCCCTCCCAAATCCCAAGATATGGAAGATTATCAGTCCGGTAGCAGACTCCTCCTCCGTCTTTCCCGAGCATCCCTAGCCTGCAAAATCAACTGCAGGCAAGCTCCCTTTCGGTCGACGCTTGCCTTTCTGTCTTCCTACCTTGTGTCCCCACGGATTTCGGTATGTCTGAGCCCCCTCCACCGCTTTCTTTGGAATAAAAGGTTTTTTCCCTGACGCTGGCTTATGATGTTGCTATTCACGTTTTGGCGGGTCTCTCCTCGTCCCCCGCTTCCCCCCAACCCATGGATATAGCCCCCTGATCTCTCTGTCATCGGCCCGAAACTCTTTTCTCGGCTCCTCCCCAGGAATGGCGGCTGGCTTCCTTTTCCTGCGTCCCCGCTGCACTCCCTGTTCAAGAAGATCGCTGATCTTTCCCCCTTTGTGAGTTTTATACAGGCGACTCAATCATTCATGACCCGCAAAACCCTAATTTTTTTCTTCCCTTTAATTTTTGATCATACCGTCCACACACGAAGTCATTCACCCCCCCCCCCCCTCCGGTCTTTTTTTTTTGGGGGGCCCTGACAAACCAATCCCCCGCGGCTTCTTCCAGTTCTTCCGCAGATTTGAATGGGGTGATTTTTCGCCGAGCTGATGAGCTTCTTCCTAACAATTCGCCCGCGCGATTTCCGATCGTGATTTTTCTCCCCTTTCCCTCACACGCTCTTCCAGGATGACCCCAAAGAAGTACCCGACCCCCTTCCACTCCCCTTTCCTCCCGAACCCCTTTCTTCGTATTTTTCCGAACACTACGAGAACCCTCGTGGAAAAGTTGGCACAGCTGTTGGCTTTGTCGCCCCCTTCCCCCGCCTCGATGGTCCATTTTTCAACGCCCTTTTAAAGGGGAGAGATTCCTGTTCCTTTCTTCCTGATTTCCCCTCTCCCTTCTTTTCCCGAAGCCGTTTCCTGGATTCCTGACTGTTACGCAAATTAGTGTCTTAGGATCTCTCTCTGTCCCCCTCGTTGTGATCCGCCCCGAACTCCTGCTGCGTTGCCCACATTCATCCCTTCCCTTTTTTTTCCCCCTCGTTTAAGACTCGTCGCATAGCGCCATTTCCCCCCCGTGATGTTTTCTCAGCAGGCTTTTTTCTCACTCAAACCTGCTACATCCAAGCGTGCACACTCGGCGTTGTGTCGGGAACTTCCCCTCAATTTTCCCGATGAGTGGTATTGCGTCATGACTGTTCCCGTAAGGTTGTCATCCGGTCCTCTCCTTGGTTTTTTCCCCGAGGAGAGGCAGAATGGCAGCGGCGCGGGGCGTATTCTCGCTCCTCCATCAGCCGCGAAATCATCGCCAGTTCCCTCTGTCTTCTTTACTCCTACTTTTTGTGGTCATTGCTCCCCAAAGATCCTTGCTTTTTTTGTGTTTTTTTCCCTCTTGGAAACCCCTGGACGAACATGTAGGCCTTTGGCGTAATGAAGGAAGTCGGATTCCTGAGAATCAGGCGCGGGTATGATCGTCGCTTCTGCGGGACCCCCCTTTACCCTTACGACTTCACCTTAAGCGTCCCCCCCGGCCTTCTCTTCTTCGCCCGGAATCGTTATCAAGCTTCCCTTCTTTTGGCTGACTGGAGATCTCTATTTTTTCTTTTTGAGCTGGACTCGCGAGGATCCCAAAAAATTGACCTCCAAACTACATCGCCGTGCCATTTTTTCACCACGAGACTAGACAGCTGGTCTTGTCCCCCTTCCCTGAACATCGCCACCCCCCCCCCCCCCCCCCCTCGCTTTCGTCCTAGAAAGTGCATTCGTCTTCTGAAGGTTTTCGAGTTGTTGATTTATGTCCTCCTGATAGAGGAGCTCTTCCCCCACTTCTTTTTTTCCAAGCTTCCCCGCCGATCTTCCATGCGATCTTTTGCTTCTCTGGTCTTTAGACACAGGCCCTCCGTTCTAGCCCCCGGGACAATTCCTCAATGAAGATTATTTTGCCTTTTTTCCTCAAACTGGATCACGCCTGCGAAACAACTGCTACTTTGGCGCACTAGCGGCGCCCCCCCTCTTCCCTCGCCCTTCGCCCAGCTTCAACCAGTTCAGCGAGGTTTTCTTCCTCATTTCTTGGTGATACAAATCATTTTCATGAGATTTTTTCGATGGTCTCTCCCCTATCGACCCCCCCCCCTCTTGAACGCATTGATTAAGTGATGCGATCTGGATCTCTCGGGCCTTTTTTTTCCTGGAATTTTTCTTTCTTAGTCTTGTTGTTTCGTTTCATACGCGTGATCTCACCCCCTCCCTTGGAGCGATCCCCTCCCCCATTCCGGACCCTGGCCCTCCCCCCTCTCTCTTCCATGCACCCCAGTAATGTGGCGATGAGCTCCTTAGTCTTTTCTTTTTTTTTTTTTTTAGGAATTCAGAGTGAATTTGCAATCACCCCTATATACGTTCCGAGGTTTTTTGTTGATGCCCCCCCCCCCCCTCCCCCCCTCTTTCTCCCCTGGATGAAGGGATGGCGCGCCCGTGAAGATTCTGAGAGCCCTTTTCTTCTCCTCCCTTCGGTGACCGGAAATGTAAACCCTCTCTTTGCTTTGGGATTTCCAGTCGGCGCGGGTTGACTTCTCCCCAGGATCCGCCTCGGTCACCCCCCTCCCCCTTTTTCAGAACGTCGGTCATTCATATTGTAATAATCCTCGTTTTTTTTCTTTAGAGTCTCCAAGGTCTTCTCTTCACACGTTATCCACTTTTTTCCCCGGCTCTCGGTGTTTTGGCAAATCGAGCCGCCATACCCCTCCCCCCTACGATTGACAGGTACTCGCTACGCCCCTAGGCCCCCGCCTCCTCCCTTCCCCCTTTGAATTCCATTGAACGTTCCAATTTTCCCACGCGCGCGGATCCTTCCGAGTGGGCAGCCAAAAAACCGGGTCCGTCTTTTGTCCCTTCTCACACCTTCTGATGCCTTCACTATGTATCCCACCTCCAATTCCATTCCTACGACCGGCATGGGCGCGCCACCATTCTTGTGTTGACGCCAATCGAAAGCTGCCCGTTTCTTCTCCTTTTTTTCCCCTCGGTCCGAACTCAACTTCGGAATTCTTCCCCCCTTTTTTTCCTTCCGATGCTCCTCTTAGGAACCTCCCCCCTTCCTCCATCCCAGCAAGGTCAAGAGTTTAAGGCGACCCCTCTTCCATTCTCTCAACCTGGCTCTTCAGAAATTTTCATCAAATTTTTCGTCTTTTGGCGCTCGTCTTGGCCCTTGCGTCGGCGAAGCTTCATTTAAAATGATTTTTTTCTCCTCCTTCTTCCCGGTAATCGGAAATCCTGTCATGTTCGCGCTGCATGAGCTTTCACGCGCTTAGTCGACCCTTTCGCCCTCTCCATTTAGACGCCTTCGTTGTGATCGTTTTTTGGAACACATGCCTGACCAATTGCATTTTAAGGCTGAAGCTTACCCCGCTGCTCCAATTCCCTTGATGACCTGTCCGAGTGCGCTCCTGAGACCCCCCCCCTTTTTCCAATGGCCTGACCCGCAGGAAGAAGAATCCCTCCTGAATTCTACTCTACCCGCATCTCGCCAGTTCCCTCCCCACCTTCTGTTCCCGAGACATTTCGAGGTCCCCACAACCTGCCCGCCCTGCCCTGCTTTAGGTAGCAAGTCGAACCCCCCCCCCCGCTTGTCTTCCCCTTTTCTCATTGCGTCCAGGCTGATGTATTTCAACATTGGGAATAGCTCTCCGAGGACCAAGATCCTCTTCCAACCCATCCCCCCTGTCATAGCCCTGAGCCGACTTCTGGTCCCTCTTTCCTAAGATTCCGGCGTGACGGCGCCCTCCAGTCCGTTGCCGGATTCTATTTCTAATGCTTCTTGACTGGTCTCCTCCCCGCGCGATCATGGGCCGTCTTTAGCTTCTGGTCTATCTCCCCTTTCCTTACCGCCTTTCATGAAAGACCCAACTTTGTCGGTCCCCCAGACGTGATACCCTTTACCGTCCGCCCCGACTCCGTCACCTCCCCTTCGAGTTCCATACCCCCAACAACGCCACCCTCGCGTAGCTTGACGAGCCCCGCGAGTTCCTGGCGTCTCGAGCTGATGAGTCTTCCCTCTGAAGACGCCCCCCCGACGCCTCCCTCCTGCTTTCCGATTCCGATCCCCTCCCCTCTTTTCAGACCCTTTTCAACAAAGATAGTCCGGACTTGACCCGCAAAAGCTACGATCCATACCACCTTTTGTTGAAGTTCACGAACCCTCCCCGAAACTTTTTTTTACCGGATTTCTGTTTTCCTTCGTCGACAAATCAGACCTGCTCCTCTTTTTCCCCTTCCCACGACCCCCCAATTTTCCAGGGCCGCGATTTTTAGTCAGCCGCGACGACTTAACATCTATTATTCCCTCCTTCTTCTTCTTTCCGCCAAGCTCGGCGGTCCCTCTTCTCGGGTTTTTGAGAGACTTCCGCCGAACACTTCTTCTTTCCCCTTCCTGCCATACCCGGCACCTCCGGCTACTTTTTTAGCAGTAGCAGACTTTGACGAATGTCCACTTTAAATGGCGTGATGGTCTCCCCCCCCCCTTTTCCGGCAGGGATTGGCGACCTTCCCCCCTTTTCATCAATGTGCTAAACCCCCCTATTTTGCGTAGTTTTTTTGGGATCTTTCTTTCAGATCTTCTTTCCTAGCCTTGAGTTGTTCAGGCTTTGCGGTCCGGCCCCCCGAGTTCCCGGTCCATCCGTTCGTCTCTTCCCTTGAAATCGCGCCCGTTCCGTCTGACGAGATCGAAGGAAGACCTCAATGCTTTAGCAAGCATCGGCGTCGTCTGAGGACGCAATGGGCTCTCCTTTTTGTTTCACTCTCATTTGGTGACTTCTTAGTGTTTTTGGTCCTTGTCTTCGGGGACTCCATTTTTTTTTTGAGATTTCGAAGAGGAAGGATTATCCCTCCTAAGATCTCTCTTAAAGGGACATGCGTCGCGCTGATTGCGGGACCCCCGGTGTTTCGGAAAATGTCCTCGTTAGAAGTTGAACCTCCGTTCCAAGCCTTCCCTGTTATGATCGTTTAGACCGATGACCGGTAGCTCCCCCCCGCTCCTGGTCTCCATTCAGATATTTCTTCGAGGGGAAGAGGAGATCTCTGACCACTCAAGCACAAACGATGGTTTCTTGGGGGTCTGGGTGGGCGGGTGGGGGGGTTGTCGAACGCGGGGGTGTGTGGGGGCGGGGGGTTGGAGTGTGTGGTTGGGCGGGGGGTGGGCACCCCCCCCCTTCGCCACCTTCCCTCTAAGGTCAATGCGGCCAACCTGCCGGCTTTGCGTGCTCATTTACCTCCCTCACGGACTTGCGTGACAACCATTTTTTTTTTTTCAGAGTTAACGCCTTGGAATTCTTTCTTTTCCTTGATGAGTGAGAGAGAGGTGGCTTGCTCCTTTTTTTTTTTTTCTCGCGAGTCACCCTTTCCCCCCTAGGGCTTCCAGGCGGCTCTTTTCAATGATATCTTTTCTTGGTGTTTTCCTTGACTCCTTTCCTTCAAGATTTCCGACGGGAAATTGGAGCATCTCATGCACGGCCCCCTTGACCCCGTTCACCCCCCCTTTTCTCTTGTGCCCCGGTGGTCCCCAGAAACGATAAAGAATAGAAACCCTCTCCCTCTCCCCCTTTTCTTGCGAACTTTAGAGGTGATCATAATCTCCTGGTCATGGCAGCGAGCCCCGTTTCATTGATTTTTTCCTTAGTCCTGATGGATTAAAATCATTTAATTGAGCCTTTAGCCGTCCTTGTTTTTTCTTTCTCCCCCGAGTAGACCCCCCCCCCCCAAGGGCTCCCGCACGTCATTTCTTAGTTCTTCTTTCCTTTATTTTTGCCTGAAAAGCTTCTGAAGGTATTGTCTGTTCTCGACCTTCTTTTTTTTCCCCCGCAAGGTTCCCCTTCCGTACCACTAGATTCGACGGTGCTCCAGCATCCCGCGGAATTTTTCCCTTTCACCCCCTATCTTCTCTGGCGTCACTTCCCATTGCACCTGAATGGTTTTTCTCTTCACTTTAGGGGGAATTGTCGTTCTAAAGAGTGACTTCAGTTAGTCCGCTTCAATGGGATCCGCAGCGTTTTTTTGGCTGTCCCCCCCCTCCCCCCCTGACCTTTCCCGAGAATGGACTACAGTTCCTCCATGCGATGCAAGGTTCCTTCCCTTCCCCCCCCTCTTTAGCACGCTTCTTGTAGCGCTCCCTTTAACCCCCAAACCTCGTACACCTTGCTTTTGGGAGATGCGCGCGTGGACGGACTTCCCAGGATAGAGGGCCCCCAGCCTTCCGCCGTGTTTCCCGAAAAGTCCTTTAGAAGCATTTTACCTCCTTCCTTCACGTGATAACTCCTTTTTTCCTATGACTGAACACCGTCTTCCTCGTGTCCTGTTTGAGTCTTTCCCCCCCGACCCCTTTGGCAACCCCCCTTCTCTCAAATCCCTACGATTTTTTTTTCCAGGTAGAGCTACCCCCCCCTCCTTCCCAGATTTCTCCAAGAACCCCTTCCTAGATTAGTTCACGTTCGCGGCTCTCTTTCCCCTTTGGAGGCCCAGCACAAAACGGGTTTTCCCCCCTCTTATTCGATTCTGCACCTTCCCTTTAGGAGACGAACCTCTACCCCCCCCTCAAAATGCAGCCCCGTCCCACCATTTCCGGTTACAAAGCGACCTTCGGGTCCCCTGCAGTTCCCCTCCCGATGCTGATCTGACCCCGCAACCTTTTGTCGCCGGAGTTTTTTCCGAGGGTCCCTTCAAGTTTCAATAGCACCATCCGCGCATCCAACAACCCTTCCCCGTGCCAGGCGATTACAATTTTTTAGCAAAGCCTTTTAATTCCACATTTTCTTCGTGCCCCTTGAGGCGATCGATCGTCTCGGCCCCGGCGAACTTCTTAACTTCTTTGCATCGTCACTTTCATCTGACCTCGTAATTCCCCTCCCTGTTTTCCTCTGAAGCTCCCTTGTTACTTTCTTAGCCCGATCCAAGTCCCCTCCCCTCGGTAGACCGACGAGTTGTTTCTAGTTCATGTTGCGGGGCACTGGCCCCACTCATCTCGCCGTGGACCTTCGCTTTCTCCCGGAGGAACTGTTGCTGACAAACGGCTTCCCCCGCGACCCCCCTCCCCATAAACTCTTCCCTGATCTATGACCTAGTTCGGAAGCAGAACCCTCCTGGGTCAAGCTCGTTTGCCCGCCCCCTGGCCGATCCACTCTTCTCACTCCCTCCCTTTCTCCGAACCTTTCCCTTCTGAGGACATAGAACAATTGTTCGCTCAATTGAGGTCTCCCCGCCCCCCAGCTTTTTTTTTCCACTGTTTTGGCCTTTTAAGGAACTGCTTCTTTCTTTTGCCCTTTTTTTGGCGGCGAGCCTAAATGAGGCCAACGCTTCCAATTTTTCCCCCTTTCCGATCTCGCCATGCGCGCGCGTCTCCCCCCCCTGGTCACGATTCCCCTAGTCTGAGGCCTCCGGGCATTTGGTCTCTTACCTTCTCCTTCAATTTATTGCCGCGTACCCCTGGGTCCGCAGATCATCTCCTCTTTAGGTGGACCTATTACTCCCTTAATATTAACTGGCGACCCCCGCCCCCAATCCTCCCTTCCCTTCCAAAGGGATCCCTTCCCCCCAAAGAATAGTCCCGCCCAGTTGGGCGCGCCAAACAAAATGACCATTTCGTCTCGCGACGACGCCCGTGACTGTTCCTTTTATCCCCCTGACCATATATTTTCACGCAGCGCCGCTTTTCCTTCGTTTGATGCGCCCTCAACACGCTTTTTCCGTCTCTTTCCATGCCCTAAAGGAAGATCTCCCAATAAGTAATCCGCCCTCCACTCTTTTCTTTCCTACAAATAAGCCTCCTTTAGTGTTTCGCAAGCTTGGATTCCTTGTGGCCTCAGGCGATCTCGGGTCCTGGACATAACGCCCCTTTTAAATTGGCGCGAATTCCTGCACGATAAACATCCTGTTGATTTTAAATTTCTCACGTTAATTTCTTTTCCTTAACTTGAACCTCTTTCTCTCTTTTAAGCCTCCTTGTTGGTTTTGAGCTCTGATACGCGAATCCTTTACCCGTCTTCGAATTTCATACCCCTTTGATGTTAAAATCTTTTCGACCGCGGACGTGTCCCTTCCTTCCCCAATGGCGTGATGTCCAGGGACCCCCGAGGATAGCTGGCCTTCCTTTGAGACTTCTCAACAAGTCCCCTCCCAAACCGAAAAGATTTTCTAGTGTTCGTGAACGACCCCAACGATGACGTCTTTTCTCGCTTCCTTTCTACTTGCTTTGAGGGTCCTTTTTGAGTGTTGAGTTTCGGTGTCGTCTCTTCCCCCCCTTCCCCGAATCAAATCTCTCCTTTCCTTCTTCTAGAGTGTTAGGAAAAGTATCATCAGATCGCGAATTTTCCCAATCACGAATGGCTATCCGGGTGGCTGGTCTTTTTCCCCCCCCATGATCCTTGGTTGACTTTTCTTGTGCGGTGGCCTTTTCTACCCGTCTGGTCCCAGTTTTTTCCTGTAGGACTTTTTGCGGGTCATGTCAGTCGGTAATCGCGACCGCCCGAGCACGGCCAATGATCGCTGATCTGCGGGACCCGGGCCCGTGTTAGGAACCCAGCGTAGCCTATGCCCCCAACGCCCTTACGGCCCGCCGGAACGTTAGCTCCGGCTCAGGCGCGCAAGAGTCCCTTCTAGCTCTTCTGCCCGTTGTTAGGAGAGACGACTCCCCCCCTTTTCTTCGACCCCACCCCAACCTACAGGGCGTCCGGACCTGTGACGACCGTCGTCCGTGTTTCCCTTTTCTCCGCCCTGGCTGGTCCCATTTGTAGAGTTCCCTCGCACCGTGCCTTTTCCTCCGGGATGAGCTAGTACGGTGTTCGAAGATCGCGCTCCTCTTTTCCCCCTTCTTCTCTCCCCCTTACCATGCGCTCTTTTTTGCTTGGTTCTCTCTCGACTTTTTTCACGGGCCTCAGGTGTTGAATTTTTGAGCAGCAGCTTCCCAGACGTGGAAATCGAACGCCCTGTCCGGCCCCCCCTGCCTAGACAACCCGAGGAGTCCCTTTTCACTGGAGGAGGCCTCCTCGATTCCCCTGCGTAACATCTTTCGTTAAACATGAGCGAGCGTATGTAAGATTGCCCGTGACGATGGAGTTCAAAAACTTTTTCCATTTTCTAGGTTCTTCTCTCTCGTGACCCTCGCGATAGTCCAAAAGAATAGCGAACGAATTTCTTCAAGTGCTCTAATCGAAATTGTTTCTAGCTTCCCCCTTTCTACGGTTGCATGAGCTTGGTTAGACTTCCTCCTCCTGATCTCTACCCCCCTACCGATGACCGGTTAGGAGATCAAGTCAGTCCACTTGTTGGCCCTTTCCCAGCCCATTCCGAATTCTCCACTTTCCCCTGCCTTTTGTCCGCGACTTTGTACCGTCTGTTTCCTTTAACCGAGTGAGGTGCACTCTCCTTTGCTACGCAGTCCCCATGGGATCCCCCCGGTTGGGTGGAGGACACTCCCCCAATCCTCCGTTTCCCCGTGAGATTTATCCGGGAGGAACGTGAAGAGGATGTCTTGGGGGTTCCCTCCCTTCTCCTTCCTTGGTCTGTCCCAAAAAGAGACGTTACCTTTGATACTTCGCGCGATGTTGCCAACATCGTTTCCGGACCCTCACATTCTCGCCCCAACCCAGACCTTATCAAGGTGTTCTTCGACCTGTCCTCCTTCTTTTTTTTTTGGTTTGAGGATCCGAATTCTCTATGAACCCAGGTTATGAATGCCTTTTTCAGGGTCAGTGCTGGAGTGAGTCCGGTCCCCTAGGGGTGCCCCCATCGCGCTTCTCATCTTAAAGCCAGTGGTTAAGACTTTTTTTCTTTTTCCCGATCCCTCACGCTCGGCCCCGTCGTGCTGACTTTTCATCGCTTCCCCCCTTCGTTCTCCCGGCTCCCCCCTTTATAACGATGGGAAATGCTTCTTTTTGGCCTCCCCCCACATTGGATCATTGACTGCGTACTACCCCATGTGCACCCCTCCTTATGAAGACTCCACCTTCCCCCCCCCCCTCCGTTTTTAACAAGGGCTCGCGCCACCTTCTTTTCAATTTTAGGTCGCCTCCGAAAGATGACTCCGGTCCGGGAAAATTCCATTCCTTCTTCTCTCTGCTCTTGTCTTTGAGACCTGTCTAGGCTCTCTAATTCCCTAAAAGAACGTCCCAACGCGGGGCAGGCGATTACAATTCTTCCCGGTTTTCTCTCAGCACTGGCCTCAATTCTTTCCGCTGGCGATTCTAGGGAATTCCACTTTCTCCTTGCTAGAAGGTCCTTTCTTTGACCTACCACTTTTAACGGTCACAATACTTGACGCTGCCCAGTTTACGATGCAGTCTTCACGCGCTTCTTTTTGATTTTCCCCAGATCCCTTGAGAAGCCCCTCCCTTACCTCTTTTTTTTTTTTTTCTTTTGATGAGAGTCTGGGGGACCAAACTCTTTACTCATCGTTTTCGCTGAACGTCTTTCGTTTCCTCCAACCCTCGGAATTTCCCAAGAGTTCCTAGCTCCTCTGCCCCTCACGAAGATAGTCTCTCTAGTAGATGGTCTCCTCAGACTTCGCGGGTTGGTCCGCGCGCATGTCCGCTCGCCTCAGCTCGATAGACCGCTCCCCAGTCTCTCTCCGGCACTTTCGGAACTCGACAAATTGTAACCTGCATCTGCGCCCAAACGCCCAGCTGCCTTACTTTTTTGTGACTGCATTTGAAGGGATGATGTCTGTTTTCCCTGGGATTTCTTTCCTGCTCTCCCCCTAGGCAGGGAGAAGAAGATATGAACCTATTCGGCCCCCGGCGTGGCACGGTATACCACCTATCCCGGACTCCCTGGCGCTCAGGAAGGAGTGGCAATCTCTGTTTTTTCCCCCCCCCCCTTTAACCGCTTGGCCAGTTCGCAGCGTGATCATGGGCCGTTCGTCGGTGCTCTCCAGTTGCTTACAGATTGAACTTTCCTTCCAACCTAACCCCTTAATCTTCCCCCCCCCCCCTTTGAAATTTCTTCCCCCAGACCGTCACACCCTCCAAAGCCAGGTTTTTTTTGCGCACCACCCCCCCCCCCCTTAGTAGCCGCGACGACTCCTTTGCCTGGACCCCTTATTTCCTCCCCTCTATTGAGGATCTAATTCCCCTCAAATATCTAACCTGCCCCGCGCCGCGCGATTTTCTATTGGCCGCTTATGGCCCTCCTCAACACGATCTTCCCCTTGGATCCCACAAGCATTCCGCATACAAATTCCTCCCCTGATACCCCCCTCCCATATTTTCGAAGTAGCAAGCGCTTCTTGTCCTTTTTCGCACGTCGATGGCAAGCTGGTTTTTTCATCGTTCGCCCATCATCTTTCCCGCGGTTCAAATCGAACAGTTTAAAGGGAGCGATTCTTCCTCTTCGATTCCTTCCCCTCTTTCACAATTCTCCTCCTTTTTCCCCTGGATTCCTTGAAAGCCAGCAGGAGTTCGGCGGATCTTCCCTCTTTCCCTACTGTTGACTCTTCCCCTCCTGAACTCATGTGCTGGACCTTCATCAATTCTTGACTTCGGTGCTGTTACCAATGCAGAATCTTCCGATCCCCCGAGCCTTTTTTATGGAAATGGTCCCCCCCCTCCTAATCCTCAGATGATTGGACGATGCACCCTTATTGTGCTCAAAACCACGACAAGTTTTCGTCTTTCTTTTTTTCCCCGAACACTGTTGTCGATTCCAGGGTATGTATCTCGTCACTTTTTTTTCCTAATTACTATCTTGTTCGCCAGGCATGAGAGGCGACCGGAAGCGGAGGGTTTTCTCCGAGATTGTCTCTGCCTCCCTCTCGAAATTTCTCGCCAGGCCCCTCGGAGTCTTCCGAGAGAAGAAATGTTCTACTACTTTTTTTTCTACCAACCCTCCCTCTCTTTTTTAATTTTTTGGTACGGTCTTGATCAATTTCTGGTTGACCCCCCTACATTAGGAAGTTTTGCGGGGTCTCGATGCAGTAGATCCCTTTTTCGCTAGCCGCCCCCCTCGGCGAACGGGTCCCTGATCTCTTTTCCTCTTCTCCCCCCCCTGACTATGGCAACTTTTGTTAAGCATCAATGCCAGTGAGTCCACTTTGAGCTCTCATCCTTCACTGTTTCTCCCCGCGAGCTTTCCAGGCGCTGAGGAGAGATTTTTTGCTCTTCTTTTTTTTCCTGTCGGAGCGCGAGCCGCCCCCCCCTTTTCTCCGTCACCAAATCCATAGCCGGCAGTCCCTTCTCACCCCCTTTTACGTACCTGCCCCCCCAACGCCCTCGCTTTTCCCCATACGTCAACCCCCACAACCCACCCTTCCTCCCTTGGGGATTCAACCTTTATGGTTCTCGAAAGCCTTTTCTGACGGAGCTATGAGCGGTGAGCTTTCCCATTGTTCTCCTCTCGTCTCTTTTTTTTTTCTCCCCCTGTTCTGAGCGTCAAGGCGGCGCACTACATGATGTTTGTGTGTGCGCCTCCGCGTTTTCCTCTTTCCGCAAACAGGAATTGTCATTTAGCCTCTCCCCTTCCGGTCCCAATGATAAAGGAGAGTGAGTGCCTTGGCCCCAGGCAAAATTCTCACGCCCTTTCTCCCGCCTGGTCAAAAGCTTGCGTCACTAGCCTCTATTAGACATAGAGAGGACCCGCGGACGTAAACCTTTCTCTTTTTCATTTATGTTTCTTTTTAGGTTTCCCCTGGAAGAGGGAGAATCTTCATCCCCGGAGAGTCTTTCTCCTTCTGGTTCGCCGCTCGATGCCTCACCATCAACTTCGCACGAACTCTTCCCCCCCCCCTTTCTTTCACCTTGCTTTGTACATCGCCCCCCTTCGACGTTGTCTGGATTCGAGATGGTTTCGATGCAATACTTTGACCCTACAGCTTTCCTCCATTTGACTCCCCCCCCATATTCCGGGATATCTTTTTTCGATGGAGTCATCCCCCTTTACCTCCTTTTCTTTTTCGTCTCGTAGGTGTCCTTTTTCCTTTTCCGGTTCACCCTAAGAAAAGGTGTACCTACTTTTCCATGTTGATACGCCTTTGTTGATCAGGTCCCATCGGGAGAATTGATCGGCTCTCCTTGCGATCCAGTCTCGCTCTCGGTGAAGACGATTTAGCGCGAACTTTTTTCCCCCAAAAATTCCTCTTTGAGATTATCCTTCTCCCTCTGTCGCCCCAAGAGGTGAAAGGACCTCCCCCCAGGTCCCATTCACACCGGTGTTCGTCTTG
>Ga0179591_1320015_pt1 | contig 19035 bp, 23 predicted proteins | sample CZOMad2_1_08_16f_FD_182891 | JGI IMG/M metagenome (GOLD analysis project Ga0179591, IMG submission 182891) | Vadose zone soil fungal communities from Angelo Coast Range Reserve, California, USA - CZOMad2_1_08_16fungal (PacBio error correction) | ecosystem: Environmental > Terrestrial > Soil >... | reverse complement strand
CTTCGGTGGGTTGTCCACCTCCCCCTTTTTAAGGTCCGGGCCAATTTGGATTTTCTCCCTTAAATTTTTGCTGTCTCCCCTTCTGCCCCCTTCGACACAGGGTTTTTTGCCCCCCTGCAATACTGTGAAAAGTTCACAGGTTTGTGTTTTGTCTCCCCCGACCTACGTCAACCTTATTTTCAGCGTTTATGATGCTTTTTTTCATTGTTTTTGGACGGAGCCCCGCAAAAGACGAAGTTTTATTTGTTTTTCGTCTTAGCGCCCCCTCTTCTCTCTTCGTCCTGAGACCAGTGTCAGTTTGCCCAGTTTGAGTTTCCCACCCCCCCGCTTGTTCCTTCAACTAACCCGACTTGCGTTCCATCTTTGATAAGTTCGTTCCAGTATGATCCTTACCCTGTTTACCCCCTTGTTGCCAAGTGGTGGGTGAGCTTGTTGCGCTCTCTTCTGCCCCTCACGATTCCTAAAAAGCGTGTCCCCTGGACTCTTGGACCAGTCTTATGTTGCATGTGGTTACCAAAGTTTTACGTTACTGTTGGGCTAATTGTTTTTTTTTTACTGTTAATGGGATACCCTATATCTTTTTCTGCAGCGTTTTTTCAAAGTTTACCTGTATCAGATAACCTTCCTACCTGTTAATTTTTGCACCTTACTCCTTTTTCTTTCATTATATGATTGATAAAATTTTTCCTAGATTCGAATAGTTCTTGTGTAATGCCAAATTGTTTTCTGAGCGTTTTTTCTTTTTTTTCTATTTTTTTATTCAAAGTTCACCTTGACTCCTGGTAAATCCTTTCCGAGAATTTTTTCCCATGAAATATCTTTCCTTCCTACCATGGTTTGTGTTTGTCCTGTGATATGCTTTACCTTTTCGATTTTTTTTGTGTCTTGCGACCTTCCAGAATGCTTCTTGTTTAGAACTGACACTCATACCCGCACCTCACATCTCCTTTGTTTTTTCTCCTGTGCGGAGCTGCATTTACCCCTATATGATTTGTCCTCAATTTCTTTCCCCCAGGCATTCTGGTCGCCCAGGGGTTCGTTTTCGTTCCTCCAGTACCTTTTCCCCAAGATATTTGTATGATGAGTTCGGCACTGCTTTTCCCACGTGACCATCTGTTCCACCCCCAACTACCCCGTATTGTTCCAAGAGGGGAGGTTTGAGGCTTTTTATAAAACCCCCATCTCCCCCTGGGGTTGTGAACCCACCTTTAGGGGGCTCCTTACACTTTTACTACCGGCTCATCCCCGTTCCTTAAGGCCCAACACCCAACCCCAGCCTGAGCAACCTTGTTGGTAAGTTAACTATGGTATTCAACCCCTTGTCCCCTACCTTTTTGAGTTTTTGGGAGACCCATACCCCCCCCAGATATATGCTTTTTCGCTTTAACGTATGTTTTACTTTTTCTCTTTTTACGACAGCATCCTTTGATGTGCGTCGGCGATCCACTCCCTAATTTGACCCTTCCCACAACTCCTCTCTCAATTTTGTCTGGCCCCCTGCAACAACCATCCAATACTCCTCTCAGTTTTCATTTGTTGTCTGGGTACTTCCCCTACCCAAATCCTATGAACCCATATTGCCTCATTTTCTTCCCTTCTTGTGGGGGGGGGCTGTTTAACACTCTCCCAGCATGTCGGCCCGTGTCCTCTTACGGGCCGAGGTCTAGCACCATCTTACCAATAAATTTCGTTTAATTTTTCTGGTGTGTCCAGCCCCTCTCCATTTTCCCCTATGTGATTCTTTTTCTCCAGACCCGAACCCACCAAAAGATTTCGACCATATATGCCTTTTGTGCACAGCCTGGTGTCTCTTTAACGTGACCCGACCCCTCTATTATTTCCCCCCTTTTCTTAAATCCTTTATTTTGTTCACATTGTTCTCACCTCTTTTCAATCCCCCCTTCTACAATAACCCCCAGCTGCCCCTTTTTTCTTGCACATTTACCTTTTGTGGCCAAGATTTGTTGGTAAAGACTCTTTTATTATGCCTTGCCCTCCTCCTTCCTCCTTCTGACCCCCACCACCCCCCCCCCCCACCTTTTTACCTAGAGGTGCCTTTCTTGCAAGGCATCCATTTAGGGGTCCCCAAACTCGTTATGCTTTTTATTTTCCCCCCCAACTTCTTCACAAACCCCCCCCCCCGACCCCTCCCACTCCCCAATGGTGGATTTTCTACGGACATCGTCTTGTTACTGTTATCCCGTACTTCTCCTCCTAGACTTGGACCAACGGAGCCCCCATCCCTTACTTTCCCTTCCTGCAGGGGAGAACCCCTCCCCTTTCCCCTTGTAAGACAATTTGCAGTTTAACACTTTCTCGTTTTTCTATGAACGTTTTCCCCATGTCAGTCCCGTTAATAACTTCCTAGAGGGGACACCTCTTTTCCAACTCCCACTCCCCTTTTCTTTATGGGGAAGTTTTTACTCCTTCTGTAGGTTAATACTTATTCCAAAAGACCCACCCCCCATTTCTCCACCAACACGGCCCAAACCTTTCTCCGTCCCCGGTCAAAAACAACCCCACTTGACCTAGACCTTTATTATGGTTGGAAGCGTCCAGAATTCTACTTCTAGAGTTCTCACAGTCTCCCTTCCTATCCCACCCCATGCTTTTTTAGTCCACGTGGTCCTGTGCCCCTAACAATTCCCTTTTCCCTCCCGTCTACTCTGTCTGATCAGGATTCACCCACTCTCCCAACCTCTTAGTTGTAGTGAGAAGTTAGTGCTATTTTGACCCCGGACTTACACAGCCCCCAGATTTTATTTCTGACAAATATCCTTGTGGCCACCCCCCCCACGTTTCCCGACTCATTTCGAACCCATCCGACCCCTCTTTTTTGCATGGTTCACTCCTCCCGCTAAACCCAAGTATACAGGAGGGATGCTCACAACGCAGTGGAACGCCGCAACGTCTACTACCACTACTCCTACTTCTCTCCCCTCTCCGTGTCACCCATCTAGCCATCTACAACTACCAACTCTCCAAGGTGTCGACCTCTCGCTTCCTGTCTCTCGCACGTGTAATATCTTTCCGCCATTCGACCCCGGTTTCTTAATATTCCCAGTTCCCCATCGAACCCCCCCCTCTTTCCTAAATTTAACCACTCCCTGAGACACTGCCAAATAACAGGCGATTCTACTTGCAACAATCCACGGACATATTTGGCGCCACCTCTCCCCCCTTTTCTTTTAAGATTTCCTGAAATTGGCTTTTTTCTTCTCTACCCGTAGCTTACTCTCTTTATCTTTAATCCAAAATGATCCACATCACCATTTCCCGTAATCCAGTACCGGTGCCTGTCCAATTAACCCACCTGCTTCGTGACCTAATTGTTCCTTTCCTTTCCTTGAATTACACCTTAACCCCCTTTTTGTTCCTGTTTTCTCCAAATCGTCCCAATTGCCAATCGTATTCTCTCTGGGATTGACCTTTTCTTCCATTGACAAAGCTACAACTAATCTAAGCTCAGGGAAATAAACCCTTATTTCATTTCCCCCCCTTCTTTTAATTTTTGTCCGCCTTTTTCATACCAGTCGGTAAAGCACCCAGAACTCCTTTGGAATTTTACCCCTCCTTCCCATGATTCACACATTCTCCCCCAACTTCCACTTCCCCTCGAACTTCCTTTTGAGTTATTTTCCCGTGGGGTGCGTCGTTGACCTCATGCCTTCGTCTTGTACCTCCCCTAGGTTTTGTGATCTTGCTTTTGTTTCATGCTTGCCCACCTGCTTTCTGAGCCACAAGTAATCTCCCTTGCCTTCATTATCTTTTTGTAGGCATTTACCTCTATCTACGTACAAAGTCCGATGGGTCGTGTTGGGGGGGATGATAATTTCGTCGTTATTTGTCCCTTCCAGGAAAATGCCGTTTTTTGTTTCCCCCCTTGACGAGACTGCCACCCCGATTTGCATTATATATAATTAGAGAGATTTGTCCCATTTATTGAACCCGGGCTCTGCCCCGTAAATTTTGTTCTTTTAGGTCCAGTCTTTCCTCGCCTGTAATCCTCCTGAGACTAGACAATGCGAGGTATATCTCGTTTTTTTCTCACTTTTTTTTCCTCTAGTTATCCCAAGTACTTCTTTTTGAGCCATTGCATTTAGATTTCTAATTCCCACTTCCTCTAATGAATTTTGTATTCCTGGGCCATAGTATTTTTAGGTCCCATGTCTTATTTATCTCACCCCTTTTACCCCTCTCGTGCAAAATCCCCCAAATCTTTCTCAATCTTGACCAATGACGACTCCTCCGCTAAGAGGGGACTAACACTTTTATCATCAACCACTCCCCTTTTTGTAAACCCAATTTACAAAATATTTGTGTCTCTCTCAATTCCCGGCCCTTGTCATCCTACAGTTGACCACTCTATTAAACAGCCAAATGCCCTCGTTACCTACCCTTAATTTTACCATTTTTTAATTAAAAACTTTTGACTCATTAAAGTTTTTTTAACCCCGCCTTTCCTATTGACAACCTTTTCTTCTCTTTGTATCTCTCGATTTGTCCCATTTTTAACTCTCACGTTTTCCGTGGGTTGCCTCTATTGCTTTATTTGCTTTTCACCTAACTTTTAAAACTTTTTTTAACTCTCCGATTCCCCATCATAGTTCCCCTTTTTTCCAGCTCCATCCTTCCCTGTCTAAAGAAGAAATGGAAGCCACATGACATGGCACCCCCTACTCCTTACTATGCCAAGATAAGTACGACTCCACCGAGTGTCTCGGGGTCTCCCCACGCTTAGCCCCGGGGCCCAATCACGGCAACACCCACTGTCTGACCCCCCCGCAAAGCCCTAACTAGGGGACTCAAGAGATGCCCCACTCAACCAATACCAGCCTAAGCTCCTCCACCACCCCGCAGTCTCCCTCTCGTCTTTCTTCACACGAGGGGCTTAATCGAACGACGACCCCCTCTCTAGCAAATCTTCCATAGGCCTCGACCTTCCCCGGCCAGCTAAACCCCAACCCCCATAACATCTATGACTACCACGAGCAATCCCACAACTTTTCGCCCAAAGCGCCAATCGGACTAGGGGTCCTCGAGACACCCTCTGGCGGACCAGTTACGCACTCCCTCTATCACGTGCCTGACACCTTCTATAACCCATGTAATTACACTCGTCCGCACCCCCACCCTCAAACCCTACTCGAGCAGAGGGGAACCCCAAAGCCACTTGTGAAAGGCCGACAACACATTTCTATCCCACGCGTTCTTCCGATAGGAGCGGGCCCACCCTTCACATACCCCTGTTCTCAGATCCCCCTCTATTCCACTCCAGACTAAATAACCTCCCCCCCCCCACACTACGGAAATTTTTTAAACCTAAATACTCCAGATTCACGGTGCAGGCCTATAATCCCCCATTTTTCCCCATCTAATAGGTTGCCGTCACCTAAACCTCTTCTGACCGCTTTTTGGTAGACCAATATTATCCATGGGCTCATTTGAGTCGGTAGGGTTGACAGGAGGGCGATGATCGCGCCCCTTCATACTGTTCATAACTTTTAGGCAAATCTCCCGCCCACTCTGTTACAATATTAAGTTCCCATATAGTTTGGGGTACTTAACCTCCTATGCAAATCCTTCCGCCCGCAGCTTCCCGTTTGAATTTCCCACCCACACTCCGACTTCCAGTTGGACTAATATTCTAGCCCTCCCCCATAATCGCCGAAATTCTTCACCCCCCCCCCTGTTCTTTCCCTGACAGCCGACTTGAGGCCCATGGATATGGTACGTTCTTCGGATTTCTAACCTAATTCACCTGTCAGATTTTACCCTTGGACCCTTCTGTCGGCTGTCGGGATTCGAACGTTGCCCCTTTGATCCTTGTCAACCCCATCCCCCCTGATCTCTTCCAGTGTCGCACAACAGAGTCGATCGTTATTTTCCTTCTTCTTCCCCCCCTCCTCCAGGGGTTGGTTTTGGTTTGAGCCCCCACCCCCCTTTTGAGCATACGGTATGCACAATCCTCACTGATAGTGGCTCTTGGGTATTCCGACAAGAATAACACCAGCCCCCAGTTTTCACAAACCTTGGGTCACCGGCCCCATCGCCTAAGATGCTTTCAAAGGTTTCTAATGGTCCCCCTCCTCTTATTTACCTGGGTTCTTTTGTAGTTACAAGGTCCCTGTCATTTTGTTTTTTTACAAACCCCGATTCTCCCTTACAAATTTTCTTAGACCCCCCCCCCCCCTTTAAAAACATAAACTTGGTTTTTCTCCCATGTTCTTTCCCTGTCGCTTTTATGCTTCTTATCGTCTTCCTGTTATCCCCATTCCTTTCAGGCCCTGTTTAAATGTTTCCGTACCTATTCCCCGCCTTTGCGTGTGTTGAGAACTCTTCTCTGTGTGTCTTTAATCCGTGACCTGCCGATGCTGTTATTGTGTTTGCCCACAGATTTTAACCCCCATATTTTCGGTTGAGTGTCCAACTACCAACAGTTTACTCGCACTAACTGACGTCTCCTTGAACTTCAATGCGAGGGAATGTGTTAGTCGAACATTGGACTCTACTAATTCATGACCTCAGCCAGTCATGACGCTTTCCACCCCCTGTTCCTCCCCCCCCTCTTTTACCCCTTCTGCCTCTCGCCCACTAGATTCCTCGGCCCAGTCCCCCCTCGACAACAATACGAGAATTCATTATCGTCTCCGGGAACATCTAGAGGTGCCCCCGGAAGTGGACTTGAAGCAGTCCCTTCCACCCACGAACAGAAACAACTTTGGTGACGGGAGCTGCTCCCTCGTTCGTTACAGATCTCAGGGAAATACCTCTAACTCCAACCCTCCTTGCTCACCTTCGCCCCAGAATGAGCGGACAAGTGTAGGAGCGTCTATTACCGTGTATTAGACACCCTAGGTGTTAATCGCCGGGCATGTTCGGTTCCTCCGGCTGTAATTGCTTTCATTTTTGGTTTTTACACTCATCGACCCTCAATTCCACGGCGTGAGATACTTCCCTGCATATGTCCGGATGTCTTCTACAAAACCTTCGCCTATCAAATACCTATCTGTCTGAAACCCCTCATCCCCCTTTACAGATTTGGTGGCGTCAGTTTAACAATCGTCTTTCTTATAACCCTAGTTGATATCTACCTTTTCTTCGTGACTTACCGTTCAATTGAGCACACTCTATCATTCAACTTTAGTGTGTTTCTGAACAATAGCCCTATATCAGTGGTCTTTTTTTTTTTGGTATTTGCGTTAAATGACTGCTTGCCCCCACATTTTTTATTCCTAATGTCTATCATTATCCTTTCCTTCCCCTCTTCTTTTTTCTTTCTTGTGTGCGCCCGCTACATTGGCGGGTTTATTTTTTTTTTTCTGCTTCCTTTTTGGCCGCATGCTCGCCTCCCCCCCCCCAGCCTGTTTATGTTTAATGCAGCCCATTAAACATGCAGATGATACTCCGGTGCAGGTATCAAATACCCGACTTCTTCCACCCCACAATAATCTATATAGTTCTATCGGGGTTTCTCCTTCTTCTCTTCGTATTTCCTTTTTTTTTCCCTCCTCCGACATACCTCTTCTTCTGTCTTGGTCGTGATTTCACCAATGCTGTTTTGGGTTTTCCTTTTTGGTACGTTAGTGGGTGCCCACTTTTTAAACACTTTTCTGGAAGATCTGGGTTTGAGTGTTAGGTTTGTGCACGACCCGTAGTTTCCCTTCACCTCTATGCCTGCTTTTCGTCCACTTCAAGCCTCAGTGATTGCCTTAGCTGCTTTGGGTCGCTCATTTCTGGTGTTATTTCCTTTTGAACCACTTTGTGCGTTGGGCTTGGTGGTCGGGGAGTGTTGTTTGTTCCCGGGGCAGCGGGCCCAATCTCACCCGGGGCCCTTGGTGAACGGGTTCCCTGTGGTGTGGGACTTTTTTGGGTCCTTGGGTGTAAATTAATCGACCAAAATGAGGTTCTCCGCCTCCTATCCGCCGTGACTAAGTGGAGTTAAATGACCCGCTTTGATACGGACAATATTTTGAGAGGCCCAATCCACAAGACCCCCCCCCCCAAAAGGAGCCCCCCACCCCTGATCCCAACGCTAATGCAAACCACACATAGTAAAAGGTCTAACACCACTATTTTTTTCTTACGCCAACACCTCCTATTATCAGTCTTCTCTTGGAGGTCAACTTCCCAGGGTTTTTTGAGGTTTTGAACCCCCGCTTTTAACTCAGTTTTTTTAACTTGTTATTATGACCATGAAGAGTGTACCTTCTCGGGGGTTTTCCCCCCCCTTTCTCCATTTACCCTTAAGTTATTAAAATTCCCATTCGCCCGGATTTGTTAACCAGATGGGTTCTCGTTGGTTCTTCCCCCCCCCTTAATGTGACCTTCCTTTTTCTACTTTTCTCTTTGTCCTTCGCCAACCGTGCTTTTTTATTTTTAACTTCTGAATCTTTCTTCCTTTGATCGACCTCTTTGGACCCCACGAGCCCTTCCCTCCTTATAGCCCCTACCTATGTTTTTTACCACGTTCATTTATTATCTTATACCCCTTTTTCCACGAAGAAACCCTTTGCTTATGATGAGGTGCGTCTCGATCTTCGGTGTCGGACCCTAGTACCTTTTCTCTGGTTGACTTCCTAGCTATTTGTGTCGTGATTACCTCGGCCTCCTCACACTCCCTCCTTCCCACAGTCTTACCCCCTCGTTTTCACCCGGCTTGACGACTTCCCCCTTTCCCCTCCTTGTTCCCTCCCGACATTTTTTCCTTGAGATACTCCGGCCTCCCAGAGAATGATGTTTTTATCCCCCCCCATTCTTGACAAAACCAATTTTTATCCCTTTTAATCTTTTGCCTCCTCTCGCCCGAGAAGACGGCCCCCTTCTCAGCCCACACCCCCCCATTTTTGAGTACTCTTCGCGAAATGGGCCAGCTACCTGATTCTATCCTGTTTTTGCATCAGTACGGGGGAGACTGTCTGTTCTTTTTTTTTCTGGTGTGTACTGTTTTTTGACTTCCGGTCCCACACCCTCTCTCGCTTTCCCACTACCCTTAAATAGCAATGAGCACTTTACCACTCCTGATCTTTTTGAGAAATCGTTTCCCTTTCTGACGTGGTCCCCCCCCTCCCATCTAGAGCCTTTTTTTTATGTCTTCAGCTCGCTTCGGTGCGAGAACCGTGCAATTGTTTTTTTTTCCCCCACTCATTTACCTCTCGCTCGTCGTCCTTTCCTAGCTCTAAACCCCCAAATCGTTTTTCCGTGTCCGTTTAGCTCTCTCCTATCTTTCATTCTTTTTTTAGCTTCCTCTCTGAATAACTGCCCCACCTCTCTCCTATTTCAATGACTGTTACGCTTTTTCCCTGACTTTTCGATGATCATTTCCACCCCACAACTTTCCCCTTTTCTTTGTTTACGCTTTCTCTGCCCCGTCCCCCCCGCCGGATTTTCGTGAGTACTCGATTCTTTGTGTATCTACTCGACCGTTCCCTCTCCCCCCCCTCGCTGCCTTTGTCGTATTTGATCCCAAGTGTCTTTTTTCATTTACAACGCAGGGGAATTTCTATTTTTCCTCTGCGTCTAATGGGTGCGATTTTCTTTTTCCCCCCCCTTTTTAACTATTCCAAACTTGACCCCCTTAATTGACTTGAACCTTGCAACCTTTTTGTGCGTCTCTTTCCCTTTTCCACTCAAATGTCCTATGATGTACCCCTCCGTTTGGCCTTGCTTTTCCCCTCTGTTTTTAGCCTCTCCAAGCTGTTTTGATGGTTTTCCGACTCGTCCCCTACTTTTTCCCCATTTGGTCTCCCCATCAACTCCAAACTTCGGCTATCTTAAATTTTTCCTCCCCCTGGAACCCCCTGACAATTGTGGTCTAAGTCGGTCTTGGCCGAATCCGTCCCTTTTCTTCCTCTTTCCCCCCCAGATCTTGTTACGCTTCTTTTTCCGTACGGAAGGGGTGCGTGCCCCTGACGCCAATTCCTGACTTGGTGTTGGAGGTCGGGAATTGTTTTTTGTGTTTCCCCTTCCTGCCCTTCTTTACCTCCTTTGTCAAAATTCAAATCTGTGATCTTTTCAATTCGGAAGGTTCATTGAATTCATTTTTTTATAGGATTGAACCAATTTGAACCTCGCTCTGATTTTTCACTGCCTTCACCCGATAAGTTCTAGTGTTTTCTTTTTAGAAAATTCATGATGGACCTTTGAGTACGTTGACCCCTTATTGGAACATCCTTCCCTGTGGCCTCCTTCCGCGAACCCTTCTGAGTGTTTTTTTTGCCGCCATTTGGCCCAATTAATATAATTCTTTCCCTTTAACTTCAATCCACCCCCCTGACACACTACCTATTTTTTAATTCCTCCGCTTATTTTACCCTTTTCCACCTTTGGTCCCTGCAGTTCCCCCCTCTTTTTGTATTCTGAGGCCCTTTTTCACCTGCCCCTACCTCTGATTACGTGGTTTCCGCATTTCACCCTCCACCACTCCTTCCTACTGTTGTCCTCTTTTTTGACCCTATCTTAGCTAAGAGTGTTTTTCCCATTATGTTCCCCAACTATTACTTTCCCTCCAGATTTCCTACTTTCCCCCACACAACAGCAGTACCTAGCCCCCTTTCCTTGCCTCCTTGTTTTTCTACACACTCCACCGTGACCCACGTTTTGTTTTCCCCTGTTTTCTTTTTTCAAAGCCCCCCCACAAAGAGCCTTGGTCGATCATTATCTTCTCTTTTCCTCCTCCGTTTTTTTTTTTTTTTGAGCGTTACACCCCCCACTGAAAACCTCTTTTCCTTTTTCTTTCTTTCCCCCAAATCAACAAGGCCCCCCCTCTCCTTTCAATGTGGGTTTGCCTACCCAAGACAGGATGCCCCATTAATGGCTCCGTTCCTGTTTGTTTTCTTGTCACCCTAATTCGGTCTGTACCCGTTGAGAAACCCCCCCCATTTTTTTTTTTCCAAACTTAATTTCCGACCCAACTAAAAGCTAACCCTTCCGGCAAAGCTGTTGTTTCATCTTTACGAAACCACTTCCCTCTCCTCCCTCCCTTCTGTCCGCTGACCCCAAAAGACCGGCCTCCCCTCTGGCGAACGGAACCAGTTTTTTCCTTTTCCCTATGACCTTCCATACCCCCAAACGACCCCCAAAACGAAGATTATTGTGTTTTGTCTTCTTCGTGTCCTTTCCCCCGCTTCTTCCGAAGGGGGGCACCCCAAGCCGCACCCCAAATCCGAACCAATTTCAGAGCCACCGCTGGCTTAGCTACGAAATTCCCGGATCTCCCTTCTTCCAGCCCTTGATTTGCCTACCACATAAAACAACTTTACCCCCTTCCTAAGCCTGCAGGCCCTTTTCTACTCGGGGGAGACCCCTGGGACCCGAGCAAAAAGGACCTTGGACCCACAATCATAATTACCGTATCTTTCTTACCCTCATAAACCCGTATGTTCCCTCTTCCCCCAAAAACCAATTCCCGTCTCAACCACTTTGCTCTCCCGGGCACCAACCTTTTCAGGCCTTAACACGGATCTCTTTCTCGAAGACCCTTTTACTTCTTTCCTCTCACCTGTCCAACCCCCATTGCAACATGAGTCCTTTTCCATTCCCCCTCTCCTAAAACTGGTTTCTTTTGCTTAGTTACCATCCCCTTCTTCCCCCATGTCCCTTTTATGGACCCGTTACAGCAGCTGCGTAACCTCTTTTGACTACTTTCCCCCTCCCCCCCAACTTCTTGTGCTTACTGCTTTTCTTACATCACCATTGATTTTTCTTTCTCCTTGCACACACCTTGTCCATTTAATTTTCCCCCCCCTGCCCCCCTTCCACCACTCCCAACTTTTTTCCCCGACTGCCTTTATTCTTTTCCACCTTGTAAGCCCCTTCCCTAACAGAGAGACTACCCCCCAGCTCCCCTCGTCCCAAAGGAGAGGCTTTTTTTTCCTCCTGAAATTTACTTTCACCCCACAACTTGATTTATCATACGTGTTGGGTGGTTTTCTACCTTTCACTTCGCAACTCGTGGAGATAGAGGAAAAAGCCCCGGCCCCAAGTTTTCCTCTCTTATGCCCCCATCCCTATTTTTTTATTTTTTCTCTTAATTTCCCAGCTGACCCCCCATTTGTTTCTCGTAACCCTTTCCTTAGTATCCCCCCCATAGGGTAATTCCAAACGAACTTCCCCTTGAGCCATTTCAATTTTTCAGGGTACTTGTGTAATTTTCTCTTCCCCTTTGATGTGTGATCCCTTTCCTTCTTCTGGAGAGGATCCCATATTCAGGAACACTCCAGGACCCCCTTTTTCTCTGACACCAATCTCATTGTGACTGCCCAAGGTGACCGCAAACTTAGTTTGGGCCTATATGACGTGTATTTATGTTCCCCCATTAATTTTTTTTTTTCACCATTACTTTGATGCCACCTTTGTAGTGTTGCCCCATCCCCTTATCTTTCGAGTCCAAAAAGGCCGACACTAGAATTCCTGTCCTTTTTGATTGATGAGGGTACAAGAAAGAGACTTTCCAATCCGAATCTTTTCTTCAGCCACCTAGAGATTCCCCTTTTACTCAGAGACTATTTTTTTGTCTCTCTATTTGTGATCTTTAATGCGCTGACCCAATTCTTGTGTTGTGGAAAAAATTAGGCCCCTCTTACCCCCTCGTCCCACAATTTTCTATTCCCCACCCATGAAGAAGTGGTGGCCTACAACCCCTTTCCATAATTAACTTGTATCCCCCCCCCCCGTTTCACAACCTATGGCCTCACCGGCAAAGGTCCTCCAGTTTCCCCTCCGATTCCCAACAGCCGTCAATACTTTTTGAAGCCTCCAACTTTTTTCCAAAATAACCTTTCTTTTTTAATCCAAACGTCTCCTTTCAATCGTTGGTTTCCTACACTTCCCTGTTCATATTTGCGTCCCTCTTTGGGACACTTTGTTTTGATTGTTAGTGGAGTTTCTCATGTGCCTTCTCATCGACCCTGATTCCCTTTGGGTTTTGTGAACTCCCAATCCCCCGAAGTACCAAGGAGGTCCCCTTTCCGAATCCCACTCTTGCGGCTTCCTGTCCCAGTGCCCAAATTCCCTTCCTCTTCCACCCGCCAGTCGCCCTTTAATATCCCCCCCCCTTCGTTTTCCTTTCGAACTTTTTGACCCCTCCTTAACCCTTTTTTCTTCCCTTGGCCCAACTCCTCTTTGCTTTCCCGAATTTGTAGACTTTTCCTCCCAATTGATCCGATGGCATTTTGGTAGCACATGCTCCCTTCCTTTTCAAGATCGTCCCGCTTTCCCCGCCCCTTATCCCAACTTTCCTGAACCTGAGCCCGGAACCGGCGAAATTCTTTTTAGTTGTCCTATTTCCCTTCCCTTAGAATAGTTGGACTCATGTAACCCCTCCAGACTTGACAAAATCGAGACTTCTCCCCCACCAGATTTTCCCTCTGTCTTCACACTCTGGAGGAATCCTTTTCAGTTTCCCTTATTTTTCCGTTCTCCCCTAGACCCCAATGTAGACCACTTTCTCTTCTCGTCGTTTATTATCCCGTTCCCCCCCTTTGCATTTGAACCTTTCTGAGACCCGACACATTTCTTTAACATCTTTTTCTTCCGTGTTGTTCGAGAGATCTTTTTCCCTCCTCCCCGCACCTTGTTCGGGATCCTTTGTGAAATTGGCCCCCAAATAAAATTTTTTCTCCGAATCCGACGCCGACATTCTATTCTCCCTTCCCTTTTCCTTTAATAAGGGTCACCTTCGATGGGCTTCACAACTTCCCCTTCCTGCTTATTGGAGAATTCTTTTTTGAGACTTTTGCCCCCGGCCGGTTACACTTCTTCCAACATTTCCTCTTTTTTTTTTTTTTCACCCCGACATTTTTTTCACGGCAATTCTCTCTTTTCTTTTTTAGCGCCGGTTCCCCGAACGTTTTCGAGTCGGCCGTCACTTTCCCTTTCCCGATTGAGAAAATTTCATCAATCTTGATATTAGGTCCTCCCTGGTCCCCAGTTCCTGACCCGCAACTTCCCCCTTTTGATGTGTACTGTATTGATCTTTCTATCACTTTCCTCTTTCTTTTTTCCTTCGAGTCGCCCCCCCCTTCCCTCCCTTCACTCGGAATTATGTCTTTCCCCCCCTTTTACTTGGCCACCCCCATTTTACCCTCATGGCCTTTCGATCTCCTCTCCCTTTCTTTTTTTCGTTTTCTTCATTTGAGTTCTTTCCTGCAACAAGAGTGACCTTCGTTTTTTTTTTTCCTTCCTCCCCTCACTCCCTTGATTTTTTTCCAAAATCCTGTGCCAAAAATCCGCTTTCCCCCCATCTCCTCACCCCATGTTTTACCCTCAATTGTTCGCAACAACACCCCCATCTGCATTCCTTCCAACCCCTAATCTTTGAAGGACGGTTCTTCTGACTCGCCTTTCTTGTTTCCCTTTTTCTCCCCCACGTCTCCATTCTTTTTCCCCTTATAACAAGTAAAGGTCGCTCCCTGTTTTTCCCCAGGGAACTTTTTTTGCTCACCTCGGGTTTTTCAGTTTTTTCAGGCAACGACTTTGTTTTCATAATTCCTTTTTTTATCCCGAATTGGAACTTTCCCCACTGTTCTCCCAAAATTACCGATCCCCCTTTAAGGCCTTTTTTTCCCTGTTAAAGGACGCTAGATTCGCCTTTCGTGTATATCTTTTTATTGTTGTAAAACAACCCTTTCATTGATAATTCTGCTCGTCTCTGCCAGATTCCTCGCCCCTCATCCCCCCCCTAACCTCGGACTTTTTCTTTATAGCTTTTTACATTTGGCGAACAATCTATTATAGATGAATGTTGCACATTTCACCTTTCCCGCTATCACCCCAAAAATCCTTTTTGGTTCATTACCCCCTTTTAGAGCTTGTCCAAACCCTCTTCCTTGTTAGGAAAAATGGGGAAATCTCCTCCCGCTGGATTTTATATTGGTCCTTTCTTTTGATTCCTCATCTTTCCTCCGTGTCCAACCCCCACTTCTTATACCTTTCCCATGCTACTTTTTAACATATTTCTCCCTTGCTCCAGTTTGAATTCTTGTGTCTTATCCGATCTTTGCTCCCAAGAGCGCTTTCGTGTCTTCCAACCATTTTTTCCTTTTTACACCAAATAAAACCCCCGTACTTCTTTTTCACTACCCAAAATGATTGTCGCGTTTTCCCTTTTTTTTTTCGACTTTCCCCCCCCAACAAAAGTGCGCACTTCCTCCTATTCTCAGATTTTAAGTAAAACGTTTGCAGTCTTACCTCGTTGAACTTTGATGGAAGTCGATCCCCTCCACTCCCTGATTATTCATTTTTTCTCCTCCACAATGCAGTCTTTTCCCCATCCTTTTTAATTCTCGGACTTTTTTCCTTAATGGCCTTGCCCTTTCCTGACCCCACACCCCCTTGATGCCCTTTGAAAAATCAATGTCGGTCCCATTCCCCCCCTTCCGTGCTCCAATTGTTTTTCCGTTGTTTTTTTTTCTTTCCCCACGATATTTTAGGCCGTCGCCTCATAATCGAATAGGACTATTATTTTTGGATCCAACATAAACTGAGTTTCGATATTAATTTTTTCTCCCCCCTGGACTGGGTTTTTCCCCTTGCCAATTTGTGAATTCTTTGTCTGATTGATTTTCGTTTATCGCTTCCCCCCCCCCCCCTAAGGTCCTTTTTCGTTTATAGGTAGGGTGCCCTTTCCCATTTTTTTGAGAGGGACGTTTGGCTTGAATTGTTTTTCTTCTTGACAATGTGTATGAGTGTACACCCCTCTAGTTTTTTATTAACTGTCCCCCAATTTTCCCCGGAATTGAACCTTTAAACTTTGCTTTCTTTAAATGCACATTGATTAAAGTGAGTTGGAGCAATTTCCCCCCCATTGGCTTGAGATCAAATCTTGCTATCTTTCGGCTGTTTTTCTTAGAACATACCTTTTTTTTTTTTGCGCGACTTTGCTTCCCTCCCTCCCCCCCACTCCCCCCTTATCCCCCCTTTTCCTTAACCGCAATAAATACACAACTTCCAACTTCTTCTTGGTTCTTTTCACCATAAGAGTAGTTTACTCGCCCTTTCATCTTCCTTTTGTTAGTTGCCATTTTTTCTAAAGTGGGATTTCCGCCTTTTCTTTTATTTATATGATTTGTTTTTTCACGATAGACCATATTTTCCCTCCTTGTCTTTTGATTCTCTACACCTACCTTTAATCCCACCTGGTCCGTGGATGTTCTCCAAATTCATACATTCCCTTCCTTGTGGATCCCCCAACCCCCACCCATCAAAGTAAAATTCCCTTAGTTTCACCTATGTGGATTTCCCCACCCCCCCTTTTTTCCCTTCTTTTCCTTTTTACTTGATTTTTTTTCATATCACCCATTGAGGATGACTTTTGTTTTTTCTTTTCCCTTTTCCCGCTTTTTTTTGAGAGAGTCCTACAAAAACCACTAACCTTTTCATTGGTCTCTCCCCCCCCAAAAAGTTTCCGGAAGATGTTTTTGTTTGAATACCCAATATTATGCCCCAGTTATGACCGTAATGGCTCAGTTTTTTTTTTTTTTTTAACTTATCCTTTCCTTCCTGCGGTCCTGTCTCTAATTTTCCCCCCTTTTCCCTGGGAGAACAACCCCCTCTCGCCTCTGAGACTTCCCCCCCTAATAAATTTCCATTTTTTTTTTTCCTCTTTACGACACCCCCCCCCTTTAGTACCAGACATATGTTTCCCCTTTCCCCCCCTTTGGAGAAAACTCAATGCTAGTGGGGGGTTGGGGGGGTTTTTTGGGTTTGTTTTCCCCACTTGCAGTGACCCAGTTGGGAAAGGCGGATCTGCTCAACCCCTCCAAAATCGAACCCCCCCCCCCAACTACTTCGAGGGTTTGTCTGTGCCTTCCTGTGAATAAACAGAGTTTTTTTCCATGGGGGATTCGTCCCCCCCAAAAAAACTCGACAAGTCAGTGTTGTTCTATCCCCCCCAGCATCAAATTCATCCCTTCTCCCTATTGCCATCATCATCCCCACCGTAACCCTCCCCCTCCCAGGCATTTAAACTCATTTATTTATAGAATTCCCATTTCTAACCCATCCAATTTTTTCCTTTCAACTTCTTTTTATCCCCTCCACCCCCCGTCCATTATACAAAACCCACCAAAGCTCCCCCCCCTCTGCGAAATGTGCACACCATCATTCCCTACATTTTTTGTCCGCTTCTCTCCTTTCGATTCACCCCCCCCCCCCCCTTTTTGAACCCATTTGTGATTCCAGGTTTAATTCCCTTCATCTACCCTGTTTGATTTATTTTTATACAAGATTTCCCTTTTATTTCGACACCTGACCTTTGCTTAAAGATGGGATCCTTCAACAACCTCCCTAGTGGAGCTTACTGACCTTCCCCCTCCCCATTGATTTTCACTCTTCCACTTTGAAAAAACCTTTGTCCATGTTGGACACTGGTCACCCCCAAATTTTCATCTAAATTACCATTTCTCTTTTTTATTTCTCAACATTTAATAATGGAATTTCTAAACCCCCCCCCTCCCCCTTTCGTCTCCCCTCCCCGACTTTTTAATTAAATTCTTCCGCCCGGTCTCCTATGATCTTATACTATTGTTTCCAAAATGGAATTCGAATACGTTTTTGACAGCTGACAAATCATTTTTCTATATTGAAATAAACGAAATCTTCCTCTTTTTTATTTTTGTCCAGCTCACTTTCGTTCCCTCTCTCATTCCCAGCCCCTCCTTGGGATATTACGAAAATTCCCCTTCTCCTGAATAATGGCTGAAACTAATTGTCCTCTTTTACCTTTTTTTCGAAGACCGGTCTTAGTTGGAGCGTTATGAAGATGGCCCCGAAAAACAGAATTCCCCCTTATCCAACCCAATCCATTCGAATATCCTTTTTTTGTCAGATGTTGGGCCTTTCTTTCTCCGAAAGTATGTTCCCTAAACCTTTTTTTTTTTTTTTTTCCACCACATATTTATAATATTCAATAATTGATGTGCCCCATTCCTCCGATTCCTCTTAACCACGGTTTTCCCCCCAAAGGTTCGCTCCGTCCAAGTTTCTCTTTTTGATGATGATCCCGGAATGAATTCGTTGACCATCTTGATTTCTCTCTTTGAAAAGTTTGTCCACCCCCCCTTCCTTCTCTAAAATAATGAGATTTCCCTTCCGGAGGCCTCCTAACCTATCCTAATCGACTCCTTTGTCGCTTCAAGACAACTTGTGCAAGTCTCCTTTCCCCTTGAGAAAAATGTCTTAAAACCCAAATCTTTCTCGGTTTTTCCACACTTCTTCTTCCAGCGGTGAGAAAATATCCTAATTACCTTGTACGACCCCCTTTTCCCCAGATCATTTAATTTTTATCATCCTGACCATTTGTTGTCCATCCTTTAACTGCCATGGCCGAGGAAGTCAACACATTCATTTTTACAGCGTCCTTTTTTCCATCTAATAACTTTCTTTTTTTGTTAGCTCCCCTCCTGGCCATTTTGATGGTTTGGGTCGGTTCTTCCCCTTTGTGATTTGAAACCAATTGTTTCCTTTTCTTACGGGAAGAATTTGCGCCGTTTTAATTCTTGTTCCCCCCTACATTACTACCTCCAGACCCTGCTCGGACTCCAGGAAGCCCTTTTATGTAATTGACAGTCTTACCCCCCATTATCTGCAAATACAATTTTTGTTCTTTTTCTTGAGTGACTCATTAACTTTCATCTGGATCTCTTGGCAACCCCCTGACAACCCCCCGAATTTAATCTGGTCCATGCCGCTTTTCCCCCCTGAACTGTCCTCAAATTTATCTGAGTGGCATTGACGTTTCTCCCCTCTTTTTTTAAGTCCTGTCCAATCTTGCTCACACATTCCCTTTAATCCAGACCATCGAACCAGTTAGTCAATCTTTTCCCGATGAAAGCTAGAATCCATCATCAGTATTCCGTTCTCAGACCATTTCTCACAAATTTCTCCAGCGAAACGGACACCTTGACGGAAGTTTGCTTTGCCCTCGGATTTTACGTCTTGAATTTCCTCCCCCCTGAGAAAATGGAATATCTAGGTTTTTCGTTCGACCAGGCCCCCCCCCCCCTTCTAAAAATGGTTCTCCCTCCTTTAAAGATT
>Ga0179591_1283042_pt1:17500-19035 | contig 19035 bp, 12 predicted proteins | sample CZOMad2_1_08_16f_FD_182891 | JGI IMG/M metagenome (GOLD analysis project Ga0179591, IMG submission 182891) | Vadose zone soil fungal communities from Angelo Coast Range Reserve, California, USA - CZOMad2_1_08_16fungal (PacBio error correction) | ecosystem: Environmental > Terrestrial... | reverse complement strand
TCCTTCGTTCGTCCTTTCCAATCTCTCGTTTGTTTCGACTAGTCGTCCAGCGCTCTCCGTTTCCTTGCAAATGCGGGTCCCGAGCCTTTTATAAGGACCTTCGACAACCTTTGGTTGAGATCTCTTGAGGAAATGTCCGGTAAATTGGCTACTCTGCCCGACTCACCCCTTTTTACAAATTGCAATCCATGACTCTGTTTTCCACCCCCTTCTTTCGGGACCCACCCGCTTCATCCGGGACTTGCCACCAAGGACATAACCTGGAGCTTCCCCCCCTGAAACTCTGACTTTCCCCTCTCATTTTGCGGCCATGACACCCAAAGAGTAACAGACTTCTTTCTCGAAATCCTTTTCTGGTGTCAATTCTTTTTTTTTCCTCCTCTCCCTTATTTCCTTAGCACACCGCTTCATGGGAGCCCGTACGCACGTGGTTAGTCAAGACCACGTCTGGTTCCCTCTGTGGTGTTTTTCCCTCCTGCATTTTCGATGTTTCCAGCGGCTTTCAGACACCTGCTCCCGAACCTCCACGTTCACCTCACTTTGGAGCTGTAGGTTCCATGCCCCCCGATAAGGCACACTTTGCCGGCTGGCTGAACCCCCTCCTTGAGTCAATGTGGCTGCTGGTTTCTACGCCTCCCTTGCATTTCTCTACGTACTTCCCCTTCGGAGACGTTGGGATGGTGAAGAAATTGTCCTCCGGACACGTCGCTACTTCATGATGAGACGTGAATCTATCCTCTCGATGTTTTGACTGTGTATATATAGATGCCGACATGCTTAAAAATCCCCCTCGTTTTAAACCTTCCAAAAGTCCCCATATTAATTACCCTGGTCAGTGTCGGGATGGGGGGCTCCCCCCCCCCAGTCTTTCTCCCGTTCCCATGCGCTTTATAGATTAGTCTGTGCACCTATCCTCAGGCCTCTTTTTTTTCCCTGTCCAACGAGGACGCATACGAAAAATTATCGGCCAAACTCTCCCCTTTGACCTCTTTTCACACGTTAAAATTTAATGGCCCTGGCGGCAGGTCTTATCCCGGGCAGTCTAAATTTGTTGATTAGAACGTAAATGTTCCCCCCTTTTAGTTATGAGGCCCCGCCAGCTTTTGTGGAACTCGCCTGCTTTTTGGTAAATCCATTTTGCCGCGATTAGTTCGTGGACAGAGAATTTTAAAGAGCGCTTCATGCGACCCGATCCCACCCCCTATCTCTAGTGCGCGCTAGCTGTCGTTCAAGCCGTTGCACCGTATCGTAGTCCCGTCATGTGGGGTTCAATTCCCCATTGTGAATCCCCTTCGAGAATAGGTTGGCACAATTTCACGCACTTCCCTCTGTCCCCGCCCACTCCATTTGGTGTTGTTCGGACGGAGCTCTTTTCCTTTTCGTACTTCTGGTTCAAGCATCCGTTTGCCGTTTGCAGCTTTTCTTGGACTCCCACTCTTCCCGTTGGTAGGTTTTCATTTTTGCGTGCGCGTCATCAAACTTCCTAGCTCTTTGACAAAACTTCGCCACCAAATCTGGGTCCATAAATGGAGTAC
>Ga0179591_1283042_pt1:0-12500 | contig 19035 bp, 12 predicted proteins | sample CZOMad2_1_08_16f_FD_182891 | JGI IMG/M metagenome (GOLD analysis project Ga0179591, IMG submission 182891) | Vadose zone soil fungal communities from Angelo Coast Range Reserve, California, USA - CZOMad2_1_08_16fungal (PacBio error correction) | ecosystem: Environmental > Terrestrial >... | reverse complement strand
TAGACGTGTGAAAGCCCCCCCAAGATTCCTCCAGTTATGTGTTTGCGCCTTTACGATTTGCGAGTCAGCGGCTCCTGCTAAGGCAAGGGACCCAGACCTTCTTTTTCCCCGTTAAAGTCACCCATTTTTTTTTTTTGCTCTAATTCCCTTTTAAGAATCTCGGCCTGCTCGACCTTGACGAAGCTTTTTTCCTTCCTGCGTTTGTATTTTCCGTGGACTCTCTCTAGATATCGTTTGTTTTCCCTGACCCCCCATTTCGATTGGTTTTGATTGTGAAAATTCCCCTCAAGCCTTCTTAACCCTTCGCGCGATTTGCCAATAGCAGCTCCGAGCGGTTTTCTCCCGACATTCCCATTGCCCATCAGCAACAACAGCTACAATCGTTGAATGGCCGATGCGCTTCCCCCGACGTATTAGTTACCCAGTAAGAAAAGGGCCCACCCTAGGTACCTGCGATAGACCAGCTGTTATGTCGTTGACGAACGTTTAAGGAAATTGGCTCGCCCTTCCCAGATATCCTTTTATTACAAAGAGGCCCTTTGAAGTCCATTGTGCTCTCATCTCCTGATCCGAAGCGTCAGCCGGTGAAGACCGCGATCTTGCAGGGGGTTTTTTCTTTTTCTAGTGCGTTTCGTTCCCCCTCCGTTCTTGTAACTCCCTCTCTCTGGGGTTCTCGACCCCCAAAGTTTATAAAGGACGTTTCCCCCTCCTCCTTCAGACTTTTCCCACTTCCCTCTACAACGCCGACACACCGTTTCTTCCCCCCTCGCCGTAGCGCTCATGGTTTCTACCTCTTGCCCTCTCCGTTTCAGGATGTGTCCTTCCCCTTTAAACGAGCTCTTTTACAAAAATTACTCAAATTCTTGAACGCTAAGTAAATGCGTTAGGTCGTTTTTGAGGACACCGCTCTCCTTCCCCCCTCTGACAGACCCGTAGGAGATGTTCCCCAAACCTTCCCCCTCCCCCCCTCCGAAGTACTGATTTGATTGCCCAATTCCGGTTAATTTCGCGATTCGATGTACAGGTTTTCATTCCGCATCTGCTTGGCTTTCTCCTGATGCCCAGTGGGAATGTAACTAGATTTTTTTATGACCGGTTTGAGGCGTCCCCTACCTCCTCCCAAGATGCTCCCCCTCACACTTTTCAAATTGATACCGATTCTCATGGTACCAGACGGACCCTTTTTGCTGTCAGCAGTCTTTCCATAATCTCAGGCTCTCTCAACTGAGCCCCTGCAAGTTTTTCGACCCAACGATTACGATTCGGACCACTTCCCCCGACCCTGTTCTCTGGGTTGCCGTTTTAACGAGACCTAGGCCCCCCCTCATTATTTTTCTGCCGTGGACCTTTTCTCCCCCCCTTCCCAGTTGCCCCTTTTTAGCCTTGAGTTATCTGAATACTTCGCAGGAGACGTAGGGCGTTTTGTGTTTTTGATGGCCAACGTGGTCCTTCCCAGCAGCGTGATTTTCCTCCCGACCATTTCCTATCTTCCCTGTTCGGGGGATCCTGCCGCCCCATGATGATCCCCCCACTCCCCGCCATCTTCATTCCAGATGATTTTTCACTGCGTTCCTGTTCCCTGCCCAAGCTCTCTTTTCCTTGCGACCCCTCTATTATCCGTAATTGTTTTTTGTCGTTTAAATTTTTTCCAAAACCCCTCTATGACTGAGTCCTGCTTTCCTTTCTTCCTACGATTATACCCCCTCGGCAATGACAAAAAACCTGATTCCAAGACGACCAAAGCTGGTTTCCGGGGTTTCCGGACTGCAAGACTTGTTGCTGGCCTGTTTTTCTTCAAAAGTCATTTATCTTCCGACACTAGCCCCATACCCTACAGCACCAAACACTACCAGGAACGCCTTTTCACCGGGTTGGTTACGTCGACTTCTAGGGTCACCACGTGCTTATACCCTCTCTCCTCCTTTAGTAAGATGCTTTCTGGTTTTTTTCTTCTTCAGATGTCGGAACCTTAAGAGGAAGACCGTCAAGGCAATAGACGCCCGATCAAGATCCCAAGCTCCTATCTCTATCCCTACCTCGTTGTGTTTTGATGACCTTCCCTCTTGTTGATCTTTCTTGTTCTCCCTTTTCCTATTTCCGTCTTTCTGTTGATGATAAGGGTCTTAACTACGCTTTTTTTGGAGCCACCGCAGGGTACGAGTAGATCCTCACGTCAGGGTTCGTCGCCTCCCGAACCCCCCCTCAAGGCGTCCTGGCTTCTCTTCGTTAGTCGGTTGACGGATAAGTGGGGCATGGTTGGAATGTCAGAGCCACCCCCCCCCTTATGGACCGGCTTGCGTTGTGTGGGCCCCCCACGGACCCCCCTATTATCCAGGCTTGAGGCCTCGTCGTTCTACCTCTGACTTTTCAGTGGAGGTTTGTGATGCTTCATGTGGAGGCGGACACTTTCCAGGAGGGTGTCTTGCCCACCTCCTCCCCTTCACCCTTTCTCCAAAGCTAGTTTGCCTTCTCTCCCCCCCCGTACCCGCAATGGACGATTATGCATTTATAGTTTCCTGGAAAGCTGCAGGTCCCCCGGGTCCCCCCGTCCCCTCCGGTCCAGTTCTCTAACGCTGGGTAAGGATTGGTCCTGGTGTTTTCCAGCAGAAAGAGGCGCCAGTTTGAGACCTTCCTTTTCTCCCGATCGGAAAGTCCTAAAACGTTCTCCTTGAAGCGGCCTATCTCCCCCCTGTCCCGAAAACATTGAGCCCCAGAAGGAGTGAGCATGAAGTCACCGCTGATTAAGGGTCTAGTGGTTGCTTCTATCTTTTCGGACCAATCTCTCTCCCGTTACTGACTTGCTACAGCTTCCTTTACCGAGTCCTCAATTCCTTTATGTTGAGCAGCCACAGCATCCTGAGAATCCTAGGTCCTCTCTTGTTACATGTAAGATAGTGAGTTCCTCCGCTGGTTTTGGGGTAGATTTCCGCGCGCCCCCTTTCCTTCCAACCCCCCCCCCCCCCCCTCCTTTCTTCAAGTCTTTACATTTACTCGCCGCGGCTTCGAAGACTAGACCCCCAGCTTCCTTCACCTTGAAATTCGTGAGCTTTCCATCCATCCTTTTTCCTGTTTTGCACCTTTTTTTTTACTTTCGCGGAGGCGATTAGCCTTGCACGGTTAGAGTGTCACTTCCCTTCTTTTCCCGTACGATTTTTTCCTTGCCAGGCACAACTTCCTTCCTCCACGTATAAGTAAGTTCGGCATGAGGACAGAGATCCCCGGACTAGATTTTCCTGATCTTACGCGTTGGTAGGTTGTCCCGGAGTCCTTTTCCCCGTAATTTTAGTCACCACCTTAGAGAACGATTCCCCTTCATCCTCTTGAGGCTGCCCCCTTATCTTGCGCCCGATCCTTAATAGACATCAAATGATGCTTAGAATTTCTTCGACCTGGTCTCCCCCCTCCAGAAATTGTGCGCCTGTGTTTAGAGGTCCATTTAGCTGGTAAAATGGGTGTGACACTTGTTTCCTTGCCCCCCCCCTGGTTCACTTCGGTGCTTCAATTGTGCAGGAGTGCTCCCCCCCCTCAGAGATTTTTAGATACCCAGTTAACGTTTCTGCCCGTAGCTGCATTCCCCGTCGTCTCTCCCTGGCCCTTCCCTATCAAGATTAGGGAAATAGTTCTCTTCGTACGGGGTATTGTTTTCAGTTTGTGCCGGCGATTTTAAATCACCTCCCCCCCTCGCGGCTGCCTTGACGCCCCTTGACTTGGCTGTTACCCTCTCCGTTCAGTTGTCGGATCCTTGATAAGCAACTACCATGTTCTCTGACTGAAACTCTCTCTATAGATCTCGCAGTCGGAGTACGATCCTCCCTTACTTCCCTCATGCATTTTTTGGTGTGAGTTCCCCTTCTAGTGGATGGGGCCTCTTATGTCTGTCTACAGGCACTCCCCTGTTTGGGTTCTCTTCTGTGAAAAAGTCCACGTTTTTTTTTCGTGTGGGTGATACTCAGCCTTTTGTAACCTCCCCCACCTGTCCCCCCCACCTCCCCTGGCTCTTTTTGATTAGACACCATGCTGCGACATGTGTGGACAGAGATAGACGTCAAACAGCTCCCCTCCTATCCGCCGCCCACCCCTCTGTTCCAGCCCGAGTCTAGGTTAATGTGCTCTAGGCTTGTCCGCCCATATGTATAACTTGTTTTGTGGGTGTTTTTTTTTTTCGTCCTCGATTTTCTCTCATTGAGGCATGTTTTATTCGGAATTGTCGACCTCTGCTGCTTAACCGTGGTTTGTCTTTGAGTGTAATTATGTTGAAATTCTGCTCCTTGTCGTGAGCTTTTCATACCCCCAGAGTGAATTAACCTTCCTCCGCCTGTTGGTCCTTGACCTAGAATGGCCCTGTATCCCCTTTTTCTTCGTTTTGTCTGACTCGGTCGTCCCCTCCCCCTTAAGCCTTCCCGTGCCCTTTTTCCCAGGCGTTCCCTTTCCTTCACATTTCTGCACCAAACGAGGTCTGTTGTGCAAAAATGAACATTCCCCCTCTCTTCCCCCTCCCCGTTGAGTGAGATAAGTGCCTTTCCTATTAGTCTTTTTTCCTCTTACCCCCGCTTTGAAGACTTGCTAAGGTCCGGATGGAAGGGACTTTGCACCTGCCCCCCCTTTTTGTTTGGGGCTTTGTTGGGGCTTCTACCTGGTCGCTCCCTGATTACGACACTGCGCCCCACACGTGAATTGGTACTCCCCCGACGTTGGCCCGGGCGATGGAAAGGCCCAGTGTTTACCCTGTTGGAACTTTTTCTTTCCCGTGTTTTTCTCAAAGAGCCACTCCCCCTCCCCCAGACGCTGGCCCCCCTGAGTGATGTTTACAACACATATGACTGGTCCCCACCCTGGCCCTCTTTCCATGGAAGTTTGTTCTCCAACCCCGCTCCCCCCCCTGAAGTCCCCCCGTCCTCCTTCTTAACCTACACCTCGCCCAACATTCCACCAAGTTCTCCCCCCCTGATTATCGCAGAGTTTGTGACCGTCTTTTTGGCCGATTATTGTAATAGATGTTCAAACCACTCCCCGTGAGGGGAGCTGCTTAGTTTGGGTTTTTCTCCCGACACCCTCAGTTTCCATGGCTGAGTTGACGAGGACTCTGTTTTCAAACTCGGACAGTTCCCTGCACCGCCTCGCCCGTTTCATTCTTCCTCTTCACCCTTCCCCCGTGTGATGTTTTTGAATTCGGCATATTATTTCAGTCTCCCCCTCTTCAAAAGACTGACGGCTCCCGGGTTCATTCTCTACTCCCGCTCGTTAAGATTTTCTGTATTTTTAACCAGTTTCTTCTGACAACTCAACGTCCTTCCCCCTTAAGTAAAGATTCAACGACCCCTTCCTGCTTGATTGAGCCTCTCAGTTATTTGAGGGGTGATCTAATCCTCTTACGTCCTTGACCCGAACATCCGGCTAAACCAAAAACTAGAACCCACGTACCTAATACTGCTTTTACATTTTCGGCGATTATTGTGTAAGCCTACTCTTTTGACTTTGAAGAGCTGTAGATAATAGTTCGTAATGTTCAACTCTTTTCTCAGCAAAATACGGAAATTTAGTGAACCCAGGAAACCCCCCTTCCAGTTTCGGGAACCCTTCCTCTCACTCTATTAACAATGGACACACCACCAACCCTGTTTTCACTCGCCCAAAAAGTTGAATCTCCTTCACTTTTGCAGGAGTCCACGAACAAGGATCATGTCCCTTTACTTGTCGCTTTCTTCTCTTCTCTCTACACGTGGGCTCGTACCCGAGTATTCTTGTTTCTCTCCAACAGGAATTCTCGCAACTGAAGTAATTATCGAATGTTCAGTTTTCCCCAATTATTCCCCCCCCCCCCACTACCTTCCCACCTTTCAGAGCATCGATTAGATTTTTCCTGTGGTCCCTATCCCCTTTTTTCACTTTTCCCCCGCTTAATTTCTTTTCAAGGTTCATTTCCAGGTACAAGGTATCGAAGAAGAGTGAACGGAATTCGACTTAGTGCCTGTTTTCCGTGGCTTTGCCAGTTCCTTCCTTCTTAACATCTCAAACTGCCTGAATCTGGATGTGACCTCCATAGAGCGTAATGTTCCCCACTCTTCCCGACTTTTCCTAGGTCGCGAGTTTGCTTTTCGAAGTTACCGTCCTTCCCCGTCTTCCTCCTGGGCAGTGGGAAGCGGACAAGCTATGTCAAGATTCTGGGTGTAGGTTTTGACGTTTCGTTCTCTTCCAACCCCTCTCGCCACCTTCTGATAAAGAATTGATTTAGAAACCCAGTTTGTATTAATGGAGTAAAGTTCTCGTGCCCGCCTGGTTTCCCCCCCCCCCTGTTCCTGTTGTAGACCCCCCTACAGGAAGGGATTTAGTTCCAGCTTCCGTTACTTCACCTTCCTGATGATCTTCTTCGGCACTGCCCTCTGATATAGTTTTCGCGCAGGAGAGTTCCCAACCCCAGAATGCCTTATGGCGTTTTTGACGCATACTACCCTCCCCTAAATACTTGCCTAATCGGCCCCTCCAATTTTTCCCCTTTGGTTTCTGGAGTGAAGGCCTACTCGAGTCTTTTCGCGGTGAGTGTATCCCCAGCACTCTCCCCTGCCTCCTTCTCCCCTGTGCGACTTTTTGTGCACCATCAAATTTTCCGCAATTACGTTCCTTAATTATTTCCGAGTTCAGACTGGTACGGACATTACCGACCTTCTTTTTTCTTTTTTCACTTTTTATCCCTTTCCGAACCCCTGAGTTGAGAACGGCGGAAGGTTCTCTTTCTTCGGCAAGGCGACATCTCTTTGTCATGTGTCTGTCTCTGGCGTGACCTTCAGAACAACCCCTCGCACTGTCCCCAATAGGGGCATGCCAAAAAAGGACCCAAGGCTTGGACCAACACGTAAGCGTTTTTCCCACGACCCTATCCCTCCCCAAGAAAGACTGTTTGATCGTTAATTTTTTTGGGCAACACTCGTCCCTCCCGGTGATTGGTTTTCAATTTTGAGACGGCTCCAGGTTTCCCCTTAACGAATCCCTCCCCCCTGCCATCAACAACTTTCCCTCATCGATCCTCCACGTTTTTTCAAGGTTTCCCGTATCCGGACGTTTACCCCCAGTCCGTGTCGTAAGAGTAACCTGGATTCAGTTCGTGGTCTGCGGTCTTTACGATTCACCCTCTTTAAGTGCCCCCCCTCCCCCAGTCCCGGCCCATATCTTTACGACCAACCCTTAAAGCCACCCCCTGGGGCCAATTCAATCATATCAGGTGTTGAGAGCAATTTCCCTTTTCTTTCTATTCGCGGGGAGCGGTCTCTGGGTTTTGGACCCCCCCTTTTATTTTTTCCGGGTCCTTCTACCTCTGCCTTCAGCGTCGATTTTTTTGGATCCCAGCTTCCTCTTTAAGTTCGCTTGAGTCAGCGTTGGTTTCTGTAAGAGTCCCCCTTTGTGTCACCTGCCGTCGTGCTGTAGGATGCTTTATCTTTGGGTGATGCCTCTTTTTATCCCCTTTGGTCCTTTTTAACATTTCTTTATCGACTCTGCGGCATCCCTGAAGCCAAAACAGGAGTGCCCTGTATTTTTTTTCCCCCCGACACCCTCCGTCTGCGTCTTGCTTTTTTTGCTGGAGATTTATCTCCCCTCTTACGTTTTCCCCAGTTCCAGTTGTTTCCCTCCTGAATAAAATATAATTAGGGGCCGTTTAACAGGTCATTCGAGCCATTTTTCCCTCCATCCAGTTTTTTTCCCCCTACTCCCCCACTCTCGTGTTCGCTTCTTTTTCTGCGGATACACCGGTCCGCCCTTTCCCGGTGACTCTTTTGAAACAGACCTGTAATTTTTCTAGGTCAGGCAGTCCGTGGTACGTCCTTATATTTCTACTAGTAGTACTCCTTCTTGTCCTGCACACTTTTCCGAAGCTCTTGTCCCCAGTCCCAGTTCTTCACATAACTGAGCCTGACGCCTCAGGTCCCTACTTAGACTGCGATCCTTTCCAAATCCCCCCCCGGTCGCCCCGTTCCCTTTTGCGAGCCACGGCAGAGACAGAATTGTCCTGGACGAGTTGACCGAGTGAGGGCTGATGGAGGTACTTCCGTGCCCTAGGCTGATGTTTTAGTGAGTTTTTTCTTTTTATTTCTCTCGCCCACGAGAGCGTTGCATCCTCCCTGATCACATTAAGTTGGTATGTGTGACTCGGTGATGCCATAACCGCCTCCCCGACATCGAGTTCCTCTCTCCTGTTTCCCTTCATTTCCATCCCCTATTTTTGGTTGTTTTTTTTTTTTTTTGGGGGTTTGTGGGTGGGGGTTTGGGGTTGGTTTTCGTTTTGTTGAGTTTTGTTTTCCGGGCAATTTGCCCCTTTATTTTTATTCAAGGGTTTTTATTTTATTGTGATCAGCTAATCCCAGACGCTTCCTTCCCCCTAAAAGTTGCCCCAGTTCTTTCGTACGATGCAGCATTTCCCCCCCACCCCCTTCCTTATTCCTTTCCCTCCCTGAATAGTTTCCGCGCTGCTAATACGGCCCCTCGGTAGACTTGCAGCCAATTTTTTTGCGCCCGCTTCCTGACCGTCTTTCCCTGTCACCGTGCTTCTGAGGAGCCCGGTTCCCTTAAGCACCCCTCCTTCCCATTGACACGAGTGACTTGAGTTTTTTTTAAATGATGAATCGATGGTCTTAGTTCCCCCTTGTCCAGGGACCCAGTGACCGAGAGTTCCCGGTCGTCCCTCTTGCTATTTCAATCGATCGGCGCTCCGGCGAGTTCCTTTTTTTGGGTGCAGTCTTTACTGTGCGGTTCCTTTTGAACAGCGGCGCCTTTTGACCCCACCTTTTCCTCCTGTCCCCCTTCCGGTCCATTCCTAGGGTTAGTACCTTTAGGTCTCCCCTCCCTTGCATCACGCGTACGTCTTCCTTCCCCCTCACAGGCTGTGGAGTTCCTACAATATCCTATTTATCTAACCTTTCTATCGTCTAGTTTGCTTGAGCTTTTGATCACGACCTTCCCCGGTCTCTTTATCCCCCTTGGGGTCCTTGTTTTATGTGACACTCTATTTGTGGTTTGACTCCCTCCCCTGGTTGGGAAGTATATCCCTTGTTTTCCCTTCCGGTTGCTTGTACCCCCTCCCGGTGGCGTTTCCCCTCGCTCCTATTTTTTCAGCCCCTCGTGGAGTAATTTGGACTACACTCCCCGCTCCTCCCCCCCAGTCTACTTCCTGGCGCATCCTCGATCTTTCGGCTCAATCTCAACTTGCGAGCTTAACTAGGTCATGCCTGCTAGTTTTGGTGGACTGGGTTTGAGTGTTCCTCTGATTGAATTGGCCCCCTCTCTCATTCCACGTCACTTCTAGCTCGGCACATCCGCTCCTCCGTAAGTGTTTGCTTCACCCTTCTGGACTAGTAGGACACGTTTTTAAGCCTATCCCCCCTTTTTTACTCCGATCCGCTAGAGCAGGGTCCCGGCGGCTCCTTCCTATTTATCTTCCAAGGCACGCGTTTGTGATTCCAATTCTTTTCAAGGTCAAGAGCCTTTCCCCTCGTGGCCTTCGGTTTCAGTTATGAGTCTGACCCCCCCTCCCCCCCGATTCGTTGGCGTGCTAAGTTAATGCCCCTCCCCCTTCGTCCGTTCGTCTCTGAATGATTCTCCCTCTCCTCTATGTTCCCCCTCGCGCACGGTCTGAAATCCCTTCTAACCCCCCCCCCCCCAGAACCTGTGCCTTTTTTCTCTTGAACCCCCCTGCGGAGTCTCCTCAAATAAAGGCTGTTGGGCGTATCCCTACTCCCCGAAAATCAACTATGCCTTACCTATTCTCGACCCACCCAATTTCATGACACCTCTACGATCTTTATGGATATACGGTTTCTTTTCCCTCTGTCCCCTTATTGCAGTGCATTTTGTAATACCCTGAGCTTCCAAGAGGGTTGATCTCATTCCATCTCGTACCCTCATCCTTTTCCTGGACATTTTTGTGACTGTTCCGAAGTCTTCTTCTCCGTTTATTTTCGATTGTGAATAATGTTGTTTTTGACCGACTGGGTGCGTTTGTGCTTTTTCCACTGAAACCCCCCTTCTTTTTCCGGAGTGGCTTACCCTGCACTGGACCGTTCCGTGAAATTCTCCAGGTTCCCTATTTAAGGCCCTACTACCCGCTCCTTTTTTTTTTCTTCCCTGTCTATCGCGCGTCGTCGACCAGGTAGCCCCCTCATTTCCTTTCCCATGAAGGAAGTAAAGGAGCTTTTTTGACCGTAACTCTCCTTGTTCCCATCCTTCTCGCTCTCAATTCCTTCACCTGTCACTATCCCCCTTCTATTTTTCCATCCTCATTTGGTTTTTTTATAGAAGATATTCATTGCCTTTTCCTTCCTTTTCTGATCCTTTTTTTCGCTGAATATCCTCTTTTCGCAGCGAAGTGACGTCCCTCCTCCGGGAATTCTTTCCTGCCTGCAATTCGGGCTACTGTTGACTCCCTCGTTTGTATTCAGGAAGGGCACGTCCACACCGTTACCCTTTTTGTGTATTTTAGGTCTCTTCCTGACCGGGAGAATGTCACGAACCTTTTCAGCTGGCGGGCTTTTCCCGCGGCACCCCACCTTCCCCCTTTTCTTTCGCAATCGACACGACTCCGACAGGCCCACATTCTTTTTCTTAACGCACAACCAACGCTTTTCTCTTCCCCCAGTCCTCGGTCCCAAGTCCACCAATGGCTTAATTCACTTCCCCTGGTTCTTCCGTGTCTCAACGCCCCCCGCGTTAACGCTATCCTGTTTCCCAATCGACAGCTTTTAGGTCCCAACCTCTCCCAAAGCTCCTCCTTCCGAGTTTGTACCATGTTCGTTTTTTAGTAACATCGCGTCGCTTTGATCCACGATAGGAACCCCAAGCCTTCTTTCTCTTGTAGAACGTTTCTCTATACACTGCGGCTCCCCATTTTTCCTTTGTTGGGTTAGGGGTTAGGAGTATAGAGATTCTTAACCTGTCCTTTCCCTTCCCGACCGCAGGATTTCACGTTCAATCGTCCCTCCCCCAGAACGTCTGGTGGCTCCGATTGACCGGCAAGTTAACTGCGCCGGTTTTTTTCCTTCATATTCCCCCCCCCCTCCCCCTTCTGCCCACGCGAAAGCGTGCCCGATAATACTGCTGTACTAAGCAGGCCCTCTCTCGGATTCTAGTTGTCCCTTTGAGATATGGAACAAGTCCTCCTGAGTCCCCTCCGAAGTTCCCCAGCACTTTCCCCCTTTCCTTTCGCTTCTTGCCGTCATCTCTTTGATGAGTTTTTTCTTTGTGAGGCTCCGCATGACGTTCAGAGTCCCCCCCCCATTACCCCCCCAGTCCCCACGACCTCGCATGTTTTTATTGCTATCGTGGTCTTGAAGTAATCCAGAGCGATGTCCCCCCCCCTTTTCCGAGAAGGGTAGATGCCCGAGTAGATCTGAGCACCTCCCTGACGCGACAGCACTTCATTTGCCACCGCCTGGAACTGACACTTTTACGGAAACCCTTTTTTTGCGTCCCCCCCCGGCCCCAAACTGCTCCTCAGATGACCGAGTTCCGCCCCCCCGTGGATGCAAACCCCTGACTCGCCCAGTGTGGCCGCTCTTTCCGTTCGTTTTGATCACGAGCACCAACTGGGCTTTTTTACCCCCCGGCCAGGCTGCGTTGGATGAGGAGCTTTCCATCTTTTTTTTGGTCTAGCCGCTTCACGGCGTGACTCGCTCCATCCACGTTTCCTCGCACGCGAAGATTTTCAGTGCCGATCCTGGGCCACGCAAGTGCACAGCTCCGTTCCAACTCCCCAAACGCCCCGCTGCCCAAACATAGATACCCGCCGATATTTGTTTTCACTCACTCCGAACTTCCGTTCCGGCATGGTTTGCGGTCCGCCCTCTCTGTTCTTTCCCAAGCGAATTTTCTTGCGACGTCGTCGTGCGGGCTTGCCGTCCCCCCTTCTCCCCCTCCATCCCGACGCCCGCTGTCCCACACCATCGAGCGCAGGATTGCATGGTCCGATTCCTTGGAGCTTTTTCTTCGGTCGGCCAAGCAGACCGTTTTTGCCGTGCCTTTAGCGGGATCAGAGGTTAGTGTCTTCTGACGTCTGGGCCTCGTCCTAAATATTATAGCTGCACCCTGCTCCACTTGACCAGTTACTGCGCCAAAATAGAGGTCTTATCCCATTTTCTCCACAGGCTCGCGGCAGAGTGTCTATAGAGGTGTCGCTGTCCAAAGCGCTTGTGCACGGAGCAGCCTTTTACGCGGCCTTTTTGGCCTGCAGTGCACTCTCTGTCGATTTTTCTAAGTCATCGAAACAATTGACATCCCTGAAGAAGTCGGGTGTCACATCCCTACCATACCCAAGTAACGTCCTTCCTGCTACTTCTTATGCAGATTAGGATCATCGGGGTGCTGGCGAGGACAAGATAGACATTCAATGTCCAGACCTTCTGTAGACGTGAGTTACATACGTCATTTCCCCTCCAAACCCCTTCCGGAATAGCCCTTCTTTGAGCTTTTGGTGAGTATAGTCCCCCCAGGGGGAACGAGAGAAGGATTTGTATCCCCGA
>Ga0179591_1255740_pt1 | contig 19035 bp, 17 predicted proteins | sample CZOMad2_1_08_16f_FD_182891 | JGI IMG/M metagenome (GOLD analysis project Ga0179591, IMG submission 182891) | Vadose zone soil fungal communities from Angelo Coast Range Reserve, California, USA - CZOMad2_1_08_16fungal (PacBio error correction) | ecosystem: Environmental > Terrestrial > Soil >... | reverse complement strand
TCCTCTTTATTGCTCAAGCCCCACTTCTACCCTTTAGAAGATAGAGTGATTCGGATTTCTTCCTTTCTTCATTGATCGCATCTGCTCACTCCTACTTCGTCTCGTGCAGCAGCAAGAAGTCGTTTCACACCGCTCCCCCAGTAAGCCAGCGTGCGCCCCAGATCCATATTCGCCCTAGACATCACCCTTTTACTCTTTTCCCTCGGGGGAAGACTCATTCCGACTCCCGGTTTGAGCGTTTACCCTTTCAATTTGCATCGTCGCTTCTGAAGTACAACCTGGGGCTGGTTTTTTTTTCCCCCTACGATTTCGCGACTGTCTGCCTTTGAAGCCCCCTTCATGACTCTACTTTGCTTTGAGCATAACCCGCGGCTCGATTTTTGAGAAGACCGCGTTCCGTTTCCGATTTACCCCACCTAGTGGGCCCCCCCTCCCCCCCCTCGGCCTCAAGGACGGTATCTAGCTGCAACAAACCTTTTCCGATCTCCGAATCGATTTCAGACAACCCCCAAATTATTTGACGACACGCGTTCCTGCCGACACCGATTGGCGCTCCACTATCGATGTCCGGTCGCCTTCCGGTCTCTTTCACGATCAGATAGTATTATTTTCTTTCCCCCTCCAGTTAGTCATAACGCGTTATTTTGCACGCCCGCTTTGCGATGGTGGATCTTGGACCCTCCTCCTTCCTTAGCCGGTGCCCACGAATTTTAACCTCTTTCTAACCCCCTTCGTATTTTCGTGTGTTTGTCTTTCCTCCCCCCAGGACGGTTCCGCCCTGCCCCCCGTTTCTTTTGGATTTGGCTCCTCTCAGCAAACGCGCTCTCCTTATCCTCCGCTCGTCCCCGTTTCGATGGGAGGCATCAGATGTGATGGCGCGGCCGTCTCCTCAGGGTGTCCCTACTGACCATGCCTAGGGTTTTATTGTTGTTGGGATTTTTCTTTCCCCTTCCTGATCCAGTCCCCCCAATCGCCAATGTGAACTCTCCGAGTTCTTCGTCAGAACGAATGGCCCCTCTCACCCCCCCGCGCTTCTCGTCGATGGTGCGTACCACCGACGACTCGCTGACTCAATCCCCCCTTCTTAATTCATGGCCCGGGGATTGTTATTTCTTTACCAAGAACGAAGGTCCTTTCGGCGATGCTTTTACCCTTTCTCGGGGTCGAACTGCACACCGCGGGATTTCAATTGCTGCCAAACTGAATCCGGGAACTTCAGGAGTTAAGCCCACCCTCGACCTTTGCCTTGCGTACATCCGGGCGCCCTTTTCGAAGATGTTTGACCCCCTCTTTCTATTTGTGAGTTCCCGTTCCGATGCCGTCAAGTGGTCCCGCCATATCGAGTCACTTTCGCCCCATCCAGCTTCGGCTACGAAGTTCTTGTAAGAAGCTCCAGCGTATTCCCCCCCAATCCTCTTCTCACACGTCGTAGCCGCGCCTAACTGCGCTCAACCCTCTCTACTCTGTCTCCTGAGTTTTAGACCCCGCCCCCCGCTTAAAGGTGTTTTCCCCGCGTTCAATCCCTCCTGCTTAGAGCTCGTTAAATCTGCCTCTTCTTGAATGCTTCCAGACTGCCTCTATAGCTCGACAGACCACTACACGGTCCAGCGCGGTCCTAGGTGTGACTAGCCCTTTGCAGCCGATAGTCCAGTTTGAGGGCGTCCCCGTCGATTTCAAATGACGTGTTCCCTACAGATATTTCCTCGCCTCCCTCTGTCTTACTTTGCATTTCTTGGCGTCGTGAAAATTTCCACCCTTTCCTCTCCCTTTCGTCCCCTTGCAGGACCGACGCTTTTTCTTCGAAGATTTCATCCCAATGCATGTTCCTGTTTCTCTTGACGCCTGTCCCGCAGTTTGCACTATCGTCAGCACCCCCCAGCTGATTCCTGTCCCCTTTCCCTTTTTCCTTCGTGGATGCTTCGATTGAGTCTGATTGAGTTGAACCCAAGTCCTTGTTAGCTTGGAACTTTTCCCCCCTCCGATCCCCGATGGCCTCTATTAGCCGCCCGGCCCCCCCCTGAGGCCATTGTTCCATCGCTATTTCGCTTATCCCCCTGCAGAGATTTCGTTTTTTTTTTTAGCCGCCTTTCATCTCCGCACAACTGCGCCTTTTGCTCACGCAGTCCCCCCCCCTCCCTCTTAGAAGTGAAAGTCCTCACTTTGGACCTCTCTTTCCCTTCCGCCCTCGATCGATTCGTAAAGATTGGATTCCCACAGATACGGTGGTGGTCTATCCCTGGACCTCTGAATTGCCCTGGTAGTCAGCCGCTAGTCCTTTCATAGTTTGGGAAGCACCCTCTTCTGGATTCTCTTTTCGAGACGCCACTCCCACAGGCCCCCCCTGCCTCAGAGGGGCTTGAGTCCGGACATGATTCTCGGCTGGGTTGGCACTGCCGATATTTATGGTTTATTTCCGTTTTTTTTTTCGTCAGTCGAACCGCGCATTGACTTTGGTTCCTTCCGGAAAGAACACATTTTCTTCCTCCAGGTCTCCTTCCTAGCGGCCGATCGGCCCCATGTGCGTTGGGTTCGATCGACTTCGCTCGGTCCCCGAAGTTCTCGACAAGAGGTCTTTCAAATTTCAGTTGTGACTCCTCATTCGCTCGCGATCGCTCTTTCCAGGTATGATCTTGATACCACTCTACACTTAACGGCCTAGCGCGGGCTCTACCCTGAATTTAAACCCCTCCCTTCTTTTTCAGCGTCGAGTTAGTGTATGGCCGCTTTTCCTGCCGGTCTGTCCCATGAATTGCCTGAAAGAACGTTCCCCTTTCGACGTAAGGCGGGTCTTCTCGCGGCTTTGTTTCGGACGCTTCGGATGTAGCTCCTTCTTTTTTTACTCCTAGTCTTTAGTTTTTTTGCCCCTGTAAGATTTTTCTTCCCTACAAGGTGAAGGTTTTCCTTTTCTGGGCCCCCCTCTGTTCTCAGACACCTGCGACCTCTTTAGTGAACTTTTCAATCTCCTAGTGCGCACCAGGAGCCCTTGCCCCGTGAGAGAACCTGCTTTTCCTGAGGTGCTTGTCCCCCAGACTCCTCCCAAGCCCCATCGGCTGAGGGTTCCACGGGTCGTTTTTTCGTTCTTAATGACTTTGTCTGAACCCCTTGTCTCCTCTGGCGCGACCGCAATTCAAGCACGCCCCCCCCGCCCTACCGATGTCCCTTCAGACGTCGGGGTTTTTCTTGAACTTAGACGTCAACTTCATCCCCTAAACTTTCACCCCTCTCCGTTGTTGTGGTAGCTATATAGGGAGGGTTTCCTTTTTCCGCCTAGTGTTTCCCAGCTCCTAGTCAGGATCTTGTTTTCCTTCCTCCTCGTCTGGGTGTAGGGACCCCTTTTCGTGTCGTCCCGAGTTTGACGAGGTCCCGTTGGTCGACTCATGGAACGAACAACCCAATGTCCGTTTTCCCGCCCCACCCTTCACGGGCTCTGAGTTATTGCGATCGTGCTGAGGCAACCTTCGTCCCTTTTTCGAGTCTGGTGCGAGCTCTTTAGAACGTCGGCCGGATGCCGTTACCCCTTGATTTTGACTATCCTGCATGCCGTTCCCCCCTATTGAGGCCACGAACCCCCCACCGGCCAGCATTTGCGGGTCCTCTGCTTACAGTTTACCGAGCGGGGCACACAGCTTGGTAGGGATCCCCCTCGCCTCTTTCTCCGCTCGTCCGAACGGGGCTTTTCATGAATTCCCCCCCTCGTATAATTCCTCAGTGACCTGTAGCTTGGCATGAGCATTTCACGGAAAAGTTAACGGAGGACGTCCCGGTCCTGTAACTCGTTATCTTCGTGGTCCGGATTTAAATGCACGAGGTTTTTAGTAGCCCCCCCGTTTTGATGCCTGTTTTTTTTTCAGGATCCGGCGATCAAGATCATGAATTCCACGCTTAATCATCGCTTCGCATTGAGTCCCCCCCTGAGAATTCTAATTTCCATGAGAGGACTGACCGTTGAAACAATTCTGTAGTTTCCCGATAAACCCATCAACGTCGGGGAAGCGGACTTGGATGACCCTTCGTCCCTTTTTTTGTCTTCTCTATGGTGTTTTTGTTTTGTGTTTTTCCCCCCCCCCCCCATTTCCCCCCCTTTCGTTGTCCTGATGGTCATGACCACCCGCCATCCTAAACCGGACCTTTTCGTACTGATCATTGCAGCCCCTTTCCTCCTATTGCCAGCGCCACAGTTTGACCTCCTTGTGCATTTTTTACAGTGATCGACTCTTTCTTTTCCTACTCCAAATCTTCATGCAAGTTTTTCCTGAGTTCCCCCGTTTTGCTAAGAGTCAGCTTCTTCGTCTCGACCCCACGGTTCCCTTCTCGTGCGATTGGCGTCCTCTAACCACCCCCTTGATCCCCCGAGGCTCGACTCGTTGGGACCTCTCTTTTAGATTGCCTGTCGTGGAAGATCGTAACAGAAAAGATGCTTTACCATGTCTCTTAGACCATCGGATGGTCGCGCTTAGTCGTTTTCCTTTTCCTGCGTCTCGCCAGCCGTTTCTTCGGTGAATGAGGAGGAAGCGTATAGCTCTTGCCTCCCCCAACCCAAGGTTCCTTTGGTAACGGGGGCGCTTGACCCCCTTCCTTTAGGTGGCTGTTCACCGCCTTTCGAGGCCAACCTGTTTGGGCCCATTCTTCCCTCTGATTTTCTCACGGCGATCATCTTAAAATTCGATGACCAGGCTCCCCCGCCTTGCCCTTGGAGACTGACATTATTGTCCTCCGGTTTTGTGTCCACTTCTTCAATATCCTGGATGCTTTGGAAGTTGTGCATAGTCGACCCCGCGCCTTCCTTCTTGCTTAGTTTTCCTTCTTCGCAATCGAACGCAATACGTGTTTGGCCCCTCCTTTTCCGTCACAGCCCCCCCTCATGAAAGGTTTTGTTCACTTCCCTATTTCATTAGGGCGGACTCTTGAGACCCCCAGTCCTTTGTCTCCCCTCTTCCTCTCCACGGAGTTCTCTTGCCCCGTGATCTTTGTCACCCTGATTTCGTCTTTACCTTTTTGCATATTGTCCGTGGTCGGCGGCGGTTCAGGCCACTTTGAGCTTTTCCCTTCTTCCTTCCTTGTGGGCAGAGGTCCCTCATATAAGCACTTGAGCTGATTTCCAAACTGGGACGAACCCCTTTGTCCCTTTCCGTTTTCCTCGCGGCTCATGGCGTTCTTCTGGAGACTTTACCCCCGTTCCCCGATTTGAGGCTCAGTAGGTCGCCCCGTCGCGGACGGTTGCGGATGCTCCCTTTTTTCTCTCCCCCTTCTCTGTCCGGTGCTCGTGCACGTCCTGAACTCTTGACGCAGTTGGGTGGCTTTATTCCTATTTTCAGTGGCCCATTCGTCGCTGCCCCGACACGTTTGCCTCTTTGCTCTCTTGTGTGCCCCCTCGGAGCCTCCTTTTTCGCTTTGATGTTTTCCAATTCTCTTCTCCTTGAGTGGGCGGCGCTCATCGGCGCAGTGTTTTTACCCGTTTCCCCGGTGGTTTACGGACCCCGAGAAGTCATCTTTTTTATGGGGGCCGTCGGTTCGCGTACCTGTCGTTTACAGTGTTAGTCCCTGCTGAGCCCCCTCCCCCTTCTGCGGGGACTACCTTTTTCGTCGCTTTTTCGCCTAGCGGACGACCACGTTTTTTTTCCCTGACCCATTGTCCTCTCATCGGAAGAAGTTCCATGGAGATCCCTACCCTTTTTCCCTTTCGAGTGGCAGGGACCCCGCCCCCAACCCTACACAGAGTCCCCTTATTAACCCTCCCCTCAAATCTGGCATCTTTTCCCGGCCGACCCCTGAGGTTTTTTCCCTCTTGAGAGCTCGTTTTTGCTCGGAGGTTGTCCTCCCCCCCCTGACCACCTAAAGATTGCTCCCGTCTTGCTTCCCCTGCTTCGATCTACTCTCGGCGTCTCGTGAGTTAACTTTTCCCGGAGCAGTCGCGAAGCCGGCGAATAGCCAGCCAGGCGGCCCCCCTCAGGTGGGGGTTTTGGGGGGGGTGTTTTTGTGTTGTATAGTCCTCGTTATTTGGTTCTCTCCGGCGCTACGTTATAGGAGGTCTCTGCCCCCTTCTGCTCTCCTCGGACATTAGCTGCGTGTTTTCTTCCCGCCTCGGTTTTCTTGCATTCGACGGGTTTCTTACAAATTTTTTCTTCCCTAGCCTTTTCCTTCTCTACTTTTTTTGACAGCTAGAGCCGTTCTCCTCTTCCAATGGCTTGGTTAGTCAGCTCGGCCGCCCCGTTTCTTCTCCTCAAAATCTAATCCGGGTTTTCTCCGCATTACTTTCTCTGGGCTTCAAGTGGACCGGCCGAGAAACTTGACTTGTTCCTTTCACCCTCCCACAGTGGGTCCAACTCAGAAGGTCGCTGCCCACGCATTGCGTTTTTTCACCCGCTCCCATCCATGATTTCCTCAGTTTCCTTGAGTCTGTTCAGGTTGATGTGTCGTGAAGAAGATGCGAGGGTGTGTACCCCCCCTTGGTTCTGTCACTGTCTCTGGGTGCTCACGACTGTGTCGCTTCCCGTATGCTACGCATTAGGTCGGGTTGCGATTTCCTCCCCCTCTTTTCCGCTCATTCTCTCTCGAAATTGCTTTTTCCTTGCGTTAGGTTTTCGCGCAACCTCTCCTTTTTCATTTTCCTTCATACGTTGGTGTTTGTTTTTTCAATCCGTGCTCATCCCTACCTCCTTCCCCCCCTGTTCATTACTCGGATTACTTTTGTTTCCCACCCCCTATTTTTTCCGACTTTCCGGTCCTCCTTTTTTATAGCACGTTTTCGTTCTCCCCCTCACCAGTACTCCCTCTTTCTCCCCCATCGAGGACATCTCCCGGCCGGAAGCACACCCTTACACTTATTACTCGGCGGCCGATTTCCTCTTTAATTAGTCGGGCGCGTGGCCCTCCCGCGGTGGATCTCGCTTTCGAAGGTTGCCCACACTTTTTTGACACGAAGGTCAACGTTCGCTGCCTTTTCTCTTGACTCCCCCCCACCCTACTCTCCGCCTTTTAGGTCTAAACCCCCGCACGGTGATTTTCGCTTTTCAGGCCCTCGACTATAACCACATCCTTGCTTCCTCACGTTTTCTAGCTGTCAAAACCCTTTTTCATAGAGCGATCCGGACAAGTTCCAGCCCCCACCAATGTTTGAATAATTCCCTTCCGCTGCCTGGCCCCAACTGGGCGCCGTTTACAGCATCTTTTTTTTCAGCCTTTTTTTTTCCTCTTTTTTATAGACCTTAAAGCTTCCGGCCTCCAGACTTTCTTTTTGAGATGAGGTTCGGCCGGAGCTTCGCCTGCACGCTTGAATTCCTTTCCCTGAGCCCTTCTGGATTTTCTTTTAAGCGGCCCGTCCCCGACCGCTGTCTTAAATTTTCTCCAGAGTCTCTCCCCTCGCCTTCTTGAAGCCGTATGTTGAACCGATGGAGGCATCGCTGGGTACTTTGCCAAGGTCCTCGGTGGCAGCATGAACCTGAATTTTTCTTTTTTGGGTAGTGGATTGTTTTCCCTCAACGTCCTCGAACCTTCCCCATGTAGATCGCCACTCCAATCTCCTCTTTGAGTTCCTCATATTTTTTTTTTCCGTTACCCCGAGCACGCGGATGATCGTCGCTGCGGGCGACAGTTCCCCCTCATCCCCCTATGTTTTCCTCTCATGCTTTGCTTTCCCTTGGCGCGTCCCCTTTTCGTTCCCCTCCTTCAGGTCCCACCTTCTTCGCTCAGGCCGATCTGTGGTTAAAGAACACGCGGTAGTGCAAAGTTTCTCCACCCCTTTTTCAACCAGTCATCTCTTCCCCCCACTCGCTGCGCCGAGTGTTTGAAGATTTCCTCTTCTCGCCCCACGCTTCTTCTTCAAACATTTCTCACTCCCCTTCTGTCACGTTCAATGATCACGATGGGTAAGAAATACTCCTTCCGAATACAGCCCATCCCTTCTGTTAAATGTCTGGTTTTTAGTCACCTATCCCCCTTTGTTAAGCTCCCAGGGTGATAAAACATCCTCGTTCCGCACGTAGAAGGTTCTAAATGATGAGCTCAACCCCATTCTTACATGCGCCCCTTCCGGTTCTCCTTCCATCGCTCGAGCAAGCCCTGATTCCTAGGTCTTTCCCCCTTTTTGTGCCCATAAGCATCTTCGATGTCTGCCTATCTCACCCCCCCCCTCCCCTGACCTTACCAGTGCAGTATAGGAGCTTTCCAAAGAGAAGTCCCCTCTTTACCACCGTCAGCGGCAGGTGCCTCGGGGACTCCCCCTGGTCCTAAGACCCGGAGGGGCCGGAGCGAGATTTCTCACCCCTATGACGTTGCGCCGACATGTCTAATCCGGGCCTGTCCGTTTTTTACATTTCTTGGAGTCGTCCCCCCCTCCCCAACGATCCCACGCGATTGTTCTGTTTCCTTCCGTAACCCAGTCCTCCGTTCTGCGCAGTTCTCGCCCCCCCCCTCCCCCCAGCCTTCTTGTCTACCACACACAACCCGTTCTCCCCCTTTGAGTCAATGAGCCCATTGACCTTATTCTTCACGATTTTCGCTTATTTTTCTTTTGCCTGGAATTTCCGATCTGCTTCCAAGCCTTTTCAAAAGCCGCGTTGCCGTCATGGACGGTGCCAATCCCCCTCTCCCCCCCCCCCGACCTTCTTGAGACGTAGCCGTTTCACACAACCCCGAATTCCTTGGTTATTTCATCGGAACGTCCTTCATCCCACGATTCTATTCGGCTTTCTCGAGCAGTTTTACCCCCCTTCATTTTCTTTTCCCATCACTGAGCCGCATAAACAAAAAGATGCGAAGGACAACTGGAACTTTCCTTCATTTCGATTGTCACCGTGACCGGCCTCTTTTACTTGAGGTTTTAACCGAATCTGCTTTTCCCCTCCGGTTAGGTGATCACCGGGGTGGTTCCCCCCCCGATGCCGCCAATTTTCCCCTCGTCTTTTTACCCCTTTGGTAGGCAGCTAATTCTCTTTCTTCCTTTTAAATTTTCTAGCTCGGTTCCAGCGGGAGCTTATTCCGCCACCTCCCCCCCCCGTTTGTCAGTCTGGGGTCCCCTGCTTCCCCATTATACTTGCGGGCGTTGGGTGGCCTTTACTCTTCAGTTGCTGCTGTGGTGCCGTAATCTTCTGGTTCATCGAAACAGCGCATTAACCCTTTGGCAAACTTGAACCCCTTGCCACCACTTTTTTTGATCAAAGGAAGACTTTTCAACTACTAGGCCCTATATTCCCTACGTTGAGTTGAGGATTTGTCCTCTCTAAAAGTGGGACGTCACGTTGGCTCGAAGAGTTCTTGTTTCTCCTTCCGAAGTTGGTACCTTGAATGAAGCCTCTATTAGTTCTCGCTTCCAGATTATCTTGAGAACTCTCTTCCTTCCGCCGCCCTGCCTCCTGTTATGGAATTTCCCCGACGCAATGGTAAGCGTCGAGGTCCTTCTTTTATTGAGTCCCCTTAGGGTTCGTAATGAATTGGTACTAGCACTCCCCCCGTTTTCATGTCCCCTTTTTTTGCTGGAGGCGAGCTTTGAACCCCCGGTTCTTGACCTGATTGGGATTGCGACCTTACTGCTTCGATTTTTCTCCCCCTTTGCCTTCGGTGTGCGTGAATCAGTATGACCGCCCTTTTTCGGTCTTCTGCTGGCCAAGCTTTGAACGCATCTGAACAACGGTAGCTTTGCCCTCCCTCTTTTTCGAAGTGGGTAACGTCCTAATAGTAGAATCCCGAGAACCAGGCTTCTTCCCCGACGCGAACCTTGTATACGTTTGAAGACTTTCGCCTCCCTCGACCAGGCGTTCTAGGGTATCTAATGTCTTGCGTTCCTGACCCTTTGACCAACTGTTTTTCCCTTTTTTCGGCAACCGATTTCGCAGACCGCAATTTCAGACCAACCTCCGCCTAGGCGGCCTTTTTCCGAATTTCCCCCCACCACTTTTCTTTTTCCCCCCCATTCCTTGTACCACGTAAGCCCATATTCTTTGTTTTGATCTCTCATGTGGATGGTCTTTTCATGTGGTTTAAACCCCCGACTCTAGGGCATCGCCGAGGCAGGCGTTTTCTTGATTTGCCCTTTTTTGTATGGCTCCGCGCCGAGGGCACGTTTTTTTTTCTTTCTACCGTCATGCCCCAAAGGCGCCCCCCGTGAGATACCCTTCTTCCCGGGCTGGTCGCGTCTCGTGTGGTTTTTGGCCCCGGAGAAGTTTCGCGGGGTCTTGTTCCTCGGATTTTACTGGTTACCCCTTCATTTTTCTTGAACCGCTTTGAGTCTTCCGTTTACCCGCGACGTTTCGGCTTTTCTTGGTGCATGTGGTTGCAACTCTGCCGTCCATGAACTACTCCCAGCGTCCTCATTTATGTTTTTCTTCAGTTTTGGAACAACTCTTGTGCAAACCTGCGTCGGGTCTTTTATTTAGAAAACGACTCTTCATTTTATACCACTTACGAGGCAATGCCTCTATCTTCCCTCAAGCCTGATGTTCCCATGAGCTTGGCATCTCCGCTAAATTAATTACAGGAACCTTTCTTCCTTCATCATGTAATGCCGATAAACGATTAAATTGCGGGGTTTACCTTCCCTCGGTTCCTGTTATATTTGCAGGGCCGCCTGTCCTCTTCTTTCGGCTCCCCCTTCCCTACCTCGCCCAAAGCATCGTTCCTGATTAGTCAAACGGGACCCTCTAAATACTCAGAGTCGCGGAAATTTCACGTTTTACTTATGAGACTCGCGCTCACCTAACCTCCCCCTTGTACGGTGTCTCTCTTTTTCTCAGTCCCTGAAAAGTGTTTCTTTTTTCTGATCCGCGCGGGTTCCGAGGTTCCCTCCAGTTCGCAATGCGTTCCGATGACTACCTTCCTTTTGCCGGTCTGCCACGAGCCTGCCATATCGTCCATTTTTCCAAAATACCTCCGCATGGATCATGTTATTTGATTGCCCCTTCCATAGGATGCTTGATGGTACTTGGATTTTGTCGTCCGGACCCCCTTCACGGCTTTAACTCCACTCTCCGAATTTCCCTTTCCCTACTCTGCTTGAGTGTTTGGAGGGACTCCAGAACTGTGAACCCCCTTCTTATAGTTTTAGATTGGTCCCGGCATTCTAGGAACACCCCCCCACATGGGGTTAAAACAGTGGTGGTCTCAGATGTGACAGAATAGTACGAGACTTCCCTTCCCCGGTGGACCTCCTCCATATTACTTTTATGAGTGAATTCCGTTCCTTCTGTTTTCATAGATTTGTTGAAGGCTTTAGGCGACGCGGGTTTGTCCTTTTCTTTGTCCAGGAATTTTTTCAGGATTGACGGCATGCTAGAGCTACCCATTTCTCCTCTCTGATTTCCCTGAGAGGATTTTTATTTACTCCCCCCTTACTCGTGGTTTTGTGGTGGACGGGCGGCATACGCCCCTCCCGTCCCGCATTTTGGCATCTTCTGGACATATCTTCCTCTTCCAACACTCTTGGGTTGCCTGGCTGTATCAGAGCTGCATCCGCAAGGCGCTCATCCCCGTTTTTTTCCCCACGATGGACATTACTTTTTGGCGACGGCATCATTTCTCATTTTCATGACTGATGTAATATGACATTACAGTTGACCATGCTTCCAGTCTTTTTTTTGCATGTCTACTGTTGCAATCGGCTTGCTCCCGGGTCCTTCGCAAGGCCCGAATCCTTTGTTTTTTTCTCTGGTTGGCGACATTCCGACTCCCCCAGACATGAACGGTTCTGGACCTGCGAGGCGGTTTGGAGTTACTTTTTTTTTTCAAACACGTCATTGGGCACGCTTTCCCTTTCCTGACAGAACCTTTCTGGTGTAGTTACGTCGGCCCGTGATTCTTGTCCCAACATCTTTGGTTTCCCTTGTGACCTGGATTCGGTTCTTCGTCCAGCCTATATATTCGGCCTGTGTAGGCATTCCGACCGCTGGGTTCATCTTTTTCCTACCTTATCCCTGAGTGGTCTGACAAAAGTTGCCTAACCTTCGAAGAGTTACCTTCTCGGTTTGTTGAGCGTGCAGGATTTACTCATCAATTGTTTCCTTTAGTCTGGTTTCGCGATTCGCCGGCCTTTCTTCTCACGTGCTCACGAGTTTGTTTTTATCCTCAATTATCGCTGTTTTTCTCAATTCGGCATAACTTCCCTTTTCCTTCCGGTATGTCTGGGGCGGGCCCCCGTCGATATGGAGGCATTCGTCGCTAGATTGAACGTTTGATAAAATCTGCTGCGATGTGTTGGGCCCTCGGCGACCCCTCGTGGCGAGCGATTTCGAGAACGGAATTAGTATCCCTTTATCGTTTGGGGTCCCTCCTTCTGTTCCCGGCTATCCCTTTGCCATCAAGGCTTTTACCTTACGGACCCCCGCTATCGTCTCCTTCTTGCGGACTTTTTGTCCTCCGGCGGGTGCGGGTCTTTCAAAAGTTCCCCTCCGTTTAGATTCCAATGGCCGCGCAGCCCTTGTTTTGGGGCAGGTTTAAGTGAGGAATCGAGGATTTTTTTCGCGTGGCCCGCTCATAGACTCCTCTTTGTGGTCAAGGCGGTCTGCGCCAGAAATCTCGAGAGTTAACCATTTTTCCCTCTTGCGTTTGTTACTTTACGACCTTCCGGCGGGACATCCACGCCCCCCAAACCCTTAAACTGGCATTCTTGACACCCTGGACCTTTTCCGGCGGACCCCCCATATGATGACTAAATAAAGTTCCCGACAGTCTGTTCGACTGGAGCGTCATTTTTTACCCCCTTTCTTCACAAGACCTTGACAAAGTCCAGCGTGTGCGGCGGGCCAACGTGCTGTTCTCTCACCACTAAACTCATAAGCTTCGGGTCTCTTTTGAGTTATTTTTTCACTTCTTGCGGCGAGCTGAAGCCGCGCTATGCATCCAAGCAGCCCCCTCTTCTAATTGAGTGCTTTGCCCTTAGCGTTAGGACTCCGGGTCCTCCCATTCTCGTTACTCTAGATAGGCTGCTCCAGGTTTGATAGATGCCCTCGTTGGTAGGCGCCCCGTGTTGCGGACATGTTCTACGAGGTATTCCCCCCCCTTTTTTTTGGTTGCAAGGCCTGAATCTTTTTCTTTGACTTTTTCGAAACTTTTTTTTGCACAGCGATATAAGCCGTTCCTTGGAGGCCTCCTGATTTTTTTTTCTCTAGCTCCCTCTTCTGGTCTCAATAAACGACAGACGAGGGTTTTTTTTTTCGCCCAGGTCTTATTCCTGGAGTGGGTTTTGGTCACTTACCCGACGACACCTCCTTGTGTTGTGTTTCACTTCCGGAATCGTCATCTCCAACATCGAAGGGCCCCTTCCCGGACTCCGAGTCGAGACTTTCTTCCAATCTTCCTTCTTCCAATTGTTCTTTTTTCTTTTCTCTCCGAGAGCCCCTCTCTGGTGGGAGTCCCGAGGGTTTATTAGAGGGTGTTCTACGGACTGATTGTTCCAGGACAGACGAAGTAGGTCGTGGCGCGATGCGACCTATTTTTCCTGACCTTTTTTTTCTATTAATGAGATGGGTGTCCTTTGAGAGGTTATGTGCTCCAATTCTTTTCTCCCCATCTTTCCCAGAATACTGTTTTTTTTTTTAGAGATATTTCAATCCCTGGCTCACAGCCCTCAACTGATCCTCATTATCTAGGATGCTTCCCTGAATTCTCCGGACCCCCCTATCTTTTTCCTCTCTCCCTTTCCGTGTCGGTCCCTACGTGAAGAACGCTTTGAGACCCGCTCCAGCCAAAATCTTTTCATCACTTTTGAGAACTTCTTCGTCACCGAGCCCAACTGCAACCTATTACGCCGGCCTATGGCAGGACTCTTCTACCCCTTTCTTCTGGTAGCGTGTGCTTCCCGTTTTTCTTGCATCGTTCTATTGACCACCACGGTTGATGAGAAAGAACCCCACTTTCAAGTTTAGCTTCTGATTACTTGAAGCCACTCGACGCTCAGTACGTCCTTCTCCACACCCCAATCTTTCTCTTTTCTGGCTACCTTTCCGGCCGAGATCTATAACCCCCCCCTTGGTCTTGAATCCAGTGGCCCGGCGACTCTATGTCAAACCCCCCTGTTCCTCGATTGCGATACCGACAAGGCGGCAGTTACAGCCCACAAAGGTGCATAATCAGGACTCCTTAATATGCACACGAAGGGCGCCGACCCGCCGAGTTTTTTCTTCTCTCTCACTTTTCTTTTGGCTTTTCCGATTAGTTAGTCCGGAGAGCACGAAGTTTTCTCACTCCCTTATCGTCCCTCCATCCTTGCAGTCTGTATATGTCCATCGCCTGTTCTCGATGCGCCTTCCCCTCCTTTAACTTCTTTAGCCTCTTTTTTTTCTTCCTCTGTGTAGATCTCACATCGCGTTCCCCCCGTGGTCGCCGCTGGCTTTGTAAATGGTTCTACCGATCAGCCCTCCTCGTCTTCCTTCTATGACTTCCGAACTTCGGCCTGACAGCAGTGCGCGCGGAAAAGGTCTAATTTTTTTCCTCCTGTCCATCCCTTTTTTGTTTTGGTGGGGGATGTCAGGCCACGTCCTCGATAGGACCCACCCTTTTCAGATAGACCCAATGTTCCCTTCATACTCTGATTTCCTAAGCGCCGACCGACTGAACCCGAGAACTCTCTTCTTTCTCTTCTCGGAGTGATCCCCCCACCCGTTCAAATTATCCGCTAGTTCCCAACGCCCCATGGCTTAATGCTCGGATTTAGCCAAGGAAAGGTTTAACTCTGGAGTTGTTGAAAGACTCCGGCGTCCCTTTGCTCCGGCAGATGCGGACGATCGGGTCCGCACCGCAGGGATGGTCCCTTTTCCCCATTCTGACGGTAAAATCTATTCTTTGCACTCTCGCCCTGCGAATTGCTGTTGCGCGAGAAAGGTTTTCAGCAACCTATTGTTTCAGACGCTTTCAACCCCACCATCGTAGCCGAGGTGCGGAAACTCACGGCGGACGAATGGGCCCTGCAATTTTACTTTACCGCCTTCCCATCCCCCCGCCCTCGCACATGATTTCGGAATGTCTGCCATGGTCAGAAGCGTTGTCTTATCCCCCCCCTCACCTCTTTCCCCTTCCAGTCGCCTCGGGGCGCGCCCTGCGATAATACCATCTCGAATTTCTCCTCACCCTCTGCTCTTCCCCCCCTCTCACGCTCTTTAGCCAGCGCCTCGGATGAGGAATTGTTTTCAACCGGTTGATTGCCAGCTCGCTAAATTCTCTCTGCAGCGGGGCCCCTTCACTCTACTAGGACGTCCAACTTTTCCCACTTAAGCTCTCTTTCCGCCCACGGAGTTTCAGGACTTTCCATCAGCATGTTCCCCCTTCTGGACTATATCACGGGGCCGCAAAACTCACAGTACAGGGATGTCTGCCCCCGTATCCTCTCTTCCGCCCAGATGGACGTGTTCGCCCTACTGATATCCTTTCACTGCTTCTTTCCCTTCAAGGGCATGTATTTCAGTGGAAAAGTAGAAAAACTCCCTCGACACTGATTTTCTTTATCACTTTGACCCGCCGTTGAAGCATCTTTTGAGCCGGTGCTCTCTTAAATCCTCATGCATGGTCATGTTCTTTCTTTCTAATGATCCATTCGCCCACGTTACCTCCCAATTGATCCTTCCTCAAAAGCGAGTATTTAAATTTTCCTCGAATTTTTGTCGGATATTTTTATCTGCCTTTTGACTCAGCCTCTGAGACACTCAGGTGAAAAACCAACCCCGCACAGGTGGCCTGCCTCTTAGTGTTTAACTCCCCCGATACCAGCCCGGACCCCCCCCAGGCTTCCGCCCTTATTTCCGCGGTCCAACACAAAACCCCCCTAGGACTTGTTTTATGTGAGTTTTCACGATCTTTCGCTTCCTTCCCCCCCCCCCCCCCCCCCCCCCCCCCCCCCCTTTTTTCCCTAATGGATCTTTTGAGGCTCTTTTTTTCATCACTTCAGCTTGCCGACGGAGCAGTTTCCTCCCAGAACGTCCCCAACAGATTTTCTCCTTTATTGACTTCATCAATTGCGTTGTTTGTCCCCTGCTAGCCCCTTGCCGCCCTCCTATGCGGTTCACCGTGAGCACATAGGAAGGTTGATCAAAGGGTTTGGTTACGATTGCCGGCAACTCGCCCTTCACTCGTACCCACTGCTTTTATCGACTACCCAGCTCATCGCGGGCGTGCCGTTAACTCTTCGCACTTTTTTTCCTCTTGAGATTTTAGTGACACCACAACCGTGTAAAGCGCCTCAGCTGGCGCACTCCCCGCAACCCTGATTCTTCCCCCCCCCTTTCTCGGGGTGCCCTGCCGATCTGCATTTTGCTTTTCTTTCCCCGCTTTCCCTTTTTTTCATCTCTGACAGCGCATTGACTTGGGGAAACGCGAACCAGCGACCACCCTCCTCCGAGGCCCCCAGAACAGTTCCTCTTGTCAGCCGAGGCCGACGGCACCATGAATTTTTTCTTTTCTCTTCTCTCTAATAAAGTGTGCAAGTAAAGTGAATCAGCAATATGAGTAGTTTTCTTGACCTTCCGCCGTTTGGACTCATGAATGCCTCTAGTCTATCCTTTTTAGTAGAAGGCCGAGATCTGATAGCATCTCTCCTCTTTTTTCTGGCCGGCCGCGAGGCTAGACCTATCCTTTCCCCCCTCCTCCCTGTAAGGTCGAGGCGGCATGGCCGATGCTGACCAGGAACGCGGTTCTGTTCCGCGGAAGTTCCCTTCTCGACACCTTTCCCCTCCATGGGCACGCGACGTACGGCGGTCTTCTGACGAGACGTACTCACGGCTTCCCTCTTTGGATTTCCCTCAAGCCTTCTCTTTTTCGCAGGTCTAGGTGTGCTTTCTTTGAACATACGCTCTTCCTTCCTGGATGCGGTGTAGATGTGGGGGCGCAAGAGGTGGCAACGTCTCCCCCCTTGTATTCCGAATACTTTTTTCCCTTGTTAACGTCGCATCTCGTTTCGACGTCGAGCCACAGGAGTCCTTCCTTTGAAAATTTTTCCTTTTCCTCCCCTTGCTCGCACAAGAATGCAGCCCGCGTGCCGAGTTTTTCTTCCCTTTCGCCTTGTAGTTTCCTTCCTTAAAACGGGTCACTCGCAAACGCGGAGCGATTTTTGCACAAGCAGCCTCCACCTTCAGCCTAGGCGATGCCATCCGACGTCGGGGTCGCTTACAATCATCCTCCCTCCCTCCCCTCAAGAGCTATCTCTTCCTCCTGTTTTTTTGGATAGAGATCTCGAGGTCTTCCTTTGCCTTTTCTTTTTCAAGCTCCGGACGTCGGAGTAGGGAATCGAGGTTTGCATTGTTTTGGAACGTTCTTTTTTCCTCCGCTTTTTGCCTCTTCTGACCACCTTTTTTCAGCCCGATGACCGCAATTCGACCTGGTCTTCCCTTCTCTTGGCTGGTCGAGTCTTTTATCACAGCGTCAACCTTATCCACTTTCGCGTTTGGTTCAGAGTCTCTGGTGCTAGGACTTCGTCCTTAGGGCGAGCCCCCCCTCTCGACTTCTTTCATCGCCTGGGGCTTCGGTGCCTTCGGCCCCCACAGTAGCATTTTTTCTCCGTCTCGTCCAGTGGCAAAGCGCGGTCCTCCGTTGTTTTCGGGAGAAACTCGATTTTGCGGTCGCCTCCGCTCGTTTTCCGTTTTTCCCCCCCAGTCCCCGCCCTCTCATCCCACGCCGTACGGGCCGTCCCGCTCTTGCATTTGATCTGGAATCATTCCCGGAACGGGAAGTCTTACGACCTGCCGACTCTCCTTTTTTCCCTGGATTAGGGGTTTTTTTTGAACGCCGCGGTCTATATAGCTTCCTTTCGTTCATTGAGAGGATCTTGGACGGACCATCGGATTTTCCTCATCCCACGAATCTGGAGCATGCCTGTTTCCAAAAGTGCCGACTCACCTCCTATGTAGAGTCCCGACTTCCCACATTGCAGTAGCTTCGCGCTCCCTCACCCTGAAAGTCTGTCGCCGGGATCCTGCCTCTGATGCAAACTGATGCCTTTTTTCCGCGCCTCCTTTGTGTCCTCTTTCTCCTTTTTGCCCACAAGTTTTCCATGAGCTGTTCATGACGACAGTGAATCGTAATGTATGCCCCCAGAGCCAGGCAGATTGAATGCACCAGTTCCCCTCCGAAGAAGAATGTGCCATTCAGGCTCGTTTTCCTAGACGCCCCCTGTGCGTGATTCTCTTTGCTTTGTAGTTACTAAAATAAAGGCTGTTTACAAGCGAGGGATGCCCTCCCACTTCTTTGTTGAAGTGGTGTTCTCTCTAAAGTTACCCAGTTATAGGGACTTTTTTTTTCGTAACCCACTAACCTTCACGAGGTGCTTCTCCCCCCCCCTTACTTCCCCGCATAGCCGATCCCCCCTTCCCCTTTCGCGTCCCGACAATCTTCATCCGCAACTTGATGAACCCTTTTAAATTCCTTCGTCCCTCTGTTTGTTTTTTTCCTTTTTCGGATGTAAACCTCCCAGTTTTCACTTCTTGCCTTTCTTTCTCACATCGAGCCCGACGTCTTTTGAATATTGGTTCCCCCCCGATTTAGCGGTCCACACCCCGGTCCTTCTTTTGGTTCTCTACCGGGCGCTCTACGTCGAGGACATCCTTTCTGTGGTGCCTTTTTTATTCTGAACCGGTCCCGTCGATTCCCCCGCATTCTTGCAGCTTTATTTCCCGATTTTCCGTCAAGCGCTAATTCCCCACGCTGCCGGACAATTCTCTTAATGCGAAGATTTGGCTCCGTCCGGCGTTGTAAGCGCCGACCCTTCACCCTGACCCCTGCATCACATGCTTTGGCAGGAGGTGAATTTCAGTCGCCCTTTCGGTCGCTTTCTGTCTGTTCCCCCCCTGCGAAGTTACTCGTTAGTCGGGTTTGTATACCCTCCCTCCCGTGACCATAATCGGTCACATTGCGCTTCTGCTGCCTCTTTTCTTCTCACCCGTCATCTTTGGAGCACGGTGACTTCCTTGCTCCTGTTTGGAGTTCGGCATGTCCCATGATCTCGCCTTCGCCTGGCGCTGGCCGTGTTTGCCTGACCTTCCTTTTCTTTTTTTTGGCGGCCGAGGCTCTATGACCTTGGAGCTTGGGCCCTTCCTTTCCGTCCTTGTTCTACGGTCACGACGA
>Ga0179591_1176268_pt1 | contig 19050 bp, 16 predicted proteins | sample CZOMad2_1_08_16f_FD_182891 | JGI IMG/M metagenome (GOLD analysis project Ga0179591, IMG submission 182891) | Vadose zone soil fungal communities from Angelo Coast Range Reserve, California, USA - CZOMad2_1_08_16fungal (PacBio error correction) | ecosystem: Environmental > Terrestrial > Soil >... | reverse complement strand
CCTTTTTTGACCGCCCCGATTCCTTTTTCTTCCGTAGCTTCCCTTCGGTTTGACATCGACGCCTCTTTTCCAACCACTTTGCTGACGTAGAAGGTTTTTAACCCGAAGGTTTGCCCCCGTACCAAAATCCCAGACCCACAGATCGATTTCACTTCCTCTCTTAGCCTTTCCTGTGTCACCCCAGGTAGGAGCATTCCAACTCTTGCGGATTATATAGACGCTTTTTTTTTAGTAATTTTTCTCCCACATTACAGAATTTTCGATGTCCCTGCGGTATGGTAGGCCTACGAGCGACCATTTAACGTCCGGTGTGATCCTTAAAACTGGCCATTCTCCCCTCCCCCCAGAGAGGAAAGTTTTGATATTTCTTTCCAGTGCCGATCACTTCGATCCGCTGGTAAGACTCCTCCTTTTGGGGGGGATAATCTTCGTTCATTCCCTCCGCCCAACCTGGCCCTGTCTCTTTGGCCTTGAGTTGAACACATTCTCCTAAGGTACATTCTCTCGCCGGCGCAGACGCCCTCAAGGGGTAACGTCCATCTTCATCTTCGGGGTAGCCCCCCCTCGTCCGCCCCACCCTCTATCTTTCCCAATCACGGTCTAAGAGGGTTTCGTATTCCTACCTTTTAAGACTGCGAAGTCCCCTGGGGGCCTCTTGGGTTGGAAATGCATTCCCCCTTACCAGCCTCGGAAGTTTTATAGGGCGTGTGTTCTCCCTTCCCCCCCGGATTCACTTACAACTTGGTTCAAGCACTTTCCGGTTGGTTGATAGGAGGGGGACAGCTCTTTTCGCAAAGAAACATTACTCCCCTTCCCCTAGTTCCTTTTGGCAGGTCCCCCTGCAGGTCATCCGTCTGATCTCGAAAGGGAAGATCCGTAGTGTGGTAACTATCTAGTGTGTATCTATCGCTGCTCTTTTAGGTTCTAGAATTGACTTCGCGAGCGACCCTCTTCGCGGCTAACCTTTGTCTGGTTTCTAGAGCGTCCATACTCCCCCCCCCATCAGACTGTTAGCATTTTTCGTTTGGCAGAGGAAGCCTACGACAGATAGCCAAGACCTTCTCCATTTCCTTGGGCATACGGACCGTCCTCCCCCCTGGTTCTGATCCTTAAGATCCTGACAGGGAAACTCCCTCTTTGAAATCTCTCGGTCCCCCTCTTTCTTTAGCACCCCGAAAGGCGTTGAGAATGGTCTGCAGTACTTTCCGTGGATGTGTAGAATTTTTTCCAAATGCACGATTCACGTATGGGCTTAGGAATTGGAGTTTCCGAAGGGTATTTCTCGAAACCTCTTTCTTGTCCCGGTAAAAGTGTCAAGACCTGGCGCGTCCCATGTTAGGAATCTAGCAGGAGGTAGCTAGCTTCTGCCCATTGTTCTCCCCCCCTTTCGTTCCTTGAGGAGGCTGTTTGTATCACCCCCGGCATTCTTCCAGGTATAATGTTTACCCAATAGGGATATGTCGAACCCCTACTCCCTCTGTTTGGTAGGCATGATACCCTCCTCCGTCCAATAAAAGGACTCCGGAGGATTTTGACTTTCTGCTTGAGGGAGGGGCTTAGCCCGTTGGGTGGTGGAGACCGCCCCCCCAGGTCTGGTCATTTGAAGAGGCAGAGGGCGTTTTTCTAGTCCTATTTTAGGTTGACCTTTCCTTTGTTTGTGGTTACGTTGCATTTCTCCCCCTTCGTGGTTCCCCTCTGTCCCCCCCTCCCGGTTGAGGAGTTCGAAGTAGATTTCGTACTTTATTGGTTCTAGCTGCCCTTGATTTAGTCGGGGGTCCCTTTTTGCGAGCCCGAAGGCCGGCTTTTTTCTCCAAGATCCTACACCCTCTTTTGCACGAAACGTTTGAGTACTTTTCTCTCAGACTCCGTCCCCCATCTCGTGAGAAGGGGCAAGCCTCGTCCTTCCAACGATATACTGAGCTATTCTCTCTCCCCCCCCTTTGAGAGTTTTAAAACGAAGTCCTTCTTTTTTCGTGAACGCGTAAGACTAGTTTTTCCTTTTTCACCATAGTGTGTGCCCCCTTCCCTGGGAGTCCGGCAACCCAAACGCCGTGGAGTTAAAGGGTTTCTTTTCATTCCGTCAGTTAGAGAGACTTTTTTGTAATCTCATTTAGCTAGTTCTTCCTTAGCCCCCCTTTGTCTTCTCTACAAGGAAATTGTTTACTCCCCTACCAGTAGAGTTAGGGTGCTCCTACTGTGTATATTTTTTGGAAGTCCTCTTATCCGTGTGCAGGACCTTTTACTCTTGGAAGGATCCCCCCTCCTCCCCTTTTTTGTTGACCCACAGGAGTTTGTTTCTCTTTTTTCCTGTTTGTAGGAAAGGGTAAAGCCCCCCCCTACGCACTTCCTAGGAGAGTTCCCGTTTGAAATGGATTAGAGTACTCAGTCCCTAACTCCCCCACCATTTCCAGATTTCGGATTTTTTCCTGAGTGCGCGACCGAGAGGCTAGGGTTTCCAGCTTCCAGAAGATCAGGGGTTTGATAAGGCTTCCTTTATGCCCGAAAAAATTCCCCGGTTCTTACTTTCTGAAGAGGTCACCTCTCCGCTGAATTTCCCATACCCCTGCTCAACAGTTTTTCGTGGAGGGTGGGTTTTGAGTTTTTGGAAGGGTATCTACTCCTTAAGAGAGGTCCTCTTTGGCTGCTCTGACTCTACGGGATAGAGCATGACTTTCTTCTTTAAGAGTGGCTGAATCCAATCTTTGAGACTTCCGGTGTTCTCTTCCCTATGCTTACCACTGCTTCATGCCAATTTCAAGACTTGAGTGGCCAAACCATCCGCTCGTTTTGGTTACGGACTCTTTTCGTTTTATATTTTCTTAGCTCTTTTTTTTTGATCTAGGTCCTCCGCCGAGTTAAGTTCTTTTTTTTGCCTGATAGCCTTTGTCGTTAGATACTTGACGTATTCCCCCCTGCCGCGCACACCGTTGTGATAATCTCCTATCAGCACCGGAACCTCTTCTCTTTGTGCTCTGACTCTTTTTTTTTCTTAACCACCTATATCGGGGCGTTTCGTGTTGGGATTGGGCTTTGATTGCTACTTCTTTTGTCTTGCCGGAGACGACCGTGTTCTTTCAACCCTTTCGGTCAAGTTTAGTATAACTACTTTCTCAATCTTAGTGAATCCCCTTTCAAAGTAGAACCCTTGCCTTTCCCTTACGTTCACGAATGTCTACTTCCATTCTAGGAATAGGTTTCCGGTCCCCGGGAGGATTATAAGGCAAGCCGAATGATCCTCTTTGTTTCCCCGAAGAACCCTGGCCTTCCCTTTCTTTTCAGTAGAAGGGGTGTACTCTTCCCCCCAACATAAAAAGGCGTACCTTTTTGAGATAGTATTTAGTACTTCCCCCTTCAATGTGACCAAATCCCCACTGGCTATCTTCCCACCATCTTGTAACTAGAAGGTGAAGCCTGCTCTTTTCTTTGCTCGTGTGCTATTATTCTTAGTGAGGTGGTCTCAAATCAAATGCTCCTTCCTTCCGTTATCACGAAATCTAGCTTTTTTACAATGTCCGTTTGGTCTTTTTTATGGGAGAGTACTTTGTTCTTCTCGTGTTGCCCCTTTGCGGAATTCGGCGGTGTTCGGGCTCCCTTCCGTAGCGTCAAAGTCTCGTTCTTACTTAAGTTCTTGAAATGGTTCCCCAAACGGCTCCCCTTTCTCGTATATACTACATAACTCTCCCCGTCCTAGAGTTTTTGATCAGACCGGTGACCCTCTTCCTCCTTACGAGTTAGGGTGTTTTCACCCCCCCCCCCGTCCGTTCATATCAATACACTTTTTCTTTTTTCTTTCGTCCTCTTCCGGCCATTGGGGCTTTTTCTTCTGCTGGGGAAGCGCCTTTTTCTTGCAGTTGGCGGAAAAAACGGAACAATCTACGCACCGCACGTTCCCCCGGTACGTTTTTCGCAACTGCGTTCTTCAGCAATTTTTTTTCATGACAACGCCCTGCTCGGTGGGAGCTTTCTTTTTTTCCTGATTACCTAACGCAGACGTTCCCCCTAGCGGGCCGCTCTCAAGAGGCCCCCTTTGCCAGCCTTTCATTCCCCTTGGAAGACCCTCTCAATTCCCCAACTTTGCGTTAAGCAGAGGAACTAGGTATAATCTTTTTCCCTCCATATATTTCTATGTTCTGTTTTCTTCCTTTCGGCTATTCTCGGCGGGAATCGCTTGAACGCCACTTTTTCCTTTCATTCTTCAACTTCTCATGAAGAGGCTCTTCTCTTCTCCCGATCCCGACCCTTGAACCTTCTTTCTTAGTCAGCAGTGAGCCTGGCGCGCAAATTTACGACGAGGAATTTGGCAGGCTCTCAGTTATTTTCGAAAAGGGGATCCACAGTTTACTTTCTTTCCAACAGGTGAGACCCCCTAATTTAGTTCCTTTCAATCCCCTCCCGCACTCTGCGCTCCCCTCCGCGCCAAGACAACTTTCCGAGTATTCCCCCCTTAGAATCGAATCGCTGCCCTTTTACTTGTCTTACTGAAGTGACTGAGATGTAAACACCGAAAGGTTTCGTAAAGTACGCTTTCCTGTTCCCCCCGATAAGAACTCCCACGAGTCCTTCCTTCCTTATCTTTTTGAAGAGAACGGTCTGCAGCAGATTTACCTGTATGAGCCTTGTGTCAGTTCATCAGAGTGTGTACTTCCCCCTCTTAGTCTTGAAAGAACACCCCCCGATCCTGTCACCCACGCTTTCTCAATTGATCCCCCCCCCCATTTTTGAAGAGACAGAATCTTAACAGGCAAACGACATTTTTCCAAGTACCTTGTTCTGTTTTTTGACGTGGATCCTTATTCCCCCGGTTCACCCCCATGGAAGAATGCGCCCCTTTCCCCGCAGAAGAGAACTTCCTCTGAAATAGGTTTCGTCCCTTTTGCTTGGCATTCCTGTGGAACCTTTCCTTAGTAACCGCATTTGCCCTCCTGGTTCGTGAAGGTGATGATGTTTCCCCTCTAATTTGGAAGTTGCCCTTTTCTCCGGTTGCCGGCGGAACAACTTTGAAATTCTTTCGGTCGAGAATCCCCTTTTCCCCTGAACACAGATTTTTTCACAGTACGACCCTTTCCCAACCCCGACTTTTTTGTCTCAGCAAGGGTATACTGGGTATTTCCTCGTATTCGGGAGAATTTTCCCCTACCAACCCGGCGGAAATCCTTTTTTCACTCACCAGGCAATGAGAAAGAACACCGCCATTACTTTATCCGACAAGAACCAAAACCCCTCCTCTCCCCTTAATTGGTTCACCTGAGTCATCGTCCCCCTCTCCCCTCCACCTGATTTAAGGTGTGCCTGAGCTTCTCTATAAAAAAAACCCCCTTTGTAAGCTCCTCAAGTTTAGAGTCCCCTCCTCTCCCCTTTATTTTTTCGCAAACCCTGGCCTATCTCCCCCCCCCGGAACTTTATGCCCCTGAGGACTTTTATGCTCAGCAAATAATAGGCTAAGCAAGACCCATCTGAATTTGTGCCTCCTTCCCCCCCTAGCCAGGTGACTCTGACACCCCTTCTTTAATGGGCAGCAACACCATATATCGGTTACTCCGAGCTTTAAGGTAACGACCAAAGAGTCTTTTTCTAACGCGTTGGACCCTTCTCACGATAGGCCTACCTCTCCGTAATGATATGAGACCGTATCTCCCTTTCTCCAGACCGCATCTAACCGAAGAGATAAGTCTCCCCGAAAAGCCAAGCCCGAAAACTCAAAGCTATCAACGTCAGGGAAGTAGGGCCCCCTTCTTAGTCGGAAGCCTAGTCCGGCAAAGCTTTTCTTTTCCAGGACAGAAAGGACTGTGCCCTTCGCCAACCCAAGCTCCCTCTTGTTCCCGCAGTTCCCATCTTCTCCCCTTTTAGAGAGCGGAGATCTCTTTTTTTTCCTTGCCACAATAGTCGGGTAGCTTACGAGCGCCGTTCCCTACCCCTGACGAATGTACGGAATCTTCTTTTTTCTCTCTGGGTTGGATTTGACCTGCCGAGTAACGCACGACACATTCCGCGATTGAACCAAATGCGGCTTTCCGATTTCCCCCTCGGCCCCTTGAACATTCCTAGTGGAAGACCCAGAAGCCGGAAGTGCAGCTAGAGAGACTTTCCACAGACTTCTCCGGGGGGAGGCGGCTCCAACAAGAGTCCGTATTTTTCCTCTCTTTCCTGCCCGGTTCCAGTGCCCCCCCCGTACGGATTGACCCCCATTCCTTTCTGCGTCCCTCCACGCGAACGCCCCCCTGACCTATGCCTGGTTTTTCTTTAGTCCAGGATAGCTTTGCCCTGAGTTCCCCCCGGGAAACCATACCAGTCGTCTCAGAAACCCCCGATTAAGTTTTTTGCCGCGCTCCTGCCCGAAGTACGCTCCGTTAGAGATTGCCCCCCTCATTCGCCTTTTTTTTAGTTGGTGAAAAGTCGTCGGTACCGGCTTCTGAAATCCTCATTGGGGTAGATGTTTCTCCCGCCCTGCAGTAGGGCCCCCTGAAGAGGACTTACCGACGATCCCCAAATTTTTCGTCTTTACCCTTTTCCGTCCCCCCCCCCTAAAAAGTAACGTTCCGAACCGCGTAATTCTGAAAGTCCATTGTCGTTAGAGTCCCAGGACTGTGAGGCGTAGAAATCCAAAGGACACAACCCTTTGTTAAGTCACCCCACCCTAATCTACACCCTGGAATTGCCGTATGCCTTTCCCCCCTCCAGCTGAACCCTCTCCCCCCTCCCCATCTCCCCCCTCCCCTCCCCTCTGGCCGGAAAACAGAGGTCGGCCTTTGAGGGTGTGCATTCGCAGTGTCATTCCGCCGCACCCGGGACCGTCGGTCGCCCCTCCCTTTTTCCATAGACCGTTCAGTAGGTTTTTTTTCTCTAACCCCTTTCTCCGCTCCTTCGAAGGGGAAATCCACGTTCTCTCCTCGATTAGAATAGCTGGACATTCCTCCTGTTGAATGCCATGTACGTTTTCAAGCTTTCTCCGACTCCTGATTTTTTCGTGCTACTACCCCATTAGCCGACCTCTTTCAATCCAGTGAATTTCCGTGCCTTTTTTAACATTAGCAATAATCACTCCTTTCTTCCCCCGGCACGATGTATTTTCCATTTCTTGAACCGGCGAGTCTCTAGTGAACTTTTTTAATTGGGCGGCCCCCCGTTCTCCCAGGGCAGGACCCTTCATTTTGCCGCGGCAATAAATTGTATTGAGAGAGGGGGTGGTTTTTTGTCGTTCTGCCTACCACAGTCAAACCTTTCTACAGAGTAAATCCGAAGTCTTTAACGAGGATTCTCACCCCATTTTCACCTTATGAATACTCGGAGCCTAGAAGTCCGGCCTAAAAGAAACAAAAGCTTCTCCGCCAGTTTTTAACCTTTCCCAGGATTACAGTTCCTCAATAAGTATTTCCCCTGATTTGCGGTTCGGTTGTTTTTTTTACCCCGCCGAGGACCGCGAGAAAGCGAGGTTCGTTTCACTCGACGTCCCCTCTTCCATCCCCCCGGGGCCCCGGCTTGAGTTCCACGGCCGGTGGCTCCCAACCCCTCTCCCCCCCCTGTTCCCCCCGTCTTCCGACTTTCTGAGCCCGCTCGCTGACTAAGACCGTGTGGCGAAGCACCCCTTTTCTTCTGCCGCCCTCTTGTTTCTGAGGTACAGTCGCCCCAGGCCTTTCTTGCTATCGGGAAATGTCGGGTCCTGTTCTGCTCACTCCCGCCGAGCAATTTACTTTAGAGCTATGCCCCCTCCCTCAAAGAGAAGAGCCAATTCTTTTGGATGATCGTTACTTGCCTCGACCTATTTTAAATCCTCCTCTTTTTATTTTGGGATTCCGTTCCCCAGACCTCGAATAAGTTACCCCCTTCCGTCTCGTGGCGTCCCCTCTGTCAAACACCCCCTTGATTTAACTTATAGTTCGCCAGAAAATTCCAGCAGCTGAAAACCCCGCTACCCCCGACCATCTTGTTTGAGTCCCCCTTCGCCCCCAAAAGAGATCTCCCCTTAGCTAAGAGGTGGTTTTTCTCTCCCCGGTATAAGCACCTGCCGGTATCCAGGATCCCTCTGAAAGATCTGAGTTGGTATGGCGTTTTGATTCTTTTCCCCATTCCCGTGAAACCACTGACTCTATGGTCATTCCCTGGGAGGTTGGTTGTCTTCTTTAGTAGAGTTCTACCGACTCCTCAGTTCTCTTTCTTCTTTTAGGTTTAAACCGCGTATTTTTTCAATCAGGATCTTCTACCTTGACAGAAGGACGGTTTCCTCCTTGAAGGTGTATCGATTTTTTTTGGTGCGGTTATAGTACCTTCCCAGGACGAGTAGATCCTCCTTCTTGCCAGCAAGTGGTCTTCTTATGGTGTTATAATGTTTTCCCCCCTTCGCAGCACGTCAATTTCCTCCCTTCCAGATTGGACTGTTGTCCTCCCCACTTTCCGATCCCGAAGGAAAGTTTACTGGATAGGCCGGACCTAGCCAGGCCCCTCCGCATGATACTTCAGCTCAGAAGTCCTCCGAAGTGAAGTGATTCCCCCCCCCCCCCTTAGAAGTTAGCCTCCTACTCCCCTCCCTTTGGAGTTTCCTTTCTCCTGCCGGCGAAGTGTTATGATTTTTTTTAATTTCCCCATAAAACGGAACCCCCCCCCCTTTCCTCACCTGTATATGGGATTATTCCTTGTGAAGCAGGGGACCAGAAGTCTTCACCCTTAGGGCCCCGGTCCCCCCCTCTTTTCCTCAAAGGACGTTCTGCTTTCTCCCTGTCCTCGTTGAGATTTTCGCTAGTCCCGTTTTCCCTTCCTGTCGGGAAGGTCGGAGTCGGTCCTTATCTCAAACAGGGACCGGTATAGTTTACCCTTCCTTTCTTGTAGAAAGCAGTTAAAGCCCCTTCTTTAGATACCGCATGTCCTTTTCCCCCCTGCCCTTAAGAAAGCCGCGGGTTTGAGGCTTCTAGCCCCTTGCTTTGGTATTGTCCCTCGGTTGAGAAGTTACCTTTTGGAAGTGGAGACGTATGGAAGGTGGTTGCTCCCGAGGGTCGGGGGAAATTCCCCTTTTTTGGTTGTGGGCCTTTTCCGGTTTTAGTTTTCAGACTCAATTTTTGTCTGCGAGAAAGGTAACTTGATTTTCTCGCCGTAGATTGCGCTTTTTCACTTTGGTTCGATTAGGCGAGGGGGGTCATTGCCAGTCGGCCCTCTTGGCTCCGGTTTCCAGTTCGCCCCCCTCCTTAGGCTCCTCAAATAACCCCCCCCACTTCCAGGAGGCCGACCCCCTTCGAACTACGGACCCCCCCGTCCCCCAAGAGAAGGACCCCCCTGCTTTTCCCGTGAGAGAACGATGGGTTTCATCTCATCTATTAATTTTTCTATTATTAAACTCCTGCGTGGTTTTCTTCTCACTTTAGTGAAGAGTTTTTTCCTGGGAAATAGGCTCCTCCTAGCCCTTTTTCTGCTTCCCAACCCCGAATTATTCCCAAGTAGTTAGGAGTTCTTTCTAGAGAGACTCGGTGTTCAATCGTAACTTCTTTTCCCGTGAACGGACAAGAGCGTTTACTCCCTCCCTTTTTTTAAATACTACACCCCTCGCCCCGTGAGGTTGATGAAGAAGATCTCGTTGATATGCCACATGGCCGCTTTGTGGAACCCCTCCTGGAAGCTGAGTTTACCTTCCATCCCAGTACGTGTGTTGACCCCTCTGGGCCCCTCGGATGTTGGGGGAGTTTAGTGAAGTTCCTCTTATACCCGTGGCCGTCCCCCCCCCCCACCTAGGAGCCTTCAGAGGCTCTTGTTTAGGAAAGGGTCCTGTTTACTACGACTCCGCCCTATTTTTCCATCGAATCCCCTAGTCAGTCTCACCAGAGCTCACCTCCTCCTATTCCTCGGGTCTCGTTCTTTCACTTCGATAAGTGGCTGGGCGAACTTTCGGCACGTAGGACTCAACCGTAATTCGTGGTGAGTATTCCAAGTAATTGGCGCTGCCCTCTTACTTCCTCTCCCTTTTAACGATTGTAGGTTTTGTGGGGTAGAGGTGGGTTAGCGGTGTTAGATAAGCTATACTCGTTGATCCCCCATTTTCGTCGAAGGAAAGGTCTCTTTTTTTTGAATGTTGTCGTTCACCCTCGTTTTGAGGAAGTCCAATCTGCTTCCTCATCATTTTTCTTTTTGCACGACGGACACCCTCCCCAGTATGTTGTTGCTTCATTTTTAAACTCAAGATGTGGTGCCACTTTCCCCTTTCTCGGGGGGTCTCTCTTGAGGCTCTCTTAGCCTGAGGAGTTTGAGATTTGCACTCTTTCCTAGGAAGACGTCAGGGCGTTGGTTCTCCCTCTTTGGGAGGCTCAGATCCACGGTGAATCTCAACTCTATTCTTCTTGACACAAGTTTTTCAAATCCCATCTTAATAAGTCACCGGAACATCTTCTTTCCCCCTAGGAAGACACCCCTTCCCAAAAGTCGTCCTGGGCCTTTTTTTTTCTTTGGAGTGACCTTTCTTTCCGGAGGGAGGTTGTAGGAGCCTATTGTTTTTGAAACTTTTCGCGTTGGCTTCCCCCCCTGTTCTACAACGATCGCATCAAAAAGGAAGAAAATGCTGTCCATTTTTCTAGAATTTTTAGATAGTATTTCTTTTCCCCCAGGTTAATGCTCCCCTTCACCAGTCCCTACTGAGGTTCCTTTGTCCCGTTCCCCTAAAAAATTGATTCTTCCCCCTCCTCTCCAGTCTCCGTTTCAAAATTAATAAATTAACCCCGTGTCCCCTCTAAACCCTTCCACGGGGTGAGAATTTTCCTTTTTGTATCCCAGAATGCCCCCCTTTCCCCCTTTTTCCCCTCTACCAAATCTGAAATCTGACCTTTTTCTCTTCTTTACTGTTCAGAGAGGCTTTTCTCTTTTAATTTTTGATGTCAGGTGGCCCTCTCTGATCTACTTCTCGTCGAAAGACCCATTCAAACCATACTTTTGTTTGGTGAGTTTTCCTCTTTTCCGTCAATTTTTCGGCTGATCTGAAGAAAGTTCGGTTCAGGAGGGTTGTTTTGTGGACAAGATCTCCGGAAGTAACCCTCGGGTTATTTACGACATGTTACGCCGACACTGGTTCCCCGCCTCGCCAATTGTCCTCGTCTAGCGAACCCCCTGCCTCCCTATCGTCGAGGTGTGATGATCTCCCTTGCCTGGCCGGGGAAGAAGGAGTTTTGTTGGTGGTTGCAAACTTCCCCCTTTCCCCGAGTACAAGCACCCTGTCAAAATTTGCCCTCTGACGAGCTTATCCAGTTTGGCCTTTCTTCTGGACCCTGGCGCCTTTTGTCTATGATGGGACAGAGCCCTCTTCGGACGGAGTTAACCCATTTCCCCTACCCGAGAGGAGAACCGAACTTCACTCGAGGGGCCGCCACGCGTTTCCCCGTCCAATTCTAAGCCGAAACAGGCACTTCTCTTTTTTGCCGTTCTAACATCTGACTCCTCGTTTTCCACAGATTTTCGGTTGAATGCACTTCCCCATTAAAGCCAGCTCTTTTGCCTCCTTTTTCCTTCCATCCATCTGGGGGGAACCACGGCCCTTCCTTTTCGCCCAGGAAGCGAATAAGAGACTCTCCCTCTTCTTTTAACCTAATAAGTTGTTGTTGTTAGATCTTTTCCCTCTTAGCGTGTTGCCTGGTTTCAGATTCCTCCTTAGACCCTTCCAGTTATGGAAGTGGACTCTTGCCCTCCCATTCCGATTCTTTGAAGTAGGCCCGTAGTTTAATGCATTTTCCCTTCCTCAACCTAGAAGTGCAGCATCTTAGTGATTTGATGTCCCCAGGTTAAGTAGAGGTTAAAGTCTTTTGCTCCGGTATTGAAGGTTACTTAACTGCCTTTTCCCCTTCTAGTAAAGAAGGACACCCCTCTCGCCAGGATACCTTATAGTTCCTTCTTAAGGTCCCTTTCCTCTTCAAGGAAAGGGATGAACAAACCCTACCTCCGCGTAAATTCCTGTAAAGGCCCTCCCCCTCCCCAGAAACCCCAACTAGTAGATGTCCTCGCCTTCCGGCGAGAGCCCTCCCTCTGTGAGAGAAGCTTGAAACCCCACCAACCCCCCCCCCAACCCCCCCCACCCCCCCCCCCCCCCCCCCCCCCCCAAAAAACACCCCCCAACCCCAGTAGTTTGTCACAGTTTTTCGTAGATATCCCTTTGAGGAATTACGCTAGACTTTTCCTTCCCTTCCCCCCGACATAAGGAAACGCTTTTTTCCCCTCTCGAACGACCTGAATCCCACCTCCCATCCCCCAAAGCCAGGTTTTTGTTTTCTCCCTTCCGTAGGGTATGCTCGGGGCAGAATTAACTCTAATTATTCCCCCTCAATTTTACCCCTGGCACAAGCCGCAAACCCCCTCTCGGACCTTTAAGAAGAGAACTTTGCCTCTTTTGAAATCGGGGTTCGTCTCTGGCTCCTTGGGGCACGGGGGCGGACGACGCCTTCGTCAACCCTCCCCTCCTTGGACGTGAGTACGGTGATTTTCCTTCTTGTAACCAAGGACTCGGCATGGCCCACGCTTTTTTTTTTTTGACCCGGCTGAAAAAAAGACCTTTTTCCTTTTTATGTCGTGATCCTCCCCGGCCGACATACCCCGGAGTCCGAACATTAGAGTAGCCCCCAGGCCCCTTAAAGAATGTTAGAATCCTGTGTGTACGGGTATGGATTTAATTATGTGTTCCGTAGTTCTCCCTTTCCCCCGGTAGACCCCCTGTTTCACTAACAAGGCCACGGCTCTGACACAACCCGACATAGCCTCTAACCGCCCCAGACCCCACCCTAAAAGGCCCTCCCTTTTCGGTTCAGCCCCTCGCCACTCACAGAACGTGTACTCTTCTATTGTCCTGATTAAAACCCCTTTGTTCCCTCTTTCCGGCACTTTTTGAGAGGATCCCTTCCAGGATTTCTTTTGCCCCCCAGGTCCGCACACCGTCCCTCCGTCTTCCCCGTCTAAGAGTGCACTCCGAAACCCCGTATAGCACAATGCTTAGCAGCCCCCCTCCCCGTGCTTTTACATAGGAGTCCCCGGGCCAGGCCCAGATAGAATTATATCCCCCCCTCGAGTTAATCCCCCCCCCCCCCAGAGTCAGCCTCTTTTCCGTTTATCCGGTCTTATCCTTTCCTAGAGCGTAGAGCCCACGTGATCCTCCCTTCCAGACACTCCTCCCGCGTAACCAACTTCTCTCCCAGAGTCTCAAAGATAACGACCTCTAAAAAAAATCAAAAGACCTCCACACCCGCCTTGGAAGCCGTGCCCGGCTCCGTAGTCTCTGCAAGGCATGTCCCCGAATAGGCCCATGCCCTTCCAAAGCCGCCTTCCTAAAACCTTCTTCCTGGGCGCTTTTTTCGTTTCCCGACTGCTACTCGTTCCTGTTGCTGCCTAGCAGGGTCCCCTGAACTCTTCCGGTCGAGCGGAAAAGTTTTTTCCCCCCTAAAGTTACTTTCGTTAAGGCTGCTGGTGGGCGCCACGTCAATCAAGGAAGGAAAGCCCCCTCCTCCCACGAAGTCTATTTCCCAAGGACTGGAGTTACTTTCCCGAGTAGGACCCCGGGTTTCGCCCACCCGGCCACCAGCGCCCTCTCGATTTTCAAAAGAAGATCCGGGGCTTCTTTCGGTAAAACCTCTTGATTTGTGGCTAGATTTTTCGGAATAAGCGTAACAGTCCGAGCGTCCCCAAAGTTTTTTCCCTAGCAGAATTTGCCCCTAAGCACTACAAATTCCAAATAAGGGCGCTTTGGTGCAAGCCTGAAGACCGTAAGAAGGGCCAGAGGGACCCCCTCAAACCCCCTCTTTTCCTTATTTTCAACGAACCCCCACGCGGCATGTCTTTTGAAACCGCTCCCCCCCGCAGTAGTTCCTTCGGAGCTTCCCCCCAGAGTGATTCCAAGTGACGCTAGAGGGCCTTTCCGAGTACTCCCACTGTAAGGAGTTCGTGTTCGCGGAAGTTGGGATCGCCGTGAAAAGACTTACATTATTTTCCTCCAGAGAATCTGGACTCCGCAAACAGATACGGACCCCTCCCGTCACGCAGGGAAGCACCTATTTTTTCTAGGCGAAATCAACGCGACGTTCCTCGCCAAAGAGTTTAGGGAGACACGCGTACCACCCATCCCCTGACCAACCCCGACTTCTACAAGAATCAGCTTAGATTTTCCCCCCCCCCTCATGAAAGTAGCCAACTCTTCCGCCCTCCTAAGCCGGCAAAGCAAGCCTTTTGGGCCGGGGAGGTCCCATGCTTGTTTTAGAAGACCAAACGTTCTTTTTCCAGTTTCTTGAAAGAAGAGCTTGAAAACGGAGAAATATCTTGCTTTGGGATATACCCCAATATCTAGAAGAATGGGAAGTTGCCAAATCACCCACGTCGAGCGGACTCATAAGAGGCCCTGTCCTAAACAGTGATCACGGTACTGGAGGGCATTCGCATTATCAGGTTCGATCTTTCCCCTTTCTTAGGCCCCCGTCCGAATCAAGACTTGCTTTCTTCATCTCGCACTTCCTTTCCCACCTCCAAGAAGGCGACAAGGACCTCAATGATTCTTCCTTACCCGGAGAGCTCCCTGCAACGGGGGTTCCTTATCCTTCCCAGGAGCATGACGTGTTTTTCGATGACCAGTACACTTGCTCTGGTTCCTTTTTGGTCGGGATTGCTTCCGGCCCCCCCCCTTCGAAAAGCTTGCCTTCTCTCGCTTTAGCACCCCCTAGCCCGACGAGTTTTTTTTGGACTCCGCCTTCCTGCGTCTACCCCCAAGAAGTCTAGACAACCCCCCTTTTTGTTTTTTTTCTTTGCCCACCACCCACCCACCCCACCCGTCACCGCTCGCTCCCCACGCGCGCATTCGGACCACAGACCATCCCTTCCCCTGTACCGTCCCATCCATAGAGACCCGCGAATAAGAAGGGTAATCTTCTTTTTGTCCTGCCCCCCTGTCCGCCCCCACCCCCACACCTCCGGAACCTTCGTTGCTCCGTTCTTTTACTTCCCCTTCCCTCTAGTATAGGTTCCCTGCCTTAGCGCACGCTTACTACGAGCCTTCCGCACCTTTCTTGAACTGCGCATGTTCCCACTGCAGCTACGGTCACCAAACGCTCTCCCAAAAGTACAGAGCTTCCCTGTAGAGCAGATTTTCCTCGACGGTTGACTCGGCGCGATCGAACCCGTTAAGTTGATGATTAGCGCGCTTTTCTTTTCTAAGGTCCCCCTGTAAGCTTGTATCGTACCCTGATTTTCCTTTTTGTCCGCTGACTCGAGCACCGTTACGTCCTGGTCTCACCTTTCCATCTAGAACCCCCGAGCGCTCCTGTTGGAAGTATTGCGCTTTCCCTTCCGCAGTCTCTCTATTTTACCGACGTGTTGTGAGAGCTCTGGGCAAAACATCTCTTCGCCCAAATGTCCCGGCGGGGGCTTCCCCTTTAAGTTTCTACCCCCCTACCATGGCGAGATTTTCCGACCCGGACTTCCATGGTGATAACGAGAAAACGATTCCGTCCTAAATCTGACGACCCCCCCCTCTCCAGATTTCCGACGAATTTGAGGGCCCCCCCCCGTTCCCATTCTATTAAGACAGACCCGCGATCCGCGGCACCATTCTTCAACTGATCGTACCGGATGGTTTCCCCTTGACGTTGAAGTAAAAACCCGTTACGATCTGTACCGCCATAGGGTGATTTATTGCAATTCCTTTCTCTTGAAAGACCAGCCCCCCTTTTATAGCGGTCCAGGTTCGTACCACAAGAAACTCACGCTTTTCCCTAAGTAAGTCCTCGAACGGGGTTTCGCAGTTCCGGGTGTTTCCACCCTAACCGGATTTGTGCTAGATTCCTGTGGGGTGAGTTTCTTCTCCTGTCGCCCTCCCGAGTCGACTTCGTTCCTCTCACGTGGAGTGGTGCTCATTCTCGGGGAATAAGCGACTTAGCTTTGATTTGGCTCTCGGGCCACGCGTCACGTACCTGAAATGCCCTTTTAGAAAGCCAGGAACTCCTCGGTAACGGAAACCCGCCCCCTGTTAAGGGCTAGGATTACTGGTTACCGAAAAGAAGTGCAGGAGTTCTTTTTAGGGAGAAAGAACTCATTGTACCGCGCAGGTCTTTCCCATGCTTTCGACCCCCCCTTCCGCCAGCCCGATGTAACGGAGGGGTATTCTGAATTTTCCTTACCCTCCCTAGTAGCCACAGTCGCCATAAGGCGGATGTACACGCTGTTCCTAAGGACGTTGCTTGTTGAAAATGTTAGGACTCTGCGAGAGCGCTCGCCCTTTTTTTTTCTCTTTACTTTGCCCCGTTTGGGGTTCGAGGCTCCGGTATGTTTGCCAACGGGCTTCTACCCCACCTTTTGACGCCGCCCGCTGTTGGTGCGATTATTGACTTGTCAAAACGAAAGAAGACAGGCTTAGCGGGACTTAGGATCGGTATTGAGGTGGTTTAGGAGAGTGGTGGAGAAAGTTCCTTTTTTGTCGAAGTTTCTAAGTCTCTTGGTGGAGAGTAAGTTCTTATTCCGGGGTGGTTTTGAAGTTTCGTTCGGGAAGCCTAAAAGGGACCGTGAGGTGGCCTGCTACCCGTAGACTCGAGTTAGAACGCGGAGGCAAAGAGTTTTCCCTTTAACCAGGTTACACGCGGACGCAAGTTCCTCTTGTGCGGCAGTAGGAGGCCATTTGGCCGGGCTGCTTCGTTAGCCCGACGACGGGCCTGGCCCGCCCCTTAAAGACCCCCCCAGATCTGTTTCAGCCCAAGAGGAAGTACCGACGCAGGGTCCCGAGTCCTTGGAAGCTTTTTAACGTTTGAGGCGGAGGATTGAATTTGTGTTCAGCGTTTTCTTTCGTACGTTTTTAAGATTTAACAACATTGACCTTGCATTGTGGTTAGTTGCATAAGAGCGCGGTTGAAGCGGGACCTAGGGGCCCTCCCAGGTAGCTAACGGCCCCCCTAAATGACTGTTCAAGGTGGTCGTTCCGAGTGGCTAGAGAGTAAGGCCTGTGTTTTCATTGAAGTGGACGTCTCAAAGTGACGTTTCCCTGGATCGACACACTCCAGCCTATTGTGGAACCCAGAACCAAGTCCTTGTCGGGTTTTTTCTTCGGAATCCTCTTGGAGAGGAACGGGTAGGAGTGTTTTGACCTCACTTTGCATTCCGCGGTCGGAAGGCTCTAAGAGAAGTTTGGGCCCTTTTTGAAGACGGCTTTGCGGATAAGTGACCCCAAGGTCTGGCAAGGGTAAAGCCCCGAGGCTAAAGGAAGCTTCGCAGGGTGCGGTGGTGAAAATGGACCCGCCGAAGAGACTCGTCCCAGAATCTCTGCTTCGACCGCTGGATTCGTTATCTGCCCGGGACCGGGACGTAGGGACCCTCCCCTATCGTGGTTTTTTTGAGAAGGACTTCCGTAGGCCAGAACAGTCCAGTTTTAAGGTGAGTCCCCGTCGGCAGCCTGCTGACTCGAAGGGCTCTAGCCCCTTAGAACAGATTTTCTCTCCGGTATGTTTGGTCTCTCGTTTTGTTGTAGCGGGTCTTCCCTTCAGTTCGCTCGTTAAGTCGGGCGGCTTCAGAAGGGTTCCGGCCCCCCTTCTACTGACTCTTTCTTTCTGCCGAAGAGGTTGTCTACGGGCCAGCGTTGTTGATTACCTCGGTTGTGTGTTCGGACGCGTGGAAAGAATTCCTTCCGGAGCTGTTTTTCTTTTCACACGCATTGCTTGGCAAGCACCTGGGCTTTCTTTGGGGTTCCTTCTTTCTGCATTCTCTTGTTCGATTCGCCGCTTTCTTTTGCTGATGCCTTCTTGTCAGACTGAATTGTCGTTGGTTATTTCCTTCGAAGTTGTTCTTCTCCTTATCTTCATTCAATCTTTTTTCACAATGAAGTTCTTCAACGGGGTTCTTTTTCCTTTCCTATAGAAGCCAGCCCAGGAAACGTTCTTCCCGGGAGCCTGGTAGATTGATGCCCCTAAACCCTCTGTCTAGGGGAGGGGAGGTTTGCAGGTTCCCTGGATTCACTAGGTAGGTTCCCCCCTTGCTCACTCGCCTGAGTTCCGGACACGTGTGTAGTCGTGGTTTTGTGTTAACCCTGGAATGAGACCTCCCTCGCGACGATGATCCAACCTGCTGAATTTTAAGGAGCCATAATCCTCCCACTTCTGGACTTCCCTGTCTACTGGCGGTACTGATCTCCAACTCAGCTGTTACCTTTCGGGGTCCCTCCTAGAACCCCCCCCTGTTCTCCCTCCCTTCTCCCCTAGTAGAACGGTGGAAAACCTCACCCACGACCCCCCTTCGTACTTCGGTTGAGATCTTTTTTCATTAGCATCAGATTCAAAATCCCTCCACACCACGGCTACAAAGTGTACCCCAAATCTCCTTTCTCCTGACCTCTTACTGTCAGTCGAGGGGTGCTAACTATTATGTGCATTTGGACGAAGCCCTTCTTCAGTGATTCCGCCCTAGAAATCACGGCGAGCCCCTTCACACCTGTTCCTTGTTGCTCTTTTCTGAGGGAGAAGTCCCTTTTTGCTAGAGCGGACTTCCTTGACGTTTGTTGCATTTTCTGGAGTATTTTTTCTTTCCCCCGCCGGAGATGATTACAAGTACCTAGCGTTTTCCTGATCGAGACCTTAAGTTAACTTTTCCATCCCCCCCCCGTTGGCGCGCCCTTGCTACTTTTTTTTAAGACAAAAGAGAACTCCCTTTACTGCGGAGGCTGCGTTTCTCGCCCCTGTGAACCGTCCGGTTTTTCCTGATGCCGGTTTTTTTTTTTTCCCCCGGAAAGGGAAGTTCGAAATTCCCTACCAAAGTCAGCGATTTTTAGCCGGTGGCCTTTAGTTCCCTTCCGGTGTGGATTTTTTCCGCAGATGCCAAAGTTAGGACTTTTCCCCCCCTCTCCCGACTGCCCCCGGCGCCAAGATGGAAACTGAGACTTTCTTCGCACCAATGTGCTTTCCCTCCCTTCTTGACTGAAAATTCGATCTGGCGACGTCTCCCCCTTTCTCCCTCTCGGGACGTACCCTCTCGGTAATGTTTTTTACTCCCAGTGAAGGCCAACTTAAAGACGCTTCATGCCGCAAGTGTTGCTCCAGATGCATTCCTTGAGAGTTCTCGGCCTCCCTTATCAATATGAAG
>Ga0179591_1349875_pt1 | contig 19051 bp, 24 predicted proteins | sample CZOMad2_1_08_16f_FD_182891 | JGI IMG/M metagenome (GOLD analysis project Ga0179591, IMG submission 182891) | Vadose zone soil fungal communities from Angelo Coast Range Reserve, California, USA - CZOMad2_1_08_16fungal (PacBio error correction) | ecosystem: Environmental > Terrestrial > Soil >... | reverse complement strand
TTTTTCCCTGTTCGCACGCCGCCGATAACCGGTTTGGGTGTGTTCCCCCTCCCTTACCAGATGGCCAACCCTCTCCTCTTCTCCCCGAGCCCCTTCCCGATGCATTGAAGGCGCGGTGTCTGCATGCCTTCCTTTCTTTGCGCCTGTTGTTTGGTCTGACCAGTCGCCGGGGTTTTTTTTGTACCTCCCTTTAATTTCTTACGGCGCTCTAAAAGCCCACCGACAGCTTCTGCAACAACAATGGTGTCCTCTTTCGTCACCGCGCCCATCCTTTCCATGTTCTTTCCTTCGTGGGGCCCTTCAGATACTCTGGCTGGTCTTCTGCCGTTACCGAGGGAGCTACCATTGGGTAACGATGGAAGCCATGACTGATTCCCCCCCCTTTTGCGAGTTTGCCTGACCCTGATTCTTTTTTCCTGCGAACCCGCGCTCCTATTGATCGCTGGCCTTGCGACTTCCTAATTTGATGTCGCGGTAGGTCTTCCCGTAACAAGACCTTATTCCCATCCCTTTTTCTACTTTTAATTCAAGGTTGGCTTCCCTTTGACCCCCAATGCTTTTTTTCAGGATTCTATTTCCGATTCCGCGCGCGGGCTTAGTAGTGGCCCGTTCTCTGGAATACTGGAAAACCTGTTCCTCCAATTCCTTCCATCGCGATTTTTCGGAGGTTTGGATAGTACATCCGACCATTATAGACTTTATCTCGCGCTTCCTCAGGATGGAGGAGTTCCAATGAGGAAATTTTGGTTAATTCTAGGCTTTCTTTTCAACCAGAAACCCAAATGCCTGGTCGGTTCCCCTGCTCTCTCCTTCTATCCCGCATCTATTTCGCTTCCCCATTAGTCTGTCCCGATCGCCACGCCTTTTTCGGAATTACTACCGCCACTCTCTGGCCCAAACCATGAAGGAAGAATGACTAAAAGCCTACCCCTCTCCCGAATTTTGTTGGGTTCCGCTTTTTCCCCTTTCTCTGGTTTCCGTTATTCTCCACTCCTTCGGGGTACCAGTGGGATGAATGCGTCACACCTCGTAATGTTATTTTTCGGTGTCCATGGCCCCATCTTTTCTGCTTTGCCTGTGAGGTTTTCCCCCCCCCACCCCCTCTCCCCCCTCATACCCCTTTTGCGAATCTTTCCCCCCCATAGAAGAAAAAGCCCCCCTTTGCTCCCCCTAGTCAGAAGCAAATGTCCCAAGAACTACAAACAAGTCACATCCCCCCTCACCCGGTGTTAATCAGCCTCGCCCCCCCCGCTGAAGTCTGGCCCGTATGATTTCGTCTTCATTTGAGTGGCGCCTTTTTCCCCTCCCATATGGCCTCTTTGGACCCTAGATTTGCTATCCGTTATTCCAATTGTCCCTGGCGTTCAGTTGAATCGGCGAACCATTACCGCGTCGGCAATCTTTTGACAGTCGGCAACTTTTTGTTGGTTTTTTTTCTACTTTATGGCCTCCGACTTCCCAGAAAACCCTTGCCTGCCCTAACCGCTTCGTCTTCCCCCTCCCCCTTTTTGTGGTTTCGGCAAGTTCAATCCCAGATTCTTTCCAGTGAATTCCCTGATGTGCCTTCCTTTCTCGGTTCCCCCCTTCCCTTTTTCAAACCTTGCCTCCTTTTCAGCATTGGTCTGGATACAGGCGCCCCCATTTCTGTTTGATCTTCTCTGTGTGCAGCGGTTCACATATTCTGCCAGCAATGATACGAATCGTCCCTTCCCTGTCTTTTAGACCGTTTGTCAGCCCCTTTTTTTATGGTAGGTGTCCCTTCTTCAGGTTGTAGAGCTTAGATGTGCACTTTGAAGTTGCAGGGCGAGTTTCCCTGCCACGGCTCCCCAATCTTTATTCAGTAGTCTGGGTGGATGCGATCTGTTCCTCCCCGCTCCCCTCTTTTTCCCCCCCCCCGCGACTGGGGTTCTCCTTTTCTCTAATTACCACGTTCTACATCCCTCTTGTCACCCTTTTGATTTCACATTTTTTTCTGCATCCCCTCCATGAGACGCTGAATTTCATCCTTAGGTTGACTCAACCCTTCTTTTTTTATCCTGGTGCCTCAGACGAGAGGCGTTGGTCCCAAAATACATCATATTTCCTTCCCCCTAATCCAGTTGTTGGATCTTTTTCTTTTTTTCCACATCTCAGCGGCTGGCGTGCGAACCATTGATTTGTCGGATGTGTAACCCTGAAATATAGAGATGGAGACTGGTCCAGGCCTCCCCCTTTTTGAACCTCATAATTTAGATGTACTGCTTTTTTAGTCGCTCTTCCACCCCCTTTTCCCCGCCGTTTTTGTTTTTTCTATTTTGAGGATACTGTGCCGTGCATCACACCCCCGTGCTATATCTTCCAGCTTGCTATCAGGCCTTGCGAGCATACTGGATGACAGTCTTAGACTTTCCTCCGGCTTCCTCTCCCTGATAGAGGCAAACATCCCCCCCAGTCCCCCCCAACCAACAAACCAAAAACCAACTGGTTTTTAAAGGTCTAACTCAGTGCGGTGGTGTTGCAGATAATATTGATCCTATTCCGGCCGCTTCCTCACCTTTCCTTTCCCACTCCCAGAATTTCTCTTCTGTGATGCCCGAGTTGCCCGCTTGAATACTTCGTGCGCGCATCTTGCTGATTCTCCTGACGATGTTTCCTGGCAGGCCTTACCCCTCCCAGTTGCTTTTTAGTCATGCTTGTTGTGGTGCAGTCATCAAGGTTTTTTTTTTCTCCTCCTCCCCCTTCCTATGAGAACGGGGATGTCCAAAACCTTTGAAGCATTTTTCCCCCCCCCTAGTGATATCGTTGGGACTTTTCCATTTCCTCCTTCGCATTGACCTATTACTTGCTCTTCGCCATTTCAGCTATTCACTCTTGGCGGTTGGTACCCATTTCCGGCGATGTTCACCCTTCCTCTGCCCCGTTTTTTGCGACCTTTTACCATTTTTTTCCACACCTTCTCGTTGCCCCGGTTCAGGTTCCTTGAATGTAGTTCCCCCCTGTCGTATTTCATAGTAGTTCCTTTTTTTCCATTATTTGTCCCCCTGCTTGGGCGTGCTTCCCCTTAGCTTTGATATTTTTATGTTCAACCCACTTACAAAGAGTCAATCCTCCTGAGTATGTTTGCCTAGGCTTAAAAAAGTTTAACTGTCTTTTGCTTTTGTTATTTTTCAGTCTTCCGCCCCTCTTTTCCCCCAATGCGTTGACTGAACTTCAAACGGTTGCTGTTATCTCCCGCACTGCCTTGTACCCACCACACTTTGTCAGACTAACTTTGCGTTCAAGTGTCTTTTTCCATTTTTGGCGGGTTTTGCCACATTCGCTTTTCGTTTTGCCCAATTTCTCCCATTTCGTGCATCGTCCTTATGGTCATCGTTAACTCTTTTTAGGAATCCGTCCTTACCATGGAAAACCCATACAGGCTGCCTTTTTTTTTTCCCATTGACTCTCTCTTACCCTTTCTCCAGGCACGCGCGCCTGCTTGATCGTAGATATCTGTTGTCGCTTATTGGTTCATAGCCCCTCTAGCCCCCCCCGATGTCCCCCCTTCTTTTTTGACCCCCTTTTTCAGTCTCTCCCCTCCCCCGGCAACTTTCGCTGCCACCCAAAGCCAGCCGCGGACTCGGTTCTATAATCTGATCAGGACCTCATCTTAGTTCGTTAAATTTTTTAACCAAATAACGTCCTTTCTTCCGCCGGATTCGGGTGCTTGCCGACGGTGGAAGATCCCCGCTGGTGCCTGAAGCCACCGTCCAATGCCAATTCTCACAAATTCCTCCAGGTAAGACTTCTTTTTTCCTTCACCGTTAAGACACAGGATTTCAACCCATTCTTCTACTTAGTCGTTTTCCGCGGATGGGACTAAATAGTGAATTGATTATTCCGTAATGCCCTAATTGACGCATTCTCTGCTTTCCCCCTCCACCATGCGGCAATGGATGGCTGGTCGTTTCGGGTCCTTCTGAGGTTTTCGGTTTAATAAAATGTTGTTTACTCTTGATTCTCTCCCCCGAATGCTGGTAGGTATTTTTCACCTTGATATTTGTTCCCTTCTATGTTTGTTTACCTCCCCTCTCCCCGAACCGCCTTTTCTCTCCTGAGAGTAATCGCCATGGCCTTCGTGCGTTGAATCTTGCTGTGGCATTTCCTCTGACATGGTCTCGGAGTCCAATTGAGTGTCCGGAAAGAGATTGGCCGTAAGTCATTTCTACTTTTCCTTCCTCATTTTTGTTGTGCAGCTTTCTTTGTAATGTAGACGCCGTCTCTCTTTGTAACCCCCCCTTAAAGAAGATTTGATCTACTCTCTTGCAAATTCAGAAGATGCGCCCCCCCTCGTTTTCCCTTAGCTTTAGGCTCGCTTTCCTGAGCATGCCGGTCTTTTCGTTCGACCCCGATGGACCCCCAAGTATCGAGGAAACCCAGTCAGCAGAGAGCTGAACCCTCCCCTAATAGGACTCCCCACTGCTTTATCAGAACCACTAATCCGTACCGCCTCCCCCTCCAAACTACTTCCTTCTTTCTTCGCCCCCCCTCTTTGCCTCTCCGCTGGCTGACCCTGCATTCACTTTGGGCAGCTACACCCAACCTTTCCAGGGCCCGCGTCCGGCCATTCTTCCAACCCTGCATTTCCGCGCTTTGTTGAAAGAAGATTTTTATCTTTTACATAAGCCCCCTTCCTTACGACTGCTGAGCGATTTTTCGGTTCCCCTCTTTCATTAGTTTCTTTCTAAAAGCTGATCTTCAGTAGGTTCGTCGTCATTATGTCCCCTGATACGGAAGTTTTTCTTTTTCTCTGTGTCTTTGGATACTTTGGAAACAGCTTGATGCCATTCTCTTTTCCCGGCCCTTCCCTATTCCTCCTTTCTGGTCTTTTGGCAGCGCCGTTTCGAGCTTCCGAGGACTTTGAACGGTTTTAAGACATTACGAACATGACGATTGGTTTTCTTCCCCCTTTTTTTCAGTGTCATCCCCTCCTTCTCACCTTTTGTGACAAGTCTTTTCTGTCGGAACTTTGTCCCGATTTAATCAACTTTTGATGCTTTTTGTCTGCTCCGCAGATCTCCGCTCCTCTTTTTCTCCTTGATGGAGATGCACAGTTTTTTTTCACAAGGGCTTTGTGTGATGGTTCCCCCCATCCCTTGGCATTTCCCCAAACTTGACTGAAGTTTTTCCCCCAAACCCCGCCGCCCCGCATTCTATCTTATGGTTGTTGGTTTCATAGAAGTGGTTATTTCAGAAGTGTTTCCCCCAGTTATCCCCGACAAGCGCCTTTCCCCCATTTTCCCTCATCCTGAAAAGTGATCACCACTTGACATTTTTACGTCATCTTGTTGGTTCCTGCCGAACTTCCCAATAGCGGCAGTTTCCCCCGGTTTCCCCCAATAAACCTCACGCACCTGAATTTCGCCCAACTCCTGACAATGGGCCCCGCGTGAAATGTTTATGCCCCTGACATTAAAAGTACATGAACCGGAACGACCTCCCGCTGCCTGTCTCCAACCGCCTGTTAACGTCTCTGAAATTTTTTTCGGGCTTCTCCACTTCAAGATTCCTGAAGGGTAACATTTTATGCTCACCTAATTGCCCGCCCCCTTTTTCCCGTCATAGTTTCATGGGGCGGGCCTTGGGACAGTGCTCCACATTCACTACATTATCCTTTTCAGGTCCCCTGTTAGATCACGGTTTTTACGAGTCCGGGCGAATATTTTCCTGTCCTTGCCCCTTTTTTTAACCCCTCAGCGATTAAGCTGACCGCCCCTGGGCGGTGGCCGCTTCTGCATGGGGCTGTGGGAAAGTTTTTTCGGGGGTTTTTTCTTTTTTTCTGTTTTTGTGTTTTTTTTTTTCTTTTGTTTGGGTGTTGTTTGTGGCTTTTTTTTCTTTTTTTTTTTAGTTGTTCTTGTTTGTTGGTTTGTTTTTGGGTGGTGGGGGGTTTTTTGGTTTTTTAAATCTTCTTTTTTTTTTTATGCGTGTGTTGTTTTTGATCTGAATCCCGGTGACCCGGTTCCCCTATCGTCAGGTCTGGCCGATTAAATTCTGGGATGGACTCTTCCCTTTTACTCTGGACCCCCCAAGTCTTTTCCTGAAGTTCTCCTTGGTCAGTTTTTTTATGGTGCCCCGCTTATCGTTCCCTAGTCCGCAGGCTTTGCTGCCACTTTTCTCCGGGCAGGGACTTATTTCACGTCTTTCTGGTCAACTATTTTTTTTGGTCTGAGATTATGACTACCATCCTCGCTACTTTTGGTTTCTTTCCCCCCTTTCCATTGGTGACTCCCAAGTCTTACAAACTACTCTGGCATTTTGCAGGATTTTCCCAATCGTTTGTCTCACGAATCCCTCTCCGCTTAAGATCCGCGGATAGTTTTCTCCACCACAGAGTGTAGTATTCAGACCTTCGCTGAGGTGTGGCCCAAAAAGACATTTCTTTCTCTTCCCCTCCCTTCTTTTTTTTTTAGATCGAGTTTTTTTTTTTCCACATCTTTCCGTCGCGTGGGGCGACCCCTTCTTTTAGTCTTTTTTCTCCATCCCCCCTTATTCCTTCCTCCTTCTAGAATGGTAGATAGGTGTTTAAATAGTGGATGTTATTTGTTCTTCTCTTCGTCTAACCCCCCCCTTTTCGAGTTTCTCTTATGATCGGATTACCGCAGACCTTTTCCATCGACGCGATAGTCCAGCGGGTATCAGGCCCTGGCGACCATCTCCATTCCGTAGCCTTGACCATCGAAGATCTAGTAACCCTTCCAACGTGTGGCTGGGAATTCTAACCTTCTTCCTCCCCCCCCCCCCCTTTTTCTACCTTTTGGTTTTTCGGCCCTTTAACCTCCTCCGTCCGTCCAGAAATGCGCTCGTGTACCGGAACACGCACCTAGTGGTACCCCGGTGTACACCCTTTCTTTTCCTTCTCAAGGCGTGCTCGTATTTGCTGATTCCAGGATTTATTTCCTCGCTGTCCTGGCTCGCACCGGGGTGGTTTGCCCATCTTGTACTTTCGAAACCCCTGGTTGTTTATCTCGGATTTTAACTCTCCCCGTTCGTGGTCCCCCCCCCCAACGGTTATATTCACCCGATTGCCGACACGAGGAATATGTCGTTCAATGTGACCTCTCAAGGCCTGACGGAGGTTAAGCTTCCCCTTCTCCCTCTCCCTTTAGCTCAGCATCTTTCAGAATTTGTTGGCCTTTGTTCCCGTCGGCCACTTCCTTTCAGACCTCTCCTAATCGAATCTGGCACTTATTGATTTCCTTGGGATGTGAGGTCACTGGGCAATTGGTTTTCGTAGTCTTTTTTTTTTCCCTTCTGTCAGGGCGTTTCCCTTTCTTTTTATGCTTTGGGCGATTCTCCGTTAGCTTGTATATACGGAGGGACCCCCACTTACAAAGAGTCACTCACCGAGTTAGTGGGAGAGATTTATTTTCACAAGCTTCGAATGGTTGGTTTTTTTCTTCTCCGTTAGGGATCGCCATGTGGTCTTGCTCTTCGTCGCCCAGGAGGAAACCCCCCCTTTTTCTGCGTGATACAGGCCCCACCCCCTAATAGACGCAGGCTTGGCGTTTTGTTCCCGTTTCCCCTTCCTTTTAGAATGTTTTTTTCCCAAGGAGCTGCGGCTGTATTCACTGATCAACTGCCTTGAAATCGGTTTGCTTCCTCGCCTGGGAGATTTACCTAGCTTAGGATCTCGTATCTCACCCAGGGAACTTTTCAATCAAGGCCCATGGCATGTGTGTTAATGCCCTCTTTTTAAATGTGCCTAAGGCACTGCTCCCGTGGCCCTTTCTCATCGCGTCCTCTATGCGGTTTGATTTATTTTGAAGGGATAGCAAAAAGATTTATTTCAACCCTCCCCCCCCCGTTTTTCTCCTCCGGTAACCCCCACCCCCACACCCCCACCTCCCCCACAAACAAATACCCCCCCCTCCCCCACGCTCCAACCCCCCCCACCCAACAAAAAAAAACCTAACCTCCACCACCACCAACCCACCCATCCCAACCCAAAAAACCCCCCCAACACACCCCCCACCAACCACCCAACCCCACAAACCACCCTAACCCCACAACTACCCCAATCACACCAACACCCAACCAAAACCCCCCCCCCCCCCCCCCCCCCCCCCCCTCCCCCCCCCCCCCCCCCCCCCCCCCCCCCCCCCCCCCTGGCGCTCTGTCGCGGCCTGTCCATTTTTAGTTCCCCCTCCGCACTTCCCCACGACCTCCTCCTCTCGGCGGAATAGTGAACTACTTTGCACAGAACGGCATAACTTGACGTCGGCGCCCCCCACCCTGAATTCCCCCTCTACCCTCCCTCTTTAAATCCCTGGATTCTTGTGACTTTCATTTCCGCTGCAGATCCCTACGCTGTGCCGTAACAGTTCAATGACTTAAGTCCCTGAACTCGATCCCGGTCCCCTGGAGAGATCGCCTTCTTCCTGAGAAGTAGGATTCAACAATTCTGCCTTTTCTAATGGCGTTTTCCGAGATGGCTACCAATATGACCCCCACTTGAAGTTGTACTTCCCTTTTCTTTTTCTTTTCATTTCGAAGAGCTAGGATCTGCTCTGCCCACGCAATCCATGCGGCAATGGATGTTCTTCTGCTGTTCCGCTTCTTTTGTAGTCAGAAGTTGTCCCAGAACCTTTAGTGGTTTTGTTCGCCGTTCGCCTTCAGGTATTCCCCTTCTTTTTTTCATGCTCCTGGGTGCAATAGGAAACGAACCATGTTTCTGGCTCATGAGAGCATTTCATCCTGCAATGTGCTCGTGTCGGCATTGCTTAGTCTTACATATGTAGTTTTGTCCCTCGGATTGAAGTGTGCCGGAATAGAGGCGGGGTCTCAATTCCCTTAAATTTCCTTTCCTAATACGTTTTTTGTTGAGATCTTCCCATTGTCATGGAGAACCGCATTTTAGCAAAATTGCACCTTCCCTGGTTGTTTGTACCATCTCCCCCTCCTCTGTCCCACATGCAGCCTATTCCGCACTCTTTCTTGTCATTTGACTGCTCGCTTTCATGAGAATCCTTGTTTCGATGCCACAGATTGCAGGGACCTGAGAAGGTGAACCGCTTTTTGGCTGAAAACGCCCCCGGAGGCTGCCCCACACAAGGTGCTTACCCATTGTCCCCCCCATACCCAACAAACCCCTCCATGGTGTTTGTGGGCAATATGCAGATCCTCTTTCTTCCCTTCCCTTATCATTACGGGAAGCTCTTCATTCACGTTTCCTGCCTCCGTCAGGTCAAACTGAGAGTCCCCCTTGACTTTGTTAATCGGTCGGCTCCTCAGACCTCCCCAGATTCACCCTTTTGCCCGATTTTTCGGACTGAGATGCCCATTGATCTGTTTTCCAAGATTCCAGTTTTGCCTTTCCATGTACGTCATCCCCGTATTTTCTCCCTTTGATTAAAGGGGGCTTCTTACAACGGCTTGACCTTCTCTTCGTGCTCCCCTTTCCATTTTTCCATAGCTTCTGTCGTGTCCCCAGCTTTTTCGTTCTGGTCCGTCCTGCACACTGGTATCCAAAACGTGCCCGGGTGGACTATTTGGCTAGGCCCAAAGTTCCCGCCCTCTGTAATCCCCCAGAATCCGCCTCTGCCCTCACTTGCGGCTTTCATTTTTGGTCCCTTCGATCAAAATAATCCCCCCTCTGCTTCCCGGTGCTTTTCTCTTTCTCTCTCTCCGATTCTCCTAGTTGTAGTTCGTTCCATTTGCGATGAAAACAGAGGAATCTGTGACTTTCATTTTCCGACCGCCCTTTTTCCCCCTTTTTCCCCCCCACCCCCAGGTTTTTCAATTAATGTAACGGGTCCCCAAAAAAGCCGCAAGCTGCCATCTGAGCTTGTGTGTGGGTTTTTTCTTCCTCCTAAGAAGTTTTCCGTGCATCTCCCCAGATCATGGGTTTGTACTCTTGGGCTCCTTAACGGGAGCCCCCCATTCTATCTGGTTTCCCTTTCACTACCTTCCCCCCACATGTGCCTCCCCCTTCTTACCCTTTTTTCCCGTTGTTGCCCCCCCTATACCGACAACTGAGGCCTCCTGCCCAATACATTTGCCGCGTCCCCTCATCTTTTTTTTGTTTTGCCCCCCCCTCCCGTCTCCCCGGACAGGCCAGTTCAAACCCTCTCCACGAATTGCCAAAGACCCTGTTCAAAGTAGGTGTGATTGCGTAGGTCGTCTCGGGCTACTACCTTTCCATCCCAGCCTTGGTCCACTGCTGTACATCGAAGCTATATCCGGTTCATTCGTCAATTAGCCCGGATGAGGTAGCTCCATGATGATTCGGAATCGGGTGCCTCTTCTGTCCCTTTTTTGTGGAGCTCCCTTTTCGATTCTTAATTCGCTCGAAAAGAAACCCCCCCTTTTGAATGACCTTTTTCATGTCTAAACAAGCCTTGTCTGGTAGTTGTTGATTTCCATCTCCACCTCACCATCGATGCACCTTCCAATCCCCTCCCCCTTATTCGTCCCCTGATCAGGGTACCCTCTGTTGTTTGGGCCATGACCCATTTTTTTCCACGATGAAAGCGCAATTTAGTTGCTTCTCTGACTCTTTTTCCCCTATTGTCTCTCCCCCCCCTTTACCGCCTCGATTACCTCAATTTAGGACGTGTCCAACTCACCCCACTTGATGTGTCTCTTTCTATCTTCCTCTGACCTGGCTTTTTCCTTCTTATATTCCCCCCCTTTGCTCTATCGTTAGCTGGTGGTCGCCTCTTTTGACTATCCTCCCCCCGCCCAACCTCTCCTTTGGTATTACGTCAGCTAATACAAGGAGTTCCACATCGACTGAATTCCAGTTTTTTTTTCCCTTGCCCCTGCCAATCGCGCTTTTCTCCTCTTTTCTTGTTTTTTCCTCACACATCTATAGTCCAAATGGGTCTTCTTCTGAATGAGTTTGGGCAACAAAGCCATCTCTCCTTTCCTCCTAAGTTTGTGGCTGAGTTGCCACCTCTTTATGGCCGCCCCTCAAAAGGGTCTTTTTTTTCTTTTTGCCTCCCCTCAATATCCAGTTTTTTCTTAATGCGGCATGGGATCGCCCTCCTTGGAAAATCCTCCCGGGCCTTGCTTACGCATTGGTAGTTTCCGTCATTTTTGACCCCCCTTAACATTATACCCCCCCCCCCTCTAAAGCTTTGATTCTCATGCCCCCCCTTCCTCACTCCATGACCTTTTTCTCCCTTTATGAAGAATCGTGTTTATCTCGGCTACCCATCACGAGGGGGCTTTTGAACCCCTTCTTCCCCCCCTTCAGATGCTGATGGTATCTGGTCCCTCTTTTCACCACATACGCTCCGATCCCAGAACTTTTCTCTCTTCCCTCCCCGCCTTCCGTAGTTTTCGCCCCCTTTCCCCCCGAGTTCCTAATAAGGCGTTATCGTCAATTGAGGATTTCCTCTTCTAGCTTATTTGTCACGAGACCCCCCCCAGGGGCTCCCAGCAGGAGTTTCTTTTCCGTCTCTAAACTGGTTTTTTCTTTTCTCAGTTCCATTTAAATATGCTCCCGCGCTGGGCCCACCCCCAACCCGTGCCGTATACCAACCTCTTTCAAATTTTCTGTCGTGAATGGTTCTCCAAGATCATTTCCTTCCCCTTCCTCCTTTCCGATCCTCCCCCTTACTTTTCTCATAGTCGACTCGGGCTTTCACGTTCCCTCTTTAATTTCTTACGGCCCATGGTGCTCCCAATTGAAAGGGATTTTTCCTTTCGCTGTCCTTTTTTCCGATGGATTGTTCCCTGTCTTTGTCTACATCTTCGTTTGTTCGCCAGGTCCTTTCATCCTGATTGGGATTTATGGGTAGAGTGGATATCTCTTTTCCCAAGTAACAGAGTAACCCCCCCCGCTCTTACCTGTTTTCTCTTTCGATTTTCCCCCCAATGATTAGGTCCACTTGTCCTGAGTTTGGTTCCAGACAAGTCTTCAGGATCGCCCCTTTGCCCTTTTTTGGATAGGCAAGTTTTGCGTCTCTTCCCCCCCCCGGATAGGCACAAAAAACCTCATCCATCCTCATTCTTTTCTGTATTTTTATTTCCTCACCCGTTCCTTCATGGGTTCCAAGATGGTGGCATAAAATGACCCATTCCCACCTCGTTCCTCCTTGGATAGAAATTCTTACTTCCTCCTCTACTTTCCCCAGTCCTACGAATTTGGTCACTTCTTTTTTTGCCATGCAGCTAATTCTCTCAGCCAATCGACAAGACTGCTGAAGTCCGCGACCTGGTTTCTCCATGTATTTTCTCCCCACAAATAGGGCGCGATGGCCTACTTATGAACTTGTTCCCCGGTCTTTACATCTGACACGGCATTCCAAAAAGATGAGAGAATGGTTTCCCCCCCCTTTCCACCTTTTTACATGTTTTTTCTTTGTAAGATGCCGCCCCTCCCACCCATCCACGTAAATTCTGTGAATGGGATTCAGGTAGACACTTCGACGCTGTTATCTCCCTTCGTGCGACGAACCGCTCAATTCAGTTCACTCTCCCTGAAATAGCTCCCCAATTGTATTGTTTCACCTTTCCTTCTTCCCTGAGAGCCCCCCCCCAATCGGATTTCAACTCCTCCCGTATTTTTCTTGGGGTGTTGTTTGCAGCGTTTGACTGCGGTGTCCCCCTTTTCCCTTCCTGTTAGATAATTTTGTGCGATCCCTTCTGAATTCTGGAATCTTTGCGGCAATTCCTTTCTTTTTTTCTTCTGTGGACTGATTCTTGGTTTATGGCTCAGAAAATTTTGTCCGTTCCTCTGCGTGGCTTTTAAAGAAGTGTCTTTCATGTTTTCATGCCTCTGGGTGAACCTTCCTGCTGAAAACCCTGACAGGAATGCTCATCTCTTCCTTCCCACTCCTTTTTTCTTCCTTTAGGCTGTGGATTGTCATTTTTCTGGAGATGGCTTTCCCGACGGCTTGCCGGTTTGGACGAGGGCGTTCCTTCCTCCACCCCCACCCCCACCAAGGACTATCTATTTATTTTTCCCCCCCCTTCCTCCCTGTTGTTGTTTTCTTCCGATATTTTTTTTCTGCAACTCAGCGCCTGGCCGCACAGTACCTTTTTGGACCCTCCTTCCTTTTGCCCATGTTTTCCCCAAACCGCAGAGTTCCATTCGCTCAGTTCTTCTGACGCTGAGCATGCTTTTTCCCTTTTGCTCTCTTCCCCCCCCTATCTGCTGAACAGTCTCTTAATCCAGAAAAGATTGTTCTGAAACACAACGAAGCGGACGCCCCCGTGCTTGAAATTGGCCCCCTCCCCAGTAACAGCCAGAAACTACACTCTTGCCTGCTGGAGTTTGCCCATATTGCTATCAGATTTGTCTTCAATTCGCATTGTTTCCTATCTTCTGGTGCCGATGCAGGCATACTCCTTGAAACGATCGCTTTCTTCCCCTTTCCGTTTTTGAAGCTATTGCGGGGTGACCGCTCCCCGAGCTTACTGCTTGTCCATTGGCGCTGGATCGTCTCGCTTCCGCCATTTGATCGGTTCTCGAACGTTTTCTCTTCCCCGGCTCTTGTATCACCGAATCCGTTCTTCCCGTCTCCCCGGACTGGAATTAACTGTATTGACCTCCTTTGGACGATTTTCAGTTCCTTTTTCGTCCGCGGTTCTTTGTCGTTCAGAGCTGTTTCGAGATTTCTCCCTCCCAAGGTCAGCCAAATGCCTTCCATCGTCTTTGCGGAACACCGGAACTAAGCCCTACCCCAGTTTTTCTCCGCGTCTTCTTCAGGCGTATGAGTCACTGAGACTCGATTGTGGCCACCCCAGCCCTGCCCAAATTCGGTTGAGTTGAAGGGTTAGCGTGATATTTATGACTGGTCCCCTGATGACCCGACCTCTCCTGTTTCCCCGCATTTTCCTCAAGAACATCCCCGTTGTGCACCCATGCGTAACTTACATGCCCAGGGCCCCCAGGAAAAGATCTTTTTTTGTTGGGTACTTCTATCGTGGGTCATCCGCCTCCGGTTTTTTTTTGCTTAGCCAAGTTCCCGGTTCCAAGCTGTTCTCCTTAACGATTTTTGCAACACTTACCAAGGCTGAGTTTGGTCCCTTTCCCCTGAACTCCAGGAAAAACATTACGCGCTTTTCGCTTTTTTACCTTTTTTCATCAATATACCCCCTCCCATTCGAGTCATTCCACACCAAGTCACCCTCCCTGCTCAGCGCCGAAAGATGGAACGCTACTTAAAAGGACCCGGACCCTCAAGAGAAGTCGCCCCCGTCTCCCTTTCCATTTTTTTTTTCGGCCTAGACATGTCCGATTTCGAATTGTCGACCCCCTCCTTTCTATGGCTATGCTGAGAGATCTTTCCTCGTCATTTGTCTTCCTTTTTTAAAGTTTTCCAAAATTAACATGATCTCTCGTCCACGTTGAAGCTTCTCCGCATGTTGGTGGCCAGTTCTATTGCCCCCTCTGACCAGCACCCCCTTTCTGCCTGCCCCGTTTCCCCCAGCCCCTTGGGGTTTGCCCCTCATGGCCGTCGACATCACCATCTCGTTCTAGGGGAAATATAATGCAGTAGCCCTTTCCTGTATTTTGGGGAAGGTAAGCCCTACGAGATTCGTGGCCTCCCTTCGCCGCAATTTTCTGATCTTTGCGGTCTCTTCGTTCAATGCCTCGACACACCATCAGCAGCTCCTATTACATTCTGTTTAAATTGTTTTTTGTTCCATCAGATCTATTTTTCTAGTCTTTTTTTTTCCCTTTTTCGTTCATGTCTCTTCTCGGAATATATAAAAGCTTTTCCCTATATAGTCTTTTTTCCTGTGATTGCTGTTCCCGATCATCCCCCTCGGCCCCCCACGCGTTCCTTTTATGTCACGGTCAGGTTAATCCTTACATCAGACTATGCGCTTTGGAGCTTTCACAGCTTGTTCTACTACTTGTCCCTCAGGCTTATCCTTTGGCGTTCTTTACCCAACCGACGCTCCTCCCTTCTCCTACCTCTCGGCCGGCGTTTTTGACAAAAGAAATCTCTTTTTTATTTGTACTCCTCCTCCTTTGTTTGTTGTGTTTCTCTTGTTTCTTTTTGACAAAATCGAATGCGGTGCGGGTTAGTTTCGTCTGGGCTTTCCCCTCCATCCTATCTTTGAATTTGGCGTTGTTCGCTTTTTCCCCTTCCTTTAACTCTCAATGCATAGTCGGGACTGTTCCCCATTGGTCTCCGCTGCCCGTTTTCAACACCCATAGCTGGGCGCGGGATGTGATCTTGACCGCCAGTCTGAACCCGTGCCTCTCTCAGCTTCTAGCCGGCCGTGACATCGCCAGCCCTTCATTTTGCCCCTTTTCCCTCTGCGTACATCTTACTTTTAATTAGCGGCCATCCCCAGTGCTTCTGGGACCCCGGTCTTCAATCGGCCTGCTCTGTCTGATGCATGCACCCCCGATGCGATTTTTAAGCGAGACCTGAGTTTCATCCTCCCCCCTAGCCGTGGTTCCCGTGTTCCCCAGGATTCCCTATCGGTGCGTTTCTCGCATCTTGCGGCTTTTTTCTAGGCCCCCATATGTTTTTTTTTTTTTTTTTTTTTTTATGTTGTGATGATTGGCCCCTTTTTGGTTCTGTAAGCGTGTGAAGTTTCCTTCCGAAAGTTTCTTCTGCCTGAAAATCGCGCCCCTTCCGTGGCAACACCCCTGGAAATCTCACCGAGCAAAATTATTTTCCGTTTTCTTTTTTTACTATCCCATGCCGCACCAGGCCATTTACGATTTCTTCCTCTCCTTTCTCTTCAGTATCTTCTCCTTCCTTTTAGTTTACCCTTTCTTATATTCATCGTCCCCTCCTCCCTCATACGTCCGAGAACCTTGACGGGTGTGCAACTTCTCTCTGACTTTTTTTTCCTTTTCTTAATTCGTTCGTGTGCTCTTCGTTTCTTTTTCCGGTCTTTTTCCGTCTTGGTTCCGATTACGCAGTTGCGTTTTCGTATTGTGAAAACCCACTTACCCACAGCTTACCCCAACCCCCTTAGCTGTGCCTTTCCTTCTGCCTTTCCTTTTTTTTCTTCCCCACAGGAATCGCCAGCTTGGCCCCCCCCCATTCGATTTATCGTAAGGACCTTGATGTTGAGAAACACGGAAACCCCCCCTCCTCCATATCGCAGGATGCGGCTTTTGGGCCCCGCCTTTCCTTTTCCCGTTCTGCATGGTTGTCCCCCCCCCTCTCTGGTGGCGGTCCCAATGACCCCCCAATTGGTGCACTTCTTTTGAATGCATTTGGGAATCCGTCGTTGATCATCTTCCCGATCTTATTCCCCCGCCCCCCTGCATTTTTGGATGTTCTGGTTGCCCCCAAATGCAGCTCTCTTACCGTCAATCAGGCCAGCAAGCACTATCCGCCTTTAGATATTATTTTGCTGACTGTCTCCTTTGCCCCCTTTTTGCCAACCCTCTCCTGAACGCGACGTCCTTGGTCAAACTTGTTCAGTTCCTCTCCATCTCCCCTCCCCCTTCCTCGACGATAGACCTTTCGGAACTTTTTCCTATTCCTCTGACGTTTTAATCTTGGTCCAGATGCCGCCCTTACTTCCCACCCGTCGACCCCGAACGTTTTCCCTGATTATGTACTGCCCGACTTTGAACCTCTCTTGCGCCCGACCCTCCTTTGGGGGGCAACTAGATAAATTTACCCATTCTCGCTTCTTGGCCCCCCTTGATCCCTCAATCGGCTTAACACCTTAGTAAGGTTCCATGGAGATATTCGTTGGGTCCTTCCTCGTTGACAGTGAAGTTGTATGATCCTAATGACTGCCTATGATTTATATGTGCCCCCCCCACCCCCTGGCCATTGCAGTCTTTTTCTGATGTGACTAGTGCTGTTTGTATGGTCGCAATGTTGTGAAGCCCAGTTGTCCTCGCCGGCAGATTGTCTGGTATTAATTTCCTGGGTCATGTCCTGGTTTGACTTTTCATCCAGAAAGTTTTATGTCCTTTTTCCTTCCGCGAGAACTCATCATAGACATGGCCTTTCGGATCTTTCGTCATGTTCTGCACCCTTCTGTGATGCTAGGCGTCAAAGGGTGATTCCTGATGAGGGCCGCAGGAACGCCTTTTCTCCTCTCCCCTCTCCTCCGTTTTTTGTTGTTTCTTTTTTCATTGTATAGTTTCACCGAAGCTATGACGCACCGTCAAGACGGGGATCTTTTTCCCATATCATACAAGGAGATGTTTCCCCCCTCACTATATGAAGGAAAGGTTCATGGCTATGATCCCTTCTCCCTCCGTCGATGATTTTGGGAGGTGCGCCGATTTCACCCACTCTTGATCTTCATGTGAAAAACCAATGCTTTATGGCAGCCACGAAGAGCTCAACCCCCCCCCCCCCGTTGCGTATTCCCCCCTCCCTCCCCCACGTCTCGGAACACTACATTTACGCAATTGCCTAATCTACGGCCCCCATTGCATACGAGGCTCTCCCCTTTCAATTTTTCCCTTTCTTCCGTTCATCGAGCCCGAGCCCATTAAGTTCCGTCCTTTGTTTCCAGCCTCCTTGTCGATCTGTGAATAACAGGTCTTTTTTGTCCCACTTGCGCATGGTTAGTGCAAGTTATCTTCTTCCTCCCTTTTGTGATCTTCATTGTTCCAGGCTTGTCACCACTCCCTTCCTCACAGACTCCCCTGGTGGAATTACCGGTGCCTCTGGACAAGATTTTTATTTTTATGCTGTAGATTAAGTTAGATTCTTCCCGCTCGTTTCATGGAGTTCTCCTTTCTATGTTTTCCCTTTAACCCTTCTCCCCAATTCCCTTCCCCCCCTTGAGAGGGCCGAGCTGTGGTCTAGGTCCCAAGTACCCCCCACACCCCATCGCCTTATCAGGCCTTGGTGTCGCTCTTCCTGACTCGAGCTTTGGATGCCTTGGGCAACCCCAAGCCGCCACATTTCTGGCTGACTTCCCGTTGTAGAGATCGGACGATATCTCAGAAAACTTTTCCTCGCACCCGTACTGGAAGTGTCAGATTTTCCCTAAAGCACCATCCTCTTTGGTTTTACCCCCATTCCTTCCAACGGACATGGAATTTAAAACCCCCAGAGTCTTGATATTTTTGGTTTTTTCTAGTCGTGGCTCCTGCGCAGGTTTTTCTCGCCAAGCTAAAGTTCCCGATTGATTCTGAACCGGGCCTGGGAACCCCTCTTTTTTTCCCCCAAGTGAGCCTTCCCTGGCCCCCCAACATTAGCTGTGTATTTGAACTTTTTTGTACGTTGTTCTTCTACCAGTCCCCCCCCCCCTTTCCCATTCGATAATAGCCCAAATCCGACCCATCCCCCCCGCGCCTTCCTACCGAAGTCGATGACACACCTCCCCTCAGACAAAACCATTCCCCCGGAATCCATCCTTCAAGTCCCCATTTTCTGTTTTCCACTCTCACGTTTTCTTCTTTTCTTCTCTGGTTCTCCCTAAGCTGGTGGTCACACTCCCATTTTGTTGAAACGAAGTAGATAATGGTATAGTTTTTCCTTTTCTTAATCGTCCCTTCCCCTCCCTATCCTCTTGTCCTTGCAACATGGGTTTCCTGATGTGGACCGGTTTTTGTTTGCCCACCTGGGGCGCCTCTTTCGTCTTCCGGACCCCCCATTTTTTCTGTTTCCCCCCTCTCATGCTTTCCCCTTGGTTTGTTGCTTCCCTTCAGCGATCACCTCTCTTACTATTTCAACTCTCCAGAGCCGATCACAGGACATGGAGGGATCCCTCTCGGACTTTCTTGTGCCCCGATACTAGTTATTTGATCTTTCGCGGACGAGGCGTTACCCATGTCCACATGGGCATCCGAGCTTACCGAATGTTAGAATTTGGTCCCAGCCCCCCTTGATGGGTGTCTATCAGTTTCCCGCAGCGTATGCTCTGTTTGCCAATGGATTTTTTTGCAGGCGATTTTTCCTTCCTGTGCCTCCAAGTTGTTTGACTATCATCTCGTTTTTTTTTTGAGATATGGCTTGACGCCATTCCATCTCCACGCGACCATGTTTTAACGTCAGCGACTACCAAGGTAGAATCTGGGTTGTTTTCACTTCTTTTTGTCCTGAAGCTGCACTGCGTTTTACTCATTTTTCGGTCTTTTTCCCCCCCTGCTGCCGAATGTTTTTCCCTTCCTTAAGGCGTGGGAAAAAAAGGA
>Ga0179591_1172219_pt1 | contig 19052 bp, 27 predicted proteins | sample CZOMad2_1_08_16f_FD_182891 | JGI IMG/M metagenome (GOLD analysis project Ga0179591, IMG submission 182891) | Vadose zone soil fungal communities from Angelo Coast Range Reserve, California, USA - CZOMad2_1_08_16fungal (PacBio error correction) | ecosystem: Environmental > Terrestrial > Soil >... | reverse complement strand
CCTTTACTCATTTTCTTTCTTTGGGCGAGCGTCATCCTTTTATTCTTCCTGCAGAAGTAAATTTCCATAGACGAGTGGTTTCTTCTTCTTTTCCCGCCTCCTTTTTCCCAAAAACCCCCCTTCTTGTTCCCCTTTATCCTCTTACTCCGTTGGATTGCTTTTTTGTCTTCGTCAATCCTAACTAAGTCCTTCCTCGGCAGCAGCCCTTGTATCTTATGAGCAATTTTTCTCAACACTAGGAAAGTTTTTTATCTCTCCTTCGAGTTTACCACCCCCCTTGACCTTCCTTGTAGGAGGCACTTTCGTCCGTTTCTTCCCCCCCGAGGCGGGACACCCCTCTCTACCTGCTACAACAAACAAGTCTCGCCAAAGGCACTTTTTTCGGCTGGTTGGGAAAATATTTAAAAATCAAAATTTTCACCTCACCCCCCCCCCTAAAAATCGACCCACCAATCTCCCATTTACACCCAGTTTTGCCCTTTTACTTTTCCTCCTCCCCTGAGTTGTATTAATCTTTAAGACGCTCTACGGTACCTCTGGAACGGCCACTATACTGTGTCTTAACATCTGGAGTTTTGGTCTTCTGTCGCTCCCTTCCCGTCTAACTACAATATTCCCTTTGGTTACCCCTCAAAATAACCCCATTTTAACTAAACGCTTGATGGGTCTTTCCCCACCATCACCAAAATTTTCTCCCCTTCAGGTCGATCACCCTTTCCCCCCCCTACGCCTTTCTATCTGTGCAACTCGTTCGTGGTCCTTTCCCTTTAATACGACCCTGAATTGATTCCACTGTTTTTTACACAACAATCCAGTTGCCCTTCCCGCCACGCAATCCCACAGAAGATGCTCCCTTAAGTGGCCCGGTTAGCCGCAATCTCCCACTGTTCTTCTTACTAAAGCGATTCCTCCCCAGCGACACCCCTTATGGACTTTTTTTTATCCGGCAAGCCCTATTATGGAGACACCTAACGTTTAGCTCGTTTGCCCCCCCCCAAAGAGTCACACTTGAGCAATTCACGTTTTCAAGTTCTCCCAGTATTGCCGGCATCCCCCCCTTATCGCCCCACAATCAAGAACAGCTTCCCCCCCCCCCCCTTTATTTTTTCTAGAACAAGGTTTTATTCGGTATTCCTGTTTAACGGAGTGCTATCATTGCGATGTGTTCTTTTCTCTTGTCCTGCACTCCCATTTCCGACTCGTACCCACTTTCCTTTTGCCAAACTTACGGTGATTTTTCATTTTTGTGTTGGTCAAACATGGAACTCCCCCCTTTTCGTATGAACAACCATCCTTCATTTTCGTCTTGTCACCTTCGCCACCCCCCCCCTGGGCCCTCAGCAAACTTTATTTTCCTTCAATAGACGAATTTCCCCTCTAAGACAAATTTTCTCTTTTGATGTGCCTTCAGGTTCCCCAATAACTGTCTCCCCCCACACCATTCCGCCCTGATGATAGGGCCTTTCCTTTCCTTCCCCGCCAATGAAGAAGTCCTCTATCTTGACTTAGTCAGAAACTTTCCCCTTCGACATGTGTCACCTTGTAGATAGACCCCATTTCAGCTGCCAAGATTCAATTCTTTTTTGGGTGTCTGCACTCTCAGAGTTAAATCCTTGTACCCATCTCAACTCACCACCATTTTTCAAATTCTGCTTCCATCTACAGATATTATACTCGAAAGTCTCACCAAGCAACTCACTAAACCACTCACTTTCCCCAAAGACACGAGAACTTGTTCTTCCTATGGCCAACATCCACCCCACTTTTTCAACGGACAACCTTCGTCAACAATTTGATATTTAACATCTCACTCCATCTCATTTTTTAGGTTTTCCCCCCCCACATAAGGAACACACTTTTATAAAAGTTTCTTATCACTGATTCTTGTACCTTTTCCTGCACACCTTTCTCTTCTTGACATCAAGTAGGTTGACTCTCTCCCACCGCTTTCTAGACTCCATTACCCAGGACCTCTTCCAGGTTCCATGCAAGACCACCCGCAATTCCGACTCCCCCTTTGCTTCAGACCATGTGGTGTTCGTTAAGTAGTCTATTCAGTTTCCACAAACCTTTCTCTCCTCCCAAAAAGGCCCGTCGAACCCACATTCCAAGTGAAGTCGTACCTCCCAGTCAGAGGTTAGTCTTCCTACCCCGTCGTTCTTTCCACGGTCAACTTTTCTTACCTTCTAGAGAAGAACTTTTAATAGTCCGCTCTTCCTCCCCAATCTCCCCCCTTTTATAACTTTCTCTCCCCCCCGTGGGCTTGATTCTTCAGCCCCGATCTCTTATGAGAAGTTCTTTTTCTTCGTTTTTTTTTTCTTTCCAAAATATACAAATTTGATCCCCTTTTACCCAAATATCCATGACAGTCCCCCCTTTGATCCATAAAGAATACTTCTTCTCCCCTCCTTTTCTGACTTTGGGTCCCTTTTTCTTTTACCGACTCCCCAATTTTCATTGAAGAACGTCTCCCCCAGGCTGGTCCCCTTCTACACTCCCTCCCTTTTACAATTAACCTTCTTTCTTACTCCTCAAGACCCCACCCAAATGGCTGTGAGAGTCCTGTGCTGCTGGGAATAGTTTTTGTGTAAGCCACGAGTGACTTGTCTACTTCCTTTTTTCCCCCTTTTCCTCATTTACAGTCATAGCCCCTACTTTGAGAAAGCGTTAAAAATCCGAAATCGCGAAGTAATCTCCCACACCCCGGGTCCTTTGTTCTAATAGCTCTCTCTTCTCCCGGGGAGGAAACATCCCCGAATGCAGCTTTTCCTATCGACTATCCTCTTTTTCAATCCTCTTGTGTTGACAGCTTATATGTTCTGCAAAGAGTCTTACTTTCCTTTTTTTCCCGTCAGCTTCTCCTTTTCCGAGACTTTCTTTTTTTCCCCAGTAAATTCTTTGAGTTTTTTTTACAGTCTTCTCTTCTCGGAGGTTTGACGATGTTTGCCCTCTCTGGAGCTCTCCCCAGAAACAGAGAACAGAACTTGATGAGTTTTAAGCTCAGACCACTTCTCTTTCCTTTTTCCCCAAACCCCCAACCTCTTCCCCAATCTCAAGCCCCTCCCCGCCCTTTGCTCTGGACTTCTTAGTTACTTTACTCCTTGAGAACGGTGTTAAGTCTTGCCCCTCTTTCTCTTTGAATGGCCACCCCTTCTTCATGTCTCCTATCGACTTGTATCTTTCTCACCCTCCATTCTCTCCCCCCTGACGGTGCCGAGCTTTTCCCCCTTTCTCGTCACTGATGAGTGTATGGACCCTTCTTCCTTTTTCATTTTCTTTCTCAGTTCTTTCCCTTTCTTTGAGTCTTGGGAAAGTCTTCTTGAATAACAGAGACCTTAGACCTCAGAATAAAACAGTCTGTCCCTGGCTCCACCGGCTGCGGTTTATCCTATTCGTGCATCAATCAGTTCCCTTTCTCGCGTCCCCCCCCTTAGGAGGCTTTGCACCCTGTTATCTTCTATCCACTTCCCTTGTTCTCCCGTCATTTTTTCTTTAAATTTTTCTTTTGTCTTCCTTTTTTTATTGAATGGAGTTTCACTTTTCCTTCTTTCTCCTCCCCATTTCATAATATCCCCATCTTTCCCATCATGTACAGTCTTCCTTTTGAGTATGTACGGGAGCTCCCCTTCTGAATGTAAAACAGTTTCCTACCTCCCTCTTGCTCAAACCCCAGGTCTTATTTCGTTTTCCTTTTTACCTGCTGCTCCTCCCAATGTGTTGTTGGGCAACCCCTGCCCCCCCATCTCCCAATCGTGACTTATATTGGTTCTTACTTTTGATGCCAACTGACAAAGGGTTGTCTGTCCTTCCATAGAGATTTACAAACCTCCCGGTGTTTGCCTCCCTGATGCGTCCATCTCCTTTTTTTTTTAGGTTTTTCAATAGCTCACCCCCATCTTTCAAAATTACGAATTTCTTCTTATTATGCTATGGGTTTCCTTTTTTTCCTCTCGGTTCTCCGTCAATAGAGTGCCCTTTCTCTCCTCTTATTCTCCTTGCCGATTGCTGAGCGTCTCTCCCCTGCGCGAATGCCGAAACGTTTTCTACTCGTGCGCTCCTTTTCTTCCTTGTTGACCGCATCCCCCCTTTGACCATTTCTCCCAGACCATCAATAGGAAATTCCCTTCTCCCTGGTGTTTTCCTCTTTTCATTAGACCAATTATCTGGGCGATCCCCCTTTCCCATCCCAAAATTTGGTTATCTCTAATTTTAACGAAGAGCCTTCCTTTTCATCTTATTTGAGGGGACCGTCCGCTTCCATGACAATCGCACCCTTCCCTGTCTGAGTGTGCCTTCGTTTTGTCGACCTTTCCGGAACTCACAAACTATTCCTTAAAGTGAACCCCTGCTATCCACTAGTTTTTCCTGCCCTCCGCGCTGCCCTAGCCCAAGCTCTCCATTGGCACCCGATCCTTTCCACCAGACCAAGTCACCAACCCATTACCATCATAAAGCCCTGCACTCCAAAAGTTTTGGGTCTTTCCTTCATTTACGCTCTCGGACGTCAGCGCTTTCAAGACCTTACCCCCTTCGCTGGCCTCCTCTCTTTTCTTGGAATATCCAAGTCTTCTGTCTGTTGAGACCATTATGTTCGACCTCATTTTTCCCCCATGCCAGGTATATTCTTCGTGGTCCCCCGGATTTCCTGATACGAAAGACATTCTTCCTTCCTGTCGACCCTTTTCTTCCCCACCCGTCATTCAAGGCTGACTGTGATTGGGCGTTTTTGGACTCAAGCTTTTTTTCTCCTGACTGGATAAGTTTTGGAGAAGTTTTCTTTTTTTCTTTTTCAATCCCGACTATGTCCGTCGACAGTGACATTACCTTCTCTCCGGCTACCCCCCTGTTGTTCACTTCTTCCAGTTCCATTGAGGAAGATGTTTCCTTCTTACTTTCACTTCTCTGAGCTTGATCCATCTCTTTCGCACTTTCTTTGCCCTCCCCCTAAAAAACTCCCCTTGAGAGTGTTCTTTTGACAGAGTTCCATTTCACCGTGCTCTCATAAACCATTCTTCTTCAAGATGTTTAACTCTCCATCCCTCTCTAGTCTCTTTCTCATTGAGCCTCTCTTTTAGTGGTGAGGTTTTCCCCCTTGAGTTAATCCTTTTGCCTACATGTGAACTCCCTTTTCCTTCAGCCTTGGGCTCGAACCTTTTCTTCTTCCGTTTCTTCCTAGTGTACCTCGGATTTTTACTGTTACACTACTCTCTCCCAACGTGCCCCTGAAGTCTTGCGCGCTCTCCCACTCCGCTAAAGTAGGCTAACCAGGAACGTTCCCCCCCCCCTCTCAAGTTGTAAATAGTTGCTCCTCCCTTTCCCTATCAACTGTTGATGGCAAGATCACTCTGGCTTGCTTCTACGCTTTCTTTTCCAACTCTTTCAGACCCTTATCAAACTCTCTTCCTTCTCATATTTGTTAGGCCCATGGAAGTGCTTCCCCATACCCCACCCTCCTTCGTATTGTTTTTTTTTTTTTTACTCCCCCAAAATCCTGAGACCTTTCCGTCCCCAAAAATGTCCCTCTTTTCTCTTTCTCTTCCTCCCTCCAATAAGTGTGTGCCTTTATATACTCTAACTCAAAGTTGGGAAGTCATAGGATCTTCTCTCACGTACATCCTTTCTAACTTTCTCTCGGATTTTCTCCTCTTTCTCCACTCCTTCCTTTTACCGAACCACTGCCCCTCTCTTGACCCCGAGGATCCCCCCTCCCTTTGTTGTTGAAGGATTAGGACGAAAAAGCCCAGCCGTTGATCGGTTCCTCTTTTCTTCTTCCTGTGGTCTGTACTGAACACCCATCTCACGTTCTTTCTGAGGAGGGCCTTTTTCTTACCCCCCACTTGTCAAGGGGCTGTTCTCCCCTCTCTATTGTGGGGACTTCCCTTAAGTTTCCTTGTCCCATAGCGGAAATCTTCATCTTACCCCCACCCAATCCTTGTTTTCTACTTTGTGCTATATCTTGCGCCTTTATAGAAATGGGAGGGGCACCACCCCACCATAAACCTCCCCCACTTATGCCATTAAAAATATAAACCCCCTAAACATACAAGTGCGTTTCTTACCTGCTAACTCCCTCCTTGATACACTGATTTTATCCTTCGACTGTATTTCCCCCTTAAAAGGAAACTTCACCGTGGCTCTGACCCACGTTTATGGTTGCCCCCGGCTTCCCGCGAGTCCACTAATTAGTCTCAATAACACCGCACTGTTTACACACCTAACACTTAAAATAAAGCGCCCCCCTTTTCCCTTTCTTAAAATCCCCCCTCACAACACTCATTTACGACGTGAAGTATCCTCCGTCGTAATTACTGAATTTCTCTTTAATATCTGGGTCTCTGTGGTGACTGCCTTCTCTCGAAAAGTAGGATAATCCTTTTACACCCCCCAACCGGGATTCCGTCCCCTCTCCTCCCCCCAGAAGAATTGCTCTAACTTTTTGCCTCTTCCCACGTCCGTTTGAACCCCCTTTCTTTCCCTCCTTCCCCTCTAGTGGCTCCAATGCGTAGATCGTGCCAGACATATCTCCCGTCTGGAGTAACATAAGCGTCTCTTGGCTGAATTTCAACCCTCTCCCCCTGGTTCCCACCACGGGGCTCCTCTCCGCCTTCCCTCCTTGACCCCACCAAGTCACTTCCACAGGTCCAAAACTCTGAGCAGGTTTTCACAGCTGTGGGTATCTCTCCCGTTCTTCCCAGTTGGCCGTTGTTGTTCTAGGGGCGGTTTCTCACGACTTGAGCTACCACTTCTTCTCCTAACCAATCTTTCAACATTTTTTTCCGAATCTTTCTGGATGGCAAACCTTTCACCCCCTCTCTCACCAACAGTTTACTCTTCAGCCCTCTTGGTCTAATACTATCCTCAAGGCTTCCCCCCCTTCCCGTCCATTGACTTTTAGTCTGGTCCCCTACCTCCGTTACTACCACGGTTCTTCGCGGAATAAACAACTATGGACTTTACGGATCCACTCATTCCCCATGTTCTTCTCCATTCCCTTTCCTATGACTCATGTTCGTAGAACCATCGTCTCTGCCCTTTCCTTCCCATTAGCTTTACTTCAGCTTTCCCGGTCTTCTAACCCCCTCGGTCATCCTTTCTATACCACCCCCGAGAAAGTAAGACCCCACCCAACTCCCCCGTCTCTAGTCAGAGTCCCCTCCCACGCTCTATCTAGCCCATCTCTCACCCCCCTTCCAGAATCCGTCAACCCTGTCTCATAAGAACCGAGCTACCCTCTTTTTTATCACATCCCCCCCAATGCGCTGTAAATTTCCGACGTGCCCTCTTCCTTCAGTTTGATACATTCATTAGGTCAGATCCCATTTCCAGTATTAAATAGTAACCCAATATTCTTTCAACTCTCAATGTGTCCTTCTTATTTCCCTTCCCAAACCCCCAAACCCTTCGTGATTCTCTATTCAAATTCGGCCCTTCCGTCCCCCTTGGTTTTACTTCTCTTATTCCTTCATGTCCTTCCACTTTCCCCCCTCGCATACTCCATCACCCCTAGGACATGAACTTTTTTTCCTATGGTGGGTCTCCTCTCCCGATTTCAGTTAAAGATTTCCCCTCACAATTTCCACAATTGCATAAAAGTGTTCTTGTACTACAGTCACGAAGGTTCTCGTTTATACACCCTCTTTCTGTGATGGAACCGTCAATCCACGTTTTTCTTTTCTCCTTTTGAACCTTCACTTTTTTTTTCCGTACGATCTCCAACGCACTCTCAGCCGATTAGCCGGGTTGCTTCTTATTATCGATTTGCTTTTCTGTATCCTGATTTTCCTCCACAAACTTTTCAACCTCGAGATTTCCAACTTAGCCCCAAAGTCTTCACCCTGGCAACTCAGTCCAGTGCACTTTTCGTCCCTCCCCCCTTTATCGGACTCCCCTTCTTTCTTGGAATGTAGAGTTTGGTAACATCCAAATAACTCATACTTCCCACTTCATTACGCGCTTTCTTCCGAGGCCCCACTTCACCACCTGTCTTTTATCTTGAGCCCCCAAAGCCCTGTCGCCATTTTTTTGGCCGCATGGTCTTTTCTGTGTTTTACAACGAGCCGTGACTGTTTCTTAATCTAACTTCTGTTCCTTTTTTCACTCTTCTTGCCCCCCATTCGAATTCCCTTCCCGTCCTCCGAAGTCCTAACCATACCAACTCCTTTTTTCCTTTCCCAGTTAAACTTTTTTTCACCTATTCGAGGTCCAGAGATCTCTCTTTTCCGCAGTTGTGAGAGAGCGGTTTGTGACCAGCCCTACTTTCTTTTTTATTTTCTCCCTTTTAGTCACTTCCTTTCCCTCTCGAGAGTGATCCTCCTTTTTAGTATCCCCCCCCCCTTTTACTAGCTAAGGGGTGCATGATTTTGGGGAGCTTTCTCCCCTTTCTTTAGTCTCCCCTAACCCTTCTCTCGTAGACCCCTTTCCTAGGTGCCTTCTCCCTCAACAACCAATATTAACTTACCTTTGAACACTCTCTCCTTTTCTCCAATTGATTGTCCTTCCTCCTCCCTCTCTCACAGGTTTCATTTTCCCCGTTTGACCTGTGTCAGCTTTTTCTCTGAAGCGTATATTTCCCTTCCTTCTCTTACCCGAAACCCTTCTCCCTATCCAATTTCTTTCCTCTGTAAATTGCATCCCTACTTTTATCTTCTTATTCCGCCATACTCCTACCAAATTTATCTATCGTTGACTACTTGAGAATGGGTCACAGTAAAGGCTCCATTATCCAACCTATACGAAAGATCCTAAACTGTCTAATTCCGGTATCCCCCATCTCCTTTGTCACAGCCCCCTCCCCCTACTTACCTCTAGAGATTAAAACACTTACACTTCGGAGAAAAACATTTTCCTTACTGAGTCACTAAACCTTCTTCTTAACCGTAATACGACTCCATTGTCAGAATGAAGGTTGGTTCTTTCTCTTATCTTATCCAGCCCTCCATTTATAGCTGTCACTCTACCACAATCACAAGCTATTAAATCTTCGTTCATGAATGGTCATCTTTACCTTACTGCGGCACCCTCCTTATCTCCTACAAGTTCGAACCTGGAATAATTCATTACCATCCCCTATCGCGCCCCGACCTAAGAAATGATTCCCCCTCCCCGACCCCCTCTTGTTGCAAACGTACACCACATAGCCCTCTGACGGCCCATTTTCTCTTTTTTCTTTTCTGTACCGGCTTTCCTTTTTGACCGCCCCCATTTGAGCCTCTTTTTAAAGATAAGATGACTATCAACGGAGATGGGCGCACGTCCACTCTTCCTCAGTGGTTTTCCATTTTTTCTTCCGACTACCCTCCCATTTCAGAGTTGTCTCCATTCTTCTACCCTGTTCCGAAAGGAGCTTTTTCTAGGTTACAGTCTGATAAGGTTCCATCCTTCTCCTGACTCCTTCTCCTCTCTCTGCGCGTCTTTCCTCCTCGATACTCTCCCCAGAAAACTCCCCCTCTCATTCCTCAGTGCTTTCCTTTGCTGTGCAATTTGTTCCCTTAGCAAGTTCATGATCTCTCCATTTTAGTCTATCATGCCCTTCTTCACCTTGTAGGTACCATGATCCCGCTCTTTATGCTACCTGGAGTCCTCCCCCCCCTCACACGTCCTCTCTTCTTCTGCTACGATCCAGCTCCCACCCTTTTTTAGCGATTTCTTGGACGGATTTCTGGTCTTTCCCTCCCCCCGTAAAAGAGCATTTCACTTTTTTTCACCCACGGTTCCTGTGGACTTCCTGTGGGCAACCACAAAATAGTAGGCCGTATATTGCCCCTTTCCGGTGTCCCCTATTCTTCCTTAAGATTTGTCCTTTTCTTCGTTCCCCATTAAAAGGGCCATGTCCTGCTCCCATTCCGTTACACGTAAAAACCACGCACAATCTTTGACCCCGATCCACCCCCCCTTTTCTTCTTTAAGTTCTCTGTGGTTAGAAGCCATTTCTCCTTCGAGAAGGTTTTACCGTCCCTTCTGCTCTTTCTCGACAACGGTGTGCCTCTGTCGGGCATCCCACCGCCTCGGCCTCTTCTCCCTCGTACCCCTCACGAGACCTCCCTAGATGCGCTCACGGGAACCAATTCACGACCCTTGGTTCCTGATGATGGACCAACCCTCACCAATCCTTTAAGGAAATGCTCGTCTTTTTTCTTCACGTCTTTCGTAAGAAATTTTTTTTCAGATCGGACGCGGACCACACTTTCTTCAGAATGAAAAAGACTCTATCTAGTCTCCTCTGAAAATCAGAAGTCCCCCCTTCTTAGAAAATCTCGTCCTCTTTCCGCCAAGCGACACGTTGTTCTTTGTTTTAGTCCCAAAGTTGATCCTCTTTCGGACCTGTAGTGAGAAGCCTTCCCGCGCACAGCCACAACGCGTTTCCGCCTTTTCTCCTTTCCTGGAATCGCTGAACTAGGCATCATGAGACTTTCCCCCCTTAAAGGAGGTAGGCCAGTCCTTATAAGGTTATTTTTCGCTTTTTGGTTTTTGTAGTGGTTGCTTCCTCGTCACCGTTGCTTTCTCTAGAAGATGTTTCCCCACCCCAGGGATAGAAACCGAGATGGAAATAGAAAGTCACCCACCGGCATTGTGTTTTCTTTCGCCATATAGTAATTCGACTTTTCTCCTTTAAAAAGGCCCAGAAAAATAACCCCTTCTACCCTCCCCGCCAGTCAAACTCTGGCCCTGTCTCACATTCAGCAGCCCCCCAGAAACGGCAAATATCTTTCCCCCTTGAGAACTAAGACAGTCAACCTTTCTCTTTCCCCTCTCTTATTCGCTGGAGAATAATGCTCCTGAAACCCGCCAAAAGCACTGCATGTCTAGCCCTTCTCCTCTTTGGGATATTTGTCAGAGTAAAATTTCTTTTTACATACCTCTCACAAACTTCTTCTCTCTTCCTTTCTTTTTTGTGCGTTAATCAAGATTCCTGTCACCCCCCGTTTTCCGTCGTTCCTCTCCCCTTCCCCCCTAATACCGTTGCTCTTCTATACGAAAAGAAAGTGGGGGCAGGCATATCTTTCTCTCTCTTATCCTCCCGTCTTCAGATCCGCTCGAGTTTTTGGTTCTCTCCCAACTTGTCCAGTTTTCCGCCCCAACCTCCTAAGGTCAATGTGATCTTTTCTCTTTTATTAGGCTTCTGGATGTTCCCCCTCAGCACCAGTGCGAGTTTTTTTCATCCTCACTTGGATTCTTTGATGCTTGGCCCCCCATCTTCCCTGGTTGGTTGAGCGGAGGCAACGTATGCCTTGTCATAAGGACTGTAGGCGGCTGTCTCTTTGTCTTGGAAGTTTACCCCCACTCGAGGTTCTTCCCTGTCCTTATACCCCGATCCCCCCCAAACCTTTTTTCCCTTTGGCTTGCGAACCCCCTCCTACCTCTAAAGAGAGTGGGCGATTCCCCTTTCTTTTCCTTTCTTCCCCTCCAAGGATACCGTCCAACATAAAAAAAGTCCACTCCCCTCACACCCCCCACATCCCTAAAGTGGACCAGGGGCTTACCTCACCGAAGTTATTTTTCTCATCCTCTCTTCCTGGTACCGAGGCCAACTTTCCCCCCCGGCTTAAACAATTTTGTAGTGTGCTGCGTTTTTTTATCAGACCCTTTTTCAATTTACATCGTCCCCTCTTCCCGACCCTCCCCCCAAGCACGCGGTCCAACAGCTCTCTTTGGGTTCCCGTACAAAACCCCTCTTTGGCCTCATTAGCGAACCCTATTCTCATTCTCTTCACGATATCTATCTATTTTCGTGGTTTCATTCTCCACTCCGTACTCCAGTCACGCGGTGCCACCCAAAACCCCCACTTCTATTTCTCCCCGAAAATCTCCTGCAAAACCCCTCCCCTTCCGGTGGTTCTGACATAGCTCTTATATCTTCTACACCTGCTCTCGACAGAGAGTCCTACTTTCTCATTGTCTAGGGCCTTGTCTATATAGGTCAATTTCCCTTCTCCTTGCCAATACCTAAGCTTCCCTTATGGGATTATCTTTTCCAACAGATTCACTTGATCCTAATTTTGACATCCACCTTTTCTTCCCCAGACCAAGCTGCCTTCCCAACCCTCCATGACCCCCTCCCCCCCCACCCCATTCTTTTCATGTGAATCCCACTGGGTACCTTCGTTTCCGTTCCTTAGTGGCTTATCAGTGTTGCAATACTGGAGACTCTCTATTTCCCCGAGAAATTCGCACGAGAACTTTATCCCTCTGTCTCCCCTGCTTTTTACCTTCGATCCCTAAGATTTTTTGTCTCTCTCCCGTGAACTTCCAAGTAGGAAAACTCCCTTTTTCAATTCGTTGGACTGGTACGATGACACCCCCGTCAAACAACAGTTTGACATTCTTCTTTCATATGGACGACTAACACCTCTCTCACCCCCGGGTGCCTTCTGTGAAGCACGGTCCCTCCCAAAATGTCCCTCATAACAGAGGCCCCTCCCTCCCCATCGGCCTGAGCACCGTCTTTTTTTCCTCTCCCCTTCTTTTTTCGGATTGGTCCTCCCCTATTCCCAATTGACATTTTCTTTTCAACTCTTTGACACAGTCCTTCGCCCTCCTGTCCTCATTCTTTTTTCCTCTATCGATTTCCTCCCTCTCCTCTCAGCTAGAAGCCCAACTTCAACCTCTTCTCCCGTTGCCCTCTTATTTTCTATCCCTAAGAACAACACCCTCCTCAGAAACACATACTACTCAACACCTTCCTCCTTGTTTATTTGTTTTATTAGTGACCCTAAACCGGCGGTATCACTTCACTCTGGCGTCCAATCTTGTCTTTACCCCACAGATCTTATGGAAGAGCACCCACCTTTTCTTGTGTCCCTGTACCCCCCCCTTGCACCTCCTCCTGTTATTTTGTGTGAAGTTTCCTGAATGAAAAACAACACTTGGCGTCGGCCCTTCAACCTTTAGTGTCAGTCTCTGCCAGAAATATTTTCTTGCTGCTAGATTATCTTCCTAAATGTCCCTTAACTTATTTCAAAGGTAGAACCCACCCCCCAGAACTGGTCTTTTTCATTCTTTTTGAGATTTAATGGACCCAGTCCGACCGCATCCCAGCTGGCCCCCTCAACACCACGCCTTTTCATGAACCCAAATCTCCCCTACTTTGCGTACACTACCCTCAGACTTTCGCTTCCCTCGATTTGTCCGGACAAACTGAATTCAACGGGGTTTTCCTCCCAGACACTTTACTTTTTCAAGCCTCCCCCCCCCCCTGTCAACTGTGATAAGACCTTTTCTCATTTTTATTTCGATACGTTTTTTTTCCTTCATCCCCGGGGACCTCCCAAAATCCTTGCCTTTTCTTCAACTTCTATCGACAATTAGACCCTTCCCTCCCCAGTTTTGGAGACTCATAATTTACCAGTATCCAATCTTTCGTTTCCCTTAAGTTTATCCCTAATAGAATTTCAGTCTTTCCTTAAGCTACAGGGGGAGCTTAAGTCCAAGCATTTACCCTTTCAATCCTTTTCCTCCTGCGGTATTAGATCAACAGTAAAGGTTGCCACTTTTTTTTGAGTTTCCGAGTGGCCTCGTGCTGACTTTTTTTTTTCCCGCTACTCAGTACAGGGTCCTCCTTACTTTCTCTGTTTTCCTCCTCTATTCCCAAAGATTAGAACGAGTTTTTTCCCCCCCCTCTCCTCACGAGTCTCTATCCCAAAAAGGAAGGTCTCTCCCCTCCCTCCACTCGTTTCTCCCACCTGCCGAATCTGGTGTCCAACTCCTCTTTTCCTTCTCACATACTAAGTTTTTGTGTCTTCTCTATATTACCCTCCGTTCGTGCTCTTCTTCCTTTTTACTTCGTTCCCTCTTTTCCCGTCCTCCTTTCTCTGTCCGAGGACTCGTTAAAGTCCCCTTTGACCCGATTAGCAAATTTTCTCTTCGCCTTCTCTAGTCCCTTTCTCCCCCCTACAGTAGATAGTCTTTCCCCCCACTCCAGATCCCCCTTACCCCCCCGATTCCCGTTCCGTTCTTACCCACTACACGCCATTTCCCCTTTTTCTTGAAAGTTCACAGATTCCCCCTGGCAGTTGTTCCCGATACTCGTGGACATTCCACCCTTGCCTGTTTTTTTTAATAGTGAAAGGACTTTTGATTCTTAACTTTCTGCAGATCCCTCCTTGACGAGAACCTTCCTCCCCTATTATTTTCTTGACAACCTTAGTTACATTTTAATCTTTTTCGCTCTCCGAGATCATACGATCCTTGACACTCAGTCACTCCTTTTTCCCGCTCTTTATCCCTCTCCACCAAGCTCTCCTACGGTTCTTCCCTTTTTCCGGATCCGATCCGCGTTACCATACCTCCGTCTTTCGAGCGCCACTTGATGCCCTGTCCTCACAATGGGTATCTACACCCACACCTCCAGTGATGTTTTCACACGCACTCTCCCTTTGGGGAGCGGACCCTTCCGTGTCATTTTATTCGGATTCGCTTCCTGATCTTTTATCGACAGTAATACCTACTCTCCAACCCCCGTTTCCTCTTTTTGCAGTTCTCTTTTATTCCCGGTCATGGGAACAATACTTCTTCCCTCTTCGGGACATACTCCTCCCCATACCACCCAATCGTCGTTGCTCTCCATGACCCCTCCCCTGATTTCCTAATACGCCCTCACTTCTTTGTGGTTTCCCCAACATCCCCTCCCCCTTCTCGTACAAATTGTGAATATATTTTTTTCTGTTTAAAGTTGCCCCGACAACTTTTTTCTTTGACATAAGAGCTGTTCCCACATTCCTTCTGTAACATTTTGATCGGCCTCAGGTCTTTCGACATTTACTACAGGGGGTCATTCTTTCTCATATTTCTAACCCAAATAAAATTCCATCCGTTCTACCCTTGATCTGGGTTGGTACCTGACGTTTGTGTGTTATAGTGGACGCTCCATCGTTTAGAGGGAAATCCCATTTATGTTATGTTTCGCTGAGACATACTTCATCTTAACTCTCAACTTTCGGTGATGAAGTTGGTTCAATTTCTTTTCCTTCTCTCTAAATTCAGGTTGTAACTGTTACTTTTCCGTTTTTCCCCCCGTCTACAAGTACAATCTCTAAATTTTATCTATCCGGACACCTTACAATACCAACTTCTGGTATTAATCCCTACGGGATTAAGGATTCACCCTCCCGTTTTCTCTTTATACACCCCAAAGCCTGAGAACCTTTCCCCCGGTATCGTAATGAGGCCTAGTCTCTTCTACCAAGATATATTCCTGAGAAATGGGGGTTCTTGATTACATCCCTCCCCACAACATATTAGTCACCTACTATCGTCCTTCTAGCCAGGTTCACTAGTTCGAAGTAAGTCGGTAAAATGGGCCACTTCCACAGTTCCCAGGAAAGGTCGACCGATCCTCCACTCGTTAAACAATTCCGTACTCATCCCTACATACAGCATTGTTCTCTCCCAAACTGCTTTTCCCCTGTTTATGGCTGTTCTCCTGGAGTCCCCCCGGCGTTCCTCGCCCTTTCCACTCTCTTACTGGCGCCCTGTGAATCGTCTTTTCACCCCCAATACTGTACGAATTCTATCTAGTTAATATTAGGATTCTTTCACGTGACCACGAACTCCGATGATGTCGTGAACAAATCCCCCGCTCCTCATAGCATGCATTCTTCAGCTCAGGACCATCAGTCCAACCTTTCATTCTTGATGTTTGTTACATTGCGATCTGCCCCCTGGTTGTGTTTTCCCTAGGCTTTCGGTCTACCCCGTCCGTGAGTTTCCGCGAACAATCCTCCCGCCTTAGGCTCTAAATCTCCTAATCGCGACTTCAGTCCTTGAAATCTTTTGTTGGCTTGCACGCCTTCGATTCAGTTAGGACTGATTTATTTATTGTCCGCCCCCCTTTTGAAGATTTAGGGACCCGGCGCCTCATCTACTCACTCACCTCCAACATTTGTTAGGACTTGATCTTAGTGGACTTCAGCGTTTCCCTTTTTCGATTAAACCTTTAGAAGTATCCTCGTCCCCCACTTCACTTAGCGTGTAGGCCTTGATTTCTTTTCGTCTTTTTTTCTCGGTGTCGTTATTAGTTGTTTTTTTTCTCCCCCCAAAAGTGCCTCAAAAAGACGTTCTCACTACTTTGGATTCGAACCAAACCCTCCTTCTTCTTTTCTCACGATTCTATTTTCAAAGATAGCTTGAACCTTCCCTGACCTCCGACCCTCCCCTCCAGTCATCCTCATCCAAAGCCCTGATTTATGTCTGACAAATTTAAAGTCCGACAAAACCCTCTCACCATTCCTTTGTTGCAGACCCGGAGTCAGCTCCTCCCTTCTGCAGTATCTTTCAATTAGGATCTTTTACCGAAGCCGAATCCCGTGGTTAGCACATTGACCGGATCGGGTTTCGTCCCTTGAAGGCGGGAAACAGAGATACCCCAAACGACAGGAGCTTCCGGTTCGGATGAAGACTCGCTCCAAACATGTTTTAGTCGATATCTCTCTTACTTTTTTTGGTCGATCTCTAGTTATTCATTTGGGCCGTTTACGCGAGAGGATGCTCAGTAAAAGTAAGGTTGTCTTTCTTATTTTGGTGTGTTTTCCAGCCGGACAGTTCCCGAACACATTCCTTTTCCAGGTTGCTTCCGACTTAAGCTGGTCGGCGTAGCTGCCAAAGCTCCAGACTTGAGTCTCTTTCTTTCAGAAAGGTCCCTGGGGTCTTTGTGAATCCACACTCTGGCAAGGGTCGGGTTTGTTCCTTCACTCTCCTACCATTAGGGGATAAGTGGTCTTTCGGAGTCCTTTTGTTAAGGGGCGGTTTTTCAATAGATTCTATATCTTCAACTCGACTCTTTCTACAACCTGCTTTGGGGCTCATCCCCACTGCTATTATTCCAGCTTCTTGCGTTTGCCTGGTTCTGTTAACTTCAACACTCTCCATTACAGTCACCTCCACAAAAGACCAAACCCCCCAAAGATACCATAACATTGGCATTTTTCTGTCAGATACTCTTACCGGTTATTTCCTTTTTCTCTCCTCCATCCCCTTCCTTGCAACCCCGTTCAGATCACTTTTTTTGCACAAGCCTTGGCGGGTGCGGTAGAGTTAACGAACTGGCTCACCCCACCTTCACGGATTTGTGACCTACCCAATCCCCCTTCCAAGCTGTCTTGTCATCCCAAACAAAAATTTCGAACGGTCTTCTAGAAATTCGATTAGCATCTTCGACTACTCGTTATGTCAAGAGTCATCCTTCTTCACATCCCTATCTGGTTCCTCCAAACCCCAGGGCTGGAGACTCCCTTGGAAACCCAGAAGCCAGTTCCTCTTAACGTTCCGGTTAGGTAATCTGAATTCCTGAGAATTCTCTATAAGATCCTTTTTCCCGTTGCCCTCTATAGGAGGGCATGCTCAGGTCGCATCTTTCTTGATGTCACTCTCCCTCATCTTTGGGACTACAACCTCTTGGGTTACTCGGGACCTTTTCGCAAATTTCCATATAGCGCCTGAACAAAAATCCCGGCCCCCAAACGTTATGGACCTGCCCTCTATTCTCAGCGGATCTTGCGATTTTCCCCGGAGTGTATTACCTTCTCTGCCCTCGTCCTTGTGCGACGTTGCCTTTACCCCCCGATGACATAGTACGCTTTTATTCAACGAGGGCTTCTAAAATGTAATGCACGTACGCTTTTCTAGTTCCCCCATGGACATCCCTTTAACACCACGTTACATCGGTTCCTTTCGCTTTTTCGGACTATCAGAACGTTCAGACCCCAATGAAATCGTTCTTCTTATCTTTATAGCATCCAGCCTGACGTTTTTGTCTTTCTGTGCAAGCCGCATCCCACCCCTGAAGCTCTTCTAAAGACGATTTGACTGGTCATGCCATTTCCGGGACTCATTGGGTGTTTATCCTCATAAAGGGTTGGTCACTTCTGGCCACAGTAAAAGGCCGAACCCTGCCCTCATGGAGGCAGTAGATCCCCCGAAAGAAGTTCTTCCTCTCTTTCTATTTACAAAATTCAACCCTTCCGCTAAAGAATAGAATCTCCCTCTCACAAACTTCCCCCCTCAGTAATGAAAACCAGTCTATATCAGACTTTCCTTTCATTTTGTTCTATCTCCCTCCCACCCCAAAATTCCGGTTCCAATTTCTCATCCCGTGCGGCCACCCTTCTCACTACTCATTTTCCAATCAAACCAATTTGTTCCTTTACCTGTCAACCTCCGTACCCCAAATTTCTTTTTTCACCGTCTGTCCTCTTCGTGGGACGAAACTTTTGTCCCCTTACTCCTTCTATCAACTTCTTAGGGACATTCCGCTCACCGCCTATTGTGTTCATGAGTATTTCCTCTAATGCACTCGCAGCTCCGCCCACTTCCTCCTACGCATAACCTCATATCTTCATCCGTAGTGAATTATTACGCCCCGATGTTTCAGCAGCCTCAAATCACCAAGGGCACTTACTCCCCCACACTTACTACTTCCTTTTTACACCCACGTTACTCTTTCCCTTAGATCACATGTTTTTTTTCGCCCAAGGGGGGTACATTCCGGTTACCCTTTGAATGGGTAACTTTTCCACCGGAACATGTCTAGACTATCTGCACGTGGGATGCTCCTTACCGCCTATATGGAGGCCATCCTGCCGGGACCCTTCTCCACTATCGCTTCCTTCGATTATCACTAAAACCGACCCAAATGCTGGCCGAAGCCTCTTAGGTCAGCAATTTATATTCCCCCTCTCTTTCTACTTCTATTTGTTCAGACTCCACCCAGTCATCCGCAGGTCTTCCAAGGGGTTTCCCCCGCAGGTCAGATGAACCACCTTCTCAGCTTTCTTAGACTGCAACCCCCACATCGAGTCTCCCCTGCGCTACAACCCCTCCCCCTCCCCCGCACACTAGCAGAACACATATCTATCCCCCCTTCCCCCCCCACCGAGATGTTTCCTGTCGATCTACTTTACTGTTTTATTATCCTCCTTGAAGTCCACCATGTACTTCCCCCGTCGTTAAATTGCTCGGAACCGCCCCCCCACTCAAAAAAACGCGCCCGTGATCGCACTCGCATATTCCCTCCTACCATGGGATGCGGGTTGCTTTACCAATGTCCCTATGTGGTTCAA
>Ga0179591_1290046_pt1 | contig 19053 bp, 31 predicted proteins | sample CZOMad2_1_08_16f_FD_182891 | JGI IMG/M metagenome (GOLD analysis project Ga0179591, IMG submission 182891) | Vadose zone soil fungal communities from Angelo Coast Range Reserve, California, USA - CZOMad2_1_08_16fungal (PacBio error correction) | ecosystem: Environmental > Terrestrial > Soil >... | reverse complement strand
CCTGGAAACAAAAGAAATATTTCAGGAAAATTTTTTACGAGTTAGCACAACTACATGGAAGGATCCTGCTTGTTTTTTTTGCAGGCTTTTCTTTTTTTGAAAGACCTTTTCTTTCCTAGATTCATCAGTTTCTTCTCCCCCCCTCCTCTTCTTCGTGTAAAGTTCCTAGGAATGTCGTTCTTGGGATCTCCTTCCCCCTTTCCCTCTTAATCTCCTCTTCCCCGTTTATATCTCTTCCAAGGCTTTGTCGTTTTTGACACTTCTTTTGAACCTATTGTCCGTCACCCTGGTAGTCTTAAAGATCTTGTTTTTCCCTTTATTCCCTTTTTTTTTTAGGCGAAACAAGGAATTCCCCTTTTCCCCCAGAATTTCAACATACCCAATGCCTACATGACACAGTTGTTCCGGGATCCCCTTTTTTTTTTCGAGGGAACAGATCTGCACATTCCCCCCCCTAGTCTCTCTATGAGACGTAACCGGTTGTCACACTTTTCCTGCAATAACTAGGATGCCGTTAATAGAGTTGGATTCCGTCGGGCGTTGCTTATACACCTTTCCTCGTCGTGGGTTCCTTTTTTTTTTCTTGTCGAACCACGGACCCCAGTTTTTGGTCGCCCCCGGTTCTTTTTTCCCCTCCTAGCTCAACACAGCTCTACAAGTCCCTTCCGTCTTCCCTGTTAGCTTAGGTGATTCGTGATTCCTCCCCCCTCTTGGGGAGACCCCGTTTGATTTCCACATTTTATACCTTCTTTTCTTATGTCGAATCCTCCGTCCTTTTGAAATACTGAAAAGCTTTCCCCGGCCCTCGTCCGGTCGTCACTTTTTCTGCCCCGTCCTGTTCAACCTCTCCCCCTAGAGCCATCAACTTCTCTCTTTCCACGCAAGATGACCCTTTCTTTTCCCCTTAGTCAGCGCCGGCTACTTCCACGTCCCTCTTGAAATACCCAACCCCCTTCACTTGGTCCCTTTATCGTAACGGCCCCCCCCCCCTCCATCCCCCCCCAGTGTGGAAATTTGACCTTCCCTTTTTTTTTTCTTTACAACCTGGGCACTTTTTGCTTTTCCCTCCTCACGTATTATCTTCCTTTTCCCCCTTTTTGTTTCGTGCACCCCACCCAATTCACTCTTCCTTGTCCTAAAACGCCCTTCGGCCACTATTGTGGCCGCCCCCCTTCATTCAAATAACCCAGGCGGCTGATGCCCCACCCTCTTTTTTTTCCGCAGCAGCTTGCCTCCTCCAGCACCATCCGTTCCAACCTTGGGCACCCCCTCCCAAGCTGCCTTTCTCCTCTCGATTTGAGAGGGTTTTCTCCCTTCACCCGGTCACACTGTTGAATTTTACGCCTCCCTCTTCCCCCCTTCAGCTTTTTTCTTTTTTCCCCCGGCTCACACTGAACCCCCCCCTTCTTCCAAACCAACCGAAATTTATAACCCCTGTACAATCTCTCCTCTCCCCACTCGATTCGCACTTTCTCCCCCCCCCTCCTACGGTTGACCCCCTCTAATACTCAGCGATGTTATTCAAGAGACCTCTTTTTCCCGTCCTTCCTTTTTCAAATATGTTACTTCCACCTTTTGTTGAGACACTTCGACCACCCCTCTGACTGTCAGTTTCTAGTTCAACCCCCCCCCCTCCTTTCTGAGACACGTGGTATCCCTTTGATTCGCTTGACGATAGAGCAGAATTTGTTAGTACGTCCTTAGTAGTGGAACTTTCCTATGATGCTTAAATCTCTCCCCCTTTTTTTTTTTTCGTGATGAGAACCTTTCTCTTCTCACGATTAAGGCAATCCCCCTCCCCTATTTTTTCAATCAGTTGTTGATATTCTTTTACGCATTAGTCGTATTTTTTGTTTCTTTTCCCTCCTCCGAGTCCTTTTCTCCTTTTCCTGGGGAAATGCTTCCTCGTATTAAGAAGTCTGTAACACTCCGCACTCAGGTCCCGGTCCTTTCTTTCCCCCTGCTTCATCCGTCCAGCGGAGATTAAATGCGGGCTCCCAACGTGCTTTTCTCCCCTTCCCTGTGTCTCCCTCCTTCCTTCTCCCCATACCTTTTTCCCCCCCCTCCTCTTTTGTGTAATTGTTTCCATACCCCTTCACTCCCCCACCGTAATTGAATGCTGGGTCTTCCCTTCTCTTTTTCAGCACACTTAAACTCCTCCTTCCAGCCCAGGACGTAGCATGTTGTATGTAATCTCCTCTTTTTTTTGATTAGTCGTTCATGAGAGCCCTCCCTCTATCCCCCAGTTGCGGCCGTTGAGCAGATATCCTTTTCTCCTTCTTTTTTTTTCAAATTTTGGGTTGATCAGAGATCTCGAAAATTCTCCACCTCTCCATGGTAAGTCGTGCTGGCGCTCTGACTCGTTGCGTTCTCCACCCCTTTCCAACCTTAACCAATTTTTTCCTTCCCTCCCCTTGAATGGGAGTCGTGGACCTTCTTTTTATTCTATCCCTTCAAAGCAAAATTACCAGTTCCCAATCTGTTTTTCCGGCTTGCCACCCCTTCCCCCACCTTCCCCGGCGTGCTCAACCTACCTCCCCATTTCTTCCTGTAGGGACCGATTGCCCCTTTTTATCTCTTCACCGAGCCGCAATCCCCGTTGCCCTCCCAAGTATAAGCTGTTCCCAATTCGTTCCGTCCCTGGATAGTTTCCTTTTTTTTTCTCCCGCAAAGCGCCCTCCCTTCTTCCTGGGCAAGGCATTTGACGCCCCTCCGAACCCGACGTCTTCTGTAAACCCCCCTCTCCACCAAACCTCTCTCCAACCAAGAGCTTCCCCCCCCCGTTGCCGCGGACAGTCATTCCTTGCTACCAAGTTCACTGTATTCACCGGCTTCCTCTCTTTCCCTGCCACGGAATTTTTCCCAATGGAGCCTCTTCCAACCACCGAAATCAGACTGCCCCCAGGTGTCCTCCATGCCAACTTTTCCCCTTTCCACGTCTAGAGAACCCTATTTTGCAACTCACCCCCCAACCTTCCTTTCCTCTTCCTCCTTGAGCTACAGTTCCAGAAACCGTTACGTGCCTCTTTTTTCCCCTCTCCTTCTGAAGCTTCCAGCGGTCAACTTTCCAACTATTTTCTTTTTTTTTTGTCTCCAAATTTCGCAGCCGCTCTGGTCCTTCCCGGGTTCCTTTTTTTTTTTTGGTTTCTACTTTTTATTTTCCTCATTAAGATGCCACCCCTTACTGTCTGGAATTTTTCTTTTTGTCAAGACTTTCCCCTTTTTACTTTTCCGATCCCCACCCATTCTAATTCTGCGCACTCTCCAACCTTCGTGGTTTTTTTTTTCCCTCCTTCCTCTGTGTGTTCTGTATTTCTTCTCACCCTCTTTGAAAGCTTGTTCTGTTCCCTCCCCCCCTTTTTGCCGGGCCACGTGCTGATTGGCCTGCCTTCCTTTTCCGCCACTATTGTTTTGATTAAAGCCCCTCCCCCAACTCCCGGTGCCCAATCGTTTTTTTCTTACCCGACGTCACACCTAGTAAGACAGTCGTTGTCAAATGAGTCAAAACACCCTTTTCTCCTCCCCTTGTTTGAGGCTGGCCTTTTTACTCTCCCTTCCCTTTTCCCCGATGTTTTCGCTTCCGTGCCTGGTCTTCACAGTTTTCCTTTAAGTGCGATCGTCAGTCCCCATGTCCTAATTACAAGGCTCCGCCTTCCGTTTGCGTACTAGTATTTTTCTCCTTGGCAACCAAGACGCATCCAAATTTCCTTCTCCCTCTATCCCTGCTCCATCGTTTTTCACGTTCAAACTGCTTTCTTTCTTCCCCCCCAAGTGACTGTCTTTCCTTCTGTTAAAGATTCATTTCCCTCTCCCCACTTGGCTGACACAATCTTTTCTTAGCTCACGATTCTAATATACCTCTCTCCTTATTTCTCTTTCGTCTTTTTCTTCCCATGAAATACGATGGAACTGTTCCCCCCCTTCTGACTTTGCCGGGGCGACCCAAAACGGCACACAGCCTCCTTGTTTCGAGTTTTTTTCCTCCACGATCCTCATCTCCCCAATGATTAGCAGTCTGGCCTTTATTTTTTCCCATGTTTCAGCGAAGAGCCTTTCCTTCTCCTTTTTCCCGCTCTTTCGAAACGATGTCCATCTTGTTTGAGTAGGCCAGTTTGTCTTCCCCTCTCTTGACGTTCTTCATTTTTCGGATGGCTTGCTGTTTTTTTTTCAACTCCAACTATAGTATACTCCTTCTTTCCCCTAGGCTAGAGGGTAATTCCCCCTTTTTTCCTAATGTGGGTACGAGAACTCTTCCCCTAATGGGATATAAGCTTTTTTCTCCTTTTTCTCTAAGATAATTAATAGTATATCCCCCCCCCACCTATCCTATTTCTCCTTTTTTCCTCTTCCCCTGAGAAAAAGATATTAATTTCGATGACTACCTTCGTGATTGCGCTCGTTTCCACCCCCCCCATTAATTTTTTTCTTCCCCAGTTTTGGACCTCGGAACCCCCCTCTTCTCACGGATTTTTTTGTGGCCTCTTTCTCTCTCTGGCTCCCTCACTCGTTTGATCGCTTTCCCTCCTGAACTTCCGCTATTCTCCCTTTTCCCTCTGTTCTCAACTCCGAACTGACTCTTCCTTTGTTTTCCCTTCGTATCCACCTTTGTGCCTTTTTTTCCTATACTTTTATACGCCCCATTTTCCCCTCCCCTGCCCGGGACGGTCGTGCATTTGGTTCGAGTTTCCATCTTCGCTTTTCCCGAAGACTGCACCCTGAGTTCCCCTCCTCCTCTTACCTTCTGATTAAATTTCCCGCTCCCCTTCTGGAAGGAACCGGGGCACAGTTCCTCGTTCCCCCGTATGGTTCATTCCTTGTCGGGCAGCAAACGTTTCCCTCACTTTCATTCCTTCCTCCCCCCGATCGCTTACACCCCCCTTCCCCTTTGGAAGTACCGCGGTGTTGAAAAGATCGCCCCTGACCTTTCGTGGAAACCATATTTTTGTGCCTCAGAACTTTCGTTCCCCTCCCCCGTTTCCGAAAGTATTCTTCTTCTTTTTTCTGGACATATTTTTTGAGCTTAGGTTAGAGCTTTTGTTTTCTTTGTGTTTTTCTTATCAACCCTTCTTCGTTGTTTTTTGAAATTTTTATGGGACCCGCGAGATCAGCCGCAAAGAGTGACTTTCTTCTCTTTTTTTCCAGGAGTTTTAAAACAAAACCCCCCCCAACCAAGATGGGTTGGTCTCTCCCCTTTTTGCTCGTTTTGGGCAAAGTCCCGGACCGAGGCCTTCCCGCGAGCGTTCAGTGGTTCCCTTCAACAAGAGTTGACCTCGCTCTGTGCCTCGTCCGCGTTGAAGGTTTTTGGTCCCCCAATCCCACATCAGTCTCACTCCCCACCTCTCCTCCTTTCGACGATTTTTTGTTCTTCCCCTTCTTTCTCATGCCACAGGCTCCTCCCTTCAGCAGGCAGCGCCTCAATCTTGGCACTGCATACTCCCCCCTTCTTTGCAGCCATACAACGGGCTGAAATATCTTTTTCTTCTTTTCGCCTGCACCTAACTGTCCAGAGTTTTTTCCCTCTTGTCTCCCAGAATACGGTTATTTTCTACGGCATCCGGTCCCTTTTTCTTTTTTTTTTTTGGCACCCCAAAACATTCCTTCCAGAACAGTATGAAACCTCCTTGTCACAGTACCCCAACGGAATAAAAACACAAGGTCCTTCTTATACTAAGCTGTTTCTCCTTCTCTTATGAAGAATCTCTTCAAAAGGCCCCATTACTTCCTTCTTTCTGATTACGAATTTTTTTCGAATCTGCCCCCCTTTTCACCCACTTTACGGGTTTCCTCCCAAATCCGCTACCAATCGCCGCTTCCGTTGCGTCCCCCCTTTCCCTTCTGACCCCCCCCCCCCCTCCTCCTATCCCCCAAAGGGTTAGAGTTGAGCGCTACCCCGAGGTCTTTCTCAATGCTAAATATTTGACGGCCCCTCCTTCTTCTGAGAGTATTATCTCGAGACCTTCCTTCTATAGGTGATACTGACCCCCTTGTTTTTCCGCCCTGTGGTCTTCTCCTCTCCAAATTGTTCTATTTCCCCTCTTCTTCCTTGATACCATGATCTGTCCCCTTTTCTTACGTGTCTCCTCGGGCATTCGGTGGCAGCACCTTTTTGTGGGTCCCTCCTTCATTCCTGAAGTAGACCTTTTTTTCGTAACCCTTTTCCGACCCCCGATTGCCCGTTTTCCGGGAGGAGAGGATTGGTCCCCCCTTCCCAATTTGTTCTATGTGTCCTCTCCCTTCCTTGTTTGTTGATTTTACAGATCCGTGTAGTATTCGATTCCCCCCCTTCATTCCCCCTTTCTTCCGCGTTCGATAACTGTTTTTAATCCTCCCCATGTTTTCCAACGCGGTCTTCTCCCTTCCTCTCGGGATAACTTTTTCTTCTCGTAATCTCCTTTCCCGTAAAGCGATCGTACCTCCCACCGGAATTCAAGTAGTTTCCTTGTTTTCCCCACTTTTATTTTCCCTTTTTTTTGTCACTCACTCTGCCCCCCCGATTACTGGCGTTACCTTCTTCCCCCTCTCCGCGGCCCACCGGTCTCGAACCGACCGCCTTTAATCTTCTTCGTTTTTAGATTGTTTTTTTCCTTTCTTCTGCCACGCGCAGAGCAGACCGCCTCTTTCCTTAACCTTTGCCCGCCCGTTTGAGACCTTTTTCCTCTCTCTCGTTTTCTTTCGTCTCTCTTCTTCCCTCCCCTCTCTTTTCCCCTGTTTTCCCTACATCGTTGTCTTCGCTGTGGCTAATAAAACTTCCCCCTTCTTCCCATTGACTCCCCCGAAGACGAAGGTTGCTTCACGGCGGTCGAGTTGAGTTCTTCCGAGAAAAAGGACCCTCCCCCCCAACACTTTTTTCGCGCTACTTTACCCCCCCCCCCCCGGCGGCTTTGCTGTTCAACCCTAACTAAAATTGGATCCGGGGTCTTGCTTATCGACCTTCGGCTCCTTCCTTGGTTGAACTTTTTACTCCCCTTTGACGCTTTCCTCGTTAACCCCTCAAGACCGGACCGCCATTTTTTTCCTTTTTCTTGAGCAATTTTAGTCCTCCCCCCTCCTCTTCTACCTGTACTGTTTTTGCCCTTTCCTCAGTTGGACAAACCTCCTCCGTTTAACAGCTCCCCTCCCCCCCCGAGCACGACCCTTCCGAATCAGGGGGAGTTCCCCCTCCTCGCATTGTATAAGGCATGGATTCCCTTTTAAGCAGGCCCCACGATAAGCCCCCCCCCCCTCTGAAATCTTTGCCTTCTTTCCCAATACGAATTTAGGTCCTCCCCGGAATTTGAGTTTTTTTTTTTTCTGGTGTGTTCTTTTTAGTTGATCCCCTTTTTCCCCTTGATCATGTGTCAGAAATCCATTTTTTTTTTCCCCTTAGACAAATTAACTTTCCTATTGTCGTGCCCCCCGTAGTTCCCCTTTTGTTGAAGTTTCCCTCCCCTTCCTCTCTCTTTGGAGTCCTTTATATAGCTTATTTGCCATCCACGATTATGGTGTTTCAAATTCCTCTCAGATTCTTTTGCGTAGCTTCTGTTTTTACCCCTTTTTTTTTTTTACTTGTGGTTTTACATTGGGTAACGAATACCCACTTCCCTTCCCCCAAATCCTTCCTCTGCATTTGTTCCCCCCATTTTGTGATGCCCCGGACCCACTTTTTTTTTTTGAATTTACCTCTCCACCTTTTTTCCCTCACCTGGCCAAGTTTTCTGTGTGGGGTACTTTGCCCCCCCCCCTTCTTCGTTTGTCCTCCTTTTCGACAAATATTTTTTTTACTTCCTAATTGGTTATTTTTTCTGTCATTGTCTGAAGTTCTTTTCCTGCCCCCTTCCCGCCACTTTTTTCCTTTTTCAAAAAGGAACCGGCTGCTTCCCCCATCACACAAGACGGGAACATCTCCCTCAGTTCGACCAGTCAAAGACCACCTCCTTTCACCCCCCTATATGTCATGTTTGTGGTTTGTCCCGATAACGTTGCAATTTTTTTTGAGTTCCTTTTCCTTCTTCAGTGTAATGCCGGGTTTCGTCAGTGTAACTAAGAACCTTTTTCCTCGCCTATTCTCATTTCTTTTTCGTTGCCCCCAATTGACCCCAGAATCCACGCTGCCTATCACGATCTCGTTTTTTGATTGTATTCTCTTTTCCCCTGACCTTGATTTTCCAAATTTTTTTAGCACGTCACGGTTGCCTTTTCCTTAACAGAGAGGTTTTCCCCTCCCCCAAATGCGTCGCCCCCCCCTTTCTTACGATCTCCTTGCAACTCAATGTTCACCTTATCTGTTTGGGCTCCTTCTGAAACAGCAAAGATGGAAAGTTTCCAACAACCTTTTTTTTGTAGTTCACACCTTTTTTACCACCATAGATCTCCCTCTCTTTCCCGGTTTCCGCAAGCCAGAGACAATCAAGTCCTTTTTGAATTTTTCTTTTTCATTTTACCTCTTTCCGCGAAGATTGTATTTCCTGGAACCTTTTTCCTGAACCGTGGCAGAAAATTGTTAGCTTGAAATTGTTTAACGCTTGCGATTTCGGCGGTTTCATTTTTTGATTTTCATTTTCGTTGCGGACCCTAAAAAAGTCATCCCTTGATCAGTTTACTTTCTGGACATGCCCTGAGGCCTTTTTTTTGGAATAGGGAGAGTCTTTTGTCAGGAAGTTTCTCTTTGGGATTCAACAATTCTTTCTGTTGTGCGTCTGTACTGTCTTTTCCCCACCACTTTCCTTAGCACCTCTGTTCCTGCCTCCTGCTTTTCCCCTATTCGCTTTCCCCCTATGACATGATTCTCCCTTTGGTCATTCTTTTAGCAGTCCAACACACCCCGAGCCTTTCGGACCTTTTTGTTTTTTACCGGCACTTTCGCCCTAGAGCTTTTTCCGCTGGATCTGCTCCCGCGGTGGGGGGTGATTAGCCTGAAACTCCTTCACAACTTTCGGTAAATTTCGATCCCCCCAACTTGAAACGTTTTCCATTTTTCGTCTTTCTTTCCTTCGTAGATTTATCACCTTTCGTACATCTCCCTTTTTTTTCTCGAGTTTCTTCCACCAGGTGCTTCAAGTCGAGTGTCAATTTCTTTTTTTCTTCGTGATGCTTCGGTTTTAAATTGTTCCAGCGGTCGCGAAGCTTGCCCCAATTTGTGTCGTTAGTATTCACTTTTCTCTCTTCGTCTTCGCTCCCTTTTCACCTTGTATACCCCGGCTGGTCGTTGACCTATTGGTATGATAAGTTTCCCTTGTGTTCTTTTCCCCCTTCTCCCCCCTGCCCAACTCGCCCCCCCTTTCCGCCCCTTACCTGATACCCCCATTTCGTGAAGATCCCTTTCTTTCCATGTTTTTCTTTCCCCTTCCCGGACCCTCAATAGCTTCGCTCCCGCTTTTTGAACATGTACCCTGCTATCCTTTCCTCCCTGTTATTTGGATCTTTTTTAGGTTTCGTTTCTTTTTGGTCCAATAAAACGGGGTTTTTTACCGTCATTCTTGTTCTTTTTTGTCTGCCCACCTTCTCCACAGTTTTCTTCCCATCGGTATTGATTGCCTCTTCTTCCTCTTCCCTCCCTTTCTTAAAGCACAGACCCGTACATTCGGATCTCGGTTGCATTTTTGAGCGTACCCTTTCTTTTTTGGCTCGCTTTTTAGGTGGCTCTGTCCAGAAAGGCCGTGTGACTCCCCCGGTTTCTCCCTCGTTTGTTTCAGTTAACACTATTTCATGCAGCGTTTCTCTCTCGCATTTTTGCTTCGGCATTGGCCAGTTTTTCTCACCATCTTTTCACCTTTTCAAACTGAGGCTCTTGCTCCACCCCGCCCTTTTGTTCGTTGCCCCCTGTTTGATCCAATGTCCTCCCCCGCGTCTGACGTATTGCCCCCTTCCAAGAAGAAACCCTCTTGCATTGTACCCATTCCCCCTCTTCGCCCTTCACCCCTTTATGACATCTTTTTGCCACTTTCATATTTCTAGTCCTATTCTTTTTCACTCGGCTCCCCCTCGTTTCTCTTTTTTTGGTAATTATCGTTGGTCTTTTGTTTTTTTTCCAACATTTTTTAAACATTTTTTGTTTTACAGAATCCAAAAAGGCAGTGGATTCTCAGGCCTTTTCCCTCCAATATAAACTTTTGGATGCACGATCAGCTTACGGTTCCCGAATCAAGGACATATATTTTTTCCCCCAACGTTACACCAGCAAGTATGTTTCCTTCGCGCTTTTCAGGATGAGCTTTACTGTTCCCCCCCTTGGTCAAACTTGGAAGAACTTCCCGTGAGCGTGCAGTCTTTGTCAATTCCTGGTCATTTTATCCACCAACCACCTTTCCCAAAGGGACAACCCGAGCTGCTCCGATTTTTTCTCTTTCTCGAACGTTTGTAGACAGCGGTTTCCCCTGCGTCCGGCCCTTTGACTGCTCGCTTAACTAATCGTCTCTTTTCCCGCTGCCCTGTTTTAGGTTTCCCAAGTGTGCTTGTTTGACCCATTTTTCCCTTCCTGGTTCTTTGTCCCCAAATTCTTTCTTCCCACCCTTGCTCAGTTAAGTTTGGCTGCTTCCTCTTCTCGCAGGCTGTTAGTAACGGACTTCGGGAGTTTCTTGGTTCCCAGGATGTCCCTTTGGGTTTGGGGAAATAGTTTCCTGCTGTTTGTGGAAAAATAGTTATTTTTTTTTAGGGAACTTGATTTCGCCTGCACATGCTTCTTTTGCGCAGATGTCTCCGTTTTTTTTGCTGTTGGACTGTGTTTTTTTTTTCCCACCCCATTTTCCATTTTTCTTTATCCGCGGTTTAGTTGTTGCCTCCCACCCCGTTGCCGGGTTTCTTCCGAGGCCAGTTCTGCTTCACTTGAGTACTCAACGGCAACTTGAGGTGTCTTTACTTTCCCCCTTCGATTCGATTTTCAGATTTCCCTTTGTGTTTTCCCCCCTGAAGTTGTAAATTTTGTTTTTCCATCCACCCGCCGAACCCCCGGCCTTGACCTGATTTTTGACTTTCCAGGCGTATTCGAACCTCGACTCGACGCTTTAATCCGAGTTTGTTGTCGTATGTACTAGCAGAGAGAAAGACGAGTCGCGCTTCTCGCTCCCTCCTTCTCCCTCCCCCCCCCCCCCTTTTTTTTCTTTCCGGGGTGTGTGGAAGTTGTTCTACCCCCTCCTTCTTTCCCCCCCCCCTCTCTTCCCATCGCCCCAGCCCCATCGGCACTGCGACAGAACCAGCGCAGATTTGAAAGTTCCCTCGCGCTTTTCTCATCCTCTTTCCCTCCCTTGTTGTTCCTTCCTCCCAAACCTTTTTCCTTTTCCCCCCCCCACTTTTGCCTCTTTTCATTTGGTTTATTCCAAAAACGATTCCCCCTGGTTTTCTTTCTTACGGCGTCTCTTTCCTGAGAGTGAATATGTTTTTTCCAGTCAAGGAAATCAATTTCTTTTTTTTTATCATTCCCTCAACCACACCAGTTCTGCTGAAACCCCCTTGAACTATGGTGAAGTTTTGGTGGTCTTTCATTCCTGTTTTTTTTTTCCTGGTTCCCGGCCGTCTTCCCCTGGCCCGCCAGTTTCAGCAGGATTTCTATGCCCTCAGTTTTTTTCACGTCAACGTCGTGGGATTTTTTCGTGAACCCTTTTATTGTTGCCCTGTCATCCCCTTTTCCTTCCGGACCCTTGATTCTCTCTTTACCTCCACCTCCCACTCCCACTCTCCATGCTGCAAAGCGATCCACCAATGTTCGTGGACTAACTCTTGTTTTTCCTTCGTTTCTCTTCTGTTCCCCGCTTTTCCGCCCAACGTAGTACGATTCCACCCATTGATGTCCTTGGCCAACTTCGACCCGAATACCCAGTTCCTTGCTCTCGATTTATCTCTATGTGAATGGGACTCCTTCTTTCAGCTTTGGTTCCAGCGCACCCAAAAACGTTCAGGCCCCCCCTCGTTTTTGTTTATCCCACACTTTTTTTTAAACCGTCTACCCTTTTTATGAATCGAGTTTAGGAAGATCGTTCTTGCCAACACGATTCTTTTGTTTATCCCCTTAGCAGACCCCGTTTTATCGTTTCTAGTTGTCGGTGGAGGTATTTTTTTCTGGTTGGGCAGAATCCACTGTCCCTTTTTCAAAATTCATTTTTCTCCGCTTGGTTTTCATGGTCTTGGCGTGACCCCAACGGTAACTGACCGGTTCTTTCCACCCCCAGTCCCTCTTCCTTCCCCCCCTTCCTGGTTAAAGGCGTGTTGTTTTTTCTGTTGACCGGCGTGGCTGTCTTACTTCAGTTGCTTTGCTGCCTAGGTTCCGCCAGCGTGGTCTGTCTGTCCGGTGTAGACTGTGTTTGTTTCTGCCATGAGGGTAGTCCGCCTAGTAATTTTTTTTTCCCCACTCCCGCATCTTTGTAATGCCCTCCCCGATTCTGAACGAGGTCACCAACGTTCTCGCGTGCCCTCACAACCATTAAGGAAACCCTCGTTAAGCACTTTTTTTCGAGTTTGCCGCCTGGGTCAATTTTTTTTTTCGGCTTCCGTTGTGCGGTTCCTTAGGCTTCTCGTTCCCTTGTAGCCTACATGTTCAAAATCAAAACCTTTCGTTTCGATTCTTCGCCTTTCGCCCTTTTTATTTTTGTGCGCACCCCTTTCCCCCCCCTGATTGCCTTTCATCGATACTGCGGACATCTTTTCATTTTCGTTTCCCACTAAGTTTTCAGGACGACTTTCCCCTACACCGGTCCTTTGCAACCCCCCGCTTCAGGTACCCTCCACTGCGATCACCACCTCTTTGGATGAACGGATAACGGAACCCCCTCCTACATTCACTCTATCCCCCTTCTCTTTGATACCCGCGGCCAGCCATACCCCCTGGAAAATGGGCAACTACCTTTGCAGGGTTTCCGACCCCCGAACCCCACCATTATCGTACACCTTTATTCCACGTTATCAGCACCGCTCCTCCTCATTTACCCCTCCTGTCGGCCCGTTCTTTTGAACCTTTTTTCCCCCCCACCTCTTTTCCGCAGATTAGAACGTCTTCTGTCATGTTCCCGTCTTTTTTTCAGACCGCCGAAAATGTTTTTTTTCTTCCCCCTTTTTTTTTCTTCATCGGCATGTTCGGCCCTTTAGATGGTTGAAGGATGGCCTTTTTTGAGGTCTCACGAACCACACTTGGCCCTCGTCCCTCCCCCAATATCCGAGGGACATTTTCTTTTGCCAGCCGGTTACCCTAGAGTTAATTTCCTTTTTCTCCCCCCCAGCGACCCTCCTCCTTTTTCCCTTTAGTAGGCCTTTCATGCTTCCCCCCCAACACCTAGATGAAGACCGTCCTCTTTCTTGCTTCCCAAGCTTTTTGGACGAGACACCTTCCCGGTGACCTGTTGGTGCCCTACACGTGATAGCCGGCCTAAGGCCACCCCACAAAGCTCTTATTCCTTTACCGCCTCCCCCCTTAAACACGCTCATTGTTCAGGTTGTTTGGCTCTCTCTCTCTTAATCCTAGTTTTTGTTGAGCGCCATTTCCCTCTAAAAGACCCGACCATCGCTTTCCCGTTCCCTAGTTGATCCAAACTTAATCCCCTGGACTGCGTTTTTTTTGACTCGTGAACCTTTCCACCCTAGGTTATTGCATATTAATTATTAATTTTTTTCTTCTAGTCTCTTCCCCCACTTTGCATAAGTCACTAGAGGCCTTTTTTAGTTTTCGGGCCGAGCATTTCCCCTCCATCGGGATCTCCTCTTGAAGTCCAGGATTGTTTGATGCCCCGTATCCCCACTTTGTTTATACCCTTCAACATGATAACCTTTCTTCCCTGTGGCAAATGGTCGACTCGTTTCCCTATCTTTTCTTATTATGTGTTATATGTCCCTGAAAAAGTTCCGGACATGCCATCCCTTCCCCCCCCCAGCCCTTGACTCCCATGACGACGGGTATCCCCCCCTTTTTTTCCGTTACTTCTTCGCTTTTTTACCCTCTCCCGTGCACATAAATAGCCTTCGTCGTTAGGCTCACTCTTTTTGACATTTTACCGAGAACCTTTCTCTTCCAGATCCTGAGATCGGCTCTTTTTTGAACTACCAGGAATCTATCGCGTTTTTTTTTTCTTTTTTTGTCCGGAAGGCCACCAAGTTCCGTGAGTTTTCCCCATCTGTCTTCTTCACCCCCTCCATCGATTCCGTCATTACCTCCCTTCTTTCACTTCTTCTTCTTCCTTGACTTCCCCTAAAAGATTGGGGGATAGAACGTTTTATTCGTTCCCTTCTCTTTGTCCCCTCAAGTACAGGAGTGAGTCTTCCTAACTCCTTTTTCCTTTTTTCCTGAATTCCATGCTCACTATATTGGTCTTCATATTTGGGGCTGCGAATTTTGCCACTACGACCTTCCTATCAACCTGAATAGCCTCTAGAAAATGCCAATTTTCAGACAATTTTCTTCTACCCTTTACGTTTTTCTTCCCTATCGTCCTTCCCCCCTGACTTGCCCGGAAAGACCACTCCTTACCATTAAGTGATAGTTACCGTCCCCCCCTCTTCCTCCCCAATCCCTTGTCAATCTAGTTTTTCCTTTTCCTTTGTCCTGGTAACTTCTATTAGAGTTTGCCCTGTCCTCGGTCCTTTTTTCCTTATCCGGCACCTGGTCCTTTGGTCGGCCTTGGGCACACAACCCTCCCCCTCTTGAGGGAAGCAAGTGTTTCCCTGCATTAGTGCCTGCCACGTACACATCACCACCCCGGTATTCGGATAGATGTTCCCTCCAGACTTCGCTGCCGAGACCCAGCCCCTCCTCCGTCCCGGACCCCACCCATCACCCGCTTTTGATTTCTCTCTCGAATGGTAGAATGCTTACTTTCGGTCCACCGTTTTCCCACCTGCTTCCGTTGTCGCACCTCCAGAGAATTCATTTCTGTCTTGTTTTGCCGTATTCTTTTTTGTAGGCCAATAACCTTCCCAACCACACCCCCAGCTCATTCCACCGGGCCCCCAACTAGAGGCGACGATCTCTTTTTCCATCCCAGTGTTATCCCGATAGTGATGGCACCTGAATCGCTTCTTCATTAATAGCTCCCGATTTTCCACTCAGTATCGTGATTTGATTGTTGTTCCTTTACGTTGGGACGACCTTACAAAGGTATCGGTTTTGTTCCTCGTCGTTCCACAAATTTTCTTCTGGACCATTTTCTTCCTGTTTCTTTCCACAGTCAGAGTGAATCCTCTCGCGTGACATTTTTTATGGTTACAGAATCTTTCGTAGTGGCCGAGTCCAATTATTCAAGGCGTTCCTTTGAACATTTTCGCCTCCTCCCCATCCCATGATGATGCCAGAGTTACCTCAGTTTTCTTGCAGCCAGCGATGTTGCAGGTACCAAATGTTTCTTTGCGTCGCTCTCTGTTGATTGTCTTGTTATCGTTTGGACATAGTGGTCCGTTTATTCTGCTTCCCAAGGCACTGCATACCTCTGAGTTCGATTAAGGGTTTTCAAATAGGAAATTTTTAAAACTGTTGACGGTCACGGTTCTTCTTTTAGAATTCCAGGTCTGCTTCACCTTTCCGGTTCCCTGTCTGATCGGGTACTCGCTTTCCTGTGTCGCTCGTCTCAACTCCAGAAATCTGGTCCGGAAGGGTGATGTGGAGCAACGCCGACTGTTAAATTGGTGGCAATTCACCGAGGGTACAACACGGACTTTACTGTATTTGGTGTTTTCCTTGCTCGCATCCGCAGACGGTCTCCTCCCCTAGACAGCGTCAGTCCCCCCGTCGCTGTGGGGGCTTTGTAATCGACATAGGTTTTTGGCCTCTGCTCCCCTCGCAGAGCACGATGGCCTTTTTTACATTTGCGTCTTTTCTCAGAGCTTTTCGATATCTCCTATCCCTTTGTTTTTTTCGAAGAGCTTATCTGAAAAATCTCGTTTCAAATTGGTTACGTCCATCGTGCTGGCGGCTCTTTGCGCGGTGGCTGCGCTCCCAAACTTTCCCCCCACACCATATTTCTATTACAAATCTTCCCCCCCCCTGAGTTGGGGCTTCCGGCGTTAGTCTTTTCTTTCTGCTGAAGCCCTGTACCAGCCCCACCGCCAGTTTCAAAGTCCTTGTTGTAGGTGAGGGATTGAACACCCCAAACAGGCGGCTTTTTTCCAACAGCACGCAAATCTGGTCGTTGAGTTTCGCTCTTGCCCGTTTTCCTGGTCGAGGAATCGACGACCCTTGCCTGTTTCCCTCCAGCTTTAACTGATATCATTTTCGAAGAAGTTGCCAGTCCCCGGTGGCCCATTTTTTTTTAGTTCAAGCACCTATCGAACTCGCGTTGAGATGTTTACAATTTTTGCGACGGTGAAAAAGATTTGTAACCCCAGATACCATCACTCCACGATCATCTCCCCCTCTCGCAATGCTGATTCACCCACGGGGGACGCGTGAACAGATCTCTTGATTCACTGGCCAATTTTCCTCCGTTCAGCCGGCTTTTCGTTATTAGTATTCACACGTTCCCCGATCGTGCAACACTAAGGATGACAGGGCCCACTACGAATTTCCTTGCCAAACTCTTTGGGCTCGATTCAGCGGCAATTTGACATTTGATATGTTTGTAGCCGACAGGTTTTTTCAACCGATTCTTCCCAAAAACGCTTCATTGGACGATTTCTGCCTTGACGAACCCGAACACCCTTTTTTATCCCTCTACTTATTTTTTGCATAGAGCTATTGATCCGGCAGCGCCGCTATTCGCGTTTCTCCTCGCTTTATTCCACTTTCGCAGCCCTCTTCTTTCTATACCTGTTTTACCCTTTTGGAGAGTCTTTCTGTGGTTTTTTTTGCTCTGGGGTATTTCAGATTACTCATTGAATCGGCAACTTTTTATCAGATTCGCGGTCCTCGGGATGTCTGTTCACCAAAGGTCCCCCATTTTGAAAGGTTGAGAGAACCGTCCACCACTCTTTCGAGAGTTAAGACACCACACCCCCCCCACAACCCAACCCCCCCCCCACCAACATTCCCCTTTTGCTTTTTGGTTTCCGGGTTGAATGATCTTGAGGATTAGGCAGACTATCTGAGCAACCAATCGTGGCACAGTCCGAATGGTTCTTTTCTCAGTTGGACTGCCCGTGCATTATTGTACCGCCCTGCCCCTTTTCCGTCAAATATTGAATGGTGTCCAACCTGCTCACACCCGCGCTCCTTTTCCCCCCCCCCCCCCCCCCCCCCCCTCCCCCCCACCCCCCCCCCCCCCCCCCCCCCCCCCCCCCCCCCCCCCCCCCCCTCCCTCCCCCAAGGCAACTTTACCAGGCCCCACCTTTTTCTCAAACGATTCTTCGTGACAAGAGGTCAACACTCACGTCTAGGACCCTTTTGTGGACCGACCCCTTTCTGTAACCCCCTCTTTTTCAGCGGTTGGCTTCTTTTTGCCTTTCCCTCTCCGTCCATTACGAGTTTTTCTTCTACCCCCCTTTTCCCTCTTCCGGTTACTTAGCCGGAGTAGGTATTTCAGGCGAACACTTGTCTCCCAAGTCAGTCTTTTTTTTAATTCCCTTTTTCATGTTTTTTGTCCGCCTTTTTTTTCGTCTTTTTATCTTTTCCCCACCTGCCGCAGCCAAGATTCTATCCCCCGAGTCGCGGCCAGTGACATCTTTTCCCCTGATTCAAACCCCCCCCCCCCACCCACTTCTTGCTTTTCTATGAACACTTCCCCTGCAGATCTGGCCTTTCTAAACCCCTATATGAATTGTACCTTCAGACCCCCTTGGTCTTCCCCACCTCTTTTAGTTACGCTACCCCCGATCCGGTACACGAATAATAAGCTTAGACTTTTCTTTATCCGCTGATTCTCTTCCCCTGTCTATGACCTCAATACCCTTTTGGTCTACAATGGGTCCCCCCTCTACTTCACTTTGCAAGGCGGTCCGCACAACACGACCACAACCGCGCTCGAACCCCTATTCCCGGTGTCTACATCCACGCTCTCCGATTCCCCATAGGACCTGGCCCTTTGTCACGCTTCTGGTTCAAATGTTCACAAATCTGTTCCGCGACTATCGGCTATGTCATGTCACGATCTTTCCAGAAAACGCGACAGCAACGTTTCGTAAGTAACCCCTTTTTCTCCGATCGGGCATGTTTTCTTTAGGTGTGATCTTTTTTCGGGTTTTGCCGTTTGCCGACGACCCGTCACACAGGGCTACATCACTTCTCGTGACCCATCTCTGGCCTCTTCGCCCCTGGTGTGCTTCCAGCCGGTCCTCAGTTTACTGTACGAGACCTTAGCATGGATAGGCAGTCATACGGTAATTGGTTTAAAGCTGTCTGCCGCTTTCCATTTCTTGAGATAGCCCCAACTAGCTGGTAACGATCTTCCCTATCTTCTTTACGGTGTACCCACAGACCCCCGTAGAAGGAATGTGTAGATTCCCCCCCTGTGGGGCGCGTGCGACTTCCCACCACGAGACTTTCGCCTCGTCCCCAGGTGGGACGCATCATTTTTTCGTCCAGCGAATTTTTTTGTGACGCTTTTCTTCTCATATTGACCTGTTGTTGTTGTGCGCTCAGTCCCACTAATAGATGATGCGAGTTGTGTCTCCAAACTGAATCCCTGGAATCCTGAACTTGTGCCTTCGCCTCTGCGATGACCGACGGGTGTTCTCCCCCACCTTTACTTTTTCCTCTCGATCGTACAAAAGGTGCAGACCTTCATGAGTCGTTTGCATTTTTTTTGCGCAGAATTGGCCCAGCGAGCTTGCCACAATTTCTTCTCTACCCCCCCCGCAGTACCATTTTCCGATGAAGATCCCCCCATTATGATCGTTAAGGGCCACAGTTTTCACCGCTGTCTGACGGTCCTCCTTTGCGTCGTGCCAGATATGGTTTTCGAGCCGTGATTTCTTTGTTGTGGACCGTGAAAACGTCGCACTGCCATCCTCCAAACAACCCGTGCCCCGCCATCTCGGATCTTAAAACCCAGGTCGTGACCTAAATATTTATGAGCGTGTTCGAACTGGTGCCCCCTGCCTTCTTTACTTCACCTGTTGGTTTGAACATTGTCCCTCAGAAGGTTCTTCCCTTTCTGCGATCCTTAATCTTTGCATTTTGAGGAGTGTTCGTTTTGGCGCTCAAATTACACCCGTGCCTGAGCTGTCTTT
>Ga0179591_1254574_pt1 | contig 19054 bp, 23 predicted proteins | sample CZOMad2_1_08_16f_FD_182891 | JGI IMG/M metagenome (GOLD analysis project Ga0179591, IMG submission 182891) | Vadose zone soil fungal communities from Angelo Coast Range Reserve, California, USA - CZOMad2_1_08_16fungal (PacBio error correction) | ecosystem: Environmental > Terrestrial > Soil >... | reverse complement strand
TTGCCCCTTGGATTTCTTGGTTCTTTTTTCTTCTGCGCTCAAGCCTTCTGTTTTCGCGAATCTCAGAAGGTTGACCCTCTCTTCTTTGTCTCATGTCTCCCCCCTTTCTTCTGTCACGTTGTTCGCCGTCCCCTCTTCCTTCCCCTGTGCCCTGCGCCCGGCAGCCCTTTATTGTCCGCTTCACCCCATTTTGCAGAGGCTCGGGCTTTCCCCCCTTGTTTTTTTGGGCCCCTTTGTCCGTTCTGTTTTTGTCTTTCAACCACACAGAGGCTCTTCTTTTCTTCTGTTGTGTGCGTAGGTACCGGCTTGTTGGGAGTCTGTTTGCACAATGCAGGCGGAGGGATAGTTCGATTCATACCGCTTTTTTTCCCTATCGCATTTTTCCCCATCTTATCTTGCCCCCTCCGGGGGGCTGCGTCGCCTTTGCGATTCTTCTGGTATAGCCGGCTTTGGTTTGGCTGGCGCTAGTACTTTAGGGATCATCCCGTAGCCGACTAGCGTTTGTGATGGCTTGATATCTTTTCTTTTTCTACCAGTAACCTTTTGTCGTGGCATCGGGGTATAGAGATTGTCCCTCTTTGCACCACTCGTGACATCTCTGTGTACCCGCCTAATTATAGACGTCCCGGCTGCCTTGACTTCCTGTTTCTGTCCTTCCGTGACAGCAAGAGATTTTTTGTTCGGTGTTTTGATTTTGGGTTTTTTTTTTTTTTGATGTTCTTATTCTTTTAAAATTGTGAAACCCCGTCTTTCTAATATTTTGGTTCGGTTACGTTCTGCCTATGTACATGCGCGCCTACTTTTCATTTTTCTTTTTTATTTCCCTCTCTGCCAACGCCATCAGTCTATTTGATTTTGTAGATGCAATTTCTGGGATGAAGACTGATGACTTCCGAGACCTGTGGACCAATGGTTTTCCAATCATCTCAGCATGCACCTGTTGAGTCGTCGAACAGTCCCTTGGCGGGTTCTGCACCGTGCCTGGTCAAAATTTTTTCCTCTTTGCACTTTTTTTCACCTTCCCAACCCCTTTTTTGTAAGTTTTCGTACTGTCCGTCAAGACTTGGCGATGCCCCCCCTTTTGCTCGCGCAGGCAGACCCCTCCTTCCTTTTGTTTTTCAGTGAACCTGTGAGCCCCCCCAAATTGACATCGCACTCCGTGACCGCATCTGCTGACCTGCCCATTGTTTGGTCCTCCCCGGCGCGGCTTCCCGGACGTGGAGCTTGAGTGCCGCTCGGGGATGTTAGAAGGTGGCAGCAGCCACTGCTTCCCACACAACGACCCTCAGCCATCTTCTGCCAGACGGTTTACGGGGCATACGCCCCAGGGATGTTTTCACCACTCCTTTGTTAGTTTGCATCGGAGTCTTTCACTTTTTACTGTTCGGACGCCGGGTGGGCTTTTCTGGGGCTTTTGGCGGCTTGGACACGTGGCCTCCTCCTTTGTCTGACGGATGCCCATTCCTGCCCCTAACCCCAAGGAGATTGCGCGATTTATTTTGCTTTTCTGGGTCTTGGCCCCCTTGGGGTGCTTCTTGCGCCTTGTGGTGTCTCATGAGCAGGCGTTGGGAGAGAGCGCAGCAAAGGGTGTTAAAGATCTTGTAGGGTCTGTTTCTGGAGCTGGGCGGTATGATCTGTTCTCTGTCTTTTTGCCTGTTTTGCTGTTTTTTCCTTTGCCGTTTGCTCAGGTTGGTGTTAGGAGTGGAACCCTTGTTGTGATTTCAAAGTCGTTTTTTTTGGCTCTTGTTTGTTTTTGTTTGGTCGGCTGGTGTATTGTGCGATTCTTCTAAGTTTTTTTCGTTTTTTTTGGTCTTCCCTCTGGGCCTTTTTTTCTTTTTTATAATTGGGATGCCGGTGTTTTTTTTTTCGCTTTTTGACGACTTCTTTTTTTGTATAGAGAGAGTGTGTTCGAAAAGTCAGATCCGCAGTCAATAAATCTCTCATCATTTTCCCTTACCCTTCCTGTTTTTTTGTTAGTCTTCGTATGATATTCCTTCTGTGTCGCTTGTCCACACCGAACCCTTAAGCCTTTTTCCCCATTTCGACCCACATGTCTCTCTCACGTCCACGCGATTTTATTTTGCGCCGACTCACAGCCAACTTTTTCTCACCTTGGCGCAAAGCACGTGTGGTGTTTCCCTCTGTCAGATGTTTTTTTATGCGCGTACTCGGTGGAGTTCATGCGTGTCGGTTTTGCCGACGCTTCGCTCGCTCTCGCGCTGTGCACTGGCTCTTGAGTCGTTGGTATTTTCTGTGCGCAGTCCTTTTCAGGGGTTCTTTTTAGGTGTGTGGCTGGAAAGTATCGCTGGTCCATGATGTTTCCCCCCTCCCTTCTTTTGATTTGTGCGTACAGCAGAGTCCCCTGTTCGTTCGTCCACAGGCGCCCGTAGTTTTACCTGTCTTTTGTTCCCGCTCATTATTAACTTCCTTCGGTACGCAGCCCGGTATTTACTATGTACTCCTCCTTTCCTTCTTCCGATTCTTCCTGTCCTTCTTCTGTTTCTCCATTTCCCTTTACCTTTTCAGGTACATTGAGTATGCGTGCTAGTGACTCCCTTTGGTGCTCCCCCCCCCGTTTTTCCCCCCTACCGATTGCCCCACTGGAGCAGTACTCTGACCGCCCTTCGCTAAGCACTATCTTCGGTTTCTTCGCCCAGGGATGTTACAGCGATTCAACGCTACGCTGGCAGATTTTCCCCCCACTTCCCCCGCATCTTTGTTTCCCTGTTTTCCACGTTTGGGAGAGTTTTTCCCCTCTTGCCCCCTGCACTTCCTTTGTCGAGCTCTACGGAGAAAGTGCCTTCCCTTTGATCGTCCTCGCATACTTCTTTTTGCTATTGTAAGTTCCTCCGGAGTCCTGCCAAGTATGGTAACTGCCTGGTACGTGGGTACATTTCTTTCGCTTTTCCCTCGGTAACGCCGGAGTATTCTCGTTTTCTTTACCTGTTGTGGGTGCTTTTTGCGATGTCGTTCGTGAACGTTCTCGGCAGTGTCTATTCTATTTCGCCCCCACCCTGGCTTATCCTTTTGTGGAGGCCCTTTCAACGAGTGCACGTTCTCCTTTTTCTTTAAATTCGGCTGCACATGGGAGCGTAATTTATCGTTCACCCCCCTAACGTTTGCTGTTTTTTCCACTAAGTGTTCCTTTCCATGTGTTTGAGAATGCCCCGGTCGCCGCGACGAGATGCCTTCAGTCCCTTTATACGCCTCCGTTCGAAGGGGGCCCCAGTTACGTTAGAGCGTCTTCAATTCGTCCCTCCTGTTTCGCTCCCTTACATCATATGAAAAGTGTAAGACTTTCTTTTTCTTTCCCTTTTTTTTGTTTCTTTTTTTTTTTTTTTTTTTTTTTTTTTTTATGTTGTCTGTGTCGGTGTGTGATTTCCCTTTTGTACTGATGTTTTGTTTTTGTCTGCCTTTTTCTCAACTTCCCTGAGTGCTTACGCTGTTGCATGTCACTTTTTTTCTCCCCTCCTGTTATTTTTTTTTATTTCCCTTTTGATTGTACCGTGTGTGTGTCTGTATATTGTGTGATGTTGTGTCTGTTCGTTGTTCAGTATTCCGTGTTTATTATCTTTACCCTTGAGGTTTTTTGTTAGTTTTCTATTGGTTCTTTGTGCTTAGCTTTTTCTATTTTTTCTCTCGCTTTCGCCGTTTTGGCGCCCTATTAGTACGGTCTACTTTACGGACCTTGTCCGTTAGCCCGTCGTTGACCCTTTCAGTGTGCTAGGGGTCTTTGCTATTTCACGGTCAGACTGGTTCTCTTTTAGTTCTTTGCTTTTCGTTAGTTTGCATCCTTGTTTATTGAGGGTTTTCATTTTTCCCTTTCTGCACCTGTGTAAGCCGTGTTGCACACTTAGTTGGCATGGACCCTTGCTACGATCCCGTTGGTCTCATGCAGTCCATATCGGGCCCGATATCCCCGCGAGACTGCGTTTTTTTTTATCCCTTTCCCCTACCATTCTCTCCTCATCCTTCGTTGTTGTGGGGGCGAGTCTAAGGTCTCAGGGGCGCGTATGGCCGTTGGGTGCTGTTTCTTTAACGTTTTTCTTGCGCGTTGGTGGTAGTTCGCCTTTTCCGTTTTCTCCCAGATCACATACTCTCCTGTCTCTTTTGTTAGCCAGGCTGGGCGCGCCGCGTCAAGGGTTTTTTGATTCTTATTCCTTCCCCTCTGTAGTTTGTTTGCGCCTCCGTTATTCCCGTTCTTCTCCTTGTTTCTCTGTTCCGTAGTAAGGAATTGTGAGTGCTTTTGTTCACTACTCCGTGACTTCAGTGTTCATTTGTGCAAATAGTCCCTGCTTTCCTGGAGCTTGCTTGGGAGACTCTGGTGGCAGCCTTCTCTCTGGTGACTTATGTCCTGTATTCGCTTTTTTCATGACCTGGTGACTGAGATCTCCACCTCGTTTTCAGTGCAAAGCCTTCTCTGGATTTCTAGATCGATTTGTTCTCTTCCTCCGTTCTCCTTTTTTGGGCGGTGAGACTCTTTTAAGAGAGGGGTGGCGTGGCTTACTCAGTCCCCCTCTTCGGCTGATGATAGCTCTCAGGAAAGACGAACATGGTGAGCCGTCCGTCATTTTGGCTGCCTTGATTTTCCGTTCCCCCCCCTTGTGATCTCTGTTTACCGTTTGGTGGATCGTCAAACCTCCTGGCCCCCCCTCCTTTTTTGTCCCCCCCCCTGGGTGAGTGACTGTCTTTTTCTAATAGTTTTTGCCTTTGTATTGGGTTTTAACTGGGCGTCATTTGATTCCAGCACATTGCCCCCTTTTCCCCCCCCCCCACCCCACTCGTGTACGATCATGTGTATGACAGTTCTCACCCCTTCTCCCCCTTTCGGTTCCCTCTCCCCACCCATCCCCCCCTGAATAAATTTTTTTTCCTTTCGCCTTACCCCCTTGAGCAGAAGTTCCAAGATTCCCTTTTTCAGTGCTTTTGCTCACCCCTTTTTTTCTCCGGCCCCGGTTTCTAATTAAACACTACCCCCCCCCTTTAAGTTGACCGCGGTGTGGGATACACGCCCATCATTGCCCCTGCGTGGCTTCTGTCCAGCGTGCCTCCTTTTCACCATGCCTGTGTGAGGAATTTTCCGGCTCCCCCTCGTTGTGGGAACCCCATTTAAAATGCAACCTAGCTTCCCTTATTTCCCTTGTATTCGTACCCCTCCAATCATCTCCTCTTTTCCTTTTACCATATCTTCCCCCTCTCCCCTTTCCCTCCCTCTCCCCCCTTACCCGTTCCTCCTTTCTCGGCCCGTTTCCCTTTTTCTGCCCGCCGATTGGTGTTTTTCCTATCTTTTTTTCTGTCTTTTTTTATTTTTCGCACGCTCTTTTATTCTCGTGTTCCCGCAACACATTTGCGATTTTTGGTTCTCCGCCCTTCTAGGTTTTATCCCACGTAAGGTTACCGTTTTTGCCTTTTTTTTGTCCTCTAGAACGAACCCTCCTCCACCCGGATTAGATTGGTTTTTTTTCCCACCCCCCTCACCGTTTTTTTGGAGGTTTTTTTTTTTTTTTTAATCTTTTCCGCAGAGGGTTTTTAGTACCTTTTGACCTGTCTGCTCCCCTATGGCGTGTCTCTATCGCTTCTTCTGCCCCAGGTCAAATGAATTGAGAGCCCTTTTCCCTCCCTTTGGTTTTCTGATTTTGTTCCGTCCCTTTGCTTGAAACCAACGTGTCCCTTTGACTATTTACTCTCCATCATTTTCGGTCGATAAAGGTCAGTGAAAGACCCTTCCTTTCGGTTTTTTTATTAGAACCCCTGGGAGATTCTAGGTTTCCCTTGTTTTTTTTGCACGCTCAGACGGGATTTCTGTCTGGTTCCCAAACCTGACCTTTTTCTCCTCCTGGTTTGAAAACCTCACGACTCATTACCCTTTTCTTTGTTTTTTTCCCCCTTTTTTACGGCCAGAATTCGTAAAAGGCGTGATCCTTATTCTAACCCTCCCGAAGTTTTTTTTTTCCTGTCGTCGTTCTATGTAACCACAAGTCTAAGCACTCTTTAGTGATCCTCCCCTTTTCACCATTTTGACCTTATGGATGGGCTGTTCTGTGGCTCCCTTGCGGTCCCTGCTTTCTTTGCGAATGTTTTTTTCGCACATAAAAGTCCTTTTCCCCCTTTTTTTCGCTTTTTCCTCGTTGCGTCGCCGATTGTTCTTGTTACTTTTTGTCCCCCCTTTTCCTTTGCCAAGCCTTTCATGTTTTTTTTGGAAAACCCCCCACTTTTATTTTCTGCTTCAAGGCTTTTGCATCAGTTCTGAAGCCCCCCCTTCTTATTTCTTCTCTGTTTTTTTTTCCTGGCGCAGGCAGCACACCTTGCAGCGCCCTCTTTTTCTTGTCCCCCCTGGATATCCCAAGTTGACCACGCTTCTTAGCTTCCCTTTGGCTGGCTCAGCTGCCAGGGATCTTGTTGTCGTTTGCCTTTTTCATTTCTTTACGTTGTTTTCGGGGTTTTCTTCGCTTCTTCCCCCCCCCCCTTCCCCCCCCCCGGCATCCCTTTTTTTTTTTCCGTTTTTCCTTGAAGTCTACTGCTCTCCTCTTTTTCATTAACCCGACCTGACCCCTTGTTTGATTTTATTTCCAGGAAACCCGCCGAACTCCTTTGGGCACACAAAGCCGGCTTTTGTTTTTTTCTGTTTCAGATATCGAACACATCGGATTTGTCCTGGTCATTTTTTGTGCGAAGGCAATGGGTATTCTCCTCTTCGTTCACCTTCCGGATCCGTTTCTTCTTGCTGCCGCTGTCCCCTCCCCCCCTGATTTCCCCGGTTCAATTCGCGTGACCCCGAGGTCAGTTCCACCTTTGATGACCCTTTCAAAATTTGTACCTTGTGGTTTTGTCCCCGTTCCTTCCGTAACGTTGACCCTTACGATTTTTCCCCATCCACGAATCCTGCGGCCAAAGCGGATTGCCTTTCGTCCGTTTTTTCTCCCATTTTTTTTTTTTTCCCACACGTCGGGGACCCTGCCGCTCGCTATTCCCTTGTTCGGTTCATTCGTTTTTGATTGTGGACTCGAACCCGAGGGTGATGCCACTTGCTATCTTGCATTGTTCACGAATGGCCCTATCTTAATCTTTTTTTCCGTTATGAAAACGCCTGCGTTCAATCCCCTTCATCATTTTTCCTCTTTTCGATTTCACAAGTACCCGGGACCGTCCCTTTGACACGTTGTGAGGTGTTTGAAAGGAAGCGTTTTCTTTCTCCCTCTAGAGTGCTTCTCAGAAGAGGATTGGGTGGGTTTGTGACCTCGAATCCCCCCCGCCATCCTCCGCCTCCCCCGTGGGCTCGCCCTTGTCCCCCGGGATGAATCTTTTTCTCTGCGTTCCTGTAACCAACTCTCCGATCTGCGGCCTGAGTTTTTCCCCCTATTTTGCCCCCCCCAGCTTCAAAAATTTCGACCGTTTGCCCTTTCCCCCCTGGTCCCAATCGCAACCGCATCCTTTCCTCGTTCGGAATTCCTGACCTCGCACTCGTTGGGGACTGGATTTTTCCCCTTCTTCCCCCCGAGCCTAAAAGGACCTGCAGGTTTTTCGATCAAACACTCCAGGTTGCCATTCACTCCTCCCCACCTTTTTTTTCCCAATGCTTTTTATAGCCCTTTTTTTTTTCCCATTTGATGTCAGCGTTTTCCTGAAGTGCGTTTTTACCCCCACTTCCTACGTTCAAACATGATTTTGCAGAGTTCACTCTTCTTTTTTTACCTTAGACCGGTCCGGTGGCCTTTCTCCCCTTTTAGCCCAGTTTGCAAAGTTGCACATGTTTCGGACCGTCTACCCTGGTCGCGGACTGGAGGCATTTTTTTCCTGGGCTCCCGCCCGGTTTGTCCATTTCCCCCCACCTCCCTTCCCCTAGCTGCCGTAAACTTTCGCGTTTTTGTCTTCCACTCCCCACCGACGTCGCGTCAGTTGACTGCTTGCGTAGGCTTCGGTTGGGCCCCTTCCCGTTTGTCTGATTTTTTAACGTATCTCCCCCCCCTCCCCCCTCCCCCCCCCCCACACCCCCCCACTCCCCTAACCCCGCCCCCCCCCCCCCCCCCCCCCCCCCCCCCCCCCCCCCCCCCCCCCCCCCTCACCCCCCCCCCCCCACCCTCCCACCTCCCCCCCCCCCCGTCCCCCCCTCCCCCTGCTTTTTGCAAAACCTTCTTTTTGTTTCACGGGTCAATTTTTAGTTCCTTTGCTTTACAGCGGCTCTTTTCCCCTTTCCTGTAGTTACCCCCAACCCAGCCTCATCTTGAAGTAATTGTCACTGCCCCACTGTCTTCGTCGAATTAATTAGACTGGTTGGCGTCGAGTCTGCCCAAGAGTCTCGCCGTTATTCTGGCGCCCCGGCCACCCTGCGACGGGTGCCTCCCATCCCATTTCCCACTCCGTCACATGTACGCCGCAACAGCCCTCTTGGTCACATTCTTTCCTCCCTTTTACCCTTGGCGCCCAACAATCACCCCCCCGCCTCGGGGCCCGGAGTCTCCTCTGTTGCAATCTCCCCGTAACCCGTGCTGATCAGACCAAATTTGTCCCCCGGTCAACTCCTGATTCCCCCCCCGTTGTTTCTTTTTTTAACCAGAACATGTCACATCTTTTGTCCCCCCCCCCCCCAGTTCGACCATTCCGTCGGAAGTCCGTCTATTCCTGATTCCTTGTCCAACTACTTTTCCCGCTCTTTCGAGCGCACATTTTCACTTTCCCTGCCTTTCTTTTTTTGTACTTTGTATTGAGCGCCATGTTTTCGGGGCCCTCCACGCATCGACCAAAATACCCTCGGTCTTTTTTTTTTCCATCTTTTACCGACACGTGACAAGCCCCCTTTTACTCTCTGACTTTTTTTGTTTCATCACCCTGCGCATTCGGCACTCTGTGATGTTCGAGTCTCCACCTCCTTTCCCTCTCTTTCGGTTCCTTCTTTTAGACGTTTTCGCCCCCACGTTGTACCAATTCCTTCGATTTTTCTTTTCGGGTTTGGTTTTCAGTGTTTGGCCCTCCCATCAAAATAGCCTTAGGCTCCCTCTCTTTTGTCTTGCACGACTTATTCTTTCCGTCCCCCGGTCGTATACAGCCATCATGCCACGGGCTTGTCCGCTTTCCTCCCTCCCCCCCAAGATTCGTGTAACAACGTGTTTGGGCCCCTTCTGAACACGGGGACCTTGATATCTCACGTTTTTTTGTCTCCTTTTTTTTTTCACCGTTGCACGGTGCTAATCTCCTTCATTTTTCCCTTTCACCGGTACGGGGAAGGCCGTTTTCTCAACCCCCCCACCATTTCGCTGGTGGAGACTGCTTCCACCGTTCAATACGAACTAGTAATAGACCCCCGCTACCCTCTCGTGCAGTGTTTAGGTTCTCTTCACATCGGTGAACCTTGCAGAAACACCCGTTTAAACTGGCCTTGCATCACCACACACCCCCTCCGACTCTTCTTCCGTTTGATTCACCCTTTCTCTTCTTGCGGTCAGATTTCTTCGGAAGCCCCGTGGCGAGCGTCCGCACTCATGTGTTCCCCCCCTTCCCCCGCCCTCCCCCCCGCCCGACTGGACCCCCTCCGGGCACCCCGGTTGAAACCCTGGGGTCTTTCGGTGTTGCGCCCCATGAGCTCTCTGTCATTGTTAGTAGCTAGACCTTACCATTATAATACGGAGCTTCCACTTGTTACAATCAAAATTAAGCACCCGCCTAAGACTGCTTGTTTTCCCCCCGCGAGTTTTTTTTCTTTTTTTTTTCTCCGTATCTTCTCTCTTCGTTACTTGTTTTCACTCGTGTCTTGCCCCTTGCTGTCAGTCTGCTGTCCCCTTACGGCCCGCCGACATGTTGATTTAGTTTGCACCCTTCTTTTCCCGAAGTGCTTTTCATGCACAATGGTGCGTTTGTCCTGTACGTAGTCTGGATGTGAGGCCTGCCTTTTTTTCTCCCCTTCATAGTCTAGCACTGGGGACCGACATTTTTCGTCCTTCTTTTTTGGTGTTTTTTCGGGCAACTGTGACCTGTTGTGTGCTCTCCCTCTCAAAGCAAAGACTTCCTTTACCGTCAGACCCTCCCCTTGGGGATTTCCCCCCCGTTCTTCTGAATGGGGATTGTTTTTGTCATCGATCAGTCAGGCGTGGCATCTCGGCCTTTTTTCCTTTTAATCACAAGGACCCCTTTTCCCACTGGTTTTCCGTCCTGGTTTTTAATTCGTCCAAACCCCCCCCTTCCCCTTCGTTTTTCTTGCCGGCCGTACGTTTGCCCCGTTTTCGAATTTCGTTCAAAACAAAACGACTCTTTTCTTCGTTTTCCATGAATTTTTCCCTCGTCCCTGACCTTGGCCCCTGGGCCCCCCACATTTCCTGAACGGCGTTTCCCTTGTTCCCTCCACACAGCACTTTGGGACGTCTGCGTTTTCCAGGCTCTTTTTCTGTTCCCGGAAAACCGCCCGGTTTTCCCCCTGTGCCCTCCCCGTGTGATAGAGACCCGCGCCCCCCTTGCGGGTAGGCGTTCCCATTTTTTTATACCCAAGCAGCCCGTTGTCTTTCTTAGTGGGGTGGGGGTTGGCAGGCGGAGGATTTTTTTTTCTACCGCGTATTTTTGCCCCCTCTCCACACCAAATGCCCCCGTTGCTGACCTTCCCACACCTTCACATGGGCCAAGTTGGTTATTCGGTCTGCTATATTTACCGTTTTTAAACCCTTGTCCCCCGCTGTTTACTCTTTGACCCTGACCTCCTTCAGTCTCCAGGAGGACGTACTTCGACCTTCAATGGTTGTGTGGTTGCAAGGCGCTTTTTTGAAATCGGACCTTTTTTGCTTTGCTCTCTCAAAGAGGGACAAACGCTCGCCGTTCCGTCCCTTCGCCCTACTAACAAGTCCCCCCTAGTCTTCCCTGCAAGACCCCTACCCCCTTGGCGCTGTTGTTCCCCCTGTTTTTGGTCCGAGGTCGGCTGGTCCTTGGCAAGCTGAGTGAAACCAAGCGTCTTCCCTTTTTTTTTTTTTTTGTTCCCGCGATCACAATGCGCCTACAAGCGGCCAGGTTTACTGCATTCGCCTGTGGCCTACTCCATTTTCTTGGTCCCCCAATTTGTGATCTTCCTCAGTTCGTCTTCCCGGCCGAATTTTCCGCTGGCTAAATGTTTCCCCCCCTTAATTCTTCCTCTTTTTGCTACGGGATTGTCCTCGGGCCTTAGACCGCATGTCCCACCCATGATCCTTCCTCTTTTCCTACTATTCTCCTCCTTGATACTCGTCGGGTCCCCCCAGCGACCTTTTCTTCTTTTCTCGTCGGAACCGGCCAGCCGGCGCCGCTGTTCTTTGCTTCCCTTTTTTGGCCACCCCCACTTGCAATTTCTCAGTACCCCCTTCTGTCTACTTAGTAAGCCACTCCTTTTTAGTTTGACCTTACTTTTAGGCCCGACCCAAGCTTTCATCTACAACCATTTGCGGGCCTCGCCCCTCTGACGCCCTGGAACATCACGAGTCGAGTCTTCCCTACGCCTCCTCTTTCCCCCCACCAGTTGAACACACATTTCCATTTTTAACCACCCCGCGTCGCCGTTCCTTCTGAGAATCCGCAGCGTTACCCAAATCTGCCTCCCATTTCTTTTCCCGCTTTGTTTTTTTCTGGGTTTTTTTCTCCACCTTCTTTTGTTCCAGGCGCCGAGGGCCTTTTTCCTTACAGTCTTTGGTTTTTTGTTGAGGCCCCCCCGCCGTTAACTACTCCTCTCACTCGCTCTTCCTCTCCTCGTTTTTTTTGTCTTTCTGCTTACCTTTTATACGGTTTCTTGCACCGACCTACCCGACACGACACTTTCCCCTTCCTAACCTGCCTTCATCTCGCGCTCCTCAACTTTCGTCTTTTTCTTTCCTTTTTTATTTTCGGTGCTCTTTCTCTGCATGGTTTTTCCCTTTTTTTCCCCCTCTGTGCTGCTTGTGTTTTTTTTTCTTTATTTGTTTTCGTTGGGGAAGATGTCGCCACTGTTGCCTTTTTGGCGTGCGTTCCAGGAGGCTATGCGATTTGACCTCACATGTTCCCGACGCTACTTCCCCTACTGCTTCCTTCCGACTTTTTCTACGATTTCCACATTGGCCGGTACCTTCTCCTGTGAAGGTGCATTCCCCCCCTCCGTCCACGCGGTCCTCCTTATACTGCCACCCCGCCATGCTTCGCTGTAGTTCCTATGCCCTTCCCCCAGCTCGATGCAGATACCCCCTTTCGCTTGTTTTTCTTTTGGTTCCCCTGTGCAGCCGCGCCCAATCCCTTTCCAGGAGACTTGCTTTTCGACGCCTATGCGCGACAGTGCCCTCGGCCATTTCATTATCGACATTTCTCTTTTTTTAGCAAACATTTGGTTGAGCTCCCTTTTGCCCCCTTAGTTGTTCTTCCCAGTTCTCTGTTTTTTTCCCTCTTGCCTTGGAATGTCTCCTTTTTCGACAATCCATCGCTCGTGCGTCACTTCCCTTTTCAATTGAAATACCCCCAGTATTTCTGGTTTGCCAACTTCTGTCCTCTGTATGCGAAATTTATATTCGCCGTTACCTTGCCCAATTTTACGATGTCCCCGAGAGGGACCCTGCAGTCTGACTTCTCTCACCTCCCGGTCTTGTCTCGCGCCCTGTCCCGAACCATCACCTGGTCTCTTTTGCCCGTCAACCTTTTCGCTTAAGCCTCGCGGGGCAGCTTTGATGCCTCTGAGCCCATCCTTTCTCTCCCTGAAGTTAATAATTTTTCAGGTGTTCGGGCTCTTTAGCCTTCCTGCGATCAGTCTAAAACCTTGACCCGAATAACTCTTTTCATTTTAACTCAATCCCCCTGTTGGCTGATGATAGTGGTCGTTTGGTTTTCCTTTTTGTCCTCGGTTTCGCTTTTTTTTTGTGCGCCCTTTTCATTCTCCTTCCCCGGTCCGCCCCCCAGTTGAGGCAAAAGGTGCGTTGGTTTTTTTACCAACTCCTTTCCCGTTTTCCCACTTTTTGTCCCCCTCTTCCTTGCCAGCCCGTTTCCGAGAATTCTGTTGCTCTTTTTTTTGAGTACTTCCCCCCGCAGACTTACCCTCTTGCATATGAAGACTTGGTTTTGCGCAAGTCATGAGTAAGGCCGCCCCCCACCCACAAACGGATCTTTCCTGTTTCTCTTTCTGTCCTTTTTTCCCCCCTCCCAGGAAAGTCCCCGGGCGTTCAAAGTTGTTCGTCGCGTCCTCGGGCAATTAGGCGTTGTTTTTTGTGCAAGGCTTACCGAGTAGAACATTTCCCCCCTGGCCACACCCTTTCCTGTTCCTTTTCTTACCCGTTAACCACATGTTTAGGGTCCCCCCACGTACTGAGGAACCCCCCTTCACTGACCACCCCAAGACACTTGGTCCCCACCAGTCTGCTTTCCCTATAACAAATATCGTTTTCTCTTCCCCTTCTTTACCTACTAACCCCCCACCAATCTTGAGACGTTTCCCTCCCACTGGCCTCGATTATGCTTTTTTTGCCACCTGTTTTTTTACTCCCACAATGCAGCTCCAGATTCATAAGGTCTGTTTGTCAACCCTTGCCGAAATGTGCCATCTTCTTTACCAAGTTGTGTATCTCCCACGTGGTAGCCGCCCCGTGCTCGTTCTTCCACAGTCAACAACAAAAGTGGTTGTACTTCTCGGACCCGCTTTCCTTCCCCGAACTTCCGTTTTCACCGTTTCGTTGAATGGTCTCCCTGTGATCGACACCTAAACCCTTGGGACCCCCGTTGATACTGCGGCTATTACCTTTTCCTTTCTCCTTGCGGGGATCTTACCTCTATTTTCGTGACCCCAACAGTGTGTCCCTGATGGTTATGCGGCTTTCCACGAGTGACGTCATATGTACACCCTTCAAAGATTTGCCGAATTGGTGATGACACCTTTTCTTCCTTCATCTGTTCTGACCGCTTGACACCAAAGTGTTCAAACAAATATTTTTACCGTTCTTGAGTGTTTGTCCACTTTTGCCAGGGTCCTTCTTTTGAGTGCTGGTTTATCTTGAACCCGTCTGATATTGTTTGACCCCTCCGTCTTGGCCGACCGTTGCGTTTCTTTTTTCCAGTACCCAGCCAAAGCAAAATTTCGTCATTCCCGTGCCTCAGTTGTGGCACCGTTATCCGTTTCCCGAAGCGAACTCGTTTGATCCACATCTTCCCTTTCCGTTTCCCCCCCAGTTGGCCGGAATTTTGTCTCTTGGGGTCCGCGATCTTCACCTCCCGCCAACCTCTCTGGCTTTTGGACGCTTTTGTCGACGTTTTCCTAAGTTGCGCTATTGGGTTCTTTCTTATGAGTCGTGGGACTCGATCTTTTCTATGTCGAAATTCCACCTTCGTCCTCAAGTTGACCGTTTGTTCTGAATCTCTCTTTTCGTTAGGAACGATCTTGTCGTTTTGAGGTCCGGTCTGCCCCAGTTGCACGGTTTGCACTTCTGTTGCCAACCCCCAAACCTTGCGGTCCGTGCGTCCCCGGTTTCTGTGAGGCGTTTTACCCTTTGGATTGATCGTCGTGTTGCCTTGTGCCCCCCTTCAACGTCTCACAGTCGCTCCCGGGTTTTTTATTTTTTGCGCTTTTTGGCTTCCCCGCGGTTAAGTAGGGTTAGTCGCGGATTTGACCGCCATTTTCCTGGTTCTGCGGAGAACCCTTGCATTTGTCTGGGGTCTCTCGTCCCCCACCGTCCCTTGTCCTTGTTTGTCCCATGACGTCAACCCTTTTGGTTCTCAAACTGACCCATTATTCTCCCTGTTTCTCTCTTCTAGTCTCACTGTACACCGCCGTTCCTTGCATAATGGTTTCCAAATTGCCTTCTTTTTTTTTCGAGGCCGTATAGTCCGCAACCAAACTACTTTTCCAATGAATTTTTATGCCCCTAGACCGGGTTGACACAAGTTTGGCCTTTCTTTCGGTCCCCCCTAAGGGACCCAGTCGTCCCTCTTTCCTTGCTCGCGCCTGAACCCAACACTACTTCCGGGTACAAAATTTTCTCCCGCCCGCGCATCGGTCATCTTTCTGATTACCAACTTCACATTGCCCCGGTTTTGTAACGCGCCACGTAACGTCTCAAGGGACGTAGTGTCCCTTCACGCACCGACCCCAATCTTTCCTTTTTTGCTTGTTTGACACTTCATACCTTCGGTCCCCCCTTTTTCTTGATTTCTCCCTTTCTTTTCAGTTTTTTTTCATCTACTTGCTTTTATGCCTCCTTTTTTCTTGCGACGCTTGAGGAAACCTCATTTTGCCCATTACTCACGCCGCTCCTCGTGTGCCCTGACCCAGATACTTCTTAAATGGCCATTCTGAACTCTTGGATTTTTCACCAACTTCAATTTCAAATCACTTTGTCCCTCATGATTCCCGAGGGTTACCGGACTCGCTCGTGCTTACATCTCCTCGCCTTAGTACCTTCTTTTGTGTGTTGTTCAGACATTACCTTATGTTTTTTTTCCCTTCGCTTTGCTCCCCTGTCTGTACAACCCCCGGCGTTACTTTTATGCGGGCTCAGAGAACCTGTATTGGGCTTTCCCTTCTTTTTTCCTATAAGCTGTTAACCATTAGAGAGGTCCCTTTGTCATCATTCATTCTGTATCTTTTAGCCTGTGAATTTTCTTTCACTTGGCCTCTCTCATCCAGGGAGTTCGCCCCCCATTGAAAGTTTCTATTCCAAATTTGAATGTGTCCTAATCTAAATCACTGATTACCTGCCAATGTTCTACCGAGGGCGCCATTTGTTTTTCCGCGTGCTTTTTATCTCCCTACTTTTTTGACAAACCCCGGATTCCCCACTCTCTTTGTCCGTTGTCCTTCCCCCCTTTTTCTGTACCTCTGAAAACCTTGGCATTTTTTCTCCTCCCTCCCAATTCAACCACTTTCCTGTTCTATCCCTCCCAGATACCTGCTCCGAAGCCTTACATGTCTTATTTGGCCACCGTTTTCTTTTTTCCTTCCGTCCCCCCCTCGCCCTTCCTCACGATCAATCAGTACGACTCACGCAGTCCCCGCCTCCCTCCCTCCTTTCCCGGTTCCCATAACACCTCTTCCTTTCTGCACCTTTGGGCAATTTTTTTTGGTTACCCCCTCTTAATCTTCCCCTTTGCGTGCCCACCCCCCCCCCAACCCAAAAATTGCCGTTTTTTTTCCAAAGGACTTACAGTTCGGCCTTTTCCAGGTCTCCTTCCTCCTTTTCTTATTTCCCTTTGTCTGTCCACCGCTCTTTTTTGCGTTTTTGGCTTTGGTCGGCCCCAATCGTTATTGTAACTTTGTTCTCTATGGCCTTCCTCCCCTCTCCAATACTATCGTGATTGACCGTACCCCCCCCCTCTCCTTCCCCCTCAACTGCCCCCGCAATCGAGCCCCGCCCCACCTTGAGGAACCACCGTGTTTCCACTGCCAAGACTTTTTCACTTACACAAACCCCCCCTTAAAGCAATTTGAGTGTTTTTGCGAGCCCCCCCGTTGGGTCTTCTCGCCGTGATCCTCCCCCCCGCCCTTTTTTTCCTTTTCTCGTTTTGCGACCCTTTAGAAGCCCAGCAATCCTTTCCCTCTAAGGTTGTTTGATCCCTCTTTCCAACCATTGCCCTTGGTGCCTGAATCCAATTGTTTCTTTCCCACATGTAGTCAAAACATTCCCCCTCTCTGACTTCTTTCACCCCTTGCCCCCCAGATGCTTTTTTCGCGGCCATCATCGTTTTCACACCGATTTGTCTTTCGTCCCTTACCCCCATTTCTTTTTGTTTAAGGCTGTGTTTCCCTTTTTCTTCCTCCCACCGAGCCCTTTCCGCGGACATTACACTCCATATCCCCTAAATAACCCCGTTCCTGACTCACAACTTTCTTTGTGAAAAGTTTCAACAACTCTCCCCCCCCTTTTCTTTGATCCCTTTTCAGTTCCGTCCCCGCCACTACATTACGGGCCATTTTCTGTCCTGCCCCCCCTTAGGTGTCGCTCTGAGTTCTTCCCTACTGGCGTGTAGCTCCGGACACGGCTTTCGGAGAGGACAGGGGTGAGACGTGTGTTTTTCCCGAAAGAGGACCCACTTCCCCGCCCCCCAGAGGGTGGGAGGGCAGGGTTTTTACCCCCCCCTGTTTCAAAAATAAGTTTTTTCCTTTCGTCTTGTTTCCTGCGTTCACCCTCCATTATGATCCGGGTTCATTAAACATCCCATTTATGGAAGTTGTTCCTTTGCAGAGTTGACAATAAATTTCATTGAAACCCCACCCCTCTCCTCTTTTTTTCAAACTCTGCCGGCCCCCCTTTCTAGACCCCCAGTGCACTTTTGTTTTAATCCGGTGCTTCTCCGTCCCCCCCCCCCTTTTTTTGGCCCCCCCCTTCTTGGTTCCCCCCCTTTCTACGTATTTACTTTTCGCCTTCATCTCCCCCCCGCCCCCTGGGTACCCCACACCCAATCTTCCCCCGGCTTCCATCCCCACCCTTCGGCTCTGACTCCCCCATCCTGTACGAGTATAAGTACCCCCCGCCGTTTGTACCTTGCATTTTTTTAGGGCATGGCGTTTATTTTTTACAATAGGACATTTCCGAAAACATTTTGTCCCATTGACGCCGGTACGTAATGCTCCCGGCCTTCCTGCTCCACCCCTTGCGCAGGAAAACAAGAGTGTTCTCAAATAAGGGCGAACTATCAGTTCCTGCATCATTCTGTCCCGGTACCCTTCTTTAAAGGTCTTTTTCGAAATTCTCCACTGGCTTAGGTTCCGTTTTTTTTTATCCGCTTCTCTTAGACCACCCTCCACCACGCTTTTGGGGGCACCGGCTATTGATTCCCCATATCCCCGTCGTGTTCTGGGTCTATGCCAGGTCGGACCCTTTTTTCCCACGCATTCTTTTTTTCTCCACCTGTTATCCCGTGGTACGTCAGCGCCGTGAATCTCTCATCTTTTCTTTTAGTAAGGATTCGGCCCCTCCCACCTCCACCGGTTTTAAACCCCCCACCCCAAGACTCCCCCCCAACCCTCTTCTCGCCTTCTGACGGTTTTTACTCCCCGTGTAGTCCAAGTGTTCGGACAACCGTCCACTTTTTGTCTAGGAGGGCCCCGCTTAAATCCTCCCAACCGCCTCTCTTGCCCCCTAACGTAACAACTCGCATTTTTGAAGGAACACCAGTACCCGTTTGCTTTCGTGTGGAGACCGCCTTCCGCCCCCTCGGTCCAGGACACGCGAGAGGGGTTGTGGCCTTGTAACACCCGCCGTTACTTTCTCTCCCATGCCGGCCCTTCTTTGCCCCCGCCCCCCCACTTTCCCCCCCCCCCCCTCATCGCCATCTCCCCACATTTGAGAAAAACCTCCCCCAGGCAAGATTCTACCCCCCCATCCCCCCCCCACACCCCCCCCCCCCCACCCTCCCCCCCAACAACTCCCCCCCCATTCACCCAGTACCGCCCGACGGAGCTTGGGCGTCTGTTCTCCCCCTCCCACCCCCCCCACCCCCCCCTTTCCCGGGCCCCCTCCCTGCCTCCCCCACTGCCCCCCTCCCCCGCCCCCCCCCCCCCCCCCCCCCCCCCCCCCCCCCCCCTCCCCCTCTCCTGGGACCCCCCCCCCCCAACACCCCCCCCCCCCCCCCCATTCCCCCCTTCTTCACCAACCCACGAACGACCCCCGTTATTTTTGGTCCCAGGAGTTAAATCTTTTTGTGTTCGCGGTGGAACATTGCTTACCTTGCCTCCCAAAGTCCACACCAGGCCCACTTTGTTTTTCCTTTTCCCCTTTCGTGAAACAGGCTCTATTCTGGTTTCCCTGTCCAAACACGCCGCTCCAGTTCCCCATTTGTCCCACGGCCCCAGTAGAGCGCCTCCGCCCCCCCCCGGCCGATTCACTCCTTTACCCTCGTTGTTTTTTTCCATTCACCGCCCGTATTTATCGACTTCTTTTTTCACGCTTGAGCAAGATCCTGTTCTTTCCCCCCGGGGTAGGTCCATCCGGTTGAGGATCGAGGTGGACACACCCGCGATGTAGTCCGCTCCTCACAATTGGCATTAAAACTTGCGTCTGACTACCACCGTTATGCGACCTTTTTTGTCGATTCCCTACCCGACTCGTAAGGCTTTTCAAAGGTTTTCTTTTCCTTGAACTAGACATGACTTTCCTTTTCTGGG